>Ga0310697_10004048_pt1 | contig 14581 bp, 12 predicted proteins | sample 172DNAGHGlowgp2_FD_203883 | JGI IMG/M metagenome (GOLD analysis project Ga0310697, IMG submission 203883) | Sheep rumen microbial communities from Palmerston North, Manawatu-Wanganui, New Zealand - 1728 DNA GHGlow gp2 (v2) (version 2) | ecosystem: Host-associated > Mammals > Digestive system >...
GGTGCGCAGACCGATAAGTCGCCGGGCGAAGGGCTGCCACGCACAGAGCCAGAGGATATTGAACAGCGTGTAGGCCACAACCATCGCCGTCATGCCTTCGCGCCAGACCAGCAGGATGATGACAAGCTGGAGGGCAATCTGCCCGATGTTGAGCCACATGTTCACATCGCTGCGCCCATGACTGATCACGAGGTTCTGATAGAGCGTGTATAACGGCATAAAGGCTCCACTCAGACACAGAATCTGCAACAAGGGGACACAATCGGTCCATGCATCGCCAATGGTGCAAAGGATGAACTCACGGGAGACGAGTGCCAAACCGAACAGGGCGGGGAAAGAAAGGAAGGACGTGAACCGCAACATCTTACGGAACACCTGCAGTTCGCGGTCTTTCTCGTCCCTCACGCTTACTAATACCGGCTGCGCCACCTGCTGCAACATGCCGCCCACGGTCTGGAATGCCATCGCATCCCATTTGTAGGCCTGGAAGAAATTGCCCACTACACGGGCATCACGGAAGAGCCGGCCGAAGATGACGGTGAGCAGGTTCTGGTTGACGGTGTTGACAATCATCGTCACCAGAATCTTCATCGAGAAGGAGAACGTCTGGCGGATATAGTCGAACGAGATATGGAGGGAAGGGCGCCATCTCACGAAACAGAAACGACCCAGCACCAGCAGCAGAGCATTGACCACTTGCTGACAGGCAAGGCTCCAATAGGCCATGCCGCCAAGGGCCATCAAGATGGCAGTGAGCCCCGAAAGGGTGAGCGCGACAAGATTGACGATGGTGATCTCGCGGTTCATCATGTTCTTCACCATAAAGGCGTTGGTGGAAATGCCAAACGACGAGATGAAGAATGACAGGAAGAGGAAGCGGGAGAGGCTGGTGAGCCGCGGCTGATGGAAGAACCAGGCAATGAGCGGAGCCGAGAAAAACAAGAGCAGATAGATGAAGCCACTCACCAGGATATTGAACCAGAACACACTGTTGTACTGGGCGGCAGTGGGAGCCTTCTCATTGATGAGTGCCGTGGAGAAGCCACTCGACTGCAGATTGCCCGCAACGGCGGAGAAGATGGCGAGCATGCCTATGAGGCCCGTGTCGTAAGGAGTAAGATGGCGCAGGATGACGATGCCGATAAGTAGGTTGAGCACCTGCATCGTGCCATTGTTGAGACCTCCCCACATCAGTCCCCTAGCGGTCTTCTCTTTCAGTCTGTCCATATCCTATGTGCAAAAGTACGCATTTTTGTTGGATGTTCAAAAGTTTTTATGTACTTTTGCACGTATAATTAAAAATTAATTATGGTAATTGGATATACAACAGGGGTCTATGACCTCTTCCACATCGGCCACCTGAACCTGCTGAAAAACGCCAAGGGGATGTGCGACAAGCTGGTGGTAGGCGTGACGGTCGACGAGCTGGTGGCCTATAAGGGCAAGCAGGCGATGATACCGTTTGAGGACCGAATAGAGATAGTGCGGAGCATCAAGTATGTGGATGCCGCCGTGCCGCAGTACGACATGGACAAGCTCACGGCCTGCAAGAAGCTGGGAGCGCAGTTTCTCTTCGTGGGCGACGACTGGTACGGCACGGAGAAATGGCAGCAATACGAGAAGGAGTTTGCCGAGGCCGGCATACAGATAGTCTACTTCCCCTATACCAAGGGCATATCCTCCACGAAGATCAATGAGGCACTGAGCGCTGTGAGAAAACATGACTTAACCGACGTTAAATAAAAAAACTAAGCAACCATGACAGACAAGGATTTCTGTTTGAGTTCGTATATAGCCTTCCGCTATATATGGAAAGACGGTGCTGACTTTGCCGAAGGCTTCCAGCACAAGAACTACCGTGCGCTGAGCAATGCCGAGCGCATACCCGTGAAGACATCGGAGGACATCAACTGCGAGATACAGAAGCAGTTTGATGCGCTCTATAAGAAGTATGAGAGCATAGGCATCCTGCTCTCCGGCGGCATGGACAGTGCCAACCTCGCTGCCTACCTGCGTCCCGGCAGCCATGCCTATACGTTCAACTCCGCCTCGGGCGAGTTTGACACCGACGTGGAGCGGGCGAAGAAATACTGTGCCAAATGGCAACTGCACCACCATCTGATAGACATCACAATGGATGACTACGAGCAGTACACCCCCATCGTGATGCGCCATAAGTTCGCCCCAGTCCACTCCATCGAGCCGCAGATATACAAGGCAGCCCTTATGGCCAAGGCCGACGGCGTGCAGCTGATGATTGTGGGCGAGAGTGCCGACCTTATCTTCGGCGGCATGGACAAGCTCATCTCCCCGGAATGGACCTTCGACGGATTTGCCAAGCGATACACCTTCCTGCAGCCTGAGCTGGTGCTGACCCGGCCCATCGACCAATCGGCACTCTTTGAGCATTACCGCACCGGGGCTGACACCATCGACGTGATGCGCTTCATGGACGAGGTGTTTGCCATCGAGAGCTCCGGCTCCTATCTGAATGCCTTCGGGGCTGCATGGCTGCCTTACTATGACCCCTATGCCTGTCTGGTGATGGCCGATGAGCTCGATATGCAGCGCGTGAGGAACGGTGAACCGAAATATCTGGTGCGCGGACTGTACGCACTGAAGTACCCTGAGCTGGAGATACCGTTCAAGATACCCATGCCGCGACCTGTCGACACCATCTTCAAGAACTGGGAAGGACCACACCGACCGGAGTTCCGGCAGGACATACCAATGCAGCAGCTCACGGGCAACCAGAAGTGGCAACTGTGGTGCGCTGAACAGTTCCTTAATATGCTATAATGATGCAGCCAACTGATTTCGACCGCCGTTTCAAAGAGCAGATTCTCCATGTATTCAAGTTCACGGTGAGCTTCTTGGAGCAGCACCGCCTGCGCTACGTGGCATGCGGAGGCACCGTGCTGGGAGCCGTGCGCCATAAGGACTTCATCCCCTGGGATGACGACATCGACATCTACCTGCCACGAGCCGACTATGAGCGACTGCTCGACCTGAAGGAAGAGGCACGGCGCGAGGGCTTCGACATCATCTCGCTGCGCGACAAGGGCTACTACCTGCCCTTTGCCAAGGTCAGCGACATGCATACCACGCTCTGGGAACAACGGGAGTTTCCTTTTGTGATGGGAGTCTACGTCGACCTCTTCGCGCTCGACAACTTCAATTGCAGCGACGAGGAACTGACGGCTATCCAACGGAAGAGCCTGAAAAAGTTCTACAACTATCAGAAGTCGGTCAACCATCTGCGCACATCTACTTTATGGAAAGACCTCATGAAGGGCAATTTTGCCAAGGCGATGGAAAAGGTACAGATAGCTTGTTCGCGACCGTTCCGCCAATTGCTGCTCCGCAACTTCATGCGCTACCAGCAATGGTACAGCAGTTTCGACGGACCGAAGACGGTGTGCGTCACGCAGTGGGCCGGGAAGATTTTCAAGCGCGAGTGGTTTGAGGACACCATAGAACTGCCCTTCGGCGATACGACTGTCATCGTACCACGCGACTACGACGGGTATCTGCGCTGTCTCTACGGCGACTACATGACACTGCCGCCGGAGGAACAGCGGGTGTCGGCTCATGACCATCTGTTCCTCAGCTTCGACGAAGGACTCGGCTTGGAAGAAATCAAAGATAAACTAAGCAGGGGTGACGGATGAGGAGATCACTCCTTACGCAGTACTCGTGCTATCTCTTGCGGCGAAAGGTCTACCGCACCGCGCATCAGTTCGGGTACGTTATAACTCTTCAGCAACTGGCGATGACAATCAGGATCGGCCATGGGCAGCTCAAAAGGTTTCGACCCGTGGCCTTTCCCGTCGATATGAGCGATAAAAGGACGGGTGAACACCCCGTCATAGCGGCGCGAAGAAAACACCACCCAGCGACCATTGCTCGACCATGTGTGATAGCTCTCGGTATCAGCGGAGTTACATTCCTCTAACGGCCGGGCATCGCCAGTGGCAAGGTTCATCAGCCAGAGGTCTGCATCGTGGTGCCAGATATGGAAACACCCCCACTCGCCCATCGTGAACAGCAGCCACTGCCCGTCGGGCGACAGTCGCGGCAGGGTGGCACTCATGCCTAACGTGTCGGCACAGAACACCATCTCACGGGGGCCGAAAGCATGAGTATCGGCATCGAATGACTTACGGTAGATGTTGTATTTCACCTCTTTTGACCGCAGGGTAATCTCCTCGTTGCTGGCACTGTCGGCCTGATAGACAAAGTGAGCACTGCAGAAATACAGGTATTTCCCGTCAGGCGACCAGCAGGGAAAGGTCTCCAGCTCGTCAGGCTGCTGCTCCACGGTGGTCACACGATGCTGCTCAAGGTCGTAGAGTATCAGGTCGCTCTCGGCATCGATGACCTCAATCTTGTTGAGATGGGCCGTATGAAAGGCCTGCATGGTGGTGTTGGTGGAATAGGCTATGAGCGGAAGGGTTGGATGCCACGCCGGATAAACGCCGGCAGAGAGTAGGGAGTCACCACGCAAATCGACTTTCTCCGTATGTCCGTCATAAGCGATAAAGGTGCCGGCATGGGTCTGACGGGCATGAAACTGCATGCGCCTTGGGTTGTACTGCTGATAGCTGTGGCAGTTGACGCACTGACCTCCTGCCTCGGTCGAGCAGAGCATGTTGTCTACGATGACCCATTCGTCATAGTTTTCCAGACAGCGCTGGTTGATGGTCAGTTCCTCATAGCTCACATAGCTGGGCGAAATCATGCGATAGCTGAGCCAGGCATCGATACTGTCGGGGGATACGAAGATACTGAAGGGACGGAAGCGCACCCACTGACTGCCCTGACGGGCATATAGCTCCACGCTGACAGCCTTGCCCGAAGCCGCTGCAGCCATCGACCGCCACTCATCCAGGCCCGGACGGACCTTCTTGCCTCCGCAGATTATCTCCTGACCGCCCACGGAAAAGCGGGTGACCACCTCGTCGGCATCGGCCAGGAGCTCCAGCGTCAGCGGGGCAATATTCACAGGCACCGTCACGTCGGCATAGTCAGGATAGATGGGCGGCAGCTGACGGCTGTCCACATACTGTTCGGGCACCTTCGGACTACCACAGGCCATCAGCAGCAAGAGGACTGCAAGGAGGATAGGGATACGTTTGTTCATGGTTCAACAAGTTGATGGCGGGTTCTTTGATAGTAGTAGCGAGTTCGCTGCATCAGTTCCTGTTGTTCGCGGGTGGCTCCGGGCGAGCTCAGCAGGTGTTCAATGAGGAAGAGCTCCAGTTGGGAGCGGTCGGCCGTGAGGAAATTGTCGGAACGAATCAGGGGGAGGACAGGAGCCAGCACCTTGTCGCGATAAATCAGTCGCGGATTATGCAGGCACTCCTCGTAGTGCTGCGCCCACTGCCGGTGGAAAGCGGTTTTCTTCAGCAGGTTCAGGAAGCGCTGGGCGGCCACGGTCTCACCGTTGAGCAGCGAGCAGAGGGCCATCAGCTTCAGCCTTTCCACCGTCCATCCATACTCCACCCCGTCTTCCATGCACCAACGGTAGCAATAGTTCGTCAGACCGTATTGCAGGTAGATTTGCTTGCCCACGGTATGAACCATACGGATATTGAAGGGGGCATCGGGTCGTTTGGCTCCTTCCGGATAACGGAACATGTCATCGGCGGGGCGTCCCAGTCGGAAGAGGGCGAGGTTCTTCATCAGACAAACGGCACGGGTAGGCTCGCCTTTTCCCGTCCGTGCCCTCTGCAACACGTCGTCCCAGTTGCTCTGCTCCATGCTGCGGCTCATAGACAACTCTCGGTGGAAGTTACGGTCTTTCTGCCAAAACACGGCCACACTGACGGCAACCAGCACTAAGATGACTCCCCTACCCCATCGCAGGCTCTTCGACAGGCGCGGCCACCGGTGCCGGACAGTAAGGAAGAGGGTAGTAATCACGATGCAGACGAATGGCAGATAATAGGCTGGGAAGCGTTCACCGACATGGGCGTAGACGGGGAGTGCTGCCCAATAGATATTCTCCAAGGGTGTCTGATGATATAACGTGCAGTAACAGATGAGCGGCACGCCTGCAACGCTCATCGCAGCCGTCAGCAGGTCTGCCACGCGACAGGTGTCTGCCAGCCCGCCAATGAATCCCATCATCACCACTGCCCACAAGCCATAGAAGCCGAAAAGGGGATAGCCCAGGCAGGCGGTGAGCAGGATAAAAGTCATGGACAGGCCAGACTTCCGCGGCACACGGCTATAGAGTCCTGCCAAGCCCACCGCCAGGAGACAACCCAGCGTGGCGCAAAAGGCGTGGCCGGGCAGTTTCAGATAGTAGACCCAATAGCCGAGGCTGACCACTGTCAGCAGCAGACAGCTCACAGGCAGCAGCCCCGTCCAGGCATCGCTCAGCCGGAAGGCCCATCTGAACAGCCACAAGAAAAAAGCCCAAAGCAGGCACAACAGGCCGGCTCCGAGCAATGGATAATAGAAAAACTGTGTGAGATAGCAGCCTGCCCAAGTGAGCAGTCCCCCCGCCCTGACCATCTGCTGCTCAAAGAACAGCGGCGTGTGGAGAAACAGGTTCTGCTCTTGCACCTGATAAAGGAGGTCGCGTTCGAAGACCGCCAGCAGGGCAAATACGGGCAGCAGGCACAGATATGGTGCGAAACGTCTCAAGGGGTGAAGTGTCGGTTTTCGGTTATCAGCCCACCTGCGAGCCGGGCTTCACATCCTTGGTAGTGGTGACCACGCTAAGCGTCTCGTCGAAGTCTACGGCAGAGAGAATCATACCCTGGCTCTCAATACCCATCATCTTACGGGGGGCGAAGTTGGCGACAAACAGGATTTGCTTGCCGACGAGTGCCTCCGGGTCGTCATAGTACTGGGCAATGCCGGAACAGATGGTGCGCGTCTGACCCGTACCGTCGTCGATAAGGAACTGAAGCAGTTTCTTCGACTTCTTCACTCTATCGCAAGCCAGCACACGGCCCACGCGGATGTCAAGCTTTTCGAAGTCCTCAAAACTCACATTTTCCTTCACTGGAGCAGGCGTATAGGCAGCGGCCTCGTTGGCCTTCTTCGTAGCCTCCAGCTTGTCCAACTGGCGTTGTATGGTCTCGTCATCAATCTTTTCGAAGAGCAACTGCGGCTCGCCCAGCTGATGACCGGGCTTCAAGCCTTCGACGATGTCGAGTTCCCAGCCTTCCAGGTCGAGGTTGATCATCTTTCGCAACCGCTGGCTGCTGAAGGGCAGGAAGGGGTCGAAGTAGACGGACAGATGGACCACTATCTGCAAGGCGGTATAGAGGATGGTCTGCACGCGACCCATATCGGTCTTCGCCACCTTCCAAGGCTCCTGGTCGGCCAGGTATTTATTGCCCACGCGGGCCAGGTTCATTGCTTCGAAGAGGGCTTCGCGGAACTTAAACTGCTCCAGGGCCCGTTCAATCTTATTCCGCTGGGAAACAATTTCGTGCAGGGCATCCTCGTCTTCCGGTCGGAACTCGCCATACTCGGGCACTACGCCGTTCCAGTATTTCTTCGTCAACTGCAGGGCGCGGTTCACGAAGTTGCCATAGACGGCCACAAGCTCGTTGTTGTTGCGGTCCTGGAAGTCTTTCCAAGTGAAGTTATTGTCCTTCGTCTCCGGGGCGTTGGCGGTGAGCACATAGCGCAGCACGTCCTGCTTGCCGGGGAAGTCCTCCAGATACTCATGCAGCCATACAGCCCAGTTGCGCGAAGTGGAAATCTTGTCGTTCTCCAGGTTCAGGAACTCATTGGCCGGAACATTGTCGGGCATGATATACTTGCCGTGGGCCTTCATCATCACAGGGAAGATGATGCAGTGGAACACGATGTTGTCCTTACCGATGAAGTGTATCAGTCGGGTATCCTCATCCTGCCACCATTTTTCCCAGTTGCCCCAGCGTTCAGGCTGCTTCTCGCAGAGCTCCTTGGTGTTGGAAACGTAGCCGATGGGAGCATCGAACCACACATAGAGCACTTTTCCTTCAGCACCGCTTACCGGAACGGGTATGCCCCAGTCGAGGTCGCGGGTCATCGCACGCGGCATCAGGTCCATGTCAAGCCACGACTTGCACTGTCCGTAGACATTGGAGCGCCACTCCTTATGGTCTTCCAGAATCCATTTCTTCAGCCATTCCTGATAGTCGTTCAGCGGCAGGTACCAGTTCGTCGTATCCTTCAGCACAGGCACCTCGCCTGTCTCCTTCGAACGCGGGTTGATCAGCTCCGTAGGCTCCAAGGCGCGTCCGCAGCCTTCCTCACACTGGTTGCCGTAGGCCATCTTATGGCAGTAGGGACACTCGCCCACCACGTCGCGATCGGTAAGGAACTTTCCGTTCTTCTCGTCAAAGAACTGCTTGGTGGTCTGCTCCACCAGCTTCCCGTCGTCGTAGAGCTTGCGGAACCAGTCGGCAGCAAACTGATGGTGAATCTTGCTGGTGGTGCGGCTGTAGATGTCGAACGAGATGCCGAACTGCTCAAACGAATCCTTTATCAGCTTATGATAGCGGTCTACAACGTCCTGGGGCGTGATGCCCTCCTTGCGTGCCCGCTGGGTGACGGGTACGCCGTGCTCGTCGCTGCCACCGATGAACATCACCTCGCGGTTCTTGGCTCTCAAGTAGCGCACATATATATCGGCAGGCACATAGACACCGGCCAGATGACCTATATGCACGCCGCCGTTGGCATAGGGCAGCGCAGCCGTCACGGTTGTTCTCTTAAACTGTTTCTCTTCCATGCTGTTTCTTGTTGTTAAAGGGGGTGGAAACGCCCCGTGTCATTCCTTGCTATTAAAATAATGTGCAAAGGTAGCAGAAAAAATCCTAAACACCAAATTTATCGATACAAAATCAGGGCGGCGCACCTTCCTACCAGTACACCGCCCTGCGAGTTATTCAATATGTCCATCCCTCTCAGAAATACCTACTATATAATATATAATAGGTATAATGAGGGGAAGGTATCATACATACTTCCCAGAGCACCTACCAGTAGAGACGGTGCAGAGTTAAGTATTTTCTCCGATTTCCGCAAGAGAGAAGGCCAGCAGGAATTATTAATTCGCGTTAAAATAACATAAAATAATATTGCAATCTAATATTAACCATGACGTAATTCGATATTAATTACTAACTTTGCAGTCCGATTATTTGGGGAGAGTCTTAGACTCCCCGTGAATGGCGTGTAAATAGTGGATGTCTTTGGCCGGACGGCACGGTTTGTGAATCGCTGTTCAGACATAACAAAACTTTATAAAGTAAAACAACTGTTTTTTAGTAAACCTATTTAGAGAAATGAACACTTTAAGCTACAAGACCGTCTCCGTGAACAAGGAGACTGCCAAGAAGGAGTGGGTCGTCATCGACGCTACCGATCAGGTGGTGGGCCGACTGGCTTCTAAGGTTGCCAAGCTGATTCGCGGCAAATACAAGCCCAGCTTCACCCCGCACGTAGACTGCGGCGACAACGTTATCATCATCAATGCTGCCAAGGTGCGCTTCACCGGCAAGAAAGAGACCGACAAGGTGTACACCCGCTATACGGGCTACCCCGGCGGCCAGCGTTTCAACACGCCCGCCGAGCTGCGCAAGCACCCGTTCGGTGCCGACCGCATCCTGCGCCATGCCGTGAAGGGCATGCTGCCCAAGGGTCCTCTGGGTCGCCACCTGCTGAACAACCTCTATATCTACGACGGCACTGAGCACAAGCACGAGGCACAGCAGCCGAAGGCTATTGACATTAACGAGTACAAATAAGATTAAGCAAAGATGGAATATATTAACGCAATAGGTCGTCGCAAGAGCTCAGTGGCTCGCGTTTATCTGTCGGAAGGTACCGGCAAGATCACGATCAACAAGAAGGACTTAACCGAATATTTCCCCTCTGCCATCCTGCAGTATGTGGTGAAGCAGCCCCTGAACCTGCTGGAGTGCGCTGAGAAGTTTGACATCAAGGCCAATCTCGACGGTGGCGGTTTCACCGGTCAGAGCCAAGCTCTGCGCCTTGCCATCGCCCGCGCCCTGGTGAAGGTGAATGCCGAGGACAAGAAAACCCTGAAGGAGCAAGGCTTCCTGACCCGCGACAGCCGCGAGGTGGAACGCAAGAAGCCGGGTCGTCCCAAGGCACGTCGCCGCTTCCAGTTCAGCAAGCGCTAATCCTGAGGCTGAACAGTTTAGCATCCAAACCTGGCGGATTCTGCTCTACGGACTACCACCGGGCTGGTCTAACAAAGATTAACAAGGAACGTAAACAACAAAACAACATTTCAGAAAAATGGCAAGAACAAATTTTGACCAACTGCTGCAGGCCGGCTGCCACTTCGGCCACCTGAAGCGCAAGTGGTGTCCCGCCATGGCTCCCTATATCTACACGGAGCGCAACGGCATCCACATCATCGACCTCCACAAGACCGTCGTCAAGATTGACGAGGCTGCCGAGGCCCTGAAGAACATCGCCCGCCAGGGCAAGAAAATCCTCTTCGTAGGAACTAAGAAACAGACCAAGGAAGTGATTGCCGAGAAGGCCACCAGCATCAACATGCCCTACGTGATAGAGCGCTGGCCCGGCGGTATGCTAACCAACTTCCCCACCATCCGCAAGGCCGTGAAGAAGATGGCCAATATCGACCGTCTGATGAACGACGGCACTTTCGGCAACCTGTCGAAGCGCGAGCTGCTGCAGATTACCCGTCAGCGGGCCAAGCTGGAGAAGAACCTTGGTTCTATCGCCGACCTGACACGCCTGCCCAGTGCCCTGTTCGTCATCGACGTGCAGAAGGAGAACATCGCCGTGCGCGAGGCTAACCGTCTGGGTATTCCCGTGTTCGGCGTGGTCGACACCAACAGCGACCCGAAGAATATCGACTTCGTGATTCCCGCCAACGACGACGCCAAGGACTCCGTTGAGGTGATTCTCAACGCCTGCTGCGCCGCCATCGCCGAGGGGCTGGAGGAGCGCAAGGCCGAGAAGGCCGACGAGAAGGCTGCCGAGGCTCAGGCCGAAGGCGAGGCTGAGGAAAAACGTCCCGCACGCCGCGCCCGCAAGGATGAGGCTCCCGCTGAGGAAAAGGCTGCTGAGGAGGCATAAAAACCTTCCTTAGCCCCTCAAGTTAGGGGGTTGGGAGGCTGAACAAGCGCAGTCCCCAACCCTCTGACTCAAAAAAACAACAACAGAAAAAACTGGTCTGATTAACGCTTGTTCAGGCCCCTACCCCTCTTATTTGGGGTGCTATAACAAAAATGGCAATTTCAATTGACGATATCAAAAAGCTCCGCGCCATGACCGGTGCTGGTCTGGCCGATGTGAAGAAGGCCCTGACCGAGGCTGAGGGCGACTTCGACCGTGCCAAGGAGCTGCTGCGCGAGCGTGGCCTGGCCATCGCTGCCAAGCGCAGTGACCGCGAGACCTCTAACGGTTGCGTACTCACCAAGGTGGAGAACGGCTTCGGTGCCATCATCGCCCTGAAGTGTGAGACCGACTTCGTGGCCAACGGTGCCGACTTCATCGCTCTGACCAAGAGCATCCTCGATGCCGCCGTGGCTGCCAAGTGCAAGACCATCGACGAGGTGAAGGAACTGGTGCTGGCCGACGGCCAGAAGGCTCAGGAGGCTGTGACCCAGCGCTCAGGCATCACCGGTGAGAAGATGGAGCTCGACGGCTACAACGTGCTCGAAGGCGACAACATCGAGGTGTACGACCACATGGGCAAGCACACCCTCTGCACCATGGTTCAGCTGAACAAGGAGAACCAGGATGCCGGTCACAAGCTGGCTATGCAGGTGGCTGCCATGAAGCCCGTGGCCCTGGACGCTGCTCACGTGAAGCAGGAAATCCTGGACGAGGAGTACAAGACGGCTGTGGAGAAGACCAAGCTGGAGCAGGTGCAGAAGTATGTGGACATGAAGGTGAAGAAGGCTGGCCTGAACCCCAACCTCGTCGACTCTGAGGATCACATCGAGAGCAACGTCTCCAAGGGCTGGCTCACTCAGGAGCAGGCCGACGAGGCTCGCCGCATCATCGCCGAGGCTAAGCCCGAGGGCGAGGCACAGCTGAAGATGCCTATGATCGAGGGCATCGCAAAGGGTCGTGTGCAGAAGTTCCTGAAGGAGAACTGCCTGGTGGACCAGGAGTTCCAGTTCGGCGACGGCGACAAGCTCACCGTGAGCCAGTGGCTGGCCCAGCAGGACAAGGAGCTGCAGATTTGCGACTTCCGCCGCTTCACCCTCGTTGCCGAGTAATCATCGCAACATCAATACTAGCGAAATGCCTGTTTGCCCGCTGCAAACAGGCATTTTTTTTGTTTTACATACCCATGGTGACGCATCCTTTGCTGTTTACAACGCGAAAAAACAAAAAACGAAAAAAAGCGCAGTATGATCACTCACTCCGCGCTTCTCCTAACGGATGTTGGCATGCATCAGAGTGATTACACTCAGAACCGTAGCCACTGCTACCATGGCCAACAGGACCGTAGTTTGAAAATCTAATAACATAATCTTTACCTTAATCTAATACCAAGCCTCGCCAATAGGGGGCTCGGCCAAAACTACTAACCTAATGAATCATAAGCACAATCTCGCGATTGCCGATGCAAAATTAAGCATTTTGCGCCCTCCCGACTATGTTTTTCGACAAGAATTCAGCAGTGTCCTCATTTCTTTGACATAGGTCAAGAGCCAGGGAAAGCCCTCCACCGACACAGGCGATTTATTCTGTTAAACACTTGGCAGAATGGAGGATTTTCCCTATCTTTGCAAAAAAAACAATGAGAAAAACAGTTTTTCTGCTCCTTATGACCTTTATCTCCCAGCTGGCTTCAGTCCAGAAAGTGATTGACCTCTGGCCCGACAAGGCCCCACACGACAACGGCGACAAGGCCGAACTGACCATCTTCCTGCCCGACGAGAAACGCGCCAACGGCCGCGCCATCGTCATCTGTCCGGGCGGCGGCTACACCCATCTGGCCATGCAGCATGAGGGCACCGACTGGGCACCCTTCTTCAACCAGCAGGGCATAGCCGTCTTTGTTCTGAAATACCGCATGCCAAAGGGCGACTACCGCGTGCCTGTGAGCGATGCCGAACAGGCCATGCGACTGGTGCGCCACAACGCTAAGGCATGGCACATCGACACGAAGCAGGTGGGCATCATGGGCTTCTCCGCCGGCGGTCATCTGGCCTCAACCATTGCCACTCACTCCAAGGACAATGCCAAGCCCGACTTCCAGATCCTTTTCTACCCCGTCATCACGATGGACCAGAGTTTCACGCATCGCGGTTCGATGGTGAATTTCCTTGGCGAGAAGCCCAAGAAGAAGGAGGTGCAGCTGTTCAGCAACGAGCTGCAGGTGACGCGTGTAACCCCCCGCGCCTTCATTGTCCTGAGCGACGACGACCACGCGGTGCTGCCGGTCAACGGCGTGAACTACTACTTGGAGTGTTTCCGCCACGACGTGCCAGCCTCCCTCCACGTCTATCCCAACGGAGGCCACGGCTGGGGCTATCGCGCCTCGTTCGACTTCCACTTAGAGATGCTGCATGAACTGAAGGCGTGGATTAAGAGTTTCTAACGCACTGATATTCAATATTTTATAATCAATAATTAATTTGCCTGCAATTCAATATTAATTTGCTCCTAATTAATATTGAATTGCAGGCAAATTCGATATTTATTTCAAAACACCGCAGACGCTATAGACATAGCGGCCATCGGGAGCCACCACGGTGGTGAGCGGTGCAGGCACGCGGGCGAGCACCTCCTTCATGTCGTCACCGATGCCCCTGCCCGACCATTTCACCACTGCCTCCTTCCGCGTCCACACGCGGGTGAACTCCAGCGCAGGCTGCTCCGCAGAGAGAATCTGCCGGACCTCATGCTCGTTCATCGTGTAGCGCACCAGCAACTCGCTCAGCTTGCGAACCGACTCCACATCTACCCCGACAGGATGGTCGCTCAGGGCGCAGACCACCGCCTCGCAACAATGACTCATGTTGAAATATATCTCCGGATGGCCCACGATAAAAGGCTTGCCGTGCTCCCCGTACTCAAAGACGGGCCGTTCCCCTATGCCATACTCCTCGCGCAGTCCCTGGCAGAGCAGCAGGTAGGCCGCAACACTCGTGCGCTGCCCCTGCTCGAAACGGTAGCGCAGAGCCTGCTCTCGCCGCTGTGGGGAGAGCAAAGCCAGGGAAGCCGCCAGGTCGAAGTCCCAGATATGGTCGTTGATATAAAGCATATACGCATGCAAAAATAAGAAATAATGCTGACATACGGACACAATTTTGGAGAATTAACGCAGTTCGTCCCATAAATAAAGGCCATTTCCGAAATGGTACGCAGACGTTTTACTGATTTCAAGGTAGTCGCCTTTGAGGCAAAAAGGGGATTTCTTAGGCTGCTTTTATTCTAAAAGCTGGTCCTCACCGCTTTTTTCTTCAAAAAAATTTGGCTATTCCAATTTAAAGCAGTACCTTTGCGACACGAGAACCCGCCAAGCCTCTCAACGATGCTCAAATGTGCGGGTCGTTTTATTTTTATACAATGAGCAACAGAATCCCATTCCATGCTCACACGGGTC
>Ga0310697_10004049_pt1 | contig 14580 bp, 12 predicted proteins | sample 172DNAGHGlowgp2_FD_203883 | JGI IMG/M metagenome (GOLD analysis project Ga0310697, IMG submission 203883) | Sheep rumen microbial communities from Palmerston North, Manawatu-Wanganui, New Zealand - 1728 DNA GHGlow gp2 (v2) (version 2) | ecosystem: Host-associated > Mammals > Digestive system >...
GCCTACCTCTACGTTACCCTGCGCTACACCGACAATTGGGACGCCTACTGCGCCGCCACCCGCGGCAACGCGGTGGAAAACACGGTCTATGTCCACGACTTCCCGGAAAACGTGGTCCACGACATCGTGGGCCAGGGCAGCGTGGTGCTGCAAAAGGGCGTGAACCTGATCCGCAAGGCCGGTCTGTCCAAAACCCGGTCGTTCTATGACAACGCCTATTCCCACCTGGAATACTATGTGGTACTCTTCAACGGCGGCAACAACCGGCTGTATCTCACCGACATGACCGACACCCTGCCCCGGGGCTTCACCTTCTACCAGGTGAACGCTGCCAGCGACAGCTTCCCCTCCAGTGAGAGCAGCAGGAGGAGCACCGTCACCTACAGCGACGAAGATCTGGAAAAAGGCAGCGTCCTGCCCATCGTGTTCCAGGACAGCAACTTCCAGGTCCGCTTCCGCTCCGTCGCCGTCCAAGCCAACGATGATGACCGGCAGCTGAGTTTCCATTTCACCGGCAAAGCGGGGATGAACCCATCATGCCGCCGGGCGGGACTGTGACCGTGCGCTTCCGCGCCCAGTGCGGCGAGGGCGCGGCCCCCGGCCTGGTGGCCAACAACGGCTTTGCCTACCGCTACACCATGAATCACGTGACCCTGGAGGCCTCTCCCCTGCTGGTGCGCGTCCGGGTGCCGGATTATCCCTATCTGATCAAGCGCACCACCGACCGCTACGGCAGAGCCTGGAACGTGGAGGAAGACACGCGCTTTTCCTTCGTGGCCTATCAGGGCGATGCACTTGCAGAGAGCGGCCAAGCCCTGATCGAGGCCCTGGAAACGCAGGGCATCCCCTATCATATCTACTCCGTGACGGTCCCGGCTGGGACCGGGCGCAGCGAGCGGGTCAAGCTCTGGCCCGACGCGGACTTGAGCGGCTGGCAGTGGATACAGGGACAGACCTACAGCATCCGCGAGCTGCCTTACGGCTGGGAGGATGAAAGCCTTTCGCCGCGGGATTATGCCTTCCAGGGCTGGCTCACGGACCCGGACGAGACGCTGACCTTTGTCTTCGACGGGGACAAGACGCAGGTATTCACGGCGGAGAACCGCCACATGCTCTGGGATCTGGACCTGGTCAAAATCGACAGCCTGGACGCCGACAAGCGTCTGCCCGGCGCGGTCTTCGCCCTCTACAGTCCCAATGCCATCGACGCGCTGACCGCCGCGGAAGCCGCCGCGCTGTCCCAGGAGCCCGTGCCCTTGACCTGGACCGACGGCCTGGGGGCGACCTGGTATCTGGCGGACGTGTGCATCACCGATGAGACCGGAGGCTGCCTGCTGGCCGACCTGCCGGAGCAGACCTATGTTCTGGTGGAACGCAGCGCCCCGGATGGCTACGGTCTGCTGCCCGCGCCCGTGTACGTCAGCAGCTACGACCTGGACGGCGCCGAACTGACCCTGCACCGTGCGGTTCCCAACACCTACGGTTACGAGCTGCCCCAGACCGACGGGGTCAGCACGCTCCCCTTCTATCTGTGCGGCGCCGCCCTGTTCGGCCTGGCGATCCGGCTGCTGATCCTGGCCCTGCGCAGAGCCCGACACGTCCGAACATGATGCAATATCTGAATCATTCCCTTTTTCGCTTGTGTTCCTTTTTGCTTGACTTTTTCGTTTGGTGGGGTATAATGAGAACAGAAGACACCGCAGCAAGCGGCTGGCTTTGAGTGGAGTTTTTAAAGTGGGCTGAGTTTCAGCCCGGAAAAACCGTCACTTGCCCGAGTGGCGGTTTTTCTTATGGGTTTGCCGAATCACGATGGATACCGTAAACGGTCCAACATGGAACGTAATCCGCATAAGGATCACCTCCTTTCGGAGATGATAGCCAGCCACTTTTTTACCCTTGCTTTGGTGTCTTCTGCCCCTTTCGGGTGACCCGGCCTGTACCGGGCTGGGTCTATTTTTACACGATTCGCGCTTTGCTGTCAAGAACAAGCACTTTCTTGCAATCTTATTGCTTGACTTTTTTGCCCCGTAGGGTATAATGAGAACAGAAGACACCGCAGCAAGCGGCTGGCTTCTATGAACAGGTTAGATAGGGCTGAGTCTCAGCCCGGAAAAACCGTCACTTGCCCGAGTGGCGGTTTTTCTTATGGGTCAGTTTCACTACGATGGATACCGTGTACGGTCCAACGTGGAACGTAATCCGCATAAGGATCACCTCCTTTCGGAGATGATAGCCAGCCACTTTTTACCCTTGCTTTGGTGTCTTCTGCCCCTTTCGGGTGACCCGGTCTGTACCGGGCTGGGTCTATTTTTACACGATTCGCGCTGTGCTGTCAAGAAAAACCATTTTTCCGATTTTGATTTCTTTTCGTTGTGGCTGTAAGGCTTGCGCCTTTGCCCGCTCTGTGTAAAACGCTTTTTATATCCACCCGTTTGGGTGTGTTGTGCCCGGTTCGTCTTACCAAATGGTACGATTTCCACGAGGTGAGACAGCATGTTTTTCCGGCGACTCGAAGACCTGCGGAGTGACCACGACTTGAAGATCAAGGAAGTGGCCGAATACCTGCAAACGCATCCCAACGTATACAGCCGCTACGAAAAAGGCGAGCGGGAGATCCCCGTCTGGGCGCTGGTGAAGCTCTCGGAACTTTACGGCTGTTCCACCGACTACATTTTGGGCCTGACCGACCGCTATGAACGTGCGTAAGCTGGTCTGGCTGGGTCTGGGCTACGCTTTGGCGCTGCTGCTGTGCGCCTATGCGCTGCCGGAGGGCTGGATGCTCCCGGCGGGGGGCGTTTGTCTGCTTTTGGGCGGCGCTGCACTGGCGCTGCGGCGGATTCGGTGGCGGACGCCTCTGGCGCTGGCGCTTTTGGCTGCGGCTTTGGGCTTTGGCTGGTACTGGGGCTATGTCGCGCTCACCGTCCGCCCCGCCGAGGCTTATGTGGGCCAAACCCGCACGCTGCGCGTGCTGGTGACGGAGTACCCGGAACGCTATCCCGACTATGCCCGGGTCACGGTGCGGAGTCTGGACGCGCGCTTCCCCCGGACGCGCATTCTGGTCTATGACTACGACGAGGCCCTGGGGGATCTGCGGCCCGGGGATACGGCGGAGATGCAGCTTTTTTTGCGCAGCGCCGGGGAGCGCTACGGGCAGGAGAGCGACGCCTACTACGCCGCCGGGGTGTTCCTGCGGGCCAATCTGAACGCCCCAACACAGGCCGATGGGCGGCATCCCCTGAGCTGGCTCTTTCTGCCGAAAGAATTGGCCGCCGCCATCCAGGAACAGGCCCTGCTCCGCTTTCCGCCGGACGTGGCCGGGCTGATGAAGGCCCTGCTGACCGGGGACCGGCAGGAATACTATCAGGACGAGGAGCTGTCCGCCGCCATGCAGAGCGCGGGCTTTTCCCACATCGTGGCCGTCAGCGGGATGCATGTGGGCTTTCTGGTCAGCGTCGTCCGGCTCCTGACCCGGCGGCGGAGGCGGACCGCAGCGCTGGGCATCCCCGCCGTGGCGCTGTTCATGGCGATGATCGGCTTCACCCCCTCGGTGACGCGGGCGGGGATCATGCAGATCCTGCTGCTTGTGGCCCCGCTTTTGCAGCGGGAGGAGGACGCGCCCAGCGCGCTGGCGGCGGCAGGACTGGTGCTGGGGCTGGCGAACCCCATGGCGATTGCCAGTCTCAGCCTCCAGTTCTCCTTCGCGGCCATGGCGGGGCTGCTGCTCGTGACGCCGGGGCTGTACCGGCGGCTTTGCTTTGACAAGCACCACAAGCTGCGCTGGACGAAACGCTTCTGGGGGCGACCCCTGCGGGGGCTTTGCGCCGCTTTTTCCGCCAGCCTGGGCGCGCTGGTCTTCACCGCGCCCCTCTCGGCCCTCCACTATGGCTCCGTGCCGGTCTACGGGCTTTTCACCAACCTGCTCTGCCTCTGGCTCATGTCCGCCGCATTTGTGCTGGGCTTCGCGGTCTGTCTGCTGGGCCTGCTGTGGCCCGCCGGGGCCACGGCGGCGGGCTGGGTCCTGGCCTGGCTGCCCCGCTGCGTGATTTGGGTGGTCCGGCGTGTGGCGCGGCTGCCCTTCGCCCTGCTGTACACGGAGGGGAACCTGGCGGCCTGGTGGCTGGTGTTTGTGTATCTGGTCTTTCTCATCCCCCTGGCGGTCCGGGGAAAACGCTTCCGCCCGGTGATCCCGGCCTGCGCCGCCCTGGTCAGCTTTTGTCTGCTGAGCTTCTGCTTCCGCACGGAGCTGGACGGCCAACTGGAGGTGGCGGCGCTGGACGTGGGACAGGGGCAGTGCATCGTGGCCCTGAGTGGGGACGCCACGGTGATGATCGACTGCGGCAGCGCCGACTACAGCGTCCAGGCCGGGGACGTGGCCGCCGCTTATCTGGCCTCCAGGGGACGGCGGCGGGTGGATCTGCTGATCCTCAGCCACTTCCACGGGGACCACGTCAACGGCGTGCGGCGGCTCATGAGCCATGTGGAGGTGGCCCGGGCGGTCATCCCCGACGCCTATCAGGACAACGAATACGACGCGGCCATCCTGGACGCCTTTGCGCGAAGCGGCACGGAACTTTACCGCATCGCGGCGGACCGGCGTTTCGACCTGGGGACCCTGGAGATCCAGGTCTTCGCCCCCATCGGCGTGGGGGAGGTCAACGAGGAGTGTCTGCTGGTGGCCGGGGACTATGGCGACTTTGAATTTCTGGTGCCCGCCGACGTGGGCGCCGGCGTGGAACGGATGCTCTGTCTGTTCTACGACCTGGGAAACATGGAGCTGCTGGTGGCCGGGCACCACGGTGCCCGGACTTCCACCACCGAGGAACTGCTGGACGCCATCACGCCGGAGACGGTCTTCATCTCCTGCGGGGCAAACAACCGCTACGGTCACCCCGCGCCGGAGACGCTGACGCGGCTGGCGGCGCGGCACATCTCAGTCTGGCGGACGGATCTGGACGGGACGGTCTCTCTGACCGTCGGGAGGAAGCATGGCGAAAGCGAAGAATAAAGAACGGCTGAACTACAACGCGGAGATCAAGGCGCTCCGGGCCAGAGGTCCGGGGGGCGTCTATCTGCTCTACGGCCCGGAGGAATACCTGCGGGAGCGCTATCTGGACACCCTGCGCGCCCTCTGCCTGGACGCCGCCGACACGATGAACCACCGGAAGCTCAGCGGCCAAAGCCTGGATCTGAACGACCTGGGCGAGGCGGTCAGCGCCCTGCCCTTCTTCGGCTCCCGGGTCTTTGTGGAGCTGCGGGACTACGACCTGAACCGCTGCAAGGACGCGGAGCTGGAGCGGCTGAAGGGCATCTTGCAGGACTTGCCCGATTTCTGCACTCTGGCCTTTGTCCAAAGCCCCGCCCTGGCCCCCGACGGGCGGCTGGGCGCGGTGAAGCTGCTGAAAAAGCTGGGACATGCCCTGGCCTTCACGGAACAGGAGCCCGCCGCCCTGAGCGGCTGGATCGCCGCCCGCTTCCGGGCCCTGGGCAAGGAGATCGGCCGGGGGGAGGCGGAATACCTGCTCTTCCTCGCCGGCAGCAACATGAACGCGTTAATTCCCGAAATCGAAAAGGCCGCCGCCTACGCCCCCGGCCCGCGCATCACCCGAGCCGACCTGGACGCCACGGTCCACCGGCTGCCGGAGGCGGACGTGTTCGCCATGACGGACCTGCTGGCCGCCCGGCGCTATGACGAGGCCGCCGGACTGCTGGGCGACCTGCTCAGCGACAAGGACAACCACCCCATCTTCCTGCTCAGCCTCATCGGCCAGCAGGTCCGCCGCCTGTACACCCTGCGCGCCGCCCTGGACGCCCGCCTGGGCCGGGACGAGACCATGGAACTGCTGGGGACCAGCTACACCTTCGTCTACAACAAGCTGCGGGACGCCGCTTCCCGCTGCTCCCTGGAGGAGCTGGGCCAGCAGGTCTGCCTCTGCGCGGAGTACGACTACCGGATGAAGTCCACGGGTCTGGACCCCGGCGCGCTGCTCCGGGAACTCTTCGCCCGGCTGGCCGCGGGAGTCTGAGCATGGTCCGGGTCAAAGAGGTCATCGTGGTGGAGGGCCGCTGCGACAAAAACGCCCTGCTGCGGGCGGTGGACGCCACGGTCGTCTGCACCGACGGCTTTCGCATCTTCCGGGAGCCGGACAAGCGGGCCATGCTGCGGGCTCTGGCAAAGGAGCGGGGCCTGGTGCTGCTGACGGACCCGGACGGCGCGGGGGCGTTGATCCGGGGGCACCTGAGCGGGCTGGTGGACCCAAAATATGTTCGCCACGCCTACGTCCCCGACGTGTACGGCAAGGAAAAACGAAAACGCCTCCCCTCCAAAGAGGGGAAGCTGGGCGTGGAGGGCATGGACCCGGAGACGCTGCTGGAGGCCCTGCGCCGGGCCGGGGCCACGCTGGACGAGACGCCGCCGCCCCGGCGCGAACCCATCACCAAGGCCGATCTCTGTCGGCTGGGGCTTTCCGGCGCAGCCGACAGCGCGGCGCGGCGGCGGGACCTGCAAGCCGCCCTGGCGCTGCCGGAGCGCATGAGCGCCAACCAGCTCCTGCAGGTGCTGAACGTGCTCAGCAGTCTGCCGGAGCTGGAAGCGCTCATGGGGCGCGGTCCAGCAGAAAGGCCAGACCCAGCAGACCCATGAGCAGCACGGCGGCGGGGGTCTCCAGGCAGAGCTGCGCCAGGTGGCGGGCCTGGTGGCCGCGCCCCAGCGCGAAGAGCAGCGCGGAGGCCAGAAGCTGGGCGTCGGCCAGCAGCAGGAGTCCTTTCAGAAAGAGATAGATGTGCCGGGGCAGCGTTTCGATGCTCCGGCGCAGTTTTTGCAGATGTGCGCGCATATGTATCACCCGAAGACAGTTTACGCCTTGCGGCCCGTCGGCCGCAAGGCGTAAATTCTGGGAGGGGGCGCTTACTGCACGTTGCTGGTGTAGTTGGGCGCTTCTTTGGTGATGTAGATGTCGTGGGGGTGGCTCTCCCGGAGTCCGGCGGAGGTGATGCGGACGAATCGCGCCGTCCGGCGCAGGGTGGGGATATCCGCCGCCCCGCAGTAGCCCATGCCGGAGCGGATGCCGCCCAGGAGCTGGAACACCGTGTCGCTGACCGTTCCCTTGTAGGGGACGCGGCCCTCCACGCCCTCGGGGACCAGCTTGCGGCTGTTCTCCTGGAAGTAGCGGTCACGACTGCCCTTTGCCATGGCGGCCAGGGAGCCCATGCCCCGGTATACCTTGAACTGACGGCCCTGGAACATCTCGCTCTCTCCCGGGCTTTCCTCGCAGCCGGCCAGGAGGCTGCCCAGCATGATGACCGCCGCGCCCCCGGCCAGGGCCTTGACGATGTCGCCGGAATACTTCACGCCGCCGTCGGCGATGATGGGGACGCCGTATTTGTCGGCCATTTCCGCGCAGTCCAGCACGGCGGTCATCTGGGGCACGCCGATGCCGGCCACCACGCGGGTGGTGCAGATGCTGCCGGGGCCGATGCCCACCTTCACACAGTCCGCCCCCGCCTGGATCAGGGCCTCTGTGCCCTCGGCGGTGGCCACGTTGCCCGCCACAAGCTGAACGTCCGGGAAGGCCTGCTTCACGGCGGCCACTTCCCGGAGGATGTTGGCGCTGTGACCGTGGGCGGAGTCCAGCACGAAGGCGTCCACCCCCGCCTCGGCCAGGGCTTTCGCCCGGTCCATCACGTCCCGCGTCACGCCCAGGGCGGCGGCGCAGAGCAGACGGCCCTTGGCGTCCTTGGCTGCGTTGGGGTAGGCCACGGTCTTTTCGATGTCCTTGATGGTGATAAGGCCCTTCAGGTGGAAGTGCTGGTCCACGATGGGCAGCTTTTCGATGCGGTGGCGGTGCAGGATGCTCTTGGCTTCCTCCAGGGTGGTGCCCTCCGGCCCGGTGACCAGGCCCTCCTTGGTCATCAGCTCGGAGATGGGCTGTTCGTAGTCGGTGGCAAACTTCATGTCCCGGTTGGTGATGATGCCGATGAGCTTTCCGTCGTCGTCCACGATGGGCACGCCGGAGATGTGGTACTTGGCCATCAGCGCGTCGGCGTCGGCCAGGGTGTGGGTCTCGGACAGGGAGAAGGGGTTGGTGATGACACCGTTCTCCGAGCGCTTGACCCGGTCCACTTCCTCCGCCTGCGCCTCGATGGACATGTTCTTGTGGATCACACCGATGCCGCCCTCCCGCGCCATGGCAATGGCCATGCGCGCTTCGGTCACCGTGTCCATCGCGGCGCTCATCAGCGGCACGTTCAGCTTCAGGCTGCGCGTCAAAAACGTCTCCAGCCGGATCTGAGCGGGCAGCACATCGCTCCTGGTGGGCACCAGCAGCACGTCGTCATAGGTCAGTCCCTCGCCGACAAAACGGTCCATATATGCTTTCTGCATCGCACTTCCTCCCGTCCTTTCACCCGTGAAATGTGTTAACTTATATTATATCACGGACTGGCAGCTTTGCAATGGGCCGGACGGGAATTTGGCGTTTTTCGTCTTTCCGTCCCCTTTTTTCGACAGGATATGGTAAACTCAGACAAACGAAGCTCCCCCGGCGTTTCCGCCGGGGGACTTTGTGGAATGGAAGGGAGTCGGGGCTTAGCTGCCCTGCTTGACCGCGTCGAAGTTGTCCAGGACCTCCTGCTCCGGGGCCTTTGTCAGCAGACTGACCACCACAATGGCGATGGAGGCCACCAGGAAAGCCGGGAGCAGCTCATAGATGTCGAAGGAGCCGCCCAGGGGACGCACCAGGAACTTCCAAAGGAAGACCGTCGCGCCGCCGGCCACCATTCCGGCCAGGGCGCCCCACTTGTTGCTGCGCTTCCACAGGAGGCTGAACAGCACCACCGGGCCGAAGGCCGCGCCGAAGCCAGCCCAGGCGAAAGAGACCACCCGGAACACGCTGCTGTCCGGGTTCCAGGCCAGCAGGACACCCACGGCGGCGATGGCGACGACCGTGATGCGGGCCGCCAGCATGGCGGTCTTGCGCCGGAAGCGGATGCCGAAGAAGCCCTGGGTCACGTCCTCAGAGACGCTGCTGGCCGCGGCCAGGAGCTGGCTGTCCGCCGTGGACATGGTGGCGGCCAGGATGCCCGCCAGGATGACGCCGGCCACCACGGCCAGCAGAACGCCGTTTTCGCTCATCAGGTGGGCCAGGCGGACGATGATGGTCTCGCTGTCGTTGCCGCTCAGGGTCTCGATGGCCCCCGTCTTGCTGACGGCCAGGCCGATGATGCCGATGAACACGGCCACGGCCATGCTGAGCACCACCCAGACGCTGGCGATGCGGCGGCTGGTCTTGACATCCCGCTCGTCGCGGATGGCCATGAAGCGCAGCAGGATGTGGGGCATTCCGAAGTAGCCCAGACCCCAGGCCAGGGTCGAAACGACGCTGAGGAAGCCGAAGCTGCCCGCCGTGCCGGAGTCGGCCAGATAGCCCTGGTTCAGATTTAAGTAGCCGGGCAGGGCCTTGGCGTTTTCCATCACCGCGTCCAGGCCGCCGGCCTGCTGGATGCCGAAGAAGACGATGACCACCAGGGCAATGGTCATGAAGATGCTCTGGATCAGGTCGGTGGTGCTGACGGCCAGGAAGCCGCCCAGGACCGTGTAGCCGATGATGACCAGCGCGCCGATGACCATGCTGGCGTGGTAGTCCCAGCCGAAGAGGCTGTGGAACAGCTTGCCCACGGCGCTGAAGCCGGAGGCGGTGTAGGGGACGAAGAAGATGATGATGACCAGGGCCGCCACCAGGCTCAGCACATGGCGCTCATCCTTCCAGCGGCGGGAGAAGTAGTCCGGCAGGGTGATGGCACCCAGGTGGGCGCTGTAACGGCGCAGCCGCCGGGCCACGATCAGGAAGTTCAGGTAGGTGCCCACGGCCAGGCCGATGATGGTCCAGCCCGCCTCCGCGATGCCGCAGAGATAGGCCAGGCCCGGCAGGCCCATCAGCAGATAGCTGCTCATGTCGCTGGCCTCGGCGCTCATGGCCGTGACCAGGGGGCCCAGCTTGCGCCCGCCCAGATAGAACTCCCCGGCGTTTTCGCCGCTGCCCTTGCGGTTGAAATAGAGGCCGACCCCGATCATGCCCAGCAGATAGACCAGGATGGTGATCAGGATGGCGGTTCCGGCACTTGTCATAATATCCTCATTCCTTTTCTCTATGATAGGACAGAGGATAACACAGTTAAAAAAAGACTGCAAGCAAGACTGTCGTTTAGACGTGCTAAAGCGAAAATCTTGCTTGCATGGCAAAAAGTAATTGATTTTTCAGAAGAATAAAACTGAACTGCGTTCTGGACAAAACATAGAATCAGGAATCCTGCCCCGGCGCGGCGGCATAAATTTTGAGGAACATCTCCATCATGTCCGCGCTGTAGCGGCTCAGGGAGTACTCCCCGGAGCAGAGGCACCAGTCGTACATCAGGCCCCGCTCCATCAGGGCGTAGGCCTTGACAATCTCGTTCACCGAGCGGTCGGCGCGCAGTTCGCCCCGGCTCTGGCCCCGGGCGATGACCGTCCGCAGGAGGCGGAAATAAAGGCGGTTGCGGTCCAGCAGGTGCTTCTCCCCCCGGGTGATGAGCTGGGTGGAGAGCAGCCGGGCCAGCAGCTCCACGGAGACGCTGGAGTCGATCATGGCGAACAGCTCCCGGTTCAGGAAGGCCAGCACCGTGACCGCGTCGTCCTCCTCCCGGAGCTGGGGCATGAGCTGGCGGTATTTCTCGTCGAACAGGTCGCTGAGGGTGCCCAGCAGCGCGTCCTTGCCCTCAAAGTAGTGGTAGAACGTGCCCCGGCTGGTCTCGCTGGCCTCCAGGATGTCCTCCAGGGTGGTGTCCTCATAGCCCTGCTCGTAGAACAGCCGCCAGGCGGCGGAGACGATCTTCCCCTTGGTGTTGCGCTTCGGCTTGCGCGGCACGTCCTCACCTCCTAAATCATTTCAGAACCGCTTCGCTGGGTTCTGAAATGAGAAAGACTGCGCTGCGCGAGCGCGCCCTGCGGGAGAGGGCACACTCGCTCCGCGAGCGGTATTTTTTGCGAGGCAAAGCCCCGCAAAAAATGAATTGAATCTATTTCGCACCTGCGGGCGCGAAACTCTGCGAGGCAACGGGGGCTTGCAGAACCGCTTCGCTGGGTTCTGAAACGATCCCATGATCCCCTTACAGAATCATCAGTTCTTTCGGCGCTGCGGTCAGGTTGACCGGCCCGGCGGCGGTGACGTGGATCATGTCCTCAATGCGCACGCCGAAGGCCCCGGGCAGATAGATCCCCGGCTCCGCCGTGACCACCGCTCCGTCGGGCAGGGGCTGGGTGTTGCGGGGGCTGGCGCTGGGCCCCTCGTGGATCTCCAGGCCCACGCTGTGGCCGAAGCCGTGGCCGAAGAAACCGCCGTAGCCCGCGGCGCTGATGATCTCGTCCGCCGCCTGGTGGACCTCCGCGCCGGTTGTCCCGGCGCGCATCCGCTCGATGCCCGCCAGCTGGGCGCGCAGCACCGTGTCATAGACCCGGCGCATTTCGTCCGTGGCATAGCCCACGGCCACGGTCCGGGTCATGTCGGAGTGGTAGCCGCCCACCAGGGTGCCGAAGTCCATGGTGACGAAGTCGCCGGGCCGGACCACAGCCTCCCCGGGGACGCCGTGGGGCTTGCTGGTGTTGGCCCCGGTGATGGTGATGGGGTCAAAGCTGTTGCCCTCCCCGCCCAGGCGCATCATCCGGTAGGTCAGTTCCGCCGCGATGTCCCGCTCTTTGACGCCGGGGCGGAGGAAGGGCAGCACTTCCTCCAGCGCCCGCTCGGCGATGCGCTGGGCCGCCGTCAGCGCGGCGATCTCCTCCGGGTCCTTCACCGCCCGCAGCGCGGAGAGCACTTCGTCGCCCGGCAGCAGCGCGGTCTCCAGCTTTTCCTCCAGGCGCTTCCAGTCGGCGTAGGGCAGACGCTGTTCCTCCGCCGCGATGCGCTTGCAGCCGGAGAGGAAGTCCCGGAGCTGCGCCGTCAGGGGGTGTTTGGCGTCGGCCAGGCGCACCTCCACATCCCTGGCCTCGGCCTGGGCGGCCTCGATGTAGCGGGAGTCGGTCAGCAGCAGCGCCCGGTCCCGGGCCACCGCCACCGCGCCGTCGGTAAAGGCGAACTGTCCGGCGTAGCGGACGTTGGATTCGGAAAAGAGGACGACGGCGTCCAGGTCCTGTTTGCTCAACTCTGCTTGCAGTTTTTCGATGCGTGTCATGGTCTGATCTCCTGATTCTGTTTCGATACTATTATAAATTGTTCCAGCGCGCTTTCAGGCGGAAGGGGAACTCCAGCCAGTAGCGCAGCCTGAGCCAGATGTTGCTGAAGGCGATGGGGCGGACCAGCACGGCAAAGCAGCCGCAGCGGCGGGCGCAGAGGGTGTCCGTGTAGATCTGGTCCCCGATGAAGGCGGTCTCCGCCGGGGTGAAGCCCTCCTGGGCCATCACTTCCCGGGCGGCCCTGGGGAAGGGTTTGCGAGCGTGTTTCCGGTAGGGCAGGCCCAGGGCGGCGGCAAAGGTCTCCGGGCGGCTGCCCCGGTTGTTGGAGAGGATGAAAAGCCGCAGCCCGGCGGCCTCCATGTCCCGGACCCAGCCGCGCATCCTTGGCGTGGCCTCGTGCAGCGTGTAGGGGGCCAGGGTGTTGTCGATGTCCAGCAGCAGGAAGCGGATGCCCCGGTTGGTGAACAGGCGCGGGGGCAGCGCATAGATGCTGCGCTTCATCACGTCCGGCACGGGCCAGAAGCTCATGCGTGTTCCTCCTTCTCCTCCAGCAGCGGGAAACGGAGGACAAAGCGCGTCCCCTCCGGCTCCCGGCGCTCCGCTCGGATTTCCCCGCCGTTGGCCTCCACCGCGTCATGGACGATGGAGAGGCCCAGTCCGCTGCCGCCGATGGCCCGGGAGCGGTTCTTGTCCACCCGGTAAAAGCGGACGAAGATGTGTGGCAGATCCTCCTCCGGGATGCCGATGCCCGTGTCCTCCACCGCCAGAACGGCCCGACCGTCCTCGGCGCACAGGCGCAGGAAGACGGTTCCGCCCTCCCGGTTGTACTTGACGGCGTTCTCCGCCAGGTTGAACACGATCTGAAAGAGGTCGTCCTCCGCCGCGCAGATACGGACGCCCGGCTCCAGTTCCGTTTCGAACTGCACCTGCTTCTGCGCGGCCAGGGGCTGGAGCAGGTGGACGCAGCGCTCCACCAGGGGGGCCAGTTCCACTTCGGTTCGCTCGCTGACCACGCCGCTGTCCATCCGCGTCAGGCGCAGCAGCTTTTCGGTGAGCCGCTGGAGGCGCTCGGCCTCCATGCCGATGTCGCTGACGAACTCCCGCATGAGCGCCACGTCCATGTCGTCGCTCTGGGCGATGCTGTCGCTCAACAGGCGAATGCCCGCCAGGGGGGTGCGCAGCTCGTGGCTGGCATCGGAGACGAAGCGCCGCCGCAGTTCCTCGGTGCTCTCCAGGCGGTCCGTCATTTTATTAAAGGTCTCGGCCAGTTCCGCCACTTCGTCCTGGCCTTTCACCGCCACCCGCCGGGAGAGGTCGCCCTCCCGGACCGTGCGCATGGCCCCGGCCAGCTCCCGGAGCCGCCGGGTCAGCCGCAGCGTGACGAACAGGACCGTGAGGACGGACAGGATGAACAGCAGCACAGAGATGCTCCGCAGCCGCAGCTCCACAGAGTGGATGGTCCTGGCCTGCTCCAGATCGTTGTCAAAGATATGGACGCTGCCGATCAAACTGCCGTAGCTCATCACCGGGGTGATGACCTCGCTGCGAAAGGCGTCGCCGTCGTAGCTGCAATAGAACTGGCTCTCTCCGCTCCGGGCGCTGCGCAGGGGGGCGCTCTCCCCTTCCCCGGCCAGATTGGGCGCGGTGTCGTAGAGGATGTCCCCGTCCCGGTTCGTCACCAGAATCCGGTCATAGTCCCCTGGGGTCACCAGTTCCATCACATGGCTCACACCCTCGGCGCTCAGGCGCTCCAGCCCGGAGAGGGAGGAAGACAGGACGTTGCCCTGATTCAGCAGTGCGCGCTCCTTGTTGGCCATGACCACGTCACGGGAGGTAGTGGTGGGGAACACGTTCAGCAGCACCGTACTGACCCCGATGAAGGCCACGAAGATCAGCAGGAAGGTGAACTGCATACTGAATTTGTGTTTTTTCTGTAGGTTCCACGTCATAAGGCATCATACCCCAAGTCTGCTCGGGATCGCTTCCATAGAGGAACCGTCGGCTCACTTGCGGAAAAAGTAGCCCACGCCCCATTTGGTGACCAGATGCTCCGGGTGGGCCGGGTTGCGCTCGATCTTCTCCCGCAGACGGCGGACGTGGACGTCCACGGTGCGTTCCTCGCCGTAGTAGTCGTGGCCCCAGATGATGTCCAGCAGGTTCTCCCGGCTGAACACCTTGCCCTCGTTGCGCATCAGGAGGCTGATCAGCTCGAACTCCTTCACCGTCAGGTTCACCTCGCGCCCGTCCAGAAAGGCGCTGCGGCGGTCGAAGTCCAGGGTGATACCGCCCATTGTCAGCTTCCGGGCCGGCTCCTCCTCCGGGGGCGGGGTGATGCTGGCGCGCCGCAGCAGCGCCCGAACCCGCGCCTTGAGCTCCAG
>Ga0310697_10004051_pt1 | contig 14577 bp, 16 predicted proteins | sample 172DNAGHGlowgp2_FD_203883 | JGI IMG/M metagenome (GOLD analysis project Ga0310697, IMG submission 203883) | Sheep rumen microbial communities from Palmerston North, Manawatu-Wanganui, New Zealand - 1728 DNA GHGlow gp2 (v2) (version 2) | ecosystem: Host-associated > Mammals > Digestive system >...
CAGGACATCTTACTACAATCTCTTTACCCCCAGAAGCAACTTTAGCATTTATATAAAAGCTCTTTACCATATTGATAAAGTTCTGGCCGATTAATGTATACATACTCGACCTCCTATCAGGGTATTATTTCTTCTTAATGGTAACATATTCCTTACCAACAAGATTTTTCTTATATACAATTTCACAATTAGGTGTGATGAGCAATTCATTATGTTGGAACCCGGCCGCTTGAATATGCCCACCTCCAGAAAGTTTGCATCCGTTATACTCACCAAGAAGCTTGCATAATACTGAAAGATCAATGATCTTATTCTTGCTAAACATAGAATATTTAAAGATACCGATATTATTGTAAGTAAATAAACATACAGCATCATATTCATCATATTTATCTAAGAATACAGATGAGTTCCCTCCAGTATTCATAGCAATACACTTATATGATATATCACTAATTTCGTCTTTAATAGTAAATTCAAATGACATACCAGCAAGCATACGCTTATACTGTACTTCATTATACTTCTTAATGATTTCTCCATTATTAATACACTTTTCTACAAAGCTTACCATTAATGGCTGTACAGTATCAAGTCCTTCGTTAACCATAAGCCTAAAAAGATTGCTATTATATGTATCCACAATAGAGTGTCTTAGTATAGCAGCAAAGATATCTTTAGGACGATAATTCTCAGCAGAGAATCCAAGAACAAATTCTTCTGTTTTATAAAGCTTATGCTTCCAAAGATCGTGATCATTGGTGTAATCAATAATCTCCGGTACAGGACTATTGAAAATACTATCAATAGAAGTATCAGTAACACTAGCCATACACCAATAGTAAGTAAGTTTAGTAGCGCAATAGAGATCTTCAATCCAATAGTAGAAATCATCCATACGACCATCGAAATGGCCAATCTGCCCTAAATCATTATCAATAACATCCAATGATGTTTTATGATGATCAATCCAGATGATCTTATATTTCTTAGAATCAATAGCTTTCTTAAGCTCTTCTAAATTATGAGCATTTGAGAATGAATAATCTAAGAATACGATCATATCTCCTTCAGGGATTTCAGAAAGATCAATCTGTTTAACATAATCGATCATATAAAATTTGCAGCGTCTATATTTTTTCTCTTTATATTTAACGTATTCATAAAATACTGCGGCCGACATGATACCATCAAGATCATTATGATGAAAAATATGTGCTGCTCTCATTACAACCTCCAAAATTAAGAAATCTTATCCAGAGTGGCTAGCGGAACCACTCTGGATAGATTAAGCAAATACAGTTATTATGAAAAAGGAAAGGATTACACCATTTACTATTCTGTTATAGTAGGTGTAATTATTTAACGTAGATATCAATACCTAAAGCTGTAGTATATCTAATAAGAGATCTAAGTGTCGGTGAAGAATCAGAGCCAGATTCAATATTAGATATACAGCTTTCAGATAATCCAGAGAGCTCACTTAACTGCTTCTGAGTCATATGCTTAGATTTACGCAGATTAGTAAGCTCCATTCTTAAAAGTTTATCAGCTACAAGAGCATCTGTATTGGTTTGTATTCTATTCAATGCATTTGTAGTAGAAGTAGCCATATAAATCACCCGTGTTAAATAGATGTGATAAAGAATAACATTTCTTCATTAACTAAATCGTTAATCATCGGTACAGGAATACCATCATACTGTGTAGGACAATGATTAACTGGATCATAATCAATGATCTCAAAAGTAGATGATACTACAGTACCAATTAATTCCCAGATCTTTTGCATTATTTTTTCGTTATCATATTTTTCTTTAAGTTGCTCATATAAGGTTGAGTTTTCATATTTAGTTATATCCCTCTTGCCAATAATCTTTCTGCTAGCAGTACGTACTACTTTAGAAGAAATTATGTAAGGAAGAATAACCATACCACTTTGAAGTAGCATACGCTTACCAGCAATAATAAGCTTAATATAATCAGTATTATTATGGATACCCATAAATGTTACAGGATCTCCAAGATCCTTATAATAAAGATACCCAACTAACTGTTTCTGGAAGTAATGTATTATTGGAGCTCCATCAAGAGTGAGTTTTGATTTATAATGATCAATCTCATCTTGAGAGAATGGTCCATACATTTCTTCTACTCTTCTTACAGTCTGTTCAGCCGCTACTTTGTTTTGAAGCGCGAGGGCTTCGTCACGCTTTGATAACCGGGCCTCATAACGATCATATTCACTATTTTGATCCGAATCTCTTTTTGAGCTGGATAGCTTTGAGAATGATAGTTCATACGATATATCCGTTATCTTAAAACGTAAACATTGTCTGTTACTCATTACCTTCAACAAGGTCGCTACGCCTTGCCAGTTCTCTTATGAACTTCTCTGGTTTTTCTCCAGATGTTGAGACTATATCATTATCCTTATGCAAGGATACTCTATCACTTTGAACCCGCTTGAGTCCTACTCTCTTTCAAGATAGTCGTTGAACCTATTATAAATAGGCTGCTGATGGTACATTGTATTTGACTTTTAGCACCATATAGGTTTTTATTTCAGCTTTAAGTCATCTTCTTAATTGTTTCTAGCTTTCGCTACCATAAATGGATAAGAAGCTTTAGCACGTTCCAGCAATTCTATAGAGTTAGTCGAGACCATGTTACCATGATCAAGCTTCAGCTAATCTAAAGTAGTTAAAATTGATAATGTTTTCTTTGAATACATACTTAGGAAGAATCTGAAGAATGATATCAATGACACTATCCTTAGTATGTGTAGTTGTATTATTACCACGAATAAGGTTCTTATCCCAAAGAAGCTGATCGGGATTTTTAGATTTATTTACAACCGACGTAGCTGTTTCATACAACTTATTATAAATATAAATACCTCTCTCTTCTTCATACTTAACCATACATAAGTCGAAGAGATTAAGAATAAAATCCTGTATATCCGAAGACTGCTTGATAAAATGAATATACATATAGTGAGTAGCCAGCGGAATATACATATTGGTTAGTAATGATATTTCATACAGAACTTTAGCATGAGAGTTATTAAACTGCAGATTGGGAGTTCTGTTATTATTTGATGAAAGTTTCATCATGTAATTATCATCTACAAACCTTCTGACCTTGTTGGTAAGATTTGAATTTCTGATAATATATCTGTTAACGTCATCCATAAAATTCTGTTTAGAATAAGTATGGATGTAATCTATATTAATCTTTATCTCATAGAGAATCATAAGAAGCTCTTTATCCCAATCATAGAACTTTTCAAAGTAGTTGAGATAACGGCAAATATGTTCTCTTGTGACATCAGAATTGTATGAACGTTTTGAGTTCATTGCAAAATAGTCTAGCTGCTGTGTCTCTTCAGAGTTCTCTGCATTTGGATCACCAAAGAGTTCGTGTATTGGTAGTATTATTTCTCCTCTAATATTTTTGAATATTCTGTCTTTTTCATCTATAGGATGCTCAGGAGTATCCCAATCATCTACAGGTATGAAATTTGACTTGTCTATGAGTGTGTACATCTTTGTTGCCATACGCCGATTTTACCCCCTTATATTTTTGGTCTACCATGATATAATATACAACCGTTTTTTGGTTTGATATTATATTAGAAATTCTGCCCTATTTCTTGCTTACAATTTTAGATGTGTTTGCGACTTTAGAAACTTTTGAAACCTTAGATGTCTTTGATACTTTTGTAGTTTTAGAAACAGATGTTGTATTAGACTGGGGGTGAGAAATATTCATAGATTTAAGCTGTTCTTTTCTAGCTCGCTCTTTTTCTTCCTTCTTCTTTTTATCTAATAATTCCTGCTCACGCTGTCTATCTCTAACCTTGATATCAGCAGGAGTAATCTGATCTAAAAGCTCTTTCTTTTTATACGGTTTGGAATGCTGATTAAGCATAGCTCTATTAAATAGAGAATATCTTTCCATAGCCAAGTATGCAAAGAAAAGAGACTTTACATAAAATACATCAGCTCTAGGATTTCTTATATCTGCCTTAGTTCTTAGAGCTTCTTTAGACATCTTAGGTTCTAAATCTTTAATAAATAGCTTATTCTTTTTGAATGCATAAGCAAATGTATACACAAATGCTGGATCATTCGAGTAAAATCTTACTGCGTATTGACGTAAAGATGCTGAATTTTTCTTGGAATTCTCTGTAGTGTATAATTCTATAACAACGTCATAATAGAAATTATCTATAACCTCTGAAGGAATCTTAAAGTATATGTAATATGTATCTGTGTCGTCACCCGTTTTATATACAGTATACTTAATTTGACCTTGTTCTCTAACAAGAACTTTACCAAACTTATCTTTATACATATTCTTATACATCTGACGATTTGTAAATACAGCTCCTCCAGAAGGATTATCAATATATCTATCAAATGACATTCCTTCTGCCATTTATTTTCACCTCCTTTGTAGTATTACCTGATTAACAAATGAGGTATTATTTTGTCACAATGCTCGCATCTGGTTCCATTACAATAATCAGTGCGAGTCTTTTCACCTCCACAATGAGGGCATAATCCCGTAGTGCACATATGGCCTATAACATGATATTTAAACCTATGGGCTAATTCAAATTCATAATCACCAATCTCTTTCTTCTTTTCCTTGCTCATGTTTTAATGTTACCTCCAATAAAATCCTAGGGCTACTTACAGCCCTAGGATATAATTTTCTTTTATTTGTCTTCTTTTTTAGTAGCGTTAATGTAATATTCCTTCTCATAAATATTATGTGCAGGCGTCGGTACAAGATATTGATTAGTTGTATACATTAATGCTAAGATCTTACTGATAGTATCGAGAACAATGATATCAGATTTAACAGAAGACAATACAGCATGATCATATTCATTAGTACGGATATTCATAGGACAACCCTGCTTGATCATTGTATCAAGAATATCCATTACTTCTACAGGATCATAACTCTTGCTGTAGAGAATATTCATAAGGTTTCTATATGCTGTAAATAGGATATTAACAATTGGATCACTAGCATACTTCGGCTCTTCTTTCATTTCATAAAGAGTCTGATATGCCATAAAGTTTGCACCATAACCAACTCCATTTGTAGCAGCTGATCTGCAGTTTAGTACGGCATCTTCTACAGAGGATTTAAGAGCTTCCCTATCAGATAAAGTAACGCCTCCAATCAGGAAGTCAATCATATTACCTTTAAGGGAATTATAACGCCTCTTAGTTCTTGCAATCTCATTAACACCGGCATCATCATTGATAGCTTTAGTAACCTGAGTTTCAAGATATGTAAGCATTGTATTATAAAGATCAGACTTAGTACCATCTTCGTTAAACATCTTAGCCGGACGAATAACCTGAGTCTTAAGCTGATCTGAACGAACCTGATCTGCATGTCCACAAAAATCGCAAATGGTCTCTAAGCTAGGAGCTAATCCTGCTTCAATATCTTTCTGCTGAATATTAGGATCGATATATTTCTTGATAAACTTGGCTCCGCACATCTGAACGATATCTTCATACAGATATTCCTGATGAATATCAGATACCATAAGCAGCGGTATAGTTCCTGGATATTGGTTCATAAGCTTAACTACAGTTTCAAAGTAAGAACTAGCATCAGGTGTGATAGCCTTACAGAAAATAACTGTAGGAATGGGCTCATATACAGAATTTGGTCTATAGCATCTAAGGATATTATCCTCAAGAATCTTATCCAAGAACCCCAGCATCTCAGGAGTATCAATAGGATCGTTAAAACAATAGATCCTAGGATTATTAACAATAGCCGTATTGTTTACTCTATCTGAAACGAAGCAAATATCTGTAAAACCAGTTTCAAGAGTCATACCATCATACTCTTTAACCAGATTATTTACTTCGTTGGAAATTCCTACGTCAATATATGCATCTAATCCATAAGTCTTATACAACTCAAGAAGAGTCTTGGAGATATCTACGTTATTATTTGTAGAAATAAGAGCGATCTTATAGATATCATCAATGGTGCAAGGCCTAGCCTTAGCAGTAATACGCTCTTTAATGATCTCTACTGTATCTGAGAATCTCTTAAGAGTATCAGACGGTGGATTATTTGTAAGAATATCACTTTCACAAAGAGCGTCAAATACAGTCTTGCACAGAATGATAGCAGATGTTGTACCATCTCCGACTTCTTTTACAACATATCTTGTCAGTTCTGTTAAAAGCTCCTGTACAGAACGCTCGATTGGGTTCATAAACATAATGTTTTTAACTATAGTATATCCATCCTTAGTATGCTCAATAGAAATTGTAGCTTCATTAGGATCAGTATTCTTAACTATAGCTGTTGTTGATCCCTTTGGGCCGAATGAGTTAATAAGTGCATCTGAAATAAGCGTTAAAGCTTCTTTCTGTACTGATCGTACTACTTCGATAGGCACGATATTTGAATAGATCTTAGCTGCCATTTTCTTCATTTCCTTTCGCATCATCTTCAGTGTGTTCTTCTGTAAATCTAAATTTAGCCACACGGTCTAAATCCATTAAATGTATTACATTAGTTTGAGAATAAATATGGGTAAGTTCGATATTTGTATTATCGCTATCTTCTTCCATATTAAATTTAGCCGCTGCAATGTATAAATTCTTTCCATCTAATCCTACATAATTTGTAGCATAAGCGAAATACTTTAGATATAATGCAGTATATTTAGAAAGATTAATATCAAATCTAGAAGCTCTAACAATTGTAGGCATTTCCGGATTAAGATATTTTATAAATGCTTCTTCTACTTCATTTCTACAAAGTATTTCTAACTCAACGCTAGATGCATGCTTCAAATATGTAACCATTAGACCAAATGTATCATATGCAACAGCATACATTAATAGATTATACAGATTCTTTTTATCATTAATCAAATCAAAATATAACTGAGTTGAATCTTGTCCAGGTAATAATAATTCTAATGGGTTAATATGCTTTCTATTAAGCATAATACGTCTTGCTGCATATGATGATTTAAGATTGATAAGGCGTTTATTTACCATATCAGAATCACCATAATTATCTCTTATGAATTTTAGCATAGCAAGATCAAGATCTACTACGAATTCAAATTCTACTAAAAGCGAATTATCTTTCATATTTTTCACAAAAAAAGAAAGCGGTAGCCTAAACTACCACTTTCTTCTTATTATATATTAACCTAACATATTCTGAGCAATATCATCGAATGATGACTGCTCATATTCCTTAGGAACACCCTGCATAGATCCCTGATAGCTATGATTTTCTTCAGAAGAATAAGACGAATCAGATCCACTATTGTTACCATTACCTGAAAGGAAAGTCTTATTGCTATAGGAATTAGGTCTGGAAGAACCAGAGTTACCCTTGATAGCATCTATGATATTCTTATGGTTATATGCATTGGCCTCTTTAACAGTTGCAGCAATAGCATAGCTGCTGGCAAGATAGTACTGCTCAAGAGTCATAACAAGAGTATCGATTTCAAGATTTGGGAATGTCATGGTAGAGAAGCTATCACCAGTATAATTATACGCAGCGGTATAATTAGTATTGGTCTGATAGATTACTTCAGTTGTCTTGCCTTTATCATCAGCATATGTAATGGTAAAGCAAGGACTTTCAGATCCATATTCAATACCATTGGAAATCTTAAGAAGACCATTCTTCAATTCAATGCAGACATTGTTCTTCTTGGTTGCAAGCATGTCAAGGATTGCATCATGCAGAATCTTGGCTTTCAGATAGCTTACATATACAGTGATCTGATGCTCATTATCAAATCTAGGAATCTGTTCTGAAGGATCATTATTCCTGAGAGCAATGGAGATCGTCATTACTTTATTGAAGTAGTTAATGGAAAATCTTGTAGGCATAATCTTAGAAGTTCCATTAGCAAAAGATATGGATGAATATGTATTAGTAATAGGCCTATCCTGATTATTATTATAGGTATTAAAGTTCGGCATTGTAATTATCCTCCTTGGTGTATGAAAATCGGTGATTATTAAATTGTTATAGTAATTGTAATTATTTACATTTTATTATTTCATATTATACCCATCCAAAATTTTGCTAGTTTGCTAAGTTTTATTCATGCAAAAAGCCTAAAAGATACATAGCTCCATCGTGTGTTGTGCTGTAGCAATTATACAATGTTTCTAGCATCTGTTTCTCATGTTCTGTGAAATCATCGTTATAATGCATAGATAATCTTTTAACGTCTTTTAACCAATCATCATATGATTCATCATTTCTAGTTCTTTCTGTTAATAAGGTATAAGATACAAGATCGGCATCCATTTTTTATTATCTCCAATCATTAATCATTCTGGATTCAATAGAGTCATGTAGCATATAATTTATTGCTACTTCCACAGGTTGACCAGATTTGAAAAGCTTATCTATTTCAATCATAGAATCTTCACAAATATCCTGATCTTCTGGTAGAATATCTGCTTCCAAACATGCATCAATTATTGCATAAATATAATTCTTATAGTCTTTATGCGTTAACAGCATTTAATATTCCTCCTCTATAGAATCCCAAATAAGTACTCTAGGCATAATAGCCTAGAGCACTCAATAATATAATATACAATTATTTTTATTTTTAATCAATTCCAGGATAAGTAACCTGGATATAGCCGGAGTATCTAGATTTAATCTGCTTATCTGAGGAGGCTTTCTGGCGGATATCATACAGCATCTGAATACATCCAAGGACATCCTCACGCTCGTAATCAGGGATATCCTCAGTAAGATAATCCTGTAGGATAGAGATCTTAGTATTGCAAGATCTGATGATGCTCATAAGCTCATCCATATCTTCTGCTGCTCTAAGACGAAGATTCAGCTCATATACATCGTTCTTAATTCCTTTGATACCATTACGCTTATACTCCATTGCTTTCTTAGAAAAGAAATTAGCAACGTTCTCCCAAGCACCCTCAGATACTGGTTCATCCATAGTAGAAAGCACTCTTGAAGTATACTTAAGTTCTTTCTTTTCAAGATTAGATCCCGTAAGCTGAATTGCTTTATTGAGGGTTCTAATCGCTGGAATGCGGAAAATGTCAAATTCTCTAGCAATTCTAAGCGCCCAAGATAAAGCAATAAATCTAGTATCTGCCTCCTGACGCATATAAGAGATACCAGATACAATCTTTTTCATAGCAGATTCCAGCTCAGGCCCATATCCGCATGCAGCAACGAAAGAATCAGCGATCATTTCGGTATTACCAAGCTTAGCAAAGATAGATCCTGTCTTCATTACAGCATCCTTAAGAGCATAAGCAAATAATTCTCTAAGTCCTTTAGAAGATTTTAATGAGAATGATTCTCCACTTCTAGCAAAATAAGAATCAATCTGAGCTCTTACTTCATCGATTGTATCTGTATCATAAGCAATATGACCAATTTCATGAAGCAGTAAAGCTACCAATTCTCCCGGCTCAAGATAGAGCATAGGATCAAGAAGCTTGGAATCGATTTCTACATAGTATCCTTCAAAGGATTCAGTATGTTCATCTCCTAAGAGGCGTAAAGTGTCTTCACCAGAAATTACAGGATATACTCTCATACCGAAAAAGAGCTTATCAGTATTGACAGTATAAAATACATCTTTACACTTTGCTTTGATAAAAAATTTATTAAGCTCATTTTTAATCTTGCTAAGCGCTGAAGATGAATGATCACTATCAAGCTTAGCAAGAGTTACTTCAAGAATTTTAAAGTCAAAATTACTAGCAGTTCTTTCCATTTATAAATAACCTCCTATCAATAATATGGCGAATTTAGATATTTTTGGTTAGGTAATTTCTTTGCATAAGGATTTAACAAGCTAGAAGAATCAAAGGCATGAGCCTTTGCTGGATTCGCTGAACGACGTATTCCGGTTGGAATATAATAATACCGATCGTAATGTAATTTACGATAACCATACCCGATTACTTGATGTGGATGATGGTGATCATTCTGATAATGATCACAATATGGAACTCCTGAAGGGGTAACAGTTCTCGGATCTGGCATAGGATATACTGATCCTAAATCATTCATAGGATAGTCTACGTATGTATCAACTAAGTGTTCAGACGATTTACTGAGTATAGCTGGCATTAGAATAACACCTCCTATATAATTGTAATTGTATTATTATAGGAATGTCGAGAATGGGAATAAAATAAAAAGAATAAAATAATATAGAAGGCCAGCTATGGAGCCTTCCGTATAAAATATTATTTATTCTCCAATTTAGCAATAAATTCCTTATTAGCAACAATATCTGAGCATTCAGTGTAATCTAAAAGGGTATACAGTTGTTTTGTAGATTCTTCTTTATTAGAATAACGCTTATACTTATTAGCTTCCAGAATGCTCATTTCATCATTTCCAAGCTTATTAAGTATATACTCAGGATATCCATTTGCTCTAGCAAAATGATTATAAATACTAGCTGCAGCTATAGGATTAGAGTAAATACCAACAAGGTTTTTTCTAAAATATACTTCATAAGTAGATTTAGAACGGTGCTTAATTCCAATATAGTTATCATCATTACTATATCTTTTATAGTTAGATATTGCTTTGTTAACCTTGGAATGAACAAATTTGGCAGTTTCTAACGTTATATTATTAGTTTCTGCATCTCTAAGTATTTCATAAAACTTATTTACTGTCCATTCTTCATATCCTTCAATGTGCGGTAAATCTTGTATAAAATACTCAAAGCATAACCAACGTTTATCTATAGTAAAATTTCCAGCAATAACTCCATCAATAAGTGAAGACCAAAGTCTATACTTACGATACATTACTGGATCTTTAAATGATATATTTATATTGCCGTTGCAACCCACCCCTCTATATGTAGCACCATACGGATCTAGAATATTGCTTCCAGGAGTTCCGTCGTATTTAATATTATTAGTCCTTGTAACTATTTCTGTATAGTAGCCAAATACATTGGGTTGAAGAAAACGGATCTTAGCATAATGAAACCCATTAATCATACCCATATCGGCTATAATTTCATACGGTATTTTATTATAATTATTAATATATCCAACTCTTACAGGTACTGAAGGTCTTCCGGCCATATTTTACACTCCTTTCAACAGAGTAGTAATATAAGCTTATATTACTACTCCATTTGTGTGCTCCGTAGGTTGCCGCCTACGGAGTATATTTATTGATAAAATTATTAATATCAAACTTAACGTCTTTGTCTCTAACAAGAAGTTCATACATCCTAGGTTTACCATCAACAGTAGGAATGTCTGAAACTTTCTTGGATGCTAATTCATAAGGTTCAGGCATTCTGCTAAGAAGACTGAGCTCATAGGAGTTATCTCCACCATTATCCTCAATAATATTAGCATGCCTAAGCCCTGCAACATCAGGATCTGAATAGGTGGCAATATGCTTATTATGGAATTTCACAATATAATTGCCATCTTCTTTACTATTACTATGGAAAACTCCAATAGGAAGTCCGTCATCATTATGCTTCCTAATAGACTTTTCCATCTGATTATCTATTACTTTAACAAACTTGCAAGTTTCTTTAGAGTAAACCTTATTTTCAACTCCATCCTGGTTAATGTCTTTATCTAGTGTATATTCTCCTGAAGGGGAATTTTTCCATTCTTCATAACCATCTACTTCAGGTAATGAATTATAGAAATCTTCATAGCAGTGCCATTCATCAGATAATGTAACTCCAGAACCACCGTAATATTCATAATTATCAAATTCTGGATCACAACAACGATGAACCATACCAATATAAGTAGTATATTCTCTAGTGTTAGGTCCATTAGGATATCTAGTTTTAATATTTCCAACAGAGCATTCTCCACAAATAGTAGGTTGATAGTAATCTTTAATAAATTGCTTGTCTATGTACTTAGCATTAACAGTTCGCCTAGTATATTCTTGTTTGCCATTCCTCATATGAGGATTTACAAATTCAATAACTGCATAATGAATTCCAGAACCATCTGAATAGTCATCAACAACTCTATACGGATGGTTCATAGATCCATTTTTACTAATATTCTGGTGTACTTCATCATAATTAAATTTTTTTGGCGCTGACATTTTCTTCTCCTTTCCAACTGGCCAACGTACAAATCATAAATGCTTTATAATTTGAAAAAAAAATAAAATTCTCCTTTCTATAGATTACTTTAGTGTAAATGATTTAGTAAATCTTTACATTTAATCAATATTATAATATATAACTGATTTTTAATTTAAGTATAAAAACACCGTAGGCTTTCGCCTACGGTGCTTATAATTTATAATTGATATGGTATTAATATTACGGAGTGGTACCAGTACCGCCAGTACTGCCAGATCCAGCTTCTGCCTCTTCAAGAGCAAGCTCCTGCTCAGGTGTGAGGTTACGACCATACTTCTTGGAGTATGAGCTGTAGACCGACTGTAAATCGTTGTTATTGTAGAGCTCCCCATTTTCAGGACGACCGATCGGATCATTATTGATCTTATCATGAATCTGTCCGCTGGGATTGGCGATGTAGATGCGACCCTGCACCCCGAACAGCTCATAGAATTTATATCGTTGAAAGGCCGTAAGAGCTGGCAGGCTTGGATTCTCAGCATCACGAATTTCGTTGCTCACATAGAACATGTAGTCATACAACCTGTATACAATACGATTAGTATTCTTCGGAATAAGCAGGACAATAAGATTGTCATTGCCGAAGAGCTTATCGGAGCTGATGAAGTTGTATACACGGTGATCAGATGTAACAACAGTCTTCTTGAAGTCAAGATCAATCGGACCAAGGTTGCTAGGAGTCTGATAGGTGTACTCAACAGGAGTAATCTGACGGATGATTGCCGGACGACCAATGATATTGATCTCCATGTTAGGATCACGAAGAACTGTAAGAAGACCTGTGATATAAATATCAAGTGTATTCATGAAGGTCTTCTGCAGCCATTCAAGGTGATCACTGTAGTATCCATCACGAGGAGCAAAGTCGATAACCTTAGCCATCTTATGATCGTCATCAAGTCTCATATAGGACAGATCAAGCTGTTCATGAATATCATCATCCTTGACATTCTCCATAACGTCCTTGATCATGCTCATGTACTTGGTAACCTGGTTGATGCCATAGAGAGCACCGATATCCTTAACTTCTTCAGGAGTTACCGGTACGGTGATACCATCATTTTCAGGAATCTGAACGAAGATGGTCTTCTCACCCCATTCTACACGAGGAGTCTTACGAGTTCTGGAAGAAGCATCATAACGAGCCCACATCTTAACAGCCTTGATAGCTCCAGAGGTGGAGTTAATCTCGAACATGTTTTCCTTCTGTGAAGCAAACAGAGTATCATGAATAGCAGCTTCTTCAGTTGTAGTTGTAGCGCCTGTGCCTGTGCCAGTGGTGGTAGTCTTGGTGACCACAAGATCAACTGGGCTTACAAGGATACGATTGGCATCGCCATATCCAGGTGTAAACTCTGCTTTCCAAGGCTTCCAAACAAGACCAGTGCCAGCAGTAGATGCTTCGGCTTCAGAAATGGTTCCATCCTGAGCGATTGTAACAACAGTATCACCTGCTTCATAAGCATCCTCAACAGCGATAGCGCAGATATGAGTTGCTACAGAAAGATTGTGGGATACACGGCTAACGTTGAAGTAGTCGTTAAGAATATCTACAGATGCTGCTTCAGGAAGCGCAATAGCAACCTCTACAGGAGCATTGGCAGACTTCCAAACTTTATAGATCTGATTCTGCTGATTGGCAATGTCGATCTTCTTTCCATCCGGAGCGACCATATAACGGGTCTCGATGGATTCTGTCCATGACGGAGCCTTAGCAACAAAACGCGGAACTGCCTGTGCAAAGACAGTGTTCAGCATAAGATATTTATGCATTGGAAGAGACAGACCAATCATTGGATTCCAGTTTGCAAGACCGGCAACAGCGTTCTCACGAACAGCCTGGATATCATTAGTGAATGCCTCATTCATCATATCAACCTGATCCTGATAATCTTCAGCGCTCATATGCTGACGATCACCAACAACAGCGTTCTCTACAAAGAAAGAGCGAAGAGCATCTACATTGCCCTTAAAAGCAAGAGCTCTCTGAGGCTCCATAGCATAGTCTACCTGAGACTCTTTAAGAATATTTTTCTGAACATCGCAGAACTGAGCTGCATATGCATACATGGGGTCCTTAGAGAAATTACCCATGTTTGGATTCTTTCTAACACCTACGCTCGGCATAAGTTATTACCTCCTTGAAAATTTGTTATGAAAGAAGTTGGAACGATATGTATAATTACTTATATAAATAATTAGGGTATCGCATTCCTAAATATTTACTATATTGTTGGTTATTGTTATTTTACATTTCCTCATTTTGGATCCTTCTGGACGATTCCTTTAAGCATCGTATTAATTTGTTGAAGAACTAACAAGCATTGTTTATATACTGTAAGATTTTCTACATATGTTTTGGTAGAATATGTTATGGTTATAATTGAATT
>Ga0310697_10004054_pt1 | contig 14576 bp, 6 predicted proteins | sample 172DNAGHGlowgp2_FD_203883 | JGI IMG/M metagenome (GOLD analysis project Ga0310697, IMG submission 203883) | Sheep rumen microbial communities from Palmerston North, Manawatu-Wanganui, New Zealand - 1728 DNA GHGlow gp2 (v2) (version 2) | ecosystem: Host-associated > Mammals > Digestive system >...
GTGGTGATGGTCAAATCCGACAGCATTCATTACTTTTGGACTGACTCCGACTACGATGAGGAAGAAGACCGGTGCATCAAAGATGGTTTCAAATACGCTGGATGGTACCATCTCTGGCTGACCTTCTCCGAAGACCCGCAATCCATCTACCACATTAAGGAAACTCTTTATACCGAGGTGGAGACCGACAACCGTAAGTCGGGCGAAAAGCAGTTCGATTATGTCAATCCCGCCAGCAAGGATGTACAACTCGAGATGGAGAAAGCCGCTACGCTGTTTCTGTCGAATACGAATGCCTGCATCGATGCCAACAACATCGTCAAAGTAGATTTGGGAAAAGGCGACTTCCCCGTGGAAATGACCGTGGTCATTCCTGTCCGCAACCGCGCGCGCACCATCGCCGACGCCATCAAATCTGTACTGATGCAGGAAACGGCTTTTCCGTTCAACCTCATCGTGGTCGATAACCACTCCACTGATGGCACCACAGAAATCATCGACAAGTACAAGGAAGACCCGAGGGTGGTGCATATCATTCCTCAACGCGACGACCTGGGCATAGGAGGATGTTGGAACATGGCCATCTACGACAATCGCTGCGGTAAATATGCCGTGCAACTCGACAGCGATGACCTCTACAGCGACGAGCATACGCTCACCAAAATCCACGACAAGTTCGTGGAGGAACAATGCGCCATGGTCATCGGCTCATACCGCATGACGAACTTCAACCTCGAGACCTTGCCGCCTGGTATTATCGACCACAAGGAATGGACGGATGGGAACGGAATGAACAACGCACTGAGAATCAACGGACTTGGGGCGCCAAGAGCTTTCTACACACCCATCCTACGGACAATAGGTTTCCCCAATACTAGCTATGGGGAAGATTACGCTGTAGGACTTGCCATTTCACGCCTCTATCGCATCGGACGTATCTATGAACCCATCTACCTCTGCCGCAGATGGGAAGGCAATTCCGACGCAGCCCTCTCGCCCGAGAAAATCAACAAGAACAACGCCTACAAGGACGCGATACGCTCTATTGAATTGGCCAGAAGATGCAATTACTGGAAATTCGGCATCGCTGAAGCCATTGACAACTTCATAACCCAGCAACTTGAAGGGTGGCCTGAAGCGAGAGCAAGGTTCAACGACCTTCAGAAGGTGGTGACATTAGACTACAAGGAGGAGAATTTCAAGGTACAGTTCAACCCCGCAAGAATAACATCCACAGGGGCTAAAATCGACAAGAAATCCATCGCCGAAAGGAAGTGCTTCCTCTGCGACGGCAACCGACCTGAAGAACAAGGCAAACTGGTCTGGCTCGACAAGTACAACATCTTGGTCAACCCCTATCCTATCTTGCCCCGACACCTCACCATCGCATCCATTGAACATAAAAGACAGGAGTTCGCGGAGTGCATGGCCGACATGCTACACTTGTCGTCATTAACACCACAACTGTTGTACTTCTACAATGGACCGCTTTGCGGCGCTTCCGCACCCGACCATCTCCATTTCCAAGCAGGAGAGAAGAACAACGTCCCCCTGACAAAACTCAGTAAAGAAGATTTCCAGAAACAGAACAACTGCAAGATGCTATATGTCGAGGGAGATGACCTTCAGACAATTCAGAGGGAAGTGAAGGATATCATCGACTTGCTACCGGTCCTGGAAGGAGAGTATGAGCCAAGAATGAACGTGCTCGTCTGGACGGACCAACTGTTCATGGATTTCTATATCACCCGTGTTGTCGTTATACCTCGTTCCAACCACCGGCCAGAATGCTATTACGCTGAAGGCGAGGAGCAGATACTCGTCAGTCCTGGCGCGCTCGACATGGCTGGACTGATGATTGCACCGAGGGAAGAGGACCTGAAGAAACTCACTCCCGAGCGTATCAAGCAAATCCTCACCGAATGTGGAATGCCTTAAAGACTGCTATAATTATCGTTGATTCTCAACAACTCCTATCAACCATCAATATCCGATAATTCGTCATAAATTAAGCATCCATTAATAATTTTGAAAGATGAGAGAACCTGTGGTCAGTGTAGGCATCGTGAATGCCGTTGAATTACGAGTGTGTTTCAACGGCGACTATACTTGTGGGACGATGCCCGCCTCTGGTCCACAAGTGATAAGATACCGTAATGGACTAGTGGAATGGAAAGGGACGCTCCACAATGAGCTCCTTTTCACGCCAGCCGACGGCGCAAACGATTCCTTCGCACTGGAAGAGGTGACCATCGGCATCGGTTTCCATTGGGAAAGGAAAGAGACACAACTGTTCCGGGGGCAATTACGCATCATCGTTGATAAAGACAGGCTACAGACCATCAACATACTGCCTGTGGAAGAATACCTCAAGAGTGTCATCTCGTCGGAAATGAGTGCCACGGCATCCCTGCAACTCCTCAAGGCGCATGCTGTAATCTCACGCGGATGGTTGCTAGCGCAAATCAACAAGCGGAAAGGAACAAATACGAACCACCAAACATCCTACTACCGCACCGACAAGGGCATCATCCGCTGGTACGACCGCGAGGACCACACCCTTTTCGATGTCTGTGCCGACGACCACTGCCAACGCTACCAAGGCATCACCCGGCAGACCAACGACAAGGTGCGGCAGGCGGTAGATGAAACTTGTGGACAAGTGCTCACCTACAACGGACAAATCTGCGATACTCGTTTCTCCAAGTGCTGCGGTGGAGTCATGGAGGAGTATGAAGCCTGCTGGGAAGACAACCACATTCCCTACCTTATGGCGTTGCCTGACACTGCTGACGATTCTCTCCCAATACCCGACCTCACCATCGAAGAAAACGCGAGGGAATGGATTATGCACAGCCAATGGCCCTCATTCTGCAACACAACCGACAAACGAATCCTCTCTCAGGTACTCAACAACTACGACCAAGAAACCACCGACTTCTACCGATGGAAAGTGGAATACACACAACAGGAGCTGACACAACTGGTGAACACCAAATTAGCCATGGACCTGGGCAGGATTATCGCACTACATCCCATCAGACGAGGCAAGTCGGGCAGAATCATAGAATTAGAGATTGTGGGTGAGAAACAGTCCTTCACTATCGGAAAAGAACTGGAAATCCGACGCACGCTGTCCACTACACATCTGTTCAGCTCCGCTTTCGTGACAGAATATGTCTATGGCGACGACAGCAAGATACCAGAACGGTTCATTCTCCATGGTGCCGGATGGGGACATGGCGTAGGACTATGCCAAATAGGCGCGGCAGTGATGGGCAACTCTGGCTACGACTACAAGGCTATCCTTCTCCACTACTATCCAGGAACCTCCCTGAGCACAATATGTCATAACCCATAGATAAAAACGAATCAATCTGCATATCTAGATATTATTTCATTTCAAAAAAGAAGATGACAGAAAACAGAAAAAACCCATACGTATGGATTCCGGTGCTCTTCAGTGCCGAAGCGATACCTATGGCCATCGTCACCTTTGTGGCGATACTCATCTTCATACAGACGAGTACGCCTAACAGCTACTCCACCTTCTATTGCGCCTTATTGCTCGTGCCTTGGGCCATAAAATCATTCTTCCGTCAAATGGTACAGAGATTCGGTCGGCCTGCAGCTTTTTTGCGTTCCGTCGAGATGCTTATCTTCGGATGCCTCATTGGATTGGCTTTCTACATGAACCGGATGGAGGTAGACCCGCTGGCTATATTTGGCATCTTGTTCCTCCTGTCTTCGTTATGCGCATGGCATAGTCTGTTGGCTGAAATATACTATAGGAAAAGACTGATGAAAAAGGAAAGGTCGTTCTTCCTGCCTGCGCTCACCGCTTCATATCAAGTATCCACCGTGGTTACCTACGGTCTTTTCATCATTCTGGTTGGAGGACTCGAGGTCTTCTTCAAAAACCTTGAAAACCGTTACAACCTGTCGTGGTCGATGGGCACCTACATCCTGTCAGGAATATTCTTTATCATCATGGTCTTGAACTTCACCCTGCTTACCGACTCACTGCAGACACCCCCCACAGGAGCTACCCTGACAGAAACGACACTCTCGGAAGCAAAGCATATCAAGAGCATGACTAAAGCCAAGCGGTTCACGACCATCATCATCGCCTTGATGCTGCTCCTGTTGCCACAGTCGCTGATGTTCTTCGTGCGAGTTTTCTTTCTCTACACCCCTCTCCGAAACGGCGGCTTAGGATGCTCCATGCAAGAAATAGGATTCGCACAAGGCACTATAGGTGTGATGGCCTTCTCTCTCGGAATCATCCTTGGGCGGCAGCTCCTCCACAAGCATCTATGCCCATCCACTTTGTGGGCACAGGTCATCTCACTCACGCTTTCTCCGCTCTTCTACTTCATCATGACCACACATCATCCCCACGGCCTTGCCGAACTGTGCGTCATGACTTTCCTCAGCCAGATTTGTTTCGGATTCGGATTCAACTGTTGCCTGCCTTTGGTCAAGATGTTGTCGCATGAGCGATACAAACTCGCCACCAACTATCTCCAGATACCCCTGCTTGTCACCTCCATGATTACGCCTTTGGCCGTCTCTGGACTCCTGGTCAGCCGGATGGGATTTCACGACTTCTTCTTCATTGACTGTCTCACTGCACCCATCGTCTGGATTTTCCTGCTCGCTACAGGCATCATCACATTCTGCGCTAAACAAGCATCATCTTTATAATCCTATATACCCAACATTATCACTAGTAAACCCATTAATCTCCATAATTTCCTTTCCAGATGAACAACAAGAAACCTTTCTACTGGGTACCTAGCCTATATCTTGGAGAAGCTTTGCCCTACTCTGCCGTCATGCTCATCTCCGTCATCATGTTCAAGGAATTCGGACTGACCGACGGACAAATCACCGTTTATACAGGCTGGATGGGCTTGCCATGGGTCATCAAACCCATCTGGAGCCCTATCATCGACAATCTCAAGACTAAAAGATGGTGGATTGTCTCCATGCAGTTCCTCATGGGTATTGCCTTGGCCATGGTTGCCTTCACGCTGCCCACTGCTTACTGGCTACAAAGCTCCCTCGCCATCTTCATGCTGATAGCATTCGCCAGTGCCACTCACGACATTTCCGCCGATGGATTCTATATCATCGGACTCAAGGAAAAAGACCAGGAATGGTATGTCGGCATTCGCAACACTTTCTACCGCATCGGAATGGTCATCGGACAGGGTGGATTGGTACTCCTTGCCGGTCACTTGCAAGAGGGACAATTCGGTCAGACTTTTCAATCCACCGCCTCATCATGGCTCGTGGTGTTCCTTATCCTCGGAATATTGATGACACTGCTCGCCACCTACCACAGTTTTGTGTTGCCCAAGGTGGAGGTCGCCAAGCATGAGCGCTTCAACTTCGCAGAACAGATGAGGGAGTTCGTCGCCACGCTGAAAGTCTTCATCACCAAACCGCACATCATCTCGGCACTGTGCTTTATCCTGCTCTTCCGATTGCCCGAAGGACTGCTCACCAAGATTGTCCCCCTGTTCCTTACCCGTAGTGCAGCAGAAGGCGGACTGGCGATGAGCGACAAGCATTTCGGACTGATTTATGGCACACTTGGTGTGATTGGCTTGCTCGCTGGTGGAATCATCGGTGGTTGGGTCGTTTCAAAATGGGGACTGAAGAAATGCCTCTGGCCTTTGGTTCTATGCATCACACTACCCGACGCCGTTTATGTGTATCTGAGTTACTTCCCCACCGATAACCTCTGGCTCACAGGTGCCTGTGTCTGCATCGAACAGATTGGATATGGACTCGGATTCGCCGCATATACACTCTATCTCGTCACCTTCTCAAGAGGCGAACGAAGCACGGCGGTGTTCTCCATCTGCACCGCCGGACAGAACTTCGGAGGAGTGATGTTGCCTGGTATGGTCTCAGGATTGATCTCTGAAAACATCGGATATCAGAACTTCTTCCTCTTGGTCATGCTGCTTTGTCTCGTCACCTTCGCCGTCACGGCCTTCGTAAAAATCGATAATCATGAACAATAAGACTATTAACGACTCCATTATCAACTATCTCAAGAAAAGGAATTACCAACACATCGACCTCAAGACGGTGATGTTCGACATGGACGGCGTGCTTTTCGACTCCATGAAGAACCATGCCAGATGCTGGAACGAGGCCATGGCGCATTATGGTCTGAACCTTCCCCCAGAGGAGGCTTACATGCACGAAGGACGCACAGCGACTGGTACTATCAACATCGTCAGCCTTCGCGAACGAGGACATGAAGCCACCGAAGAAGAGATAAAAGAGATTTATACCTACAAAGGGATGCTGTTCAACCAGTGTCCCAGAGCAGAGCGTATGCCGGGAGCCTACGAACTCTTACTGAAAGTCAAGGCTTCGGGAATCACCCCCATGGTTGTGACGGGTTCTGGTCAGAAATCGCTGTTGGAGCGCTTGCAGACCAATTTCCCCTCCATCTTCAGAGAGGAACTGATGGTCACCGCTTTTGACGTGAAAAAAGGGAAACCCGACCCTGAGCCTTATCTCATGGGATTAAAGAAGGCTGGCGACCTGAAACCTTGGCAGTCGGTTGTGGTGGAGAATGCGCCACTTGGCGTGAAGGCCGCTGTGGCATCAGGGTGTTTTACCATAGCAGTCAACACGGGTCCCCTACCCGACTCAGCTCTCTTAGACCAAGGCGCTGACATCCTCTTCCCATCCATGCAAGCCCTCTGCGACGAATGGCAAACACTATTCCAGCCACTCTCCGCCTCTACAAACCCATAGCATCTATGAAGCTATGCCGAGCATGAGCATTATAGGCGAAACCAATGGTCAATAGTCAATGGTCAATGTTCAATACTCAATGTTCAATGGTCAATGTTCAATGGTCAATAGTCAATGGTCAATGGTCAATGGTCAATGGTCAATACTCAATGGTCAATGTTCAATAGTCAATGGTCAATGATATAATCCATCCCCTCGCGTCCAACATCCCGCCGCCACAACAATTCACCAATCCCTTCCGCTACAACCCGCATCCCCTGTGTCTTGAAGCGATGAGGGAGGTGCAACAACACCTACAGTCCATGCCCATCTACGCCAAGGAAATCGCCTTGGGTAAGATGTTCGGCGTGTTGGTGGTCAAGAACAAGGATGGCGTATTGGGATTCCTCGCCGCTTTCTCCGGGTTGCTCTGCGCCACCAACGACTTGCCTTACTTTGTGCCTGCTATCTACGACATTCTCAATCCCGATTGTCGCTTCAAACAAGGAGAAAGACAACTGGATGAAATCAACCGTCAGATACGTGAGATGGAACACAGTGAGTCATTCATCAGTCTGAAGAATGAATATGAGAAGGCAATGCTAAAGACAAAAGAGACACTCCAAACAATGAAACTGGAGTCTGCGGAGAAGAAAAAGCAAAGGCATCGGCGGCGTGCCGAGGGCAACCTCACTGCGGAAGAAGAACAACAGCTTATCAAGCAAAGCCAGTTCGAAAAAGCGGAAATCAAGAGGGTCAGGGATTCCTTTGAAAGCACGATAGCGGCAACCAGACAACGTATTGAAGCAACTGAGCAACAGATACTGTCGCTCAAGAAAGAACGGAAAGAACTGTCCGACAACTTGCAGAGGTGGATATTCAACCAGTTTGTTGTTGTCAACGCCAAGGGGCAATCGAAAAACCTGACCGACATCTTCGCCGAAGAGACTGGAACCCTGCCGCCAGCCGGGGCTGGCGAATGTGCCGCCCCCAAACTGTTGCAATACGCCTTTATCAATAACTTGACACCACTTTGCATGGCAGAGTTCTGGTGGGGGAAATCGCCCGAAACACTATTGCGCCGCCACCTCAATTGCTATCCCGCATGTAGTGGAAAGTGCAAACCCATCCTCCATTTCATGCTCCAAGGACTGGACGTGGAGAAAAACCTGAATGATGCGAACAATCCTGATAGTTCCGATAGACAGGGCAATCCGAGTTATTCTCTCTCCGTCATTTACGAGGATGCATCCATGATTGTGGTGAACAAACCTTCAGGTATGCTTTCTGTCAGAGGGAAAGGCAACGCTCCATCCGTCGAGGACATCATTCAAGAGACTTGTACACCCTATATCGTGCACCGTCTCGACATGGACACCTCGGGACTGCTCATCTTCGCTAAGGACAAGCCATCACAACAAGCACTTCAGGCTCAATTCGCCAACCACAAGGTACAGAAGAGGTACAAGGCTGTCGTAGAGGGAGATATCAGCATCATGGAGGGCGACATCTCACTGCCTTTACGACCCGACATTATGGACCGACCCCGTCAGATGGTGGACCTGATTCACGGAAAGACAGCCATCACTCATTTCAAGGTCATGATGAAAAGAAGGGATGAACAAGGTCGCATACGGACCGTTCTGCATCTCTTCCCTAAGACTGGCCGAACCCACCAATTGCGTGTCCATTGCGCACACCAACAAGGGCTCAATGCACCCATCGTCGGCGACTACCTCTACGGCACACCTGCCCAACGGCTCCTACTCCACGCCGAATATATCGAGCTGATGCATCCAACGACAAAAGCCAACATCCATTTCGAAGCCCTCGCCCCATTCTAAGCCCTTTTTCCTCTCATTTATTGCTTATCCCAACAAAAAGATATAACTTTGCACGAAATTTCAAAAACAACCATCTAAATATCACAAATCAATGAATTTTGTAGAAGAATTGAAATGGCGTGGCATGATTCACACCATCATGCCTGGTACGGAAGAACTGCTTGAGAAGGAAAAGCCTGTTACGGCTTACTTAGGCATCGACCCCACTGCCGATTCACTCCACATCGGACACCTCTGCGGTGTGATGATGCTCCGTCACTTCCAGCGCTGCGGTCACAAACCCATGGCCCTTATCGGTGGCGCTACGGGTATGATTGGCGACCCTTCAGGAAAAAGCGAGGAGCGCAACCTACTCGACGAAGAGACACTTCGTCACAATGTGGCTTGCATCAAGAAGCAACTGGCTAAATTCCTCGATTTCGAGAGCAATGAGCCCAACAAGGCCGAACTGGTCAACAACTACGACTGGATGAAGGACTTCACCTTCCTCGACTTCGCACGCGACATCGGCAAACACATCACCGTCAACTACATGATGGCCAAGGAATCGGTACAGAAGCGACTCAATGGTGAGGCACGCGACGGATTGTCATTCACTGAGTTCACCTACCAGCTCCTCCAGGCTTACGACTTCTACTACCTCCATCAGAACAAGAACTGCAAACTCCAGATGGGCGGCGCCGACCAGTGGGGAAACATCACCACAGGTTCAGAACTCATCCGGCGCATGAGCGGTGAAGAATGCTATGCACTCACTTGCCCCCTCATCACCAAGTCCGACGGTAAGAAGTTCGGTAAGACCGAGAAAGGCAACATCTGGCTCAACCGCGAATACACAAGCCCATACATTTTCTACCAGTTCTGGCTCAATGTGGCTGATGACGATGCAGAGAAGTACATCAAGATTTTCACCTCACTCACCAAGGAGGAAATCGACGCCATCATAGAGGAGCACAAACAAGACCCAGGCCGACGCGTGCTGCAGAAGCGACTCGCCAAAGAGGTCACCATCATGGTGCACTCACAGGAGGACTACGACATGGCTGTGGAGGCTTCCAACATCCTTTTCGGCAAAGCCACTAAGGAGAGCCTGCTTAAGATGGATGAGCGCACATTGCTCGACGTTTTCGACGGAGTGCCACATTTTGAAGTCGCTCTCGACGATATCAAGGCGGGCATCAAGGCTGGCGACCTCTGCGTGGAGAAAGCCCCATGTTTCCCCTCCAAGGGCGAGATGCGCAAACTCACCCAAGGCGGTGGTGTGAGCATCAACAAGGACAAACTCGACAACTTCGACCGCGTCATCAACACCGATGACCTGCTCGATGGCAAGTACATCCTCGTACAGAAAGGAAAGAAGAACTACTTCCTCCTCATCGCAAAATAACACATCTCCTATCCCGATATACCGTTATAACGTTATAACGAAAAACGACATAACGACAAGAATCCAAAAAGAGGGCTTGGCAATCGCCAAGCCCTCTTTTTCATATTGTCGAGCGCGCTCGCTTATTTGATAGCGGCACCGTTCACGTTGAATTCCTTATCACCCTTGATGATGACAATCTTACCGTCACGGAGTACCTTCTGTACCTTGCCGTTATTGCCAGAAGCAATACCAGAAATACCTACAGGAATAGACTCGCCTTCAACATCAGCCTTGTAAACCGTCAGGTAAGATGCCTCCTCTGAGAGAGCTACTTCTACAGACTCAGCGGTGAAGCCGTCCTTGGTATAACTGTAGTTGTAAGTTTTACCATCAGCAGTAGTGATAACTGCGGTCATCGTCACCTTACCATCAAGGTAAGCAACGTCCATAGATACAGTAGAACCGTTCATGTCGCTGGTGAAGGTATCCCAGTTGTAGTCGCTGACGCAACCTTCATTACCCCAAGAAACATTCTCCCAGTTGTCTGCACGGAGCGCTACCTTCTCTTCGCTGTTCTCATTCACGAGAAGTACCCAGTTCTGGTAGTTAGCCTCTGCCTTTGAAATGTTCTTGAATTCGAAGTGAGCAGTCTGACCGTTTTCAACTGTCAGAGCAGGACCTACTTGACCCTTGTAACCATCGCTCAGATCCTCAGCACCCACAGTGTAGAGATATTCCTCTTCTTCGTGAGCGGCCTTGTAAGCATCGATAGCAGCCTGGTCAGCACCGAAGTAAACCTCGTCGGTTGTAGCGTTCTGGAGCGTCAGCTTGAATACTGGTGTAGCATCGGCATCTGCCTGCTCGCCCTCAAGTGTACCATTGTAAGGAACTGTCATCTGACCCATCTGAGTGGAAACTACGAAGCCTTCGGCGGAGTAGGTAATAGTTCCGTCCTCAGCTGTCTCAACCTTTACACCTTCGATAGTGAACTCTGGGAATGAACCAAGAGCGGCCATTGGCAAATCAAAACCAGAGAAGGTGATGTTAGCCAAGTCATCTTCAATGGCAATCGTTACGGTCTGGTCTGATACGGTTGTACCCATTACGCCACCGGATGGATGACTCTGGGTCTGCTCAACAATACCATCGAACATGTAGGCCGCAGGTTCTGCCTTTGGACGAGCCACTTCAATAGCAGTTACAGTAACATCCTGCCAGTTGGCACCCTTGATGGCGTTCAGATGGCAGAAGCCATAGTCAGCTACAATAGCGGGAACATTGATGACGTAAGAAATAGTGCCATCACCGTTATCCACTGTAGTCTGGTACTTATCGGTCTGATCTGCGTTGTTAGGAATGTTGATGAAGTCCGAACCGTTGGTGACCATCTGGTTGAACAGGAAGCGTGGAATACCAGCGGAAGCGGTAACAATCAAGGCACCACAGTCGCTCAGGTCGGCATAGTCAGAAGCTAACACACTGGGGTTACCGTAGATGTTGCCGGCGGAGTTGCCAACCTCATAGACACAGTAACCGTCACCCGTGATTTCGCCTGTAGAGTCAGGAGCTGACCAACTGTGGTAGTCGGCCTGGGTCAGGTCAACAAGTTCATAAGACACATCTGGAGTAGCCTGAGAGTCATCAGGATCACCCAGACGATAGAGATGCCATGCGCCAATCGGGCAATAGTCACCGGGGAGACCGATGGCCTTGTCCAAACCAATCTCAATGGTAGTACCATCCTCAAACACATTGAAGAGCAGTTCGTTGGTGTATTCACCTGCGATGTACCAGTCACGGGAACCGGCTGCGCTGTTAGGCACGTACTTCCCGTTGGGAAGCTGGTGGTCGCCCTCGTTATAGCTTGTCTCGGAAGCACCCTCAGAGATATTCATCACGAACTTGCTATAGGTATCGTCATCCACCTCAGCGTAGAACTTCAGCCATTTCTGTGGCTCTTTTCCTGCTGCGATAACGGCTTCCTCATCCTCAATATTACCAGCGCGGTAGAAAGCGTTCACGGTCAGTTTATACAGACCAGCTGGAACGTTCTCGATTGTCTGGTAAACCTCAAACTCTGCATTGCCCGAATAAGTGATCAGGTTCATCGGAGCCTCATAAGTGCGAGGTTTGAAAGCGTTCTCGCTGTGCTCCCAGTACTCATAACCATTCTCCAAGTAAGCGTTGTTCTTGATGAGGGCGGTCATGTCTTCCACCTTTTCTGGAGCCTCTTCAATCTTCCAGAGATAGTAGCTGTTGTCGCTGTTGTTCTTGTCTGCATAGCAAGGAGCGCCTTCAGCTTTATCGTTGTCGTTGGTACCTACATGGTGGGCACTGTTGCTTGGCTTCGACAGGGTGTAGTAGTTGTCACCCAACAAGGTCACCTTCCACTCATACTTCTTGTCAGCACTTGTGCTCATCGTCCAGTTGTTGCTGCCATCAAAACCTACATACTGACCCTCGGCATCGTGGATGAAGTAACCACCGTTCTCACCTGCCTCGAAGAAGAGCTCGGAAGCGTTCTCCTCAAGAGCAAGGTTGACACCTGATGCACTCAGACCCATGAAGAGCTCGGAGGCCTTCTGCTGGAAGGTATAAGCCTGGGCGGGATCCGGTGAGTTCAATGGTGCGCTGTTGTATGCGGCAAGGGCTTCCTGCAACTTGGCTATGGCGGCATCCTTCTCCTCGGAAGTGGCGGTCACGTCCTCAATCACATGAGCGGCATCGTCAACTGCCTCCTCGAAGGTGGCGAAAGCATCCTCTGGCTTCATGAACAGACCGCTGCCCACATTGTCCTTGGCCTCAACAATTGCCTTGGTCTCGGCAAGAAGGGCAACACCGGTCACGTCGTTAAGCATCCAGATGTACTGTGGAGCGAGGTGATAACCTGCCTCGGGAAGTTCAGTTGTACCTACCTGTGCCCAGTAAGTGTTGGCACCCCAGTTGGTACCGCCACCGTTTGTGGCGCGAACTGCATACTTGCCGTCCTGCTCGAAGAACACCTGGCGCTCGAAGTCGTTGCGGTTGCTGTTGTTGCGGTGGATGGAGCCATCGTTCTTAATGTCACCTGTAGAGCCATTCGTCAAGGTCGGGTTGGTGAAAGGAACGCTGGTGTTCCATCCCTTGGCATACTTAGTGCCATTGGCTGTGGCTGTGGTCATCTTGAAACTGTAAGCCTCTTCCTCGCTGGCGGTCAGAGTACCTGTGTTGGTCAGGTAGTAAGGAGTCTCACCTACAAGGGTGTAAATCTGGTAGTAGTTACCCTCCTTGATGGATGCCATAGCAGCATCGTAAGCCTTGGCGAGTTCTTCTTCAGCGACACCATCTGCTGTAAGGTAAGTCAGGGTGAAGTTGTCTGCTACAAACCAACGGGCTGCCATAGGAGTGGTCACGTTCTTCACTCCAAGACGCAGTGTGCCGTCTGTCACCTCAACCACATCGGTTGTGTAGCGGCTGAGGGTTGCGCTTTCGACGTCAACGAGTGCTACGACTTCATTTTCACCAGATGCGGCATAAACTGCACAGGTTGGAGAGAACTCTGTATAATCGCCACCTTCTCCATTCAGAGAATTGTACATCTCAGCACTGACTCTGTAGAATCCGTTTTGCAGGCCAGTCAGAACCTGATAGTAGTCAAAAGAAGCATTGGCGCGGTCGGAAGCGTTGCCTGCCCAGTACTCGAAGGATGCGGCATTAAGAAGAGGACCGTTTCCGCCTACAGGACGATCACAGGTCCATCCGTCAGCGTTGCCGTCGATTGTCGGGTTCACGATGACACGGGTCATGTTGGAGCCTGTAGCTGTCTGGGCCTTGGCAAGGTCGGGAAGCGCTGCCTCTACAACGGCTATGGCGGCAAGGTAATCCTCGATAGTGCCTGCCTCGAAAGCGCTCTTCACGTCAGCGATAGCGGCATCATAAGCGGCGTTGGCTTCCTCGGAAGTGCCGTTCTTCTTGATGTCCTCACCTTCGTCAAGAACAGCCTGCAGGGCGGGAGCATAGTCCGACTTCACGGTGCAGAAAGTCCAGTAGGTGGGCTCTGCTCCATCGCAAGGCTTGTTGCTGTAGAGATACAGGCCTGTACCCTTGTTCAGAAGAGAGAAGCCTTTCCCTTCTTCATACTGGATGTCAAACACTGCTCCATTCTTGATGTCTTGTCCCATCTGGTTGTTGAGGCCAAGGATGAAACTCACATCCCTGCCGGCTGGCTGGGAGTTGAGGTAGCCGGGGCTGCCCCAGATGTTGTACTCTGCGCCGTCGGGCTGGATGAGACGGAGAAGATAGCAGGACTGGATCTCCGCGTCAGGGTTGTCGGACAGACTCTCCAGCTTAAAATAGTAGCCGGAATTCGTGTTCACGAATGCATTTGCCCACACATCGTAACCTAGATTCTGAGCGTTTGTGCCATAAAGGGCCTTGCCCTCTTCCTTGTTGACAATCGCAAACGTCTTGCCCACAAGTGACTCTAAGTCCGTGAACTCTTCGTCAATGGAGATGGTCGGAGCTACTGCCGCCATGCTTGGCAAGGCGAATGAAGCTAAGATCATGCTCACGAGAAATGTTAACATCTTTTTCATAAATATTGAGTTATGTTTCGCGTC
>Ga0310697_10004055_pt1 | contig 14571 bp, 12 predicted proteins | sample 172DNAGHGlowgp2_FD_203883 | JGI IMG/M metagenome (GOLD analysis project Ga0310697, IMG submission 203883) | Sheep rumen microbial communities from Palmerston North, Manawatu-Wanganui, New Zealand - 1728 DNA GHGlow gp2 (v2) (version 2) | ecosystem: Host-associated > Mammals > Digestive system >...
GGTGTGGGCGACTGGATGCGCATTACCGGCGAGGCCGTCTATGGCAGCAAGGCGTGGACAACGATTGGCGAGGGTGAAATGGTGAAGGGCAAACTGAAAACATTGCCTGGCGGTAAACTAGGACGAGGTCATGCCAACTTCAAGTTCGACGCACAGGATATACGCTTCACCGTGGGTAAGGATGGCAGCCTCTATGCTTTTTGTATGAACGTGCCTGAGGCAGGACAGACCGTTACCATCCACTCCGTTACGGAGAAACCCAAGCATGTGTCGCTCCTCGGTTATTCTGGAAAACTGAAATGGAAACATACCGCCGACGGGCTTGTGGTCACCTATCCCAAGAGTGGTGCCAATCTGGTTATATCGGCCGTGTTCAAGATAGAGCAAGCAAAGAAATAAGAATCTTGCAAACAGAAAGATAATGGAAAAGACAACTGTATTGATAGCAGGTGCAGGCCCTGCAGGCAGCACGTGCGGACTATTGTTGAGAAAGAAGAAAGTTGACTGTGTGCTGATAGACAGGGCTACGTTTCCCCGTGACAAGGTCTGTGGCGGTGGTCTGACGCCACGTTCCTATAAGTTACTGTCGCGGTTGTTGCCGCAGTTCCGCTACGACTACAATAGCGTGCACCGACTGAAACTTTGTATTGAAGGCGAGCAGGTGCTTGACTTTCAAATGGCGGAGGAGGTGCGTATTGTGAAACGCCGCCAGTTCGATGCCCAGTTGCTGGACGAATATCGGAAGAGTGGCGGCACTTTTGTCAATGAGGCTCTGACGGGCATTGAGGAGCATGGTCAGGAAATCATCGTCACGCTGTCGTCGGGCCGGCAGATTGCCTGCAAGTATCTGGTGGGTGCCGATGGTGCCAACAGTCGTGTGAGGAAATACCTCAATCCCAATAGTAGTCATGGCATCCTTTGTATGGAGCAATACGGACCGAAAATGGCCGAAGTAGGCTGTGAGGATGCCATTGTAGGTAATCTTTCGCGCTTCTACCGTCAGGGCTATTACTACAGTTTCCCAAACGAGACCTTTGATGTGCAGGGCTTTGGCGACTATATGACCACGCCACAGGGCTTCCGTATGGTGTTGCGCCAGATGGGTTGTCCCGATCTGAAGGCTTTGGGGGCCTATATCCCGCAGAGCATAGACTATCCACTCCGCAATAATATTATCCTTATTGGTGATGCCGGAGGCTTTCCCAACCGCCTGACCTTCGAGGGCATCTACTATGCTTTCCTCACAGCCAGCAACGCCGTCAATGCCATCAGCAGCGGCGTTCCCTTCTCTTTGACGAATAAAAAGGTGTTTGGCAATAAGAAAATGGAGGAGTATGCTTCACGCCTCTTCTATAGCGACGCTGGTCTTACGATTCTCCGTTTCTGCTGCAAAACCGTTCCTGGCGTCATTACCTGGGCATTCAATAAAGCAGCAAGGTAGATAGCGTCCCTGCGGGGCTAATGAAAAGTGAATAATGAGAAATAGAAAAATTGCTACCGCACACCTGTTTCCAGGACAGCGGTAGCAATTTTTCTATTTTAACTATTCTCTAGCGCGAAGCGCGTCTTAGAGGTTGGCATTGTCCTTGCACCAGTCTTCTACAGCAGGGATGATGCCGAGACCGATAATCTCGTCGCGCATCTTCTGCAGGTGCTCGTAAGAAGCCTGAAGGGATGCCATTTCTTCCTCAGTACCCTTTGGTTCGGTGTAGTGAACACCGTCTTTATCAATGACGGTAGGCATAGCCATCATCACGTTCTTGAAACCGAAGGCATTGACATAGCAACCGGCGGGCCAAGTGAAGGGTTCGCCACCCATGGCACCCTCAATCATCTTAACAGCCTGATAAGCGGGGCTCTGGAACGAAGAGCGGCCGCGCAACTTGATGATGTTGCTGCCACCCTGAGTGGTCATGCGTTTAATCTCTGCCCAACGCTCGGCCGACAGAGGCAACTCAGAGAGGGGCTTGCCGTCGATGAGGGCCTTGCTGGCAAACACGGCCATCTGCTCGCCGTGGCCACCATAGGTGTAAGCCTTAGTCACCTTGTCCTGCTGCACGCCGAACTCCAGTGCCAACTGCTGCTGCAGACGGGTAGAGTCGAGAGCGGCCAGAGAGGTGAGTTGGTTGGGCTTCAGACCAGAGTGAATGAGAGCGGTGAGAGCGGTCACATCAGCAGGGTTGAAGATCACTACTACATGCTTCACATCGGGACAGTATTTCTTGATGTTCTCACCAAATTCGGCAGCAATCTGACAGTTGCCCTTCAGCAGATCCTCGCGGGTCATACCCTCCTTGCGGGGAGCGCCGCCAGAAGAGATGATATACTTGGCACCCGTGAAAGCCTCTTTGGCATCAACGGTGTAGGAAAGATTTGCACCGGGGAATGCGCAGTGGCACATCTCGTCGTAAACGCCATGCACGCCAGGCTCGTAAATATCATACAAACAGATGTTGGGCGTCAGACCCAGCATCAACACACTCTGTACCATGTTAGAGCCAATCATACCGCCGGCGCCAACAATCACTAATTTCTCGTTAGTTAAAAAAGCCATAATATCAAGTGTAATTTAAGATTTAATTGTGGCGCAAAGTTACTAAAAAATACGGAAGTTGCATTGCTCTTTTCGTATTTAATAATGTTAATTAATAAAAAGAACACCCCCTTTTTGTGTCGTTGTATTTCTGTGGCAGGTTATTTGCTAAGTGTGCTTGTCAAAACTTGAAGTAAAAAAATGGTGGAAAAGGTTGATGTTTGTGGAAAAATTACTACCTTTGTAAACGAAGAGTTGTCATTTCTCTTTCTGTAGTCGTAAATAACTCAAACAAGATAGCATATGGAGATAACATCAAAAGATACGATTGCCCATAGGCTGGAACGGCTCCGCGAGTGGATGCGATACGAGCGTATGGAGGCATTTATCTTCCTTACTGGCGACCCGCACCAGAGCGAATACACCGCCGACCACTGGAAAGGACGCCAGTGGGTGAGTGGCTTTGATGGCTCGGCAGGTACGGCGGTGGTCACGTCTACCAGTGCTGCCCTGTGGACTGACTCACGTTATTTCCTTGCTGCCGAGGAACAACTGCGCGGCACGGAGTTCCTACTCATGAGGCAGAAAGTGGAGGGCACGCCTACCATTGCCGAGTGGCTGGGCAACTATCTGCGGGAGAACAGCGGCTATACCGAGGTGGGCATCGATGGAACTATTTGCTCTGTCTCCATAGCCAGGAACTTGATTGCCGACCTGCGTAGCCACGGCGGTTTCACGCTACGTACTAACATAGATCCTCTTCAGCAATTATGGACAGACCGGCCGCCCATTCCCCTTGATAAGGTGTTTGTCTATCCCGAGTCGTTGGCAGGCGAGAGCACCTGCTCTAAAATAAAACGTATCCGGCAGGCTTTGCGCCGGCAGCATGCCGACGGCATGCTCATGGCTTCCCTCGACGATATAGCCTGGACGCTCAACCTGCGTGGCAGTGATATCCACTGCAATCCTGTCTTTATTTCCTATCTGCTCATCTCCACCACCAGTGTCACCTTGTTTATTAATAAGGAGAAACTATCCCTTGAGACAAAAGCCTATCTGGATGCCAACCATATTCGCGTGGATGACTACGAGCATGTGGAGCAGGGACTCTATGACTATTTTGAATACAATATTCTAATGGACCCTGAAGAGGTGAATGTTGACTTATTCACAGGCAAGTGGCGAAACGATCGTGGCAGTCGCAATGTGGAAGTGATTGAGGCACCCTCGCCTGTTCCGGCTATGAAGGCCATAAAGAATGCTACCGAAATTGAGGGCTTCCACCGTGCCATGGAGCGTGATGGCGTGGCCATGGTGAAATTTCTCCGGTGGCTGGATCAACCTAATAAGACCTATAGGACCTATGAGTCTCATGAGTCCTATGAAACAGAATTGTCCGTGAGCCGGCAATTGGAGATGCTGCGCTCCCAGCAGTCACTCTACCGCGGACCGTCGTTCGACACCATTGCGGCCTACGGTCCTCATGGTGCCATCGTTCACTATGAGCCGACTGACGAGAGCAATGCTCCCCTGCAGCCAGAAGGCTTGTTGTTGCTTGACAGCGGTGCTCAGTATGAAGACGGTACCACAGATATTACTCGCACTATTGCCATGGGACCGTTGACAGAAGAGATGCGGCGGGCCTATACCTTGGTGCTGAAAGGACATCTGCAACTGCAGAACCTGCATTTCCCCGATGGTGCCTGTGGCACCCAACTCGATGCTGTGGCCCGCATGGCCATGTGGCGTGAGGGCTATAACTACCTGCATGGTACCGGCCATGGCGTGGGCGCCTTCCTGAATGTGCACGAAGGTCCTCATCAGATTCGTATGGAATACCGTGGGGCTCTTTTGCACGTAGGCATGACAGTGACCGACGAACCGGGCATCTATCTGACAGGCCGCTTCGGTGTGCGTATAGAGAACACACTACTTGTAGTGCCTGCCGGCGAGACGGAGTGCGGGCGCTTCCTGCGCTTTGAACCGCTGACGCTTTGTCCCATTGATATGCGTCCTGTCGTTCCAGAGATGCTGACACCCGACGAGTGCCAGTGGCTTGACACCTATCATCAAATGGTCTACGACCGTCTGTCGCCTTACCTTACACCAGAGGAAACGGTCTGGCTTAGGAAAGCCACCGCCCCTGTAAAAGATGCATTAAACAAGAAGAATTAAGAATATGTACGACAAAGAAAGAGGGCTTTATATAGCCCATTGCGAGAATGGTCCGCTGAGTATTGTGGGCAAGATGGCTAACCGCCACGGACTTATTGCCGGTGCCACGGGTACTGGAAAGACCGTCACCTTGCAGGTGATGGCCGAATCGTTTTGCCAGGCAGGTGTGCCCTGCTTCATGGCTGATATGAAAGGCGATCTGAGTGGTATTTCACAAGCAGGCAAGATGAGTGGCTTCATAGAGAAGCGAATGCCAGAGTTTGGTATTGAGAATCCTGTATTCCAGCCATGCCCCGTGCGTTTCTTCGATGTCTATGGTGAGCAGGGCCACCCCATGCGAGCCACCGTCAGTCAGATGGGACCGCAACTGCTGTCGCGCCTGCTCGGATTGAACGAGACTCAGGACGGCGTGCTCAACATTGTGTTCCGTGTGGCCGACGAGCGCGGCCTGCTTATCCTTGACTTGAAGGACTTACGTTCCATGCTTGACTATGTGTCGAAGAATGCCAAGCAGTATACGGCGCAGTATGGTAATGTGTCGTCGGCATCGGTGGGTGCCATCCAGCGTGCCCTGCTGCAACTGGAGGCACAGGGCGCCAACCAGTTCTTCGGCGAGCCTGCATTCGATATCAAAGATCTCCTTGCCACAGTCTCCGATGCGTCTGGCCGCAAAGGCATCATGAACGTACTGGCCGCCGATCGTCTGATGATGCAGCCCAAACTATACAGCACCTTCCTGCTATGGCTGCTCTCCGAACTCTACAGCACCCTGCCCGAGGTTGGCGATCAGCCTCTGCCAAAACTCGTGTTCTTCTTCGATGAGGCTCACATGTTGTTCGACGGTACCTCGAAGGCTCTGCTCGACAAGATTGAACAGGTGATACGCCTCATTCGCTCTAAGGGCGTGGGCATTTACTTTATTACGCAGAGTCCTACCGATATTCCTGAGAGCATCCTCGGACAGTTGGGCAACCGCGTGCAGCATGCCTTGCGAGCCTATACACCTAAGGATCAGAAAGCCGTGAAGACGGCGGCCGACACTTTCCGCCCCAATCCCGCATTCAAAACCGACGAGACCATCATGAACCTTGAGACGGGCGAGGCTCTTGTCTCACTGCTTGACGAGAATGGTGCTCCTTCCATTGTTGAGCGTGCTAAGATCCTGTTCCCCTTGTCGCAGATAGGTGCCATCACCGATGGACAGCGTCTGGATATTATCAGACAGAGCACCATCTATGGCAAATACGATCAGCCAATAGACCGTGAGAGTGCCTATGAGCAACTGCAGAAAGAGAATGAAATTCAGAATGTGCCAAAGGCTTCGAATGATCCAGAGCCTCAGGAGAAAACAGAAAAGAAGAAAAAACCGGGTGTTATAAGCAAGGTGTGGAAGGCGGTGCTCACCGCCGTTACCTCTACCTTTGCTGCCCTCCTGGGCACCTGGGTGAGCGACAAGGTGAGCGGTAAGAAGACCAAGAGCCGCAAGTCGGCCAAGGAACGCGTGGTGAAGAATGCCGCTAGTGCAGCCACCCGTACCATCACCAAGGAATTGACGCGTGACATCTTGGGTAATCTCTCTAAATAAGTTTGTTGCGCTTTTTAACGATTACTTAACTGGGTCTACAGGCAGTAGACCGACGGTCTACTTGGGGTAGACCCATGGTCTACTGCCTGTAGACCCAGTTTTTTGTGGTGCCAGTTGGAGACTCTGCAGTTACTTATATTTCCTCTAAGGCGTAGTATTGGTAATCGCGTACAATGCGGCGCAGGAAATCGGTATCGGTGGACTCCTGTCGCTTGATACCAAGTTTCTGCTGCACTTTCTCAGACAGTTTGGCTACGCGTGGCAAAAAGTCCTTGCGGGGGGTGCCTATGGTGCGCCCGATAATCTCAATCTGTTCGAGTGACAAATCGGCGGCCTGCGGATAGCGTGGCGTGTAGTTCTTCATCAGGAAGTCGTACTCGTCGATATTTACTTGAATCTTACGATAGTTGTTCAGTTTAATGACCACCGTACCGGCGGCCATGTCGCCCAGCCGCTGTTTGTTTTTCGTCACCATGATGAAGAGAAGGCCCAGAAAACTCATGGTAGGTCCGTCGACGATGAAGAGCAACCAACGCATGACATAGGCACCGAGGGTGGGCGTGGATCCGTCTATCTTTATCACCTTGGTGCGCATGGCCATCTTGCCCAGTGTCTGTCCTTCGTTGAAAATCTCCATGGTCAGCGTGTAGAATGTGAGTGGCAGGAAAAGAAAGAGAAACACAAAGATAAAGTCGGCATCGGTCTCTACCAGCACCCATGTGGCTGCGGCCAGATAGGCTAGCAATACCAGCCAGTCTATAAGTTGTGCGAAAATACGGTCGCCGATGCTGGCTGTAGCCTGACGAATTCGCACATATTGCCCTGTAACGATACTCGATTCTTCCATATCCGAATGATGCGTTGATGCTTGAAAACAGTGCAAAGGTACGAAAAATCGATTAAGCGAGGGCAGAGGCAATGAATTATTTTTGCCAATTGTGAGAAATTTATTCAGTAAGTGAGCATAAATCCAAAGAGTTTTGACTTTCATTTTCATTATTATTTGTATCTTTGCACTCAAATTGTAAAAGACAATGGCAATAGGACAAGCAATATTCAGGCGCTCGGAACTATTGGTCGGAAATGAGACAATGGAGCGCATAGCCCAGAAACGGGTGATTATCTTTGGTGTTGGTGGTGTTGGCTCATGGTGTGCCGAGAGTTTGGTGCGAAGCGGCATCCGTCTGTTGACTATTGTGGACAGCGACCGTGTGTGTATCACCAATATCAACCGCCAGTTAATGGCAACAACCAAGACTATTGGCCAAGTGAAGGTAGAGGCTCTCAAGGAGCATCTGCTCACCATTAACCCAGATGCTGAGATAACTGCGTTGCAGAAGATTTTTACGCAGGAAACAGCGGAAGAGTTTGCCCTTGATAACTATGACTATATCATCGATGCTATTGACTCGCTGAAGGACAAGGCTCTTCTCATCCTGATGGCCTGTCGTACGAAGGCAAAGTTTTATTCGTCGATGGGCGCAGCGTTGAAGATGGACCCTACGCGCATTCGCGTGACGGAGTTTTGGAAGGTGCAAGGCGATCCCTTGGCGCGTGCGCTGCGAAAGAAATTCAAGTCGCAGCAGCAGTTTCCCAAGCGTAAGTTTCAGTGCGTCTATAGCGACGAGTTGCTCACTAATCGTGGCCATAATGCCTCATGTGGCACGGAATATTGTGTGTGTCCAAAGGCGCAGGCAGGCCCCGGAGACCCTTCGCTGCTGAACCATGAGTGGTGCTCGTCTAAGGCCCAGATAAACGGCACTATGGTTCACATCACTGCTATTTTCGGCCTCATGCTGGGTGGGCTCGTACTGTCAGACATCGACAGTTGAATTGTAACGAAGAATGAACGAAAAAGTTCTCAAAAGTTTTGTAGTCTCGCATATTCTCTGTACATTTGTGGCCGTAAAATATACACTTTTATTGAAGAAATGAAGGAAGTAACATTCATCAGGCGGAACATTGAGAAATGGCGCGGCTATGAGACGGTGGCCGCGCAACCGCGTGAATCGACCCCTGACATGCTGGCCGACGCCTATATCGATGTGACTTCCGACTTGGCTTTCTCACAGACTCATTACCCGCGTTCGCGCATCACTCTCTATCTCAACAATCTGGCATCGGCCATTCACAACCAGATTTATCGCAACAAGCGTGAACGCTGGACACGTGTATTCACTTTCTGGACCAACGAGGTGCCGCATACTATGTGGAATGCTCGTCGCGAACTGCGCCTGTCGTTTATCATCATGTTGATAAGTGCATTGGTGGGGGCGGTGTCGCAACTCATCGACCCCGATTTTGCGCGGCTCATCCTTGGCAACGCCTATGTTGAGATGACGCTTGAGAATATTGCCAATGGTGAGCCGATGGCCGTTTACGATGGTAGTCCTGAGGGGCCCATGTTTATTAGCATCACCGTCAACAATATCTATGTGTCGTTCATGGCATTTGTCACGGGTGTGTTCACCAGTTTCGGCACAGGTTTCATCCTGTTTCGCAACGGGATAATGCTGGGCGCTTTCCAGACTTTCTTTGCACAGAACGGCGTGCTGGGACAGTCGGTACTGGCCATCTGGCTACATGGCACTATAGAGATTTCTGCCATCGTCGTGGCAGGTGCGGCAGGACTGGCTATGGGCAATGCGTGGCTATTCCCCGGCACTTACAAGCGCCTCTATTCCTTCCGCCGTGGGGCACGCCGCGGCCTGCGCATCGTGATAGGCACCGTACCCCTGTTTTGCATGGCTGGCTTCATTGAGAGTTTCGCCACCCGCCACACCGAATGGCCCAATGTCGTGCGCCTGGGTATCATTGCCCTTTCCGCAGCCTTCATTGCTTATTATTATATTGTATTACCGTATATAAAGTATCATGGAACAAGAGAAACCGAAGATTGAACTCTATCGCACTCGCGAGTTTACAGAAAAACTGTCGGACACATTTGCCTTCTTGCGCGAGAACTGGCGCATGTTGCTCAAATACTTTACATACTCCATGCTGCCAGCATCGCTGGTGCTGGCCTTCTTCATGAGCCATTTTTGGACGGGATATATGTCTATCATCCTGGCCGCGGAGGGTGCTGTTAATATGGACGATTCGCACATCATCAGTTTTTTTCTGAATGCGGGAATGACCATTATCGTTGGCGTGCTGGCCTATGCTGTATTGCTGGCAGTGGTCTTTGCGTTGTTTCGTCTCTATCGGGTACGTCCCAACCGTCTGTGCGACCTTAGTGCCGATGAGTTCAATGCAGAGTTTAAGTTTTGTATGAAGCGCTCACTGATAATGCTGCTCTTTATGGCAGCACTGGCAGTAGTGATTGGTTTAGTGCTCATATTAGTAGTGGGCGTGCTGAGCATTGTTAACTTTACGCTGGGTATCATAGCCCTGTTGCTGTTCTATGCACTTATCATCGTTGTGGCCATGCCCATGTCGCTCATGCCGCCCATCTATTTCATGGAAGACAAGACCGGTGTTTTCGCGGCTTTCAAAAAGACACTGCGATTGGGCTTTGCCACTTGGGGCGGCATCTTCCTTGTCACTTTTATCATAGGGCTCCTCACTGGTGTTATTCAGTCGTTTACCATGGTGCCATGGTATATCCTTTTCTTGATAAAAACGATATTTACCGTTACGGGCGACCTCGAGGGCTCGTTTGTCAATTCGATTTTCTATACTTTCATGGAATATCTGTCGTGTGTGCTTCAGTGCTTGGGTTATATGGTGTCTGCCGTCATTACCCTCGTGGCTGTCACCGTTCAGTATGGCCATGCCAGCGATAAGATTGACGGGGTAGGGGTGGCCCAGAATATAGAGCATTTCGACGAATTTGATAATTTCTAACGCATTATTCATCACTTTTCGTAATGAATCCAGACTCTCTGCAGATTGATAGTGCACAGATTGCCTTGTGGCAGTCCGACGGCCGATACGACTACGACCGCGAGATTGTGGGTGGCAGTCAGAATCTGCTGGAGTGGATTTCGGAAATCGTCAGCGAAAGGCTCGGTAAAGTTTTCAATACCGCGCTTGACAATGATGTGGTCTATTATTCGTTGATGGGGTTGGGATTCCTGCTGGCACTGTTTCTGGCATGGCTGTTATGGCGCAGCAGGTTCAGACTTTTCATGAAGACGGAAAAGAAAGATGATGCGTTGGATTATGAGGTAACCGAGGATTCTATCTATGGGGTGGACTTTGACGCAGAGTTAAGCGAGGCGTATTGCCATCAGAATTACCGGCAGGTCGTCAGGCTACTCTATTTGCAGACCCTGCTGTGGCTACAGGAAAGTGGGATGATAGACTGGCAGCCGTCGAAGACTCCTGCACAGTATATGCGCCATGTGAACAAAACTGCGTTCAGCACCATGACCAGTCTGTTCGTGATGGTGAGGTATGGAAACTATGAGGCTGATGCGCCGCTGTGCCAACAGATGCGTCAGTTACAGGAGACGTTAATGCAGGAAGGAGGTGAGCCTCATGAATAGTAAGGTAAAGTTCGCGTTGGTCATCGCACTTATGCTGGCAGTGGTAATAGCCATTGAATACAGGATGCCGCGGCGCTTCGAATGGATACCTACCTTTGCTCATGGCGACGGACAACCGTTCGGGTGCATGGTGTTCGATAGCATTCTTTCGCAGTCGATGCCCAAAGGCTATGTGGTGGTGAAGAAAACCTTGTATCAACTTGAGCGCGACGGTGTGCTCAATGAACCGCATGGCATTGTGGTGCTCTCCAACGAGTCTATCTTACCCGTTGATATGAGCAAGATGATGACGCTGGCCGAAGAGGGTCATGTGGTACTGTTGGCCAATAGTGACAATCTCTACCAATGGGAAGATACGCTAGGCATCAATGTGTCGTGGAATAATTACTTTGACATTCATAAACTGGTGGGCAAGGCTCCAGAGAAGCGCCCAGTAAAATGGGTGGCCGATGGCAATGTAGTGTGCAGAGTCTACGACCAGATGGTGAACTGTTGCATGACGGTGGCCGACAGCGTGCCGCACCGGGTGCTGGCCACTTATAAGAATGTTGAAACGGCGTGGGGCGAAGAGGTGGAACCGGAATGGTCGGCTATTGCCGTGTCGTTCCCTCGAGGCAAAGGCGAACTTATCATCGTTTCGGCTCCGCTACTCCTAACTAATTATGCCATGCTGAACCATGATGGCGGGGCGAAACTCATTGAAGGCCTCATGGGCTGCATGAGCCACTTGCCGGTAATCCGGACGGAGGGCTATATGCGGGCAACGGCATTTGCTGAGGAGTCGCCGTTCTACGTATTTCTGAAACAGCCGCCGCTCAGATGGGCCCTCTATCTCACCATCATCACTGTCGTGCTCTTCTGTATCTTTACAGCCCGTCGTCGGCAACGCCCTGTCCCTGTTGTCCCGCCGAGGAAAAATGGCAACCTGGAGTTTGTACGGCTTATTGGAACACTCTATTGGCAAGAGAAGGACCATGCTGGACTGCTGGCGAAGAAATGGATATATACAACCGAAGAAATAAGACGGCAGACAGGACTTGATGTCGCATCGGATGGGACAACTTCTGATATGGAGCCGATTACTCAGTTGGCATACCTTATTGGACGTGAACCGCAAGAGTTGGTGTTCGTTATAAGGCAGGTGAAAGAGGCGGCAAACCGCAGCCATGTCATGACGGAGCCAGAGTTGAAGACTCTTGTGGCTGAACTCGATAAAATCATAGCATCGCTATAATCACAAAAAACTATATAACCCTAAGAATATGGAAGAACAAAGAACAGACCTGACTCAGTTTACTGAACGGATAGACTTGCTGCGGCATCAGATTGCGCAGGTCATTGTAGGACAGGATGAGAATATTGACCTGCTGCTCACGGCTGTACTGGCCAATGGCCATGTGCTTCTTGAGGGCGTCCCGGGGGTGGCTAAGACATTACTGGCACGGCTGCTGACTAAACTCATCGATGCTAAGTTCAGCCGTGTGCAGTTCACACCAGACTTGATGCCCTCGGATGTCCTGGGCACGAACGTGTTCAACATGAAGACCAGCGATTTCGATTTCCATGCCGGACCGGTGTTTGCCGATGTGGTTCTGGTGGATGAGATTAACCGTGCACCGGCTAAGACGCAGACGGCCTTGTTTGAGGTCATGGAAGAACGTCAGGTCACCATTGACGGCGTAACGCATTCTTTGGGACAGTTCTATACCATCATTGCTACGCAGAATCCTGTGGAGCAGGAGGGCACGTACAAATTGCCGGAGGCTCAGACAGATAGGTTTATGATGAAGATAACCATGGGTTATCCTTCGATTGACGAGGAGGTGCAAATCTTGCAGCGCCATCATGCTAACCAGCACTTGACAACTCTTGACAATGTTAAGCCTGTTGTCAGCAAGGCTCAGTTAATGGAGTTGAGGCGGAGGCTAGATGATGTGTTTGTCGACCAAGCTCTGTTGCAGTATATGGCGGGCATCGTACAGCAGACCCGTCAGAGTAAGGCAGTGTTTCTGGGGGCATCGCCACGTGCGTCGGTGGCCTTGATGCAGGCCTCGAAGGCTTATGCCTTGTTGCAGGGACGTGATTTCGTGACACCCGACGATGTGGCGCATGTCGCACCCTGTGTCTTGCAGCACCGTATCATCCTCACGGCAGAGGCAGAGATGGAGGGTATCACGCCGCAGAAGGCTGTCAAAAGACTTATAGAAAAGGTAGAAGTGCCAAAGTAATTTTCATCATAATGTATCTGCAGCGCCGTTTCTATTATCTCATGGCCGTCGTCATCGCTTGTATGGCGTCAGGCTATGCGGTTGCACCAATGTTCTTGGTGGGACGAGTGCTGCTGTTGCTGTTGTTGCTGGCGGTGGTCGCCGATGTAGTGATGCTTTGGCATCGGCGTGGGTTGAGTGTCACCCGACAGATGAGCGTGCGCTTCTCCAATGGTGATGAAAATCCGGTGAGCATTAGGTTGGAAAGCAACTATGAATTCCCGTTGACCATAGAGGTTCTCGACGAGATTCCATTTGTATTCCAGCGGCGGGATCTTTGTTTCAAGGCTTCCATTAGAAAAAGGGGAGAGACCACCGTCAACTATTGCTTGCGACCTACGGAGCGTGGGATCTATGGCTTTGGACTGGTGCGCGTCTTTGTGTCTACGCCTTTGCGGCTGGTACAGCGTAGATATTCTTGCGGAAAACCTCAGGATGTAAAGGTCTATCCGTCTTATCTCATGCTTCGCCAGTATGAACTGCTTGCCATGAGTAATAACCTCAAGGAGATAGGTATCAAGCGTATCCGTCGTATAGGGCATAATACCGACTTTGAACAGATAAAAGACTATATTGTGGGCGATGACTATCGTACTATTAACTGGCGGGCGACGGCACGGCGTCATCAGTTGATGGTGAATGTCTATCAGGAGGAACGTTCACAACAGGTGTTCTCCGTTATTGATAAAGGACGTATGATGCAGCAGACTTTCCATGGGATGACGCTGCTTGACTATGCCATCAATGCGTCACTTGTCCTCTCCTATGTGGCCATTAATAGGCAGGACAAGGCGGGACTTGTTTCTTTCAGCAATAAGTTCGAGACCTTCGTGCCGGCATCGCGACAGCCAGGACAGATGCAGACGATACAGGAGGCACTCTATGCAGAGCAGACGCAGTTTGATGAAACTGATTTTTCTGCATTGTTGGCTGGACTCGCTATGCACTCTACCCGGCGGTCGCTACTCATTCTCTATACTTCTTTCACTTCCATGCCTGCATTGCGTCGACAGTTGTCGTTTCTTCGCCAACTGGCCATGCGCCACCGCTTGTTAGTAGTGTTCTTCGAGGATGAGGAACTGAAAGAATTTATAATGCAGAAATCTTCGAACTCTACCGAACATCTCTATCAGCGGATTATTGCAGAGAAATTTGCCTATGAGCAACGCCTCATTGTACGTACACTCCGACAATATGGCATTCAGTCGCTGCTTACTACACCAAAAAATCTTTCTGTGGATGTCATCAACAAGTATTTGGAAATAAAATCTCGTTGATTTACTCGTGCGCGCATAATTATTAATAAGGTATAGGGATTTCTTCTGTTTGACTTATATCAAGAGAGTGAAAAAATAATGCAATGGTGGTGAAAAAAGTTTGGAAAAGTTTTGGCAGTTCTGAAAAAAGTTGTACCTTTGCACCCGCTTTCGGAGAGGAATCCTCTCTGGTGGCGTTTAGAAGGAGTTCTTTGAAAGATTTACATAGACAGAAGTAGTACAAGAAGCGAGAGCTGTGATGTCA
>Ga0310697_10004058_pt1 | contig 14561 bp, 16 predicted proteins | sample 172DNAGHGlowgp2_FD_203883 | JGI IMG/M metagenome (GOLD analysis project Ga0310697, IMG submission 203883) | Sheep rumen microbial communities from Palmerston North, Manawatu-Wanganui, New Zealand - 1728 DNA GHGlow gp2 (v2) (version 2) | ecosystem: Host-associated > Mammals > Digestive system >...
CTGCATCCCGACAACATGGCCGCCGGCCCCGCCTCCTACGGCATGACCGACACCATGGGCCGCATGCATTCCGACGCGCAGTTTGCCGGCTCTTCCTCCGTGCCTGCGCACGTGGAAATGATGGGCTTCCTGGGCGCCGGCAACAACCCCATGGTGGGCATGACCGTGGCCGTGGCCGTGGCTGTGCAGCAGGCCATGAGCAAATAAGACCAACAGACGAGCAGGCTCCCGAGGGCAACTTCGGGAGCCTTTTTAGAGAGTGAAGCGTACATATGAAGCATGAGGACGAAGCCCGGCGGCTCTTTCTGGCGGGGTACAACTGCGCGCAGGCGGTTTTCTGCGCCTTTTGCGATGAAACGGGGCTGACCGTGGAGCAGGCGGCCCGGCTTTCCTCCTCCTTCGGGGGCGGCATGGGCAGGCTGCGGGAGGTATGCGGTACCGTGAGCGGCGCGTTGATGGCGCTGGGGGCTGTACGGGGCTATGCCGATCCTGCCGATCCCGGGGCGAAAGCGGCCCACTATCATTTGGTGCAGGAATACGCCCGGCGCTTTCGGGAGAAAAACGGCAGCATCGTCTGCCGGGAGCTGCTCAAAAACGTGCGGACGGCCCCGGGCAGCGTGCCGGAGGAAAGAACGCCGGAGTTTTACGCCCGCCGGCCCTGCCTGCGCCTTGCGGGCGAGGCGGCGGCCATCCTGGATGAAATGCTCGAGGAAATCCGGGCAGAAAAAAGCAAGGAGGAAACTCCATGATCCGTCACATCGTGCTGTTCAAAATCAAGGATGAATTCAAGGATGAGATCCCCCAGCTGGTCAGGAATTTCTACGGCATGAAGGGAAAAATCGAAGGCATGCTGGATCTGGAGGCGGGGCAGGACGTGCTCCACAGCGACCGCTCCTACGATCTGGCGCTGATTACGGTGTTCGACGGCATGGCGTCCTTTCAGGCGTACCAGACCCATCCGGCGCACCTGCCGGTAAAGCAAAGGATGCACGAGGTGCGCAGCGCTTCCGTGGCCTGTGATTTTGAATTCTGAAAACCCGGAGAAAAAGGGGGCGGGAAAAGTGGTCTTTTTGTGCTACGCCAAGTGCTCCACCTGCCAAAAAGCAAAAAAATGGCTGGATGAACGGGGCGTTTCCTATATCGAGCGGCCCATCAAGGAGCAAAACCCCACGGCGGATGAATTGCGCGCCTGGCGGCAGCTGAGCGGCCTGCCCCTGAAAAAGTTTTTCAACACCAGCGGCATGCTGTACCGGGAAATGGAGCTGGCCAAAAGGCTGCCCCAAATGACGGAGGAGGAAATGCTCTCTTTGCTTGCCTCCGACGGCATGCTGGTGAAGCGGCCCATGGCGATCACGGAAAAACAGGCGCTGGTGGGATTCAGGGAAGCGGAATGGGAAAAAGCCCTGGCATCATCAAGCATGACATCAATACGCCGATAAAGGAGAAAACAAATGCCTTATGATTTGACCCATCCTCTGGTGATCGGCATTTCCTCCCGGGCGCTGTTTGACCTGGAGAAGGAAAACCAGATTTTTGAGCAGCAGGGGCTGGAAGCGTATGCCGAATACCAAAATGCCCATGAAAAGGACATTCTGCCGGAGGGCTCGGGCTTTCAATTGGTGAAGGCGCTGGAGAGGCTCAATTCCGGAGACGACCGGCTGGTGGAGGTGATCGTCATCTCCCGCAACAGCCCGGATACCAGCCTGCGCATTTTCCATTCCATCGAAACCTACGGCCTGGATATTACCCGGGCCGCGCTGGTGGCCGGCGCGCCGGTGACGCCCTATTTGAAGGCGTTCAAAACCGATCTGTTCCTTTCGGCCTACGGGCCCGACGTCAAGGACGCCATCGACCACGGCATTGCCGCCGGCATGCTGCTCACCGGCACGCCCCATCTGAAGAACGCGCCGGTGGATCAGATCCGCATCGCTTTTGACGGCGACGCGGTGCTCTTCGGCTCCGAGGCGGAAAGGGTATATCAGCACGGCGGCATCAGCGCCTTCATCGAGCATGAGCAGGAGCACGCCAAGGACCCCCTGACCAAGGGCCCCTTCGCCAATTTCCTCATGACCCTTTCCCATATCCAGGCCCGGTACCCCGACAAGGAAAACTCCCCCATCCGCACGGCGCTGGTGACCAGCCGGAACCTTTTGGCCCACGAGCGGGCCATCCGCACGCTGCGCAAGTGGGGCGTCCGGGTGGACGAAGCGTTTTTCCTGGGCGGCGTGCAGAAAAAGGAGATCCTGGAGGCCTTCGGCGCGCATATCTTTTTCGACGATCAGCACGCCCACACCGATCCCGCGTCCCAGGTGGTGCCGTCCGCCGTGGTGCCCTATCGGGAGGGAGACAATCCAACATTGTAAAAGAGACAACCAAGGAGGAAAACAGCATGCTGTTTATTGGCATTTGCGGAGCCAGCGGCTCGGGCAAAAGCACCCTGGCCCGGGAGCTGGTGCGGGATATGGGGGTAAAAAGCCTGGTAATCAACCAGGACGCCTATTACCGGGATCACAAGGAATTATCCTTTGAGGAGCGGTGCGCCCTGAACTACGACGAGCCCGGCATTTTCGACCATGATCTGCTGTATCAGGATGTGTGCGCCCTTTTGTCCGGCCAGGCCATCACCCGCAAGGCTTATGATTTTTCCCGGCACTGCCGCTGCGATACCGACGAATGGATCCGGCCAGAGGGCGCCAAGGTGCTGATCGTGGAGGGCATCCACGCTTTTTACGATAAGCGGCTGCTTGAAAAAATGTTTTTGAAGCTCTATATCAATGTGGAGCCGGATATTTGCCTTCTGCGCCGCATCCGCCGGGATATCAAGGACCGGGGAAGGCAGATCGACAACATCGCCCAGCAGTACCTGGCCACCGTCAAGCCCATGTACGATCAGTATATCCGCAATTATATCCACGACGCGGACGTGGTGGTGATGCGGGGCGGAAAAAACACCCGCATCGTGCCGATCCTTGCCGGCTACGTGCAAAGCACCCTGGGCGGAAAGGAGTGATCCCATGCCCAATCCCATCCTGCCTCTGTGGGAATACGTGCCCGACGGCGAGCCCAGGGTGTTCGGCGAAAGGGTGTACCTTTACGGCTCTCACGACCGGGCTGCCTGCGGCGCGTTTTGCGATTACAAGCTGAAGGCCTGGTCCGCGCCGCTTTCCGATCTGAACCGCTGGCAGTGCCACGGGGATATTTTCCGCACCAGGCAGGGCTCCTCCCGGCCTGCCGATACCCCCTGGACCGATCATGAGCTGTACGCGCCGGACGTGGTGGAAAAGGACGGGAAATATTACCTGTTCGCCTACATTGTGGGCGCGAAAGGGGCCGTGGGGGTGGCAGACCGCCCGGAAGGGCCCTTCCGCCTGCTGTCCCCGTATCAGTACGAGGATCAGGTGGGGGACGAGGGCATTTTCAACGACGCCGGGGTGCTGGTGGATACGGATGGCCGGGCGTATGTGTATTACGGCTACACCGCCTCCTTCATGAATGAATTGGATCCCGCCGCCATGAACCGGGTGCTGCCCGGCAGCTTTCGGCATCCCGTGATCCCGGACGGGGAGGACGTGCCCCAGGAGCAAAGGTTTTTTGAGGCCAGCTCCCCAAGAAAAGTAGGCGATACCTATTATCTCATTTATTCTCCCCGCCGGGGCAGCCGCCTGGCTTACGCCACCGCGTCTTCTCCCCGTGGGCCATTCACCTATCGGGGCTATATCGTGGACAACGGGGTGGATTATCCCGGCGGCAACAACCACGGCTCCATCGCCTGCCTGAACGGCCAGTGGTACGTGTTTTATCATCGGATGACCAACCATACCATCATGTCCCGCCGGGCCTGCGCGGAGAAGATCACGATTTTGCCCGATGGCTCCATCCCGCCGGTGGAAATGACTTCTCTGGGCTTTCAGGACGCCCTGAACCCCTATGAAATCACCCCGGCGGAAATCGCCTGCGTGCTCAAGGGCGGCTGCTTTATCACGGAGCGGGATCGCTTTACCCGCCCCATCGTGAACATCCTTGACGGCTGCGTGATGGGCTATAAGTATTTCGACTTCGGAGAGGATCATACCAAAGACGGCATGACGCTGTGCCTGAAAGCCCGGGGCCGCGGGGTGAAGTGCCTGGTGCGGGTGAAGGCCGACGATGAGGAGATCGGCGTATGCGAAATCGGCGCCGGCGATGGGGTGTACACCGCCCGCGTCAAGCCCGTTACGGGCCGCCATGCTCTGTACCTGGAGGCGGAAAATAAGGTAGAGGGCTGGATGGGCCGGTTTTTTGAGGGCCGGGATCTGTTTGAACTGGAATCCTTTGTATTTATGAAATGACGCGGGAAATTGGAGGAAAAAGCATGATCGGGCTGAATGGAAAAAGCGTGGCGCTTCTTGACGGCGAATTGCGCCGCAGGGAAAGGGACAACCGGGATTATATGCTGCGGCTCACCAGAGAAAACCTGATGCGCAATTACCTGCTGGAGGCGGGACTGTGGACCTGCCCAGCCCAGCCCGAGGGCATCCACGGCGGCTGGGAGGCCGCGGTGTGCCAGCTGCGGGGCCATTTCGCCGGGCATTATCTGAGCGCCGCCGCCATGATCTACGCCGCTACCGGCGATACCGAGATCAAGGGCCGGGCTGACGCCATGGTGGAGGATCTGGCCCGCTGCCAAATGGAGCACGGCGACGGCTGGGCCGGCTCCATCCCGGAAAAGTACCTCAGCTGGATCGCCCGGGGCAAGCCCGTGTGGGCCCCGCATTACACCGTGCATAAAACGCTGATGGGCCTGGTGGATATGGCCAAATTGGCCGGCAATCAGCAGGCGCTGGCGGTGGCCGACCGATGGGGCGAATGGTTCGACCGCTGGACAGAGCAATTCACCCGGGAGCAGATGGACGATATTCTGGACGTGGAAACCGGCGGCATGCTGGAGGTGTGGGCCGATCTGCTGGCGCTCACCGGCAAGGAACGCTACCGCAGGCTGCTGGAAAAATACTACCGTGGGCGGCTGTTTGACGAATTGCTTGCCGGCCGCGATCCCCTGACCAATATGCACGCCAACACCACCATCCCCGAGGCCCTGGGCTGCGCCCGGGCGTACGAGGTGACCGGCGATGAAAAATGGCGGGACATTTGCTTTGCCTACTGGAAATGCGCCGTGACCGACCGGGGCGCTTTTGCCACCGGCGGCCAGACCGATGGGGAAATCTGGGCCCCCAAGGGCGACGTATCCATGCGCCTGGGCCGCAAAAACCAGGAGCATTGCACCGTGTACAACATGATGCGCCTGGCCGACTGCCTTTTCCGCTGGACGGGGGATGTGCAATACGCCGATTACATCGAGCGCAATTTGTACAACGGCATCATGGCCCAGGGCTATTACCGCTGGCGGGGCACCAACGGCTATGCGCCCAATCATCCAGCCTCCGGCCTCATTGCCTATTTCATGCCCATGCGGGGCGGCGATCACAAGGGCTGGGGCAGCGAAACCAACGATTTCTTCTGCTGCCATGGCACCCTGGTGCAGGCCAACGCCGCCCACAACAAGTATATTTATTATCAGGACGGGCGGGACGTGTATGTGTGCCAGTTCTTTGACAGCGACGCCCATTTTGAGATCGACGGAAAGCAGGTGACGCTGCGCCAGCGCATCGACCGGCAGACCGGCTCCTTCCATTTGAGCAGCGATTCCGCCGGCAGGCAGCGCATCGGCGAGGTCACCTCCCGGGTGCTGCACAATCCCGAAATGCTGCGGGTGCATTTTGAGGTAGACTGCGAAGAAGCGGTGGACATGCGGCTGCATGTGCGGCTTCCCTATTGGGCCGGGCAGGGGCCGTCCCGCTTCGCGGGCCCGGAAAAAACCATGTGGCAAAAGGGCGATCAATGGTCCGTTGATTTACCCAAGCGCATCTGGTGCGAGCCCATGACGGGGGATCAAAGCCGGGTCGCGTATCTCTACGGCCCGGTGGTGCTGGCGGGGCTGGTGGACGCGGAAACCACCCTCCACGCCGACCCCGATCACCCGGAAGCGGCCCTCACCCGGGTCAACGAGCGGGAATGGGGCGCATGGACCGAGGAATTTCTCACCGTTACCGAGGAAAAGGCCATTTCCTTCCTGCCGCTGTACGACGTGGGCTATGAAAATTACGCCGTGTATTTCCGTTTGGCGAAATAGGGGGCAAGCATGGAAAAGGCATTGTCCGCGGAAAGGATCGCGGCGCTTCTGGACGGCGAGCAGGCCGCCGTGCGGGCCGAAAACACGGTGACCTCCACCAATCTGATCCTTAAGGATGCGGTGAAGGCGGGGAAAATCGGCGGCGAGCCTGTTCTTCTGGCGGCGGACTGCCAGACCGCGGGCAGGGGCCGGCTGGGCCGCTCCTTCGTTTCTCCTCCGGGCACCGGGCTGTATATGAGCCTGTATGCTCCCATGCCCCCGGGCGCCGATCCCGGGCGGATCACCATCCTCTCCGCCGTGGCGGTGTGCCGGGCCATTGAGGAAATGACCGGGGAAAGCCCGAAAATCAAGTGGGTGAACGACCTGTTTCTTCGGGGCAGGAAAATCTGCGGCATTCTGGCGGAGGGGGTTCAAACAGGCGTTATCATCGGCATTGGCGTAAACGTGCTGCCGCCGCCGGGAGGCTTTCCCCAAGAGGCGGGGATCGCCGGGGCCATTGGGCGGGAGCTGGACCGCAGCGAGCTGGCGGGCCGCATCGGCAGGCATTTGCTGAAAGGCCTCAAATGCCTGAACGATCCCGGGATCATCGCCGCCTACCGCGCGCGGATGCCGCTGATCGGCAGGGAAATTTCCTATATCAATCGGGGAAAAGAAAAACACGCCCGGGTGCTGGGCGTGGCGGAGGACGGCGGCTTGCAGGTGCTATGTGAGGACGGAAAAGAAACCCTGCGCTCCGGCGAAGTGACGCTGGGCAGTCAGGCCTTTTCCGGCTTGGAGTAAAGGCAGCCGCAGTAATCCTGGCGGTAAAGGGCATATTCTCTGGATAGCTGCAGGGAGCGCAGATACCCGTTTTTCTTCTTGAAATCGGCCATCAGGTATTTGACGTCATGCCTTTCCCCGGCGGCCAGGCCGATGCGGTTGATATTTTCGGCGTTCTTGTGGGGGCTGACGGACAGGGTGGTGGTGAAATACTCAAACCCGAGCCTTTTGGCCTCCCGGGCGGTGTAATCCAGCCGCAGGGCGAAGCAGCGCAGGCACCGCTTGCCCCCTTCGGGCTCCCCGGCCAATTCCGGGGCGAAGGCGGCAAAGGCCTCATGATCCCACGGGCAGGGGAGAAAGCCGATCTCCCCCGGCAGCAGCGACAGAAGCCGCTTTTGCTCCCTCAGCCGGTGCAGGTATTCTTCCTCCGGCTCGATGTTGGGGTTATAGTAAAGCAGCGTTACCTGAAAATGCTCCGTGAGCCTTTCCAGCACCGCGCTGGAGCAGGGCCCGCAGCAGCTGTGCAAAAGCAGCGTGGGCCTGCGGCCGTGAAGGGCGGCGATTTCCGCCTCCATTTCTTTTTGATAGTTCTTCTTTTCTTCCACGGGTTTCCTCCGATTCTATTCACAAAGGAGCTTTCGCCATGCAGGAAACGGTGATTCACAATTGGGATGAATTGCAGTCGGCCATTTTCGAGGGGGTGTGGGATCAAAGCATCCTGCGCTACCGGGACAACTGCGTCTACCGGGGCATGAGCAACCGGGATTGGGGGCTCATCCCCAGCCTGAACAGGGCCTGCGCCCACGATATGACGCTGGAAAAGCAAATGCTGCGTTCCTTCAAAAAATACGGCTACGCCGATCTGCAGCACGTTACCTCTTTCTGGCAATTGCTGGCCCTGGCGCAGCAGTTCGGCCTGCCCACCCGCCTGCTGGACTGGACCTATTCCCCCCTTGTGGCGGCGCACTTCGCCACCGAGGATCAGGAGGCCTACGATCGGGACGGAGTGATTTACTGCGCCCATACCGACCGGGTGAACCGCCAGCTGCCGCCGGCGCTTCGCTCCATGCTGGAAAGCGAGCGAGCCAACATTTTTACCATGGAAATGCTGGACAGGATCGGGGGAAACTTCGACGCGCTCATGGCCGTTTCCTCCACGCCCTACGCATTATTTTTTGAGCCTGCCAGCGCGGTGAACCGCATTGCCAACCAATACGCCCTGTTTTCCCTGTGCTCCGACCCGGCCATGACCATGGATCAGCTGCCCGTGGAGGAAGGGGCCTTCCGCCGCATCATCATCCCGGCGGAGGTGAAATTGGAGATCCGGGACAAACTGGATTATATCAACATTTCAGAGCGCATGATTTACCCCGGCCTTTCCGGCATCAGCAAATGGATCACCCGCCGCTATGCCGCCCTGGGCCCCAAGTACAACAAGCCGAAAAAGGAGGACTGACCCATGCATCGCGCCGACAATCGCTTGCCCGATCAACTGCGGAACTGTGAAATCATTCCCGATTTTGTGAGCACCGCCGCGGGCTCCTGCCTCATCAGCACCGGGGGCACCAGGGTGATCTGCACCGCCTCTGTGGAAGAGGGCGTGCCGCCCTTCCTCAAGGGACGGGGCCAAGGCTGGCTTACGGCGGAATACAGCATGCTGCCCGCTTCCACAGGAAGAAGAAAGCAGCGCGACGGCGTCAAGAAGGACGGCCGGGGCGTGGAGATCAGCCGCCTCATCGGCCGGGCCCTGCGCCAGGCGGTGGACCGCCGCTTCCTGGGCGAGCGCACCATCACCATCGACTGCGACGTGCTGGAGGCCGACGGCGGCACCCGCACCGCTTCCATCACCGGCGGCTTTGTGGCGCTGTGCTGCGCCATTGACAAATTGATCCGCCAGGGCAAGATCGCCGAAAGCCCCGTCGTGCACCAGATCGCCGCCGTCAGCGCCGGCATCGTGGAGGACGTGCCCTGCCTGGATTTGTGCTATACCGAGGATTCCTCCGCCCAGACCGATATGAATTTCGTGATGGACGAAACCGGCGCGTTTGTGGAATTGCAGGGCACCGGCGAGGGCCGGGCCTTTACCAGGACGGAGCTGAACCGGATCCTGGCCCTTGGGGAAAAGGGCATTCTGGAATTGCAGGAAAAGCAGCGGGAAGCCCTGGGGGACCGTTCTTACGTGATTGCTCCCCGGCGCACCATTGTAATTGCCAGCAACAATCCCCACAAGATCATGGAAATTTCCGAAATGCTGGATGATCGCTTCCGGGCCATTTCCATGCGGGAAGCGGGGTTTGAAGAGGAAATCGACGAAAACGGCGCTACCTTCGAGGAAAACGCCATCATCAAGGCCACCGCCGTGATGCGGGCCACGGGCCTCATGGCCCTGGCTGACGACAGCGGATTAAGCGTGGACGCCCTGGACGGGGAGCCCGGCGTGCATTCCGCCCGGTACGCCGGGGCGCACGGGGACGATAAGGCCAACAACGATCTTTTGATCGAAAAAATGGCCGATATCCCGGCGGAGGATCGTACAGCCCAGTTCGTCTGCGCCATGGCGCTGGCGCTGCCTAACGGGGAGATCCGCACCTCGGAGGGCACCTGCCCCGGCGTGATTACCTTCTATCCCCGGGGCGACGGCGGCTTTGGCTACGACCCCTATTTTGAATATTTGAGCGGCGAAACCTTCGCCGAAATGGCCCAGGAGGAAAAGAACCGCATCAGCCACCGGGCCCACGCCATGCAGAATATGCTGCCCCTGCTGGAGGATCTGTAAGATGCGCGTGGGCGTGGTCAGCGATTCCCACGGCTTCACCGGGCGGCTGCAGAGCATCCTGATGGCCATGGAACAGAGCAAGAAAATCGACGCCCTGATCCACCTGGGCGACGGGTATTACGATTTGCGGGACCTGGGCGTGGATATTCCGGTATACCAGGTGGCCGGAAACTGCGATCTGTTCTGCAGCGACACGCTGAACGTGGTGGATCTGTCCGGCGCAAGGCTTGTGCTTACCCACGGCCACTACCAGCATGTGAAGGACGGGCTGTATGATTTATTGTCCCTGGCGGTGGACCAAAGGGCCAACGCCGCTCTGTTCGGCCATACCCATTACCAGAAAATGGAGTGGCGGGACGGGATCCTGCTGCTCAACCCCGGCGCGGCCTGCGATGGCAGATACGCCGTGCTCACCATCAACCGCCTGGGCGCGGTGGACGCGCAGGTGTATTCGCTTTGAAGCAAGCAATGCCAACCGCTGATAAGGAGAAAATTATGCTGTCGTTTGAAAATGATTATGCCGAAGGGGCGCACCCCAGGATTTTGCAGCGGCTGCTGGACACCAACCTGGAGCAGCTGCCGGGCTACGGCGCGGACGCCTATACCCAAAGCGCCATTGAAAAAATCCGCATGGCCTGCCATGATCCGTACGCCGAAATCTTTTTCCTCACCGGGGGCACCCAGGCCAATATGACCGTGCTGGACGCGCTGCTCATCGGGGTTGAAGCGGTGGTCGCCGCGGATAGCGGCCATATCGCCGTTCACGAGGCCGGGGCCATCGAGTTTACCGGCCACAAGGTGATTACCCTGCCCCAGCGCGAGGGCAAGCTGGAAGCGGATGCGTTGGAAAGCTACCTGCACGCTTTCTTTTCCGATCCCACCTGCGAGCATATGCCCCAGCCCGGCGCGGTGTATATCTCCCATCCCACGGAGTATGGCACGCTGTATACCAAAAAAGAATTGAAGGCCCTGCGGGAAGTGAGCGACCGCTACGGCCTGTCCCTGTTCCTGGACGGGGCAAGGCTGGGCTACGGCCTCATGAGCCCCGGAACAGACGTGACGCTGCCCGATCTTTCGGAATGGACCCACGCATTCACCATCGGCGGCACCAAGGTTGGCGCGCTGTGCGGGGAAGCGGTGGTGTTCCCTGGTTCCGGCGTGCCCAGGAGCTTTTTTACCCATGTAAAGCAGCATGGCGCGCTGCTGGCCAAGGGCCGGCTTTGCGGCGTGCAGTTTGACACGCTGTTTACCGATGATCTATATTTTGAAATTTCCCGTCATGCCATCAGCATGGCGCAAAGGCTGAAGGAGGGCTTTGAAAAACGGGGCTTTCGATTTTTCCTGGATTCGCCCACCAATCAGCAGTTCCTGATCCTGGAAAACGGCCTGATGGAACGATTGGCCCATCGGGTGCGCTTTTCCCTGTGGGGGCCCTTTGACGCAAATCATTCCGTGGTGCGCTTCGCCGCCAGCTGGGCAACCACCCGGGAGCAGGTGGATCAGCTGATGGAAATTCTGGATGAGGAAGGGCGCTGACGGCATTCCTTCCGCAGCGGCTCATTCGCGGGAACGATCAAAACAGCCAAGGCGGGGCTTCGTTCTTTTTTCAAAAAAACGGGGCTTCGTCTTTTTGATGCGAAAATGGGCGGAAATAAACAAAATGGTGGAAAAATGGGCCGAAAGACAGTTGAAAAAGAGCCCGGGAGGGACTACAATAGGGACGCAAAAAAAGGACCTCAAGGAGGAAGAAAAATGCAGGTATTCTTTTTCGTGCTCAATCGCACCGAGCATTTGGAGCATCTGATGGAGGAATTCTCCAATCACGGCATGAAGGGCGCTACCGTGCTGGACAGCAAGGGCATGGCCCGCATTCTGCTGGGCAGCGACGAGGAGGTGCCCATGTTTGCCGGGCTTCGCGCCATCCTGGAGCCGGAGCGCTGCAGCAGCAAGACCATTTTCTGCGTGATGCCCGACGAAAAGGTGCAATTGGCCCGGGACATCGTCAATCAGGTGACCGGTGGGCTGGATACCCCGGATTCGGGCATCATGTTCGCCGTTCCGGCCACTTTTGTGGAAGGGCTGGAAAAGAAAAAATGAATATTCTGCTCTTGATCGGTATCGCTATGGCCGCGGGCCTTTTGTTCAGCCGCGGCGCGCATCTGGTGAAGCTGCCCAACGTGACGGCGTTTCTGGTGGCCGGGCTGGTGATCGGGCCCTGCGTGGCCGGGATCATCGACAAGCCCACCGCCCAATCCCTGGGCGTGATCTCCGAGACCGCGTTGGGTTTCATCGCCTATTCCATCGGCGGCGAATTCAAACTGAGCTATCTTAAAGAAATCGGCAAAGCGCCTTTGACCATTACCCTCTTCCAGGGCCTGACCACCGCGCTTTGCGTGGACGTTGGGCTGATCGCCATCGGGGCGATCTTCCCCTCCCTTGGCGTCACCACGCCCCTGGCCCTGCTGCTGGGCGCCATCGCCCTGGCCACCGCCCCGGCGGCCACGCTGATGGTGGTGCGGCAGTATAAAGCCAAGGGCCCCGTTACCCAGATGCTTTTGCCCGTGGTGGCCATGGACGACGCGCTGGGCCTGATGGTATACAGCATCTCCGCGTCGGTGGCCCAGGGCATGCTGGGCGGCGAAATGACTGTGCAGAGCATGCTGCTCTCTCCCCTTATCGAGATCGTGGGCAGCTTCGCCCTGGGCACCGCGCTGGGACTGGTGCTTGCCTTCGGGGCGCGGTTCTTTGCCTCCCGGGGAAACAAGCTGGCCCTGTCCATTGCCTGCGTGCTGGCCGGGGTAGGCCTGTGCGATATGCTGAATCTGTCCTCCCTGCTGGTGTGCATGATGATTGGCGCGGTGATGGTGAATTTGAGCCAGCAGCGCGAGGTGCTCATGGAGCAGTGCGACCGCTTCACGCCGCCCCTGTTTCTGCTCTTCTTCGTGCTTTCCGGCGCGGAATTGGATCTGACCGTGCTGCCTGCCGTGGGCGTGATCGGCGTGCTCTACCTGCTGCTGCGCTGCGCCGGCAAGTGGGGCGGCACCATGCTGGGCGCCGCCTGTGTGCACGCGGATGAGAATATCCGGAAGTATCTGGGATTGACCCTGCTGCCCCAGGCCGGCGTGGCCATCGGTATGGCGTCGCTGGTTTCCGCCCGCTTTGAAGGGATGGGCGCCCAGATCAATACCATCGTGCTGGCCGGCGTGCTGGTGTTCGAGCTGATCGGGCCCGTGATTACCAAGATGGCCCTGACCAGGGCCGGGGAAATCCCCGCGGCAAAATGACGGTACGCCGGGCTTTTCCGGGTGCATAACAGGATTTCAGAAAAATCAAGCCTGCGGGCATGGTTCAGCGCATCGACAAAGTCGATGCTCTGCCATGGAAAGCCTGCAAGCAGTCTTTCGATGGATGCATCAATTTGCTGTAAAAAGGCATTTCCGGGCAAAAAAGCCCGGAAATGCTCATTTTACGGCCGCAAATTGATAGCGGAAGCAACATGCTGTTGCTCCTCGGCGACGCACATGTCGCCGCCTGCGGATTACAATCGAAGGGGCTGCGGCCCCTTCGATGCATCCCTGGGGTTTTTCGACAGTCTGAACCAAGTCTGCGGGCTTGGTTTTTCTTTTTCGGAGATCGGTATCAGGATAGGAAGAGATTTGCCGCTCCGGAAAGCCCCGGGAGGCGAACGGAAAATCTTCAAAAAAGGCTGTATTTCGCCGTAAATATGTGGTATGCTTCCCCTGTACCGGATTTGAGGAACAGCGAGGAAAAAAGCATGATTATTGACGTACACACCCATACGTTTCCGGACAAAATCGCGGCGGCGGCGGTAGAAAAGCTGCAATCATCGTCCCATACCAAGGCATTTGCCAACGGAACGGTTTCCGATTTGCGCTTGTCCATGGCCCGCGCGGGGATCGATGTTTCCATTTCCTTGCCGGTGGCCACCAACGCCCGGCAGGTGCCCCACATCAACGACGCGGCGATCCACACCCATGAAGCACGGATGGAAACCGGCGTGGATTCCTTTGGCGGCATGCACCCGGATTACGATGGGTGGGCGGAGGAAATGGAGCGTCTTTGCGCTGCCGGCATTGGGGGGATCAAGCTGCATCCGCCTTATCAACAGGTGGATTTTGACGACGAAAGGTACCTTCGCGTGCTGCGCAAGGCCGCTGCGCTTCGCATGCCCGTGCTGATCCACGCGGGGAAGGATGTTGGCCTGCCCGGCGCGGAGCAGGCGACGCCGGAGAAGGTGCGGCGCGCCCTGGACCGCGTGCCCGATGCAACGCTGATCCTGGCGCATATGGGCGGCTGGCGCTGCTGGGAAGCGGTGGAAAAGCTGCTGCCGGGCTATCCTGTATACCTGGATACATCCTTTGCCCTGGGGAGCATGCTCCCCAGCGGCGACGGTTTTTACAAAACGGCCGGGGAATTGGCGATGCTGACGCCGGAGGGCTTTATGGATTTGGTGCGCGCGTTCGGGCCGGAGCGTATCCTCTTTGGGTCGGACTGCCCCTGGTCGGATCAGGCGGAATATCTTGCCCGGGTGGCTGCGCTGCCCCTGACGGAAGATGAGCGCGCCGCCATTCTGGGCGGTAACGCGGAAAAACTGCTTTTTTGCCACTGAATTGCGTTTTTTTCAGAAAATCCTTGTTTTTTCAAAAAATCCCCCTGCGTCAGGGGTTGCTTGTGACGCTGCGTCACGTGGTAAAGTGACCCCGAAAGGAGGCGGAAGCGATGGCCCAATACACCACCGGAGAAGTGGCCAGGCTTTGCGGCGTTACGGTGCGCACGGTGCAGTACTACGATGCCCGCAATATCCTTACCCCCAGCGCCCTTACCGACGGCGGACGG
>Ga0310697_10004059_pt1 | contig 14560 bp, 10 predicted proteins | sample 172DNAGHGlowgp2_FD_203883 | JGI IMG/M metagenome (GOLD analysis project Ga0310697, IMG submission 203883) | Sheep rumen microbial communities from Palmerston North, Manawatu-Wanganui, New Zealand - 1728 DNA GHGlow gp2 (v2) (version 2) | ecosystem: Host-associated > Mammals > Digestive system >...
CGGCCGCTGGATGACGCTGAAGGATATCTCCGCCCGTCTGAAGCAGGTGTTCCGTGCCGCCTACCAGGAAGACGACGGCATCTACATCCGCATCGGCAACTTCCTCAGTCGTCCCGAATACCGCTTCGAGAACGACCGCAAGTCCGCCGGCATGGTCTACTGGGTAAAGGAGCGGTAAGCCGACAAGTCAGAATAACAACGACTTTTTTTGAACAAAAAACACCAACAACCGTTATGAAAACGAAACACGTACAGTACAAGACACACGGCACATGCTCACAGCTCATTGACGTGACAGCCGACGAGAACAACATTATCCAGCAGGTATTCTTCCTGGGCGGATGCAACGGCAACCTGCAGGGCATCAGCCAGTTGGTGCGCGGCCAGCAGATCGACGACGTCATCCGCCGCCTCGACGGCATCCGCTGCGGCACGAAGGGCACCTCATGCCCTGACCAGCTCTGCCGCGCCCTGGAGCAGCTGAAGACGGCGCCAGTGGAGAAAACTTAAATATTATTTGGTATTTTAATCGCTTATTCGTAACTTTGCGCTCAAGAAAGAAACTGGTGAATATGAAATACCCGATTGGCATACAGAATTTCGAGAAGATTCGTCGCGAAGGCTATGTTTATGTAGACAAAACTCCGTGGATGTGGAAGATGATTTCTGAGGGCAGCTACTATTTTCTGTCCCGTCCCCGTCGTTTCGGCAAGTCACTGATGGTCAGCACACTGGAAGCATTCTTCTCTGGTCAGCGCGAATTGTTCAAAGGTCTGTATGCTGATACCGTGGAATGGGACTGGCTCCAGTACCCCATCATGCACCTTGATTTGAACGTTAAGAAATATGAGACCAGGGAGGACCTATATAAGGTACTTCACAGACATCTTGAGCAATGGGAACAAACGTATGACAGTCCGTATGGCAGCCGTGACGTTGAGGAGCGTTTTCTTCAGGTAGTGCGTCTGGCCTACGAAAAGACGGGAAGACAAGTGGTCATATTAGTTGATGAGTACGACAAGCCTTTATTACAGGCCATTGACAATGAGTTGCTACAGAAGGAATATCGCAGCGTACTAAAACCTTTCTATGGCGTGCTGAAGAGTTGCGACCGCTACATCAAGTTTGCATTCCTGACAGGCGTCACTAAATTCGGCAAGATAAGCGTGTTTAGCGACTTGAACAATCTTATAGACTTGTCATTAGACCATCGCTATGCAGGCATCTGTGGTATCTCAGAGCAGGAATTGCACGGCAACTTCGATGAGAGCGTTGCCGCATTGGCCGCAGCCAACGGCATAACTACGGATGAGTGTTACGAGCAACTTCGCAAGAACTACGACGGATACCACTTCGATATTGAAACTCCTGGCATATACAATCCGTTCAGCGTACTGAACACGCTGTCGAGTCAACGTTTCAAGGACTATTGGTTCGAGACGGGCACGCCGACCTTCCTTGTCTATCAGCTTCAAAAGACCAACTATCCGCTGGAGATGATTACGAAGGAGGAACTGACAGCAGACACACTGAACAGTATAGAGATTATGGATGAGAACCCGCTTCCGCTACTCTTCCAAAGCGGCTACCTCACCCTCAAAGGGTATGATGAGGAGTTTAAGACCTATCGTCTTGGTTTCCCCAACCGTGAAGTGGAAGAAGGGTTTGTAAAGTACCTTGTACCCTTCTATAGTCCCAGTAAGGCAGACCAGCCGCTGACATACATAGGCAACTTTGTAAAGGAAGTGCGTAATGGCAATGCCGAAGCCTTCATGCGGCGCATGGAACGCTTCTTCGACGGTGGCGACTATCAGGTGGCTGGCAAAGCGGAGCTGTACTTCCAAAACACCCTATGGGCACTGTTTAAACTATTAGGGCTTTATGTCGATGTAGAGCGCCATACTACCGATGGCCGCATGGACATCGTAGTGCAAACACCTCAGTTCGTCTATATTCTGGAACTGAAGATTGATCAGAGTGCAGAAATTGCCCTGCAGCAAATCGAAGAGAAGCAATATGCCAAACCTTTCGAGGGTGACGACCGGACTATATTTAAGATTGGTGTCAATTTTTCCTCAGAGACCCGTCGTATGACGGAGTGGAAAACAGCATCACCCTGTTGAACCGCTTCGTGAGTAGGCCGGCCGAGTAGATTTGGAGCAGCTGAAGACGGCGCCAGTGGAGGGATGAAATTATAAAATAGAAGTACGCACGAAGACTGATTATCAAAGGAAAATCCACCGTTGAGGACGATGGATCAGGACCTAATGTTTTCACAACGGAATAATCCTTATTGTGATTTGCTAAAAATTAGTGCTGCAAAGATAAACTTTTTCTCTGAATGCGCCAAATATTTCAAAAGAAATTCGTACTTTTGTAACAGAATAACTAAAAATGCTATAACTATGAAGAAGATTCTCGGTCTGGATTTAGGAACAAACAGTATAGGATGGGCTGTGGTAAGTGCGGATGAACAAACCCGCGAAGACGGTTCAAAGTTTTTAAAGCCAACAGGTCTCTGTTCAGCTGGCAGCAGGATTATCCCCATGTCAGCTGATATTCTGGGGGATTTCGACAAAGGTAATTCCATCTCACAAACAGCAGAAAGAACAAGACTAAGAATGGTACGCCGTTTACGAGAGCGAAACCTTCTTCGTCGCGAAAGAATGCTTCGAACCTTAAAGGTTATGGGATTCCTGCCAGACCACTTTGCTGTGCAAATAAACCAAAAGGGCAAGTTCATTGACGATAGTGAGCCCAAGATACCTTGGCGGAAGGAGGCTGATGGCAAGACTGTTTTTCTTTTTCAGGACTCATTTGACGAAATGTTAAGAGACTTTGCTCAGCACCAGCCGCAGATAGTTGCTAATGGCAAAAAGATTCCTTACGACTGGACCATTTATTATCTCCGTAAAAAGGCACTGACACAAAGAATTTCCAAAGAAGAACTTGCATGGATACTGCTTCAATTCAACCAAAAACGCGGTTATTATCAATTACGTGGCGAAGAGGAGGAAGAGAAGGGAAACGAAACCATCGAGATAATCTCTGCCACGATCTTATCTGTTGAGCGAAAAGAAAAGGACAAAAAATACGAAAAGTATTGGTACGAGATGGGACTTGACAACGGAATGACCTATCGTGCTACATTCTATAATGACGTCTCTAATTGGCTCGGGGAAAGCAAAGACTTTGTCTTGAAGACAACAATCCTAAAAGACGGAAGTACAAAGAACGAACTATCATTTTTGCCGACCACCGACGAAATTGAAAGGATGGATCCTCAGAGAAAGGCAAAAATGTACGCAAAAATCAAGCTTCGTACAGAGAAAGACATAGAAAACAGCCAGAAAACAGTTGGATGCTACATTTATGACACTCTGCTTCAGAAGCCAGACCAGAAAATTATTGGAAAACTAGTCCGTACCGTAGAAAGGAAATTTTATAAAGAAGAACTAATCAAGATTCTACAAGCACAACAGGAACTGATTCCTGAATTGAAAGACACAAGTCTATATAATAAATGTATAGAAGCTCTATATCCGAGCAATGAAGCGCATCGCAGTACTATCGCGAAAGCAGACTTTGTCAATCTGTTTGTAAACGACATTCTGTTTTATCAACGCCCATTGAAAAGCAAGAAGTCGCTTATTGACAATTGCCCATACGAGTTCCATCGAGACAAAGATGGTAATCAATATCCCGTCAAGTGTATTGCCAAGTCAAATCCCCTATTTCAGGAGTTTAGGCTATGGCAGTTCGTTCAGAATCTGCGTATTTACCAACGAGAGAAATTTGTCAACGACAGCCAACTGGACTTATTCAGCAATACACCATCAGGAAAATTACAAACAGATGTAGATGTAACGAATGAGATACTAACGACAGAAGATGACTACGTAAGACTCTTCGAATGGCTTAACGGAAGGAGCACTATCAAGCAAGATACACTATTAAACTCATACTTCAGGATTAAGAAAGAGAAAGGCAAAGACAAATATCCCTATCGATGGAATTACGTCGAGGAAAAAGAATACCCTTGTAATGAGACGAGGGCAACCATATTGGCAGGACTAGAAAAATGTAACATCAGCCCAAGCATTTTAACCCATGAAATGGAAATGGCATTATGGCACATACTTTACTCTGTTGAGGATAAGACAGAAATTGGGAAAGCCCTTAAAAGTTTTGCAAACAAGAACAACTTAGGAGAAGGATTTGCAGAGGTCTTCAGTAAAATGAAGCCATACAAGAAAGAATACGGCTCATATTCAGAAAAGGCTATTCGAAAATTGCTTCCTCTGATGAGGATGGGCAAATATTGGAATGAAGAGGCAATTGATGTCAAGACATTGGATCGTATCGACAAGATTATCACTGGTGAATTCGACGAAACAATAAAGAATCGCGTTCGCGAGAAAGCCATCAGACTGACAGATATTAATCATTTCAAAGGTTTACCGATATGGTTAGCCTGTTATATTGTCTATGACCGTCACTCTGAATCAAAAGAAATTGCGAAATGGGAGACGCCCAATGACATTGACGATTACTTGAGAACCTTTAAACAGCACTCTCTTCGTAACCCAATCGTGGAACAGGTCATAACTGAGACATTACGCACAGTCAGAGATATTTGGAAACAGGAAGGCAGCATTGATGAAATACACGTAGAGCTGGGACGAGAAATGAAGAACCCTGCTGACAAGCGCAGACAAATGACGGAACGCATTCTGCAAAACGAGAATACAAACCTTCGCATTAAAGCGATGTTAATGGAATTCCTTAACCCAGAGATGGGCATAGAGAACGTGCGCCCATATTCACCAAGTCAGCAGGACATACTGAGAATCTACGAGGAAAATGCACTTGACAACCTAACAAAAGAGGACGAAGAGTTCGAATTTGTTTCAAAGATGTCGAAGACAGCTCAGCCTTCCAAGTCGGACATCATTCGTTACAAATGCTGGTTGGAACAAAAATACAGATCTCCTTATACTGGTAAGATGATTCCGCTATCTAAGCTTTTCACGCCAGCATACGAGATTGAACATATAATTCCGCAATCACGCTATTTCGATGATTCGTTTAGCAACAAGGTTATATGCGAAGCCGAAGTCAACAAACTAAAAGACCGCCAACTCGGCTATGAGTTTATCAAAAACTGTGCAGGGCAAATCGTACAGCTTAGCCAAGGTGACAGCGTAAAGATATTATCCGTTGAAGAATACGAAAAACTGGTTAAAGATTTCTATGCCAGTAATCGGACAAAAATGAAGAAACTCTTGATGGATGATATCCCTGATGGGTTCATTGAGCGACAGATGAATGATAGTCGATATATTAGTAAGGTTGTTAAAGGACTACTTTCAAATATCGTACGCGAAAAACAAAGCAATGGGGAATATGAACAAGAGGCAGTTTCAAAGAATCTGATTTCTTGCAATGGTTCTATCACAGACCGTCTAAAGAAAGATTGGGGGATGAACGATGTCTGGAACCATATCATTCTTCCACGTTTCCAACGTCTTAATGAATTAACGGGAACAAACTACTTCACGACAAAAAATAGAGAGGGTCATATAATTCCCAACATGCCATTAGAGCTACAACGAGGCTTTAACAAAAAACGCATAGACCATCGACACCATGCTATGGACGCAATCGTTATCGCATGTGCAACTCGCGACCACGTGAACCTACTTAATAACGAAGCAGCCCATTCTAAGCACAACGGAAACCGCTATCAGTTACAGCGCAAGTTAAGAAGATTTGTCACTATGACTTCATCCATTGACGGAAAAGAGCGCGAAGTAGCCCAAGAATTCTTAAAGCCCTGGGAGACCTTCACTACAGATGCATGGAAGGTACTACAAAATATCATCGTTAGTTTCAAACAAAATCTTCGTGTCATCAATAAAACGACGAACTCCTACCTGCACTATGATGCGGATGGAAAGAAGAAATATCAGAAGCAGACTCATGGTGACAGTTGGGCTGTACGTAAGTCAATGCATAAGGACACCGTCTTTGGCGAGGTGAACCTACGCAAGAAGAAAAATGTATCACTGAACGAGGCACTCAAGAAACCTGAGAATATTGTCAACAAGGATTTCAAGAAGAAAGTGATAGAACTATTGGGAGAGGGACGGGATGCAAAATTCATCAAGAAACACATAGAAGATAACAAAGATGTTTGGTCTGACATCAACACCGCAAAGATAGAGGTCTACTATTTCACAAAAGACGAAAAGAAGCGAAATGGCGAACCTAAGGAGCGCTACTTTGCTACACGCAAGCCTCTTGACGGTTCTTTTGACGAAAAGAAAATTCGTGAGAGCGTCACAGACACTGGCATACAAAAGATTCTTCTGGCACATTTAGAGACAAAAGGCAATAATCCCGAGCAGGCATTCTCGCCCGATGGAATTGACGAAATGAATCGTAACATCACAGCATTAAATAATGGCAAATTCCATCAGCCCATACTGAAAGTCCGCGTTTATGAGAAAGCAGACAAGTTCGCAGTCGGCAAAACTGGCAACAAAGAAAAGAAATTTGTAGAAGCGGCAAAGGGAACCAATCTCTTCTTTGCCATACTTGGTTCCGAGGTAACAAATAAAGATACTGGTAAAACGGAAACCGCACGTTCATACTTAACAATTCCTCTCACAATTATGATTGACTGCCAAAAAAAGTTTGGAACAAAGTGGAGCAACAATATCGAAGATTATCTAAAAGGAAAAGATTTGATATCATCTGAAGAAAAGCTGCTTTTCATCTTGTCGCCTAACGACTTAGTCTACCTACCTACAAGAGAAAACATGCAAGAAGAAACTATTACTATTGACAAGAGTCGAATTTACAAATTCATTGACCCTGGCATGAACACAGGCAATTTCATTCCTTTTACTGCCGCAAAGACAATTTTCTCAACGAAATTCACTGACCAAAAGAAAATAGGCATATCATACCCTATTCAAGATGAATTTGGCATGGGCAGCCAAGCATCAAAAAGCCCGCGAGCCTTCACAGGTGAAATGATAAAGGAGACTTGCATACCTATCAAAGTAGACAGGCTCGGCAATATAGTAAAAATCGGGTACTAACACCTTTGCCTATGATCAAAAAGACCCTATGTTTTAACAATCCTGCCTATCTCTCGCTGAGAGACGAACAACTGGTCATTAAACTGCCTGAGGTGGAAAAGGCAGAAAACCTCACGGAGAACTTCAAGAAGGCTGCTGAGGTAACACGACCAATAGAGGACATCGGCGTGGTGGTGCTTAGCCACAAACAGATAACCATCACCTCCGGTGCCCTCGAAGCGCTGCTGGAAAACAACTGCGCCGTTATCACCTGCGACTCTAAGTCAATGCCTGTAGGACTATTGCTCCCACTGGTAGGCAATACGACGCAGAGCGAACGGTTCCGAGACCAATTGGACGCCTCGCTACCACTTCGCAAACAACTATGGCAACAGACCATGCAGTACAAGATTCGCAATCAGGCTGCAGTGCTCTCCTGTTGCTCGAATGCAGAAACAAAATGTATGATGGTTTGGGCCAACGATGTGCGCAGTGGCGACCCCGAAAATATGGAAGCTCGTGCTGCGGTATACTATTGGAAGAGTCTGTTTGGGCATATCCCAGGATTTATAAGAGACCGTGAGGGGGTTGCGCCCAATAACTTACTGAACTATGGGTATGCTATCCTGCGTGCCGTCGTAGCTCGTTCGCTGGTAGCAAGCGGACTCCTCCCCACCCTCGGCATTCATCATCACAATCGTTACAATGCCTATTGCCTGGCTGACGACATCATGGAACCATACCGCCCCTACGTCGACCGACTGGTTTACGAGATTACAGAGCAGTATGGAGTTGATGTGGAACTGTCGAAAGACATCAAGGCCGAGTTATTGTCTATCCCAACTCTTGATGTAGTGATTGGTGGCAAGCGAAGTCCGCTGATGGTTGCAACATCGCAGACAACAGCCTCTCTCTACAAATGTTTCAGCGGCGAACTTCGAAAGATTGCCTATCCCGAGATGTGATATGATAGCAGAGCGATTTAGCGAATACAGGGTTATGTGGCTCTTAGTATTATTCGACTTACCAACGGAGACTAAGAAGGACATCAAAGAATACGCCAAGTTCCGAAAACGTCTCATTCAAGATGGATTTACCATGTTTCAGTTTTCCATCTATGTCCGTCATTGTGCCAGCATGGAAAATGCTGAAGTTCACAAGAAACGGGTTAAAGCGATATTACCTGAGTTTGGCAAAGTCGGAATCATGTGTATTACAGACAAACAATTTGCCAACATTGAGCTGTATTTTGGGAATAAGCCTCAACTCACCAATGCGCCGGGACAACAACTTGAGTTGTTTTAGAAAAGGAGGATCTCACTGCTTTCGTGAAATCCTCCCTTCATGTAGTGGCATTTTTCTTTTTCTAATTTTCTTTGCAACCATCTGGCATTCAACCAATTTCCAGAATCGAGATGTTTATGCCACTGCAAAGGTACTAATTTTTTAGCAAATCACAACTTTTGGTGGTTTTGCTGTGAGTTGCTCCTGATGTTTATGCCACTGCAAAGGTACTAATTTTTTAGCAAATCACAACTCCCCCGTGTCATGGTGCAAACTCAAGGTGATGTTTATGCCACTGCAAAGGTACTAATTTTTTAGCAAATCACAACATATCCTGTAATAGGTTTCTAGAAGTTTGCGATGTTTATGCCACTGCAAAGGTACTAATTTTTTAGCAAATCACAACAGAATTTGAGAATTAGAGAATTATGACTGAGATGTTTATGCCACTGCAAAGGTACTAATTTTTTAGCAAATCACAACAAATCAAGGAACTATGAGCAAGACAAACAGGATGTTTATGCCACTGCAAAGGTACTAATTTTTTAGCAAATCACAACTATATAATGTATAAGCGCAAAAAATAGCCAGATGTTTATGCCACTGCAAAGGTACTAATTTTTTAGCAAATCACAACTTCTTCGGGTCATCGGCGAGGTCACGATACGATGTTTATGCCACTGCAAAGGTACTAATTTTTTAGCAAATCACAACTGGGAAAGATAAATTTCAGTATCGCTATTGGATGTTTATGCCACTGCAAAGGTACTAATTTTTTAGCAAATCACAACACGATTGAGGTAGGCAAAATCCGTATGGACGATGTTTATGCCACTGCAAAGGTACTAATTTTTTAGCAAATCACAACTGTTCATACGATTTTGCTTTTTAGTGGCCCGATGTTTATGCCACTGCAAAGGTACTAATTTTTTAGCAAATCACAACGCAATTCGTTACTATTCAAGCAAGCAAGATGATGTTTATGCCACTGCAAAGGTACTAATTTTTTAGCAAATCACAACATGCTAGTGGAATTACATTATCTGACTTTGGATGTTTATGCCACTGCAAAGGTACTAATTTTTTAGCAAATCACAACTGAAGTATTTTAATTGCATTAATGAGTATTGATGTTTATGCCACTGCAAAGGTACTAATTTTTTAGCAAATTACAACAATAGAAGCCCACATTTTCACACATTTCCTAAGTACACATGTTGTATGCCCTCCTCACGAGCTACGCGCTCAGCCGACTGGAGGGTATGGAGGGGTGTGGGCGGAAGATGCTGCATTTTGTAGCGGGGAAAGAAGCGACTGAAGTGGAGAGGGGTGCTGGCAAGGCCGTTGTCGACGAGCCAGCGACACATGCGCCGAATCATCGACATGTCGTCGTTGACGCCTGGGATGAGGAGGTTGGTGAGTTCCAGCCACACGCCAGCTTGCTTCATGGCGAGGATGGTGTCGAGGACGGGCTGGAGACGGCCACCGCTGACTCGACGGTAGATGTCGTCGCTGAACGACTTCAGGTCGACATTGGCGGCATCGAGATAGGGCAAGAGGTCGGCAAGGGGCTCGAGACAGACGTAGCCCGCCGTGACAAGGATGTTCCAGAGTCCTGCCTCATGGGCCAGACGGGCCATATCGGCGACATATTCCAGATAGGTGAGCGGCTCGGTATAGGTGTAGGCGATGCCTGGGCAGTGGTGTTGCTGGCAGAGGGCGACAAGGGCGGCTGGTGTGAGGTCATAGTGGTCGACATCGGCGGGGCTGGCCTGCGAAATGTCGTGGTTCTGACAGTTCAGGCAGCGGAAGTTGCAGCCTGTGCAGGCCAGCGACAGGCAGGTGGTGCCTGGATGGAAATGGTAGAGGGGTTTCTTCTCGACAGGGTCGATGGCCAGAGCGCAGGGCTTGCCATAAGCCTCGCTGACGAGCACGCCGCCACGATTGTGGCGGCTGCGGCAAAGACCAGTCTTGCCGTCGGCTATGCGGCAGTGGTGCGGACAGAGCTGACACTCGACCGTCGCGCCAGCCAACTTCTGGTAATACCTACATTCCATCAGAAAACGATTGCTTCGTAGACATAGAGCTCAGCGTCGCGCCAGCCGTCCCAGCCGAGTCCGGCCTTGTCCTGCGAACAGTGGGCAACGAACTCCTCCTTGGTCCAGTTCACCTCATCGGCCACCTGAGGCAGGAACGTGCCACTGCGACGACCCTTGCGGATATAGATGCCATGACGATGGAGCTCAAACTCGTCGAGACTCTGGATGCGGCGCATCGGGGTGAGTACAGAGATCTCGATGTCGAGGTCGGACAGTTCCTCGCGCTTCAAGGGCATGAACCGCGGATCTTCAAAGGCGGCGGCACGAGCCATCTCGGCCACGATTTCACAGAGCGGCACGTCTTCGCCGAAGTGGCCTATGCAGCCACGAAGACGCCCACGGCGGTGGAGGGAGACGAAGGCACCACACTTTTCTTTGAACTTTGAACTTTGTACATTGAACTTTGAACTTTGATCTTTGAACTTTGAACTTTGAACATTGAGCATTGAACGTTGCTGCGCGATAGGCTTGCCATCAAGGGAGTCCTTGATGCTCTGCAGGGCAATGGCCTTCAACGCTGCCTTATCGTCGTCAGTCAAAGTGAAGTCCGCGTCAGACGGTGTTTGTCCGCTGCCGTTTTGTCCGTGGCGCAGGATGGCGAACGAGTGATAGCCCACCACACGACTGCGGTCGTGATTGTCGACGTCGCCTGAGTTCTGATACATCAGGTGCTGCACGTCGTAGCGGTCATCGAGCATCAGCATGAGGGTGATGATGGCGAACTCGCCACAGGCACTCGTCGACAGGTTTCGCCTGCCACTGCGGGCGTTGGCCTCGATGGCGGCGATGAACTGCTCGACATCACCCGTCTCGATGGCCCTGCCCGTCAGGGCATCAGCCTCACAGGCATCCTCGTACGAGGGATAGTGGGAGAAGTCGCTGCTAATAATAAAGAGGTTCTCGTCGGTGAAATAGGGCTTCAGCATCTCGGCCATGCGCTTCAGCTTGTGGTAGTCGTTGGTCGAGATGATGACAGGCACGATGGGCGGCACCTCTTGATTGGCAGAAAGCGCTGGGTGGAGAGCGAAGAGCCGCTGCAGGAACGGCAGCTGCACCTCCAGACAATGCTCGCGGTCGTGAGCCTCACTACGGTAGAAGAACACGCTGTCGGCAGCTACCAGCTGCTGAGCCGTCGCACGGTCTACCGCCACGTTGCCCAACGGCGTGGCGTAGCAGTCGACCTCATGGTTCACCGAAGCGCCGTCGAGCCACTCGTGGTGGCTGGGACCAAGCAGGAAAATGCGCTTATACGGCTTCTGCTGACTGAGCTGTGCGTAGGCCGAAGCGGCCACACGGCCCGAGAAATAATAGCCGGCATGCGGCACGATGAGCGCCGCCACGCGTCCGTCCAGGCTACCACTACGGTGGAGGTTCAGAAGGCTGTCCACCTCGCGGCTGAGCCGTTGTGGATTGCCCTCATAGAAACGGTTGGCCTGCGTGGCTGGTCTCACTACCGGCTCACGCTCCTGCTGGCTGTGAACGTCTGACTCCTGACTGCTTGAGACACAAGATTTCATCATCATAAGTGCCAATAAAAACGTTAATACTATCATTTGTACGTTTGCGACATAACTGTAGCCACGACATACTCCGAGCGGGTGCCGATGCGGAACTTGCCGCCCCAGATGCCGAGACCGCTACTAATATAATAATAGGTGTTGCCGCGTTGATGGCTGCCAAAGGAACATTCGTAGAGACGATCGGTGATCATAGAGAAACAGCCCCAGCATGACCGCGGTGACGCCTGCGGCCGTCCACCAGTTGTCGTAGAGCAAGGAGCGTGGCAGCAGATGCACCAGCCGCCCGATGTCGAGCAACAGAAAGAGCATGAAGAGGTAGAGCAGCACGATGATGCTCGACGTACCCACCTCGTAGGCAGCCGTCGCCAACGGCATGGGCAGCCGGTCGGTGGTGCGCATGATGCCAGCAAACAGTAGCAGGAACGCACCCACCATAAGGACGATGACCACCACCTTCGGCAGCCAGCCGACAGGCAGCAGGCACCACACATGCCAGCCGATATAGGCAAGTGCCAACAGGGGCAGCAACAGGAACAACAACATCCACATGGCCTTCATCTTTTAAGTTATTTGAGCGCAAAGGTACGAATAAGTAAGGAAAACACAAAACTAATTTGAGCTTTTCCGAACGTGAGGACTCAAAGAAACGGCGACAACCGCTTCACCAGCCTGATGGCATGTGCATATCGGGCATGTCGGTATCCCAGGTGGAAGAAATGATGGCGGCAAGAACGACAACAGGTGCACAGACGGCACACTCGCCAATGATGGTGCCGGTGGGCTTGCCACTGCGGAAAGCAAAGCAGGGACGACGAAACGGACAATCGTCCTCGAGTTCGCCATAACGGCTGACACCGCTGCGACTTCCAACAACAATACGGGAGACATAATCTGAGACGTTGGCGTGTTCTGTAGGCTCGGCAAACTGCTGGAAGCCATACTGAATGTCGGCCGTTAGCAGCAGCGGCGTGTTGTTGCGGCGGTAACGGCGCTGGTCGCCCTTACTGAACTTATGGCGCTTGTTCTCAAACCAGCCTTTGCAGCGACTCTCATACCAGCCACCGGGTTTGCCCGTATAGATGATGTCGCGGTCAAGAAGACGGGGCAGGTCTTCCCAGGCATAGAGTATCGTGGTGCCGTGAGGAACAAGTGCTTGCAGCCGCTGCTCATAGAGCGTCATGTAGAGTGACTCCGAGAATCCGTTGACGGCCGCATAGGAACGAGCACGGTCAACGTAAGCGACGCGATCCGTCAGGTTTTCGACTTCAAGCAGCGCAGTACCCTGGTTGTTCAGCCGGATACGTGCACATATATGATCATTACGGAAGACTTCAGTGCCATCTGAGTTCATCAGACAGTAAACACCCACCTGACTGGCCCAGGCGGAAACGGTACACAGCAGTACCAGCAATGTAGTAAAAAACTTTCTCATATCTGTTCAACATTTTTATAATTTCTGGTACAAAAGTACCATGTCCAGCAGATATGAGAAAGGGGAAATCCCTACACATCGGTAGGAAATGTCCTACAAATTCAGCACGTCCTATGCCAGCGGATAGAGTATATTGACGATTAAGATATTGGCTGCCAGGATGATAAGGTTCATCAGCGGCCGTCCACCAGTTGTCGTATCAGATGTCTTTGGATGTTGGGAGAATAATAATAGGGATTTTTAGAGTATATTTGTTTGGGAATTAAATCATAAAATCAGCCCCCTAATAATCAGATGGTTACGTTTAAAATGTGCATTAATTTGAGAAATAATTCCAAGAATCTTGCCCAATTCAAAAAAAAAGTTGTATCTTTGTACCGTGAAACTGCGCGAAGGTGGGCTACACTATATCTGGAAAGGTAATGCAGAGGCTGTTACTTAAACCGAACAAATATGCGACAAAGATTCTTCTATTTATTTGTATTGGCTACGGTACTTGCCTCTTGTTCTGGAGGCAAGGTGAAGTATCGTATCGGAATATCACAGTGTTCGGATGACATTTGGCGTGACAAGCAGAATGCTGAGCTAAGGATGGGGGCATATTTCCATGATAATGTGGAACTGAAGTTTGCAGCAGCCTATGATAGCGACGAGCGGCAGGTGGAGCAGATTGACAGCCTTGTGAATGACGGCATCGACTTGCTGATTGTAGCCCCCAATCAGGTGCAGACAATCTCGCCTGCCATCGATCGTGCCTACGACAAGGGCATCCCCGTGATTGTTTTCGAGCGCAAGACCAGTTCACAGAAACATACCGCCTTTATCAGTGCCGACAACTACGAGATGGGGCGTGTGATGGGTGAATACATCGTCTCCCGACTTCATGGACAGGGGACGCTGTTAGAGATAAAGGGATTAGAAGGCTCGTCACCCGCCATTGAGCGTCACAACGGCTTTATGGATGCCATCAAGGATGCACCAGGTATCAAGGTAGTGGGCTCACTTCAGGGCGACTGGACGGAGCCGACAGCCTACGAGCGTACGAAACAATGGCTCGCTAATCATAAAGATGTACGTGTAGACCTGGTGTTCGGTGCCAACGACCGTACAGCGATGGGAGCAAGGAAAGCTCTTGGC
>Ga0310697_10004060_pt1 | contig 14554 bp, 11 predicted proteins | sample 172DNAGHGlowgp2_FD_203883 | JGI IMG/M metagenome (GOLD analysis project Ga0310697, IMG submission 203883) | Sheep rumen microbial communities from Palmerston North, Manawatu-Wanganui, New Zealand - 1728 DNA GHGlow gp2 (v2) (version 2) | ecosystem: Host-associated > Mammals > Digestive system >...
TTGACCTGCACTTCATCCCATGGGGTGGTCTTAACCGTAAGGTTGAGTCCGCTGTGAGAAAGCGTTATGTAGTAGTTATAGACACAGTTCGGTATCCAACTGTCCTCCCCGGGGATGCCGTCACGATCGCTTATGTTCAGCACTGTCTCGACGGGTTCCTCGTTATTGTATACGATTGAAAAACGGATTGCAGTTTCGGCGTTCAACGTCTGCGGAATCATATAGTACCATCCCATCTGGACATATCCGTCGGGATCGTCGGGATCGTCAGAATCGGCCGGATGGGGTATCGAAATACGGTCTCCATCAGATTCTGCCGACCAAGTTGCCAGGGTTGCGGGAGAACCGCTGGTCCAGTTGGACGGGGAAATGGGATTCGCTGCAATTCCTGCTGTATTGAGGCGGGTAAGCACCTTGAACGTACCCGAGGCATTCAGACTTTCGAGCTGGAAACTCGTCAGCGCGTAATTGTCTGACGGGGAATCGGACGCCTTGCCGAACAGGATACGCACGGCCGCTGTGGTGTGCTTGAACTCAAGCGGAACGGGGTCTGTATTGACCGCCGCGTCCCTGTATGCCCTTGCAACCATCAGGTCGATGTTGGACCCGGCCAGGTAACGCACGTTCAGATAGTAGGTGTTGTCTATCGAGATATTGTCGCCGGAGTAAGGGAATACACCGGTAAAATAGTAGTCGCCGCTGTCTTCCCAGTACTCTACTGGATTGTAGTTCCACACACTGCTCAGAGGATTTGCCGGAGTGGACGGATCCGGCACGGCATCGCATTGCAGGACGCGGTTGTTGATAATCTGCCTGGACTCCGGTTCTTCCACCCTGGTGCAGAAGATACTGGCCTGGTTTCCAACCGTCAGAAGGATGCGTGGATCGTCAGGCTTGAGTGCCTTGGTCTGCGTTGAAACTCCCGCAGAAAAGGCTATAGGCTTTGGCCCCTCAGGCGCAGTCTTCTCCTTCCTGCAGCCGCAAAGCAGTGCAGGAATCAGGCAAAAGCCAAATATGAAGCGAATCAGTTTCATCCTAATCAGTAATGTGGTAATTATAGGCATCGCCCCAATCAGACCAGCTCACAGTAAACTCAATAGGGTCATCGGGAGAGATGGTGATATTGAGTGTGTAGTGGGAATTCTTGTGCCAGGCAGCCCCGGCCTCTTCAAATACTTGAGAAAGCAGGACTTCGCTCGTGGTGGAACGTTCGTGCAGGATACCCTCATACGAAACGCTGAACTCCACGTGGAGCCTTGCCGATGCATCTGCCAGACTCTGGGGTAGCGGCAACACTGCAGGAAGTGCATGATTTTCTTTCGATGTGAGGACGATATCGTCCGAATCATCATCTGGATCGTCTTCCCAGACACTCAGTTTCTGCCTCGGACCGCTCCAGTTCGCCCAGTCCCAGGTTTCAAGTAAAGCGTCCCACCTTATGATACCGGTGTGATAGATACCGTTAAAACTGACATTCTTCAAGGTGACCGTATACTTTGAAGTGGGATCCTTTTTTTTCACATTCACGTCCACCTTGGACAGGGCATGGCTAAATGGCAATACCACAACACCGGATTTGATTTCATAGGTCTGGTCCTTGACCAGGTCGGAGACCATCAAATCCACCTGCGAGTCGCCGGCGGTGGTGGTGCTTTGGGTGAAGGCGATGTTGGGAAGGCCCGTGGAGGCACTGGTGTAAGAATCTCCGTTGGATTTTACCGGATTCAGCGTCACGCCGTCAGGCAGGCTTCCGTTGTGCGGATGGTATCCCCAGAAACTCAGGAGGTCTGTACCCGTGCTCAAGGAAGGACCGGTTTCGTTGGGCCAGTATTTGACAGGGCTGTATTCCCAGGCCAATGTGGTGGCGTTGTAGGTCATGAGCTGGTTGTACATGTAGTTCGGGACATTGGGGGTGTCGGGGTCTTCCCAAGTACTGTTGTCATGATAAAAGCCGAAAACACCGATCTGGTCGCCATTGGCAAAGGAGACGCCCACAGGGGCTTTGGTAGCAGGCTCCTGCACACGGGTAGCAATCTGCACGGGGGTCTGCAGGGGGATCCACTCATCGTCCTTGTGTTCCCCGCAGGCTCCCGGCAGCAGCAGCGCCGCTGCCGCCACGAAGCATCTTCCGTATGTTTTCAGCTTAGGCATGTTCTTACAGGTTGGCAGGCAGCCACAACTCCTTCTCGGTGCCGGTGAGTTCGCCGTCATCAATGACGCCGTTGCCATTGGTATCCGTCCAGTTGCCGGGTGTCCAGTCCTCTACGGTAGCCGAGAACTTGACGTCGTTCAGGCCCAGGATGATGCAGAGGTTGTACTTCTTGTTTTCCTCGATGGTGGGGAAAAGGACGCGGCCGAAGACGGTCTGGGGAACCTCGGTGTAGGTGGAGTTGGCCACCGTTGCGCTGCGGGCGGGCAGTTTGGCATCGTACGTGCGCACGGTATAAGTGATGGTCACATCCACCACCGGGGCGGTGCCGGGCAGCAGGATGATGGGATTGCTTTCGTCGGCATACACATTGCGGGGCTGCTTGATGACACCGGTCTTGATTTGGGAGAAATCGGTCACGCCGGGCACTTCCTTCAGGTAGTCGGCCAGTTCGCTGGCACCGGCAGCGATGTCGGAGGCATCGGCCGATACTACCTGCTTGAACTTGACGGGCTGCGCGGCAGCGTCAAGCGTGAAGATGCCGGAGTAAAGGTCCAGTTTGCCGGTCTGCGGGGCGGTTGCATAGACCACGTTGTTATCGTTGGCGTCAACGACGGGGGTTCCTACGGGGTCCTCCTCCGGAGCGCTCTCTACGACAATTTTGGATACGGTAATCTTGGTGCCGGTGTCGGAGCCGAATTCACCGGGGGTTCCTGTGATATATGCATTGGTGGGGTCCGCGGTGGGGCTGGCTTTGATGATAAGGCCGTTGGCCTTGTAGCCGCTGGCCGTAGGGTCGGTGATGCCTTCCTGCGATCCGCCCAGTTTGGAGAGCATGTGCCGGAACACGAAGTGCACGGTGCCGGCGGTGCGGGTGAGGTCTTTGTTCACGGTATAGCTGGTGGTGGCCGGGGTGCCGGGGATGACAGTTTTGGTCTTGTAGCCCCACATGAGGTCCACGTTGGGGCCTGCAGGGTCAAAGGCGTAGCGCACCAGATTGTGCTTGACGGTGATGGGGTCTCCGGTGGTGGGATCGGTGCCTACGACCGCCTGGGTATCAAAACCGGTGATGCCGGTGGTTTCGCCGGCAGCGGGGGTGCAATGGGGGGCGTAGGCGAAGAAACTCACGTGCTGGTCGTCGGCCGATTTGCCTCCGGTAGGGTTGGGCCAGTAGCGGATGGGGCTGTAGGTCCAGGCGGTGGCTGTTTCGCTATAGGCTACTTTCTCGTTGTTCATGAAGAGGTTGTCGGCGCCTCCGAAGGCGTCGAAGTCGTCGGTACCGGTGTAGGTGGCGAATACGCCGAAGCCGTGCTCTTTGAGGGCAGGCAGGTTCATGTCGTCGGTGACGCCGGCTTTGGTGATTACATTGCCGCTATACCCGCCGAAGGAGATGGGGTCGCCGGCCATGGGGGCAACACCTACTGTCTGTGTCTTTGTGCAGCCGGCAACCATTGCCACAATCGCTGCGAGGAGGAGTGTTTTTTTCATTACTATATTTTAGGATTCACTTTATAATGACTTTTATTCCACTAGGTAACAAAATGGTAATATTCGTCTCTGCATGGGAACTACTGATAATGGCACTACTTGGTTGAGTACGAGCAGTATCTTGTGTCTCCATGTTTTCCTGGTCGTTTATTTCTCGAGCGATTTTATTAGAATTATTATCTATAGAGGAAGAAAATAATTCTCGATATCGTTTCTGGACAAAGATAACAATGAAAGACGATACCATACCGCCAAGAATGCCATAGATTAAATCCGAACTATTCTGATTCCCATATGCTAGGATCTTTATAACAATACAAATAACACAAACTACGTTCGTTAATATCCACTCCGAAATACCATTTTCCTTTATATATGGTTTTTTGCTATTTGATCTAATTGCAGAACAAATAAGCATGTATATAAATAGCATACCAGCAATGACGTTGCACCAATCATTGATGCAGTCAATGTTCCAATCCTCAAAGGGTAGGCTATTTATGAGGGTTAGTAAACTGGGGAGCAGCGATAAGCCCGCTGCTATAATCAAAACAATATAACGATGGAACTTCATTTGTGATAATAATTTTGTACCCGGTCGGGCGGTCAGGCCCGGCCGGATAAAAGGAGCTATTGATTACGGTTCAGCGGGAGTAGTGACATTCTTAGGAAGGTCAACATTAGTGGTGCCCGCAGAGGTGTCCCAATTATCTACAGTAGCGGTGAGGTCCACGGAAGTGAGACCAAGGAGAACGTTCAAACTATACTGCTTGCCCATGGCGATAGAAAGAGGAGAATCGAAGTTCTTGGAAATTTTATTCTCAATAACAGAAACCCCGCCGTCGAGCTGAGTATCATTAGTGCAGACGTAGTAAACAATCTCAACACCGGTAATCTGCATGGAAGTAGCAGGGATAAGCATGAGGTCGATGGTGGTTCCGAGTCCGTCCTCATCCACACCGTTGATGTCGGGATAAGAAGTAGGAGCCGCAGCAACGGAGATGGCAGCGGGAAGAGGCTGAACTACGAATTCCGTGGCGGAGGAGGTGACATCGGTCCAAGTACGGGCGTAAAGGTTAAGTTTACCCTGGGTACCGATATTTGTTCCTTTGAGTTTGAGGCTCTTGACGACAACCTTGGTTCCATTGGAACCCGGGTTAACAGAAGTAGTAGGACTCGCTGCGTTAACAACCTCCTTGATGTCAATGGCAATCTTGGCAAGAGCGTGCTTGAAGAGGATGCTGATCTTGCCGTCGGTCTTCTGCTTTGTGAGGTTCACCATAGGGGAACCTACGGTGCCGACTGTGGTATTTTCAACGTTCTGGTACTGCGCGCCAAGAACACCATACAGAAGGTCTATCTGCTCTTCGGAAGAAGCGGGAACCTTGAAGGTGAGTACTGCGTCACCAGCAACGTTGTTGGCAGTCATAGCGGTGATACCTTCGTCAGCAGCGGCTGAGCCGGCTTTGTCGGTAATGGAAACACCTTTGTCGCCGGCAATGTCTTTGTTGGCAACGAAAGGAGCATATGCCAGGAAGGTGAGTTTGTCGGTGTCAGTGCTCACTGCGGAAGCGCCGTGCTCGTTGGGCCAGTACTTAACGGGGGTGTAGGTCCAGTTGCCGCCGCTGTAGGTCACCTGCTGGTTGTACATGAAATTCGCTTTGGTGTTGCTGGCATAGTCGGCAGCATCGGTGTAATAACCAAATACGCCGAAACCATTGCTGGTAGTAGCCTGAAGGCTTGTAGTGGTTACAGTACCATAGTCTGTTCCAGAAACCGCCTTGGTGTCGACAGCTTTCCCGGCATACACCCCAAAACTCACGGCTTCGGGGGCTTTGGTCTCGATGGTCTCCACCTTGGTGCATGCACCGAGGGTGAGGGCGGCAAAGGCCGCGAGGATGATTGTTTTTTTCATGTTTGTTAAGTGTTTAATGTTTGTTTTCTTGTTTCTATCTTGTTTCTATCTTGTTTCTATCTTGTTTCTATCTTGTTTCTATCTTGTCTGTACCGCCGTAGGATTCTTCGCTGCGCTCAGAATGACAGGGGCGTTACATTGGTATTTCAATGGTTTCGCCGTCGTCCCAGTCACTCACGGTAGCATCCATGCCGGAGGCGCTGCTCTGGTCCGGGGGACGCACATCCGGCGGGGTGATGGCTGGCTCCTCCACCGAGCCGAAGATGAGCCGATACAGCGCCCGGTAGCCCGGGTTCGGCGGCAGTTTCCGGATCTTGTCACCCACCTCGAAGGTATAATCGGCCACAGTGACATCGTCCACCAGCAGGGCGCTCACATTCAGGGAAGAGTCCCGCTGGACGCTGGGCTGCTCACCGCCGGGAAGGCCGAACGTGGTGATGATGCCATCGACGTGACCGACCCTCCGGGTGGCATCGTCCATCGTAAGCCGCCATTCGCTCATGATCTGCGTTGCCATGTCGGTGTCCGTGGTATTCTGCGTGAGTTCGAAGGTTCTTGCCATTCCACTGGTGGAAGCCCTTACGCTCTTCAAGACATCCGCATTGCCGGAATAGATGGTAATCCAAAGCTGGCTCACCACATTCTGCGGATACACCGGGATGGTGAGCGTGTAGTACCGGACCTGCTCCTTGAGCCGCTGCTCCTCGGGGGTGCCTTCCGCACCGCCCTCCTCGTATTTCCGGAGCTCCGCGTAATGTTGCTGGTACTCCTCCGTCATCTCCTCGGTGACGTCGAACTCCTCGGCCACGCCTGCGTACAGGATTTCCGGATTTTCCACCGTCGGGTCTTCCATGGCGCGCGTCCAGGCCACGTGGGTTTCCCGGAGCGTGGTGGCCGCCAGATTGAAGTCTGTCATGTGCTCGAAATCCATTTTCCAGTACTCCTCCGGGCTCTGGGAAATCAGGTACATCTTATAATGCCCCTTTTCCAGTTGCACCTCACAGGAGTCCACGTTGGCCGTGGTGAAAGAGTTGTAAAACTCCCCGTCGCGGAAGAAGTACAGCGTGACGCCGGTGGGTTTGTCCAGTACCGTGGTAATCTGCGTGCTGGTTTTCCAGACGCACTTGACGATGGTGCGCACCGTGGGCGTATAGTACACCTCCAGCGGACGCCGCTGACAGCCGATCAAGGCCCCCAGCAGCATCAGCGCGGCTGCGATATGCACGGTGTACTTCCTCATTTCCCCCTGTGTTTTTTGCGGTAGTGGAACAGATACTGGATGCTGCAGCCGACTTTGGTAGGGCCCAGCCAGCGGAAACGATTGGTATTCTGGTATATCAGGTGCTTGTCGTCGGATGTGGCCTGGTAGTAGCGATATTCGGTACCCATCCAGCCTGCGCCGATGTAAACCTGCACCCGCCAGTTGCGGCTTGCCCGCCATGCATAGCCATACTCCAGCGTGGCGGCAACGGCCTCGCCCTGCCAGCCGCGGTGGTTGGGCTCGATGTCGTAATAGCCCCCGGCCACATCCAGGCCCAGGAAGTGCCCGCTGAGCACGTCCATGGGCTCCCGGTGCCGGTTGAACCAGTAGCGTGCGCCCAGGTCCCATTTCTGGATTTGCCAGGCGCGGTTGTTTCCCTTGGTGAGCCACCACGGGAAGGTGTATTCCGTGTACAGGCTCCACTGCCGACCCAGTGGAATCTCCAGATTCACATTGGGGGTAATGACGGCGTCCAAAAGGATGTTGGTCGAAAGGGCGAAGAGGGGCTTTTCCTCCGCTTTCCGGACATAAGGCTCCACCTTGGGCGTGTTCACCTCCAGGGGAGCCAGCACGTTGACAAATAGTTCTTCCTCCTGCAAGGCCAGATTGTAATCCAATTCGGGCAGCACAGGCTCCGGAACGCCGAAAAACAGGTACAGGTTGGCATAACGCAACTGCGGGTAGTAGCGCTTTTGCAACGGGCCCCAGGAAGGAAGCCTTTGAAGCAGGGCCTTCTTCCGGGCAGGAGTCTCGTCACTGTCGAGGATGCGGAGAATGCTCATGCGGCCGCTGTCGGAGAGGTCGGCATCTCCGGCCACCAGACGGTGGAGACCCGACCAGTTTTCGCCGACGTACTTCACCGTAACATTCCGTTCCAGAATGGCCGGAAGGTTTTGCTTCAGGAAATCGCCAAGGGTTTCACCACGAAGGACAGACAGGCGGCTGTTCAAGGCTTCTCCCCCATCGGGGGAAGAGGCCGACTCAATGATCACGGACTCCAAATTGGACATATCCGACGTTTCCACCAGTTCGCGGAAGCGCGAAAGAGTCACGGCATTGGAGAGGTAAGTGCTGTCTATCCGGGCCTTGCCCGCCGGGAAAAAGAACCTGTACGCATCGCGCTCCTGCGCGCGTAAAAAACTAGAGAGTGAGGGCAGCGACAACAGGCACAGCAGCAGGGCAATCATCCTGAACGCCTGCCGGGAGAATTTGGTATGTGCCCGAATATGAGTCATTTCTGCTAATTCAACTCTATTTTGCCTGGGAAAAATCAATACAAAATTAAAATAAAAAGATTTAATATGCAAATATCTTGACAAAATTTTTTTACAATTATTTCAAATTCTTGACGGGGGGGGGTAAAATGAGGTATAAAAACGGCTCCATGCAGCCCCAAGCAGCCTCTTTGTATAATTTGCAGTGTTGAAAACCCTGTTGATAACTGAAATAGAGACAAATTATTTAGGATTCGGAAATTTCCGATTTCAGAAAAATTTCACGAATAGCAAAAATAATTTTTTTAGTTCAGGATTTTTTACTATCTTTGCAAGCGGAAAATGATATAGATTTATTCACTTATGCGTGCTTTTGCATATATAATAAAGGTGTCGGCCCTGGCGGTTTTGCTTGCTGCAGCGGCCTGCTCCAACAAGCTGGACACGCCGGATCTGCCGGCAGAGCAGGCGCAGGAGGGCGGCCCCAAGAAAATTGAGTTCCCCGTCTCGGTCACCCGGGAAGGAGCCAGCATTCCGAATGCAGCCATCGCCACCCGGAACAAGGGTCCCAAGACCAAAGCGTCTGACGGAAACGGAGTGGATTCGGCCGACATGGTGGCCACCATGGACACCAGCATCCCCATGGGCGTCATCGGCATCGACATGGAAATGCGCAAGCTCCTGATTGACAACAAGTCCATCTACAGCGGGGATGACGGCTATTCCGGCCTGTTTGACGGGGGCCTGTGGGAACTGCCCGCCACCATCACCTTCAGCGCCTATTACCCGTATGTGCGCAATGTGCAGTATGAAGACGGCTACGAGGCCTATTCCATCCCCTACACGGTGGAAGAAACGCACGCAGGGCCCCTTGTGAGCAAAACCGTGCAGCGCGCCGTGGACCAGTTGAACATGGTTCCGCTGGAGTTCCAGCACATCACCAACGACCTGGGCTTCAAAATCTGCGATGTCACGGAAGATCCCCAACTTCAGGGGCTCATTCACCTGCGCAAGGTTACGGCCACCAATGTGGCGTCGGCCGGGGTGTTCGTGAATGACGTGGCCCTGAGCAAGGGCATCTGGCACAGGCAGGGATACTACCGCGACGAGGTTGTCTTCGAAGGGGACGCCGTCGTAGGCGTAGGCATGGAAAACGAAAAGTTCATCGGCGACAACCAGTTGGTAGACCGCATGGTGGACAGTCACCGCTATTACTCCATCCCAGACGAGATCCTGATGGGCAAACAGTGCGTAGAGGTCGTGTACGATGTGGACAGTTTCACCATCGGCAGCTATACTTATGACGCCATGCCGGGGCAAGTGGCGCGTTACATGCTGTACGGCGTGCTTCCGGACAATGTGTTCGTGTATGGCAAGCAGTACACCTTCCACCTGGGCCTGGACACCGGCAAACTCTATCAGCAGGTGGCCTTCAGCGCCAGCGTAAGTGACTGGGAAACAAAAATCTACGAAAACAACGACGACTTTTAGCGCTCCGCCATGCCCTCCTTTTCCCAGTTCATCTTCTTTCTCCCCGCTTCCGTATGCCTGTTCTGGTTGGTTTTCCACAGCATGGGCAATCGGCACTCGGAAACGTTTCACATGATGGCCCTGCAACTGGTGAACCTGATCATCTATCACCTGTTCCCGCTGAAGCCCATCATTTATCTTTCGGGAGCGGCTATCCTGCCGCTCTCCATCATGTTCCTGGAGCGGCTGCGCACCGAAAAGGTTCCGCACTATTCGGTCCTCCTCTGGATCATCCTTCCTGTGGCCCTGCTCACAGCAGGCGTGACAACGGAAATCCTAAGCCGCTACTATGGGCAGGATATGGCTCACGAACGCCATATCCTGGACCTGGCCTACTGGTGGACGCTGGTCGCAGAGGCAGGCATCCTGATTCTGTACCTCATCATAGTGCTGTTCCGCTTCCACTACAAGCCGCTGGTACACACTTTTCGTTTCCTCCTTGGAAAAGGCCCCGTAACGCCGTTGGAACTGCAATTGTGCGTAAGTATCGTGTCTGTCCCCACCGTCGCGCTCACCTATATTCCCTATTTTGAACCGTACATGCCGTACCTCAGCGTCTTGATGGCCGTGATCCTGTTCTTCTTCGGCTATGCATGGCTGTTCTGCGGCGCCAAGACGCTTACCCGTGCGCAGGCCGGGCGCCTTCTGCGCTACAATTTCAGTGACGCCGGGAAAGGAGACTTTGTGGAAGCCCAGATCGGGGATTTGGTGGATGAAGCGGAGACGGAAGCGCTCCGGCGCATCCAGGAACACATCAGCGAAAACCTGCATCTGGACACGTGGCAGTCCGATTTGGCCTCCCAGCCCACCCTGGCCAGTTCCCTGTTCCAGACGGTGGCGCAGTCCTGGGATGACGACAGTCTGCTGTCCCAGTTCCAACGGCTGATGATTGAACAGCAACTGTTCCTGCAACCCAGCCTCACCCTGGAAGATGTGGCCAAACGCATGGGCACCAACAAGACTTACGTATCCAAGTTGGTGAACAACACTTATAACCAAGGTTTCCCGGAACTGCTGAACACCCTCAGGATCGACTATGCCGAACAGTATCTCCTGAATCACCGCGAGGCCAAGCAGAAGGACGTGGCGGCCGCCTGCGGATTCCTGAGCGCATCGGCCTTCAACAGCACGTTCAAGAAAGTGACGGGGCTAACCCCCAAGATGTGGCTCAACAGTTACAGCCTGCAGGCCCTGCGGGCCTACCCGGAGCGGAGGCCGGAGGGTGATGAATAAGCACAAAGTGCTCATCGTGGACGATGTCCCCCTGAACCGCCTCATGGTGAACAAGATGCTGGGAACGTTCGGCATGGAGGTCATGGAAGCGAATAACGGCCTGGAGGCCCTGGAGGCTCTCCGCACGTTCAAGGCCGATGCAATCCTCCTGGATTTGATGATGCCTGTGATGGACGGCTTCGAGATGCTGCGCATCCTGAGGGCCAATCCCCTCACCACCCACATCCCCGTCATCGTACTCAGCGCCCTGAACACCAATGACGACATCGTAGCCGCCTACAATGCCGGCGCCAACGATTTTGTGACCAAACCCATTCTTTTCGAAAAACTCGTAAGCAGCGTGAACGTCCTGCTGTCGCAGGAATAGCGTTAGTCCTGATACAGTTGCAGTTCTTCCACAACCTGCTGGACGGGCAGCGTGTACACGAAGCGGGCGCCGCCCTTGTAAGTGGTGTCCAGCACCAGATTGCCGCCCAGGCGGCGGGCCAGCGAGCGCGCCACGGGCAGGCCGATTCCCACCCCGTCATAGAAGTTGTCCAGTTGGATGAATTCCCCGAAGATGTACTCCGCCTTGTCGGCCGGAATGCCGATGCCGTCGTCTTCCACGGTGAACGAGGCCCACTGGGCGTCGGCATCCACATACAGGGAAACGCGCTTGGGGGCACTTCCCTCTGCAGGGCCCTCGGCCGGGGCCGAGAATTTGCGGGCGTTGTCCATCACCAGGGTGAGCGCCCGCGCCGCGGCTGCCTTGTCCGTGAGCAGTTCCACCTTTTCGGCCGCCGGGGTAATCTGCATGTCCAGCACCACATACTCCGACGTGGAGACGCCGGAAGCATCGGTGGCAATGGCGGCGATCTGCAGCGGCGACACCGTCTGTGTGCGCGGAATCACCGCCCGGCTGCTGGAGTCGGACAGTTCCAGCATCTTGTTGATGAGTCCGGTGATGCGGCCCGTGTTGGCCGTCATCTGCCTTTTGATGTCCTCGCGCGAGTCATCGTCCAGTTGGATGCCCGGCGCAGTCAGAATCTGCGAAAAACCGTTCAGGATGTTGAGCGGCGTGCGGATTTCGTGCGAGACCTGCTGGATGAAGTCACTTTTCATCCGGGAGGATTCTCGGGCCTGTTCGTTGGCCTCTTCCAGCCGCTCGAAGGCACGCTCCAGCCGCATGGCCGACCGCTGCCGGTAGTAAATGACCAGGAAGGCCAAAAGCAGCAGGAAAGCCAGTGACAGCAGCACGCTCAGGAAGCGGTCGCGGGCCAGACGGGCGGTTTCCCTGGCCACCTGGGCGTCTTTTTGGCGAAGGTCGTACAGCATGGAGAGTTCCATGGCATCATCGCGCCGCTCCCGCACGATGGCCGTATCCAGCGCCTCGCAGATCATCTGCGCCGCATCGAGGGCTCCCCTGGTGCGGCCGGCCATCCAATTGGCCTGGAACTTGGGAACCATCAGGCTCTGAATGTTGTCCAGCGTGGGGCGGAGGTCGTAGCGGGAACTCTGGTCTTCCAGCACGCTCAGTTTGTCGGCCGCTTCGCCCCAGCGACGGGCCAGGATGAGGTACTTGCTGGCTTCCATCTTGCCGTCGTCCGTTTTGGCATAGGCCGTGGCTTCGGCCGCAAGGTAGTCCCGGTAGGCCTCGGAGGGCTTTCCCAGCCCCTCCAGGGCGCATGCCCGGTAGTAGTGCAGCCGGGCCCATTCCTTGTCCAGGAAGGCGGCGTCGGTATGGGGCTGGCTGCGGTAAAGCACCAGCATCTCTTCCAGGCGCCGGGTCCAGGCATAGGCATCCTCGTATTCCCGGGTTTGGAGATGTGCTTCGTTGATGGCTACCAGCCCCACCACGGAGGCGGTGAAAACGGAGATATCGGCCGGCGCCGCCGTGAGCCGCTGATACAGTTTATCGGCCTGTACATACGAATCGCGGGCCTTTTCGTGCTGGCCCAGCCGGAGTTGGCAGTTGCCCATGAACGTCAGGATATTGGCATAGTCCGTGTTTTCGGTATATTGCCGCTGCTGCATCAGCGCCGTGGCCTGGAGGCCCAGCCGGATGCAGTTTTCATAATCGAACTTCAGGTACAGCAGGCCCGTGAGCCGGTTGGCGGAGCGGGCGAAATAATCCAGGTCTTCGGCATTTTTGACCGGCAGCGAAACGGCGCGGGTCCACTGGATTTCGGCCATGCGCATGAGCCGCTGGCGGTTGTAGGCATAGCCCTTCCAATAGCAGGCCTTGATCTCCGAAATGGCCCCCTGGTCCTGCAATTCCCCGGCGAGGGCCAGAATCCGGTCATAATTGCGCGACAGATAGGCTTCCTGGAAGAGACTGTCCGGATTCACCTTGTTCAGGTAGGTGTGGTAGCGGACAGCCTCCGGCCGCTCCGTTTTCCGGCAGGCGGGAAGCAGAAAGGCCGACAGGAGGGCGGTCAGGAGCAGGGCGCGCGCTTTCATAACAGGGTTCTTCCGAATTTTTCCACCGAAAAGGTGAGATACAGGTACACCGCGGCACCGAACCATAGCAGCAGGATGTAAGGCCAGATTTCCAGGGGGAAAATACCCGTGATGGCCACACCGCCCATGCCGAAGATGACCACCAGGTCGCAGCACATTTGCAGCCAGCGGACAAAATTGCCCACCGTGCCGATTTCCATTTTCACCAGCCGCTCGCTCACGCGGCCGTAGGCGTGGTAGAACTTGACGGTGATGAAAAGGCCGTACAGGAAGAACGGCGTAAAGGAAAGGGCCGTATAGAGCGGCGCGTCCTTGCGGATGAGGGCGACGGTCCAGTAGCACACCAGGCCCGACAGGTAAATGACGGTGTCCCGGATTACCAGTCTGCGGTTGAAGTATTTCGGGTCCAGCAGCGGAATGAAGCCCCAACTGAAGCAGATGGCACCCGTATGGAAATAGGTGGCCGTGAGGGCCGACGACAGGGACGGCCAACTGAACCGGGCCCGGAATGTGGCATGCAGCAGATACCCCACGCAGAAGGCGATCATCCACACGGCGCAGCAGATACGGGTTCTCCGGTAGGCCGGAAAGGCTTTATAACGGCTCAGGTCACGCACCAAATAGAGGCCCATCCCCAGATTCAGGAGTCCGTTGACAAGAAGCGACAGGCGGTAAATGGTGAGTTCCATAAGGAGTATGGGCTGTTGTTATTTCACTTGCAGGAGTTTGAGAATCTTCTGGGCTACCTGCTCGTTGCCCTGAACACCCATGAAGTCCTGGGCGTGCGGGCCGTAGGAGAAAATGGGAACGGGCGTGGCGGTGTGCCAGGTGCTGATGTACACGCCTTCCTCATTGCCCTTTTTGGGCTCTCCGTTCCAGATCACCAGGCCGCCGGTTTCGTGGTCGGCCGATATGACGACCAGCGTGTTGCCGTCTTCATCGGCAAACTTGATGGCCTCGGCGATGGCTTTGTCAAAGTCCAGCAGTTCCTTCACGGCGCTGGGGAAATCGTTGCCGTGGCAGGCTTTGTCGATGCGGGCGCCCTCCACCATGAGGAAGAAACCCTTGCCGCCGGTGGTGCGCTCGTCAAGGAATTCGATGGCCTGGCGGGTGGCGCGGGGCAGGAAGTCCGTGCGGCCCTTAACGATATAGCCGGTTTCCACGGCGGGCGGCAGGACGCCGGCGCGGTCGGCCGCGGCAATCTTGGGATCATCCAGGGAATTCACAACCGTAAACACCTTGTTCACAGCCTTTTGGGTTTCCAGCGGACGGGCTTCGAAGACCTCTTTGCTGCCGGCGGCGAAGTACTTGAGGACGCTTCCCGG
>Ga0310697_10004063_pt1 | contig 14551 bp, 16 predicted proteins | sample 172DNAGHGlowgp2_FD_203883 | JGI IMG/M metagenome (GOLD analysis project Ga0310697, IMG submission 203883) | Sheep rumen microbial communities from Palmerston North, Manawatu-Wanganui, New Zealand - 1728 DNA GHGlow gp2 (v2) (version 2) | ecosystem: Host-associated > Mammals > Digestive system >...
CTATCTTTCGATACCGTATGAGCGCGGCTGGAGCGTTTACGTCGACGGCAAAAAGACCTCGACCGTAAAGGTGTTCGATGCGATGCTCGGTGCAGAGATCGCCCCCGGTGAGCACGAGGTCGAGCTGAGATATTTCCCGGACGGTCTCGATAAGGGACTCGTCATTTCCGGTGCGGCAGCGCTGATATTCATCCTGCTGCTCATCTCGGACAGAGCAAGAAAAAAACGGAGGAGCTCCGCGGCATCAGCACCGGAGGAGGCTCCCGATGAAACGGAAGATAATGTAAAATGAGGAACCTGAAGGTAATGACCGCCTACCGCGGCACGAAATACCACGGCTTTCAGCGTCAGGCAAACGCTGTTACTGTGCAGGAGGTGCTCGAAAAAGCCGTATCAAAGGTGCTCAACGAGCCCGTGACAATAGTCGGCTGCTCGCGCACTGATACCGGCGTTCACGCGAACAATTTCTGCTTCAATGTCAAAACCGAGAGCAATATCCGCACGCTCGGCTTCTGCCGCGGAGTGAACGGCGAGCTCCCGGACGATATTTCCATACTCAGCTGTGAGGACGTGCCGATGGGATTCCACGCACGTTTTGACTGCAAGGGCAAGGAGTACATCTACAAGATGCATTGCAGCGAATCGAAAAACCCGTTCGCCACCGACCTCGCATACCATTACCGCCGTCCGTTCAACATCGAAAGGGCGCGGCAGGCTGCTGCATACCTCGTCGGAACTCACGATTTTGCGTCGTTTTGTGCCGACTGTACAAACGTATCCACAACCGTGCGTACAATTTATTCCCTTGATATAGAAAATAGTGGAGATTCCGTGATAATGCTTGTAAAAGGGAATGGTTTTCTGTATAATATGATTAGGATAATAGCAGGTACTCTTATCGACATCAGCGAGGGCAGACTTTCCGTTGAGGATATGCCGGAGATACTCGCCGCAAAAGACCGCCTGCGCGCCGGAAGGACCGCTATGGCTCACGGACTTTATCTCAACAGAGTGTTCTACTCCGAGGAGGAGCTTCTCGGGAAGTGATAAAGAAAAAGACAGAGAACGGACCGCTCATAAACAGCAGGTCCGCAGAACAAAAGGAGGCTGCATAATGCCAATGTATGACGCCAACGACATCGTTGAGCAGAAAAACAGGGACAAACGAAAAAAACGGCTCACAAGGCTCATCATACTGCTCTTGCTCGTTGCCATCGGAGGCACGCTGTATCTCACGAATGAGATGTGGCTTCCGAAGCTGCGCGGACTCGGACGGCAGTACAGCACTATCGTCAACGACGGACGTCTCGCCGAGGGAAACTTCCCTATCGAGATAAACGGCGGCGCCCAGTATCAGCTGAGCTGCACTGACGAAAACGTTATAGTTATGAGCGACGCCTACATATACTTCTATAACGAGGAGGGCGGAGAGGTACGCCGCCGCCAGCACGCGCTCACAACGGCAGAGCGCTCCTCTTTGAGAGCGGCGGAACTGAGTTCAGCGTCGAGGACAGGGCAGGTGTCCTGTATTCAAGCAAGCTCGAGAAGAATATAATGTTCGCAAGGCTAAGCAAGGAGGGATATACGGCTGTAGTCACCACCTCGGATAACTACGACTGCGAGATCTACGTATATGACCGCAAAGGCACAGTGATATACGACAGAAAATGCGTCGAGCACGTAAATGACATAAGCTTCACCGAGGGCAGCAAGGGCTGCGTCATCAGCTACTTCTACGCCGAGAACGGCACCCTTGTGACTTCAGTTCAGGCGGCTTCCTTCACAGAGGAAAAGGAAAAATGGAACTCGCCCGGACTCGATACGCTCGGTCTTGACGTTTACAATTTCGACGGCGGTGCGTTCGTGTTAGGCTTCGATGCGTGCGGCTATGTCGACAGCAGCGGACAGATAAGCTCGTTCTACCGCTATCAGGGCGACCTCGCAGGCGGTGAGAGCGAAAACGGCGAATCTGCCGTGATAATCAACAGCGATGACAGGCGAAGATACGAAATGGCACTGTTCAGGGACGGAAGCTCGGAACCGATAATAATCGAGTTCGACAGTCCGCTCATCGACGTTAAGGTCAGTGACGGTCTCGCTTACGTTATGAAAAAAGACGCCGTCCTCGCATACGACTTCACAGGAAAGCTCCGTTCTACGGCGACGGTAAACGATTCCTACACCGGATTCGTGAGAAGTGATAATTACGTTTTCCTGAAAAGCTATAATAAAATAGACAGGATCAACTACGAAAGCTGATCGGAAACCGAAGGGAGGCTGTGCAGAGCTTTTTGTCTGCACAAAGAAAACATGGGAATTCAATTCTGGTGGTTCTATGACGTTATCGCAGCGGCTATCGTGCTCGTCTGCGTTTTCCTTTCAAGCAGGAAGGGCACTATGAAGGCGGCGATAACGACCGTAGGATATGGACTGGCGCTCGCACTGGCGCTCGGTATCAGCAGCAGCTCGGCTGAAAGTCTTTACAAGAACACGATGCGGAGCAGCTCGATAAACAATATCAATCACACGCTGAAGGCGGATACCTTCATAAACAAGTATGCCAGCTATCTCGAATCCATCGACAGCACTATACGTGTAAACCCTGATAAGCTCAGCAATATCTTCGAGGACAGCAGAACTATCGACGCTGACCTGCTGGATTACCTCAACAATATCAACGGCAGGAAGCTCGGAGACGACAGCGAGACTCTCGACCTCATCCACGAGGGCTATGCTGTTGTCATAAGAGACATAGTTTCGCAGAATATGAGCAAATACGCCGCCGAGACCGCTGCCCACGAGATACGCAATAACAGTAAGGGCATGCAGGAGCTCATACCTATGATAATCAACAAGGATGACCGCACTCCGGCTGCAAAATATATCGCTGACAACTACACTGCTCCGGCATATATCACCGTTTATAAGCTCATCGGCTTCCTGATACTCTTCGCAGTGATAGCTGTCATTATGATACTGATACTCAATCAGTATATGTCAAAGGACGAGAACAAGGTCGATGTCGGCTCGCACATAAGCGGCGGTATCATCGGCGTTATCAAGGGCGGGCTCTTCGTTACTGTCGCAGCTGCCCTGATAAGGATATGGGCAATTCTCGGAAGTAACGAGATGCTCTTCTTCAACAATACAGTAATAGATAAATCATTTGTATTCAAATACTTCTACACATTTGTTTCGTCGCTCTGATGCGGCGGAAACGGAGCTCAGCAGAAAAACGGCTCCGGTAAGCATCTGACTAACAGGAGGGACCAAAAGGATGATAATGTGCAGCAACTGCAAAAAAAGACCGGCTGTGGTATTCATTACCTCTGTGCAGGGAAACGAGAAAAAGAACGAGGGGCTCTGCCTCGCCTGTGCAAGAGAGAGAAAGATTCCGCAGGTATCAGAATATATGGAGAGGCTCGGTATCACCGACGAGGAGATAGACCAGCTCTCAGACCAGATGATGGGAATGCTCGACGGCGATTCGTTTGAAATGGGCGGACAGGGAATAATGCCCGATTTCATCTCGAATCTGTTCGGCGGCGACGATGACAGCAGCGATGATGAAGAAAAATCGCTCGATACGCCCAAGAAGACACCGCGTGAATCATCAAGACGTTCATCACACGACAAGTCCGATAAAAAGGAAAAGAAAAAGGAACTCAAATTCCTCGGGAGCTATTGCACCAATCTCTCGCAGAAGGCGGCTGACGGTCAGCTCGACCGGATAATCGGCAGAGATAAGGAAATTGCGCGGGTTATACAGATACTCTCGCGCCGCACCAAGAACAACCCCTGTCTCATCGGTGAGCCCGGCGTCGGAAAGACCGCCATCGCCGAGGGCATCGCCCAGAGGATAAACGAGGGAAATGTCCCCCTCAATCTCGCAGACAAGAAGCTCTATCTGCTCGACCTCACCGCTCTCGTCGCAGGAACTCAGTTCCGCGGACAGTTCGAAAGCCGCGTGAAGGGTCTCGTTGACGAGGTCAAGAGCGAAGGCAATATCATACTCTTTATCGACGAGGTACACAATCTCGTCGGCGCAGGCGATTCCGAAGGCTCGATGAATGCCGCCAATATCCTCAAGCCTGCTCTTTCGCGCGGCGAGGTGCAGGTCATCGGCGCTACGACATTCGGCGAATACAGGAAGTACATCGAGAAGGATTCGGCTCTTGAACGCCGCTTCCAGCCCGTCACTGTACCTGAGCCCACTATCGAGGAGACCGTCGATGTCCTCCTCGGAATAAAGAAATACTACGAAAATTTCCACAGAGTCCACATCTCGGACTATCTTGTAAGAGTCTGCGCTGTGCTCTCTGAGAGATATATCACCGACCGCTTCCTCCCAGACAAGGCTATCGACCTTCTCGATGAGGGCTGTGCGCACGCGAATATACGCTCGCCCGAGATCGCGGAATATGCCAAGCTACAGAAGGAGATAGGCGTGCTCGAGGGAATGGAGAAGACCCTTTCGGAGCAGCAGGAGCCCGATTATCAGGCTCTCGCCGAGGTGAAGAGCAAGCTCATACACGCACGCGATAACGCTGAAAAGCTCCGCGAAAAGGCAGAGAACGTACAGGTCGAGGAGGGCGACATCACAAAGGTAGTCGAGCTCTGGACCGGTATCCCGGCAAGCAAGATTGCCGAAACGGAATTCCTGAAAATATCAAAGCTCGAGGACGCGCTGAAAAAGCGTGTACTCGGTCAGGACGAGGCGATAGGAGTCCTCACCCGCGCGATAAAGCGCACAAGAGTCCAGCTCAGCAAGCGCCGCCGTCCGGCTTCGTTCATATTCGTAGGTCCAACAGGTGTCGGCAAGACCGAGCTCGTAAAATCACTCGCGGAGGAGCTCTTCGATTCGCCCGATCCGCTTATCCGCCTCGATATGACAGAGTATATGGAAAAGCATTCCGTTGCGAGGATGATAGGCTCTCCTCCCGGATATGTCGGATATGACGAGGCAGGTCAGCTCACCGAAAAGGTGCGCCGCCGCCCTTATTCGGTAATACTCTTCGATGAGATAGAAAAGGCTCACCCCGATGTTATGAATATCCTTATGCAGATACTCGATGAGGGCAAGGTCGATGACGCTCACGGAAGAACTGTAAACTTTGAAAATACCATTATCTGTATGACCTCGAACGCCGGCTCGACCGACAAGAGCGTCGGCGTCGGATTCAACCGCACAGAGGACGAAATATCGCGTGATAAGGCTATGAAGGGACTGAAGGAGTTCCTGCGCCCCGAATTCATCAGCCGTATTGATGAGATAGTCGTTTTCAGCCAGCTCACAAAGAAGGATTTCGCAAGCATTGCCGCTCTTATGCTCGATGAGATGAAGGAGCCGCTCGCCGAGAAGAATATCTCGCTCTCTTACACAGATGATGCCCTCGCACTCATCGCGGAAAAGTCCTACGGCAAGCCCTACGGTGCGCGTGATGTCCGCAGAGTAATCCGCGAGGACGTCGAGGACAAGGTGGCTGAGCTCATACTCGAAAACGCCTCAGGCATCGACGAGATAGCTGTTTCCGCTGACGGTGATAATATCGCAGTATCCGGAAAAAAGAAGGAGCAGACGGAAGAATGAACCTGAAAAGAATACTCGCAGGTGCAGCCGCAGCAGCTCTTCTTGCTGTGACGGCTTCCTGCGGAAGCAATAACACAAGCAAGACCTCTTACAGGTCTGACGAAACCTCAAAGGCATCGGACAATGTCCCGGCAGGCACCGGCTATGACAGCAAGGTCGTCGCTGCAAAGGACGGTCCGAAGCTCTCGTTCTCGAACGTTGAAGCAGCTCCCGGCGAAAGGGTCGGTGTAACACTTTCTGTGAGCGGAGCTGAGAAGAACTGGAGTATGTGCGGTCTCCACGTCACATACGGTGAAGAGCTCGAATGTATCGTGCTCGATGAATCACAGGGATTTATCGACTATGAGCTCGGCAGCGCTTCAAAATTCTCAACCGGCTCAGTAGGTATGATATGGACGACCAAGCTTGCAAAGGAGCTCACCGACAACCACCTCGGAAGTCTGTTCTTCACTGAGGTATTCGACGGCGACAAGGGGCTCGACGGCGACATTGCGACGTTCTATTTCAAAGTCCCGTCTGATGCAAAGCCGGGAACTGTCTATCCGATAGGCATTTACTATATGCCGCCGACAGAGCAGCGCGAAGATATGTTCCGCAACGCCGCAGGTGACCTCACACTGGAAAAATATGCATTCGAGAACTGGGTCGGCGGAAGCGTTACAGTCAAGTGAAAAGGCGCAGATCTCCCGAATCTCAGAGGACTGTTTTTCCCGATAATGTCAAAATTGTGGAAACAGTATTGACTTTATTTCCCTGATATGCTATTATATACCTATAATTATTGATTTTTATGGAGGATACTACTATGGACGAGAAGAACTTAACTCCTGACGGTGCAGTTGACGAGATCAAGGACGCTGCTGAGGCTGCGGCTGAAAACGTTGATGCAGGTGCAGATACATTAGCTGATAAGATCACTGACAAGGTCGGCTCTTTCGGCGATACAGTTGAAAACGTAAGTGATAAGGTCGCTGACACAGTTACAGGTGTTGTGAACGCTGCCGGTGAAGCAGCAAACGAGTTCGGCGAAAAGGTCACAGATGTTATAAAGGGCACGGACGATGCTTCCGCTGCTGCCGGTGAAAAAGCTATAAGCCTTGCAAAGGACACAGCTGAGACTGCTGAGGCTGCCGGCGAAAAGGCTGTCGATCTCGCAAAGGACACCGCCGAAAATGCAGCTGAGGCTGCAAGCAGCGAAGGCGATTCCTTCATCAATAAGGCGGCTGACACTGTAGGAGGTGTTGTTGAGGCTGCCGGAGATGCTGCAAGCACATTCGGCGAGAAGGTATCCGAGACATTCAACGAGACCTTCGGCGGTACAGACAATGCTGCCGCTGATGCTGCTAAGAACGCTATCCAGCCCGATGTTATCTACAGCAATGCCGGCGCTCCCGTTCAGGAGGGCAGCAAGGTGCTCGCCATCATTTCTCTTGTGACCGGTATCCTTGCCATAGTATCCTCTTTCTGCTGCTGCGCTCTGGGTATCCCCTGCATTATTTTTGGTGCGGCAGGCGTGATCACAGGTATTATTGCCAAGAACAAGAAGCTCCCCGGCGGCGGTATGGCTCTTGCCGGTATCATCACAGGCGGTATCGGTATACTCATAGGACTCGGCACACTCATTTTCACTATCGTGGCTCCGCTCATCAGCGGCTCATAAAACAGTAAGGCGATGTTGATAAATGACTAAAGATAAAAAGGCGAAGATACTTGTTCTCGCTTGTATCCCGCTGCTTTTGCTCCTCGTCTATTTTTTGAGACAAAAGCTGCTGTGGGTAGGCTCACTTCTTGGTCCCTGCTGGTTCCACGAAATAACAGGCTACCATTGTCCCGGCTGCGGAAACACCCGGGCAGTGACTGCTCTTTTTAAGCTGAAGCCTTTGACAGCACTCAGGAACAATCCGCTGATACCTATACTCTGCTTGTTCGGGTTAGGCGGTTATATCGAGCTTGCAGCTGATGTCTGCGGCAAAAAGATAAAACTCGTTCCGCGGAATCCGTGGGTATGGCTCGGATTGCTGATCGTACTGCTGATATTCTACGTTGTACGGAATTTCTTCCCGATATTAGCACCTATCCCCCCGGCAGTCGCCTGATAGCAAAAAAACGGTACACCAGATCATTCCGGTGTACCGTTTTGATAACCCTTTCAATAAAAGGAGGATATATATGGATAACGGATACTATGACCCTAAGTATGACAACGTGGATAACGGAAACTACGGCTATATGAACAGCCCGTATGACCAGTATCAGAACAATGGCAATTACTACGGACAGCCGCCATATCAGCCTGTCGAAAAGACAAATCCCCTCGCGATAGTCTCGATGATACTTGGCATAGTATCGGCTGTGATAACCGTATTCTGCTGCTGCTTCTCATACGGAGCAAATCTTCCGTTTGCTATCGCCGCGATCATCACAGGTGTGCTCCAGATGAAGTCAAAAACGAATCAGAAGGGACACGGTATGGCTCTTGCAGGCGTCATTACCGGAGGCGCTTCGATAGTTCTTACGCTAATTGCAGCGGCAGTGCTCGTTGTCATATACATAATAGCAATAATATCTGACAGCTCAACAAGCTATGACCATTACTCCTATTTGCAATAAATACAGAAATAACGAATATACAGCAATTTTTGAACAAATATTGTAGAAATGATGTATTGACAACGGTATAAATATGTGATAATATAGTATATGTAAATTTTATTTCTTAGGAGGAACAAGTTATGGAACCTAAAGTAAATGTCGGCTTAATGATCCTTTCAATCTGCTTTCCTATCGTCGGTATCATTCTCGGTATCGTTGAGATGAACAAGGGAAACAAGGAAGTTGGTAAGAAGTACCTTTTAGCAGCTATCATTACAACTGTTGTATGTATCCTTCTTTCCTGCTGCCTCTTTGTTGGTCTCCCTATTGTTTTGGGTATGTCAGCAAACTCGGCATTCCTTCCTGTATTATTCTGAGTCACAAAAAATGCTCCGAAATATTCGGAGCATTTTTTATTTCCGGATCTGTCACAAAAGCTGCGTGACCTATCGCCAAAAACGGTTCTGCTGAGGAATATTGCTCAATGCTCCATTGACAAACCACCAAAACTGTGATAATATGTTTATAAAATATACTGCACAGGAGGAAATGATATGGACATTCACGATCCTTCCACAAAAAAGCAGATCTCAAAGGCTTTTTCGACCGCATCAGTTGTACTCGGTATCTTATCGGTAGTTACCGCACTCGCAACGGGCTGCTGTATGGGTATCCCCGGTCTTATTTTCGGAGCCGGCGCAGTCATCTGCCGTATAATATCAAAGCCTAAAAGGTCCGAATAAAAAATATGAGTAAAAATCTCACCTTTTGAAAAAATATGTAATGATTCATTGACAAAGTGACAAAACTGTGATAATATAATATATGTAAATAATTTCTCAGGAGGAACTGAAAAATGGACGAATACAATCCTTATTCACCCGAGCCGCAGGGTTCAAAGGCACTTTCTATCGTGTCTCTCTGCCTCGGTATCGCTACTATTGTACTTTGCTGCTGCAATCCCTGTAACATTCCGCTCGGTATCGGAGCTATCATAACAGGTATCATCGCAAAGAAGAAGAATCTTCCCGGCGGCGGTATGGCTCTCGCCGGTATCATCTGCGGTTCAATAGGTGTTGCTTTAGCAATCATTGTTCTCATCTACAACCTCGCAACAGGAAACCTCCAGAAATCTTTTGAGGAAGGCTTCAACGCAGGCTATAACTTCGGCAACTAAGCGAGAGCATTATAAGTGTGAACTAAAAAAGCTGTGCATAAGGGGAGCCCCCTTATGCACAGCTTTTTTCTTTTGCTTTGTTTTGCGCATTGCGAAATGTTATGCGATATGCTTCTCTATGTATCCGACCACATCGCTTCGGTCTATGTCAAGAGCGTATGCGAATTCCTCGAACAGCATATTCTCGGCGGTATTGAGAAAATTCTCGTCTGATGAGCGGAGCTTCCTGCCGCTTGCAGCAAGCTCCTTGCGGCGGAGATAAAGCGTCTTTATGAGCATTATCAGCTCGTGCTTGTCGACATTTTTCAGTATCCTGCCATACTCCTCCTTGCGCCTTGCGTCGTTCTCTATCCATATTGATCTCTCTGAATCCATATGCGAGATAAGGTCATCTGCCTCCGCCCTCGTGCAGACAGTATGCATCTTGCTCAGAGCGGCTTCGTTTTCCTTCGGAACATAGAATGTGTTCTTATCCGGACTGATATGCCTGAGAATGTAATACTCCTGTTCCTCGCCCGTAAAATTGCGCTTTTCGACCGCTGTTATCTTACAAATGCCATATGTTCCATACATCACAACATCGTTCACGTTATACATAAGTATCACCTCATAAAAAAAGACATCAATAAATGTGATTCGTGCTCCCCGAAGGAGGTCCGGGGCAATAACCGCCTAAAAGCGGGCTTTGATCACACTTTTATTATAACATCTTTCGCCGGATAATTCAAAGGCAGTTTTGCACAAAAAGGCTCATCTGCGTGTTGTCCGTAACGTAAAAAGCGCGCAGGAAAGCCGGGGGCTGCGCTGCATATCCGGTATACTTCGGGTGCGGTCTCTGACAAAAACAGGCAGACACTCCGGAAACCGGAAATATCTGCCTGAATAACTGCTTATATCATCAGAAATCAAACTTCTGCTTGAGCTTGTCAAAAAAGCTCTGACGCTTTGCGTAGTTCTTCTCAGTGAGCGAGGACTCGAATGCACGGAGAAGGTCCTTCTGCTTTTTCGTGAGGTTCTTCGGTACCTCGACGTATATCTTGACGTACTGGTTGCCGCGCTCGGGACGGTTCACCTTCTTGACGCCCTTGCCCTTGAGACGGAATACAGTGCCGTTCTGTGTTCCCTCTGCGATGTTGTATCTTACGTCGCCGTCGATAGTCGGAACAGTTATTTCTGCACCAAGGACAGCATCGAGGTAAGTAACGGGTATATCACAGTGTATATCGTAGCCATCACGTGTAAAGATGGGGTGGTTCCTTACGGATATGTTGAGGAGAAGATCACCGGCAGGTCCGCCGTTGATACCGCAGTCGCCCTGTCCGCTGAGACGGATCGTCTGTCCATCATCTATACCGGCAGGAATGTCGACAGTGACGGTCTTCTGAACTCTTGTTCTGCCCACGCCGCGGCACTTTGAGCAGGGATTCTTCACTATCTTGCCCTTTCCTCCGCAGTGAGGACACGGCTTTGTCGATGAGATAGCACCGAACGGTGTACGCTGAGTAGCCTTGATGCTGCCGCGTCCCTGACAGTCAGGGCATATCTCAGAGGTAGTTCCGGCATCAGCGCCCGAGCCGTGGCACGAATCACAGACAGCCATGCGGAAGAGCTTTACCTCCTGCTTTTTGCCGTTGCAGGCTTCCATAAAGTTGATAGTAACAGACTCCTGAAGGTCTGAGCCCCGTCTCGGAGCGTTAGCGTTCGAGCGTGAAGCTCCGCCGCCGAAGCCGCCGAAGCCGCCGAAAATGCTCTCGAGTATATCGCCCATATCTCCGAAGCCGCCGAAGCCTTCCATACCGCCTGCTCCGCCGTAGTTGGGGTCAACACCGGCGTGTCCGAACTGGTCGTACTTTGCACGCTTTTCCGGGTCGGAAAGCACCTCATTCGCCTCGTTTATCTCCTGGAACTTCTCAACGTATGAGGGATCGTCCGGATGGAGGTCGGGGTGATTCTCTCTTGCCTTCTTACGGAAGGCTTTTTTTATCTCGTCCTCCGTAGCACCCTTCTGGATACCGAGGACTTCATAGTAATCTCTTTTTTCTGCCATATTCTATTCTCCGTTCGTATAGATTCATAATTCATAATCCATGATCATGAATTATGAATTGGAGTAAATACACCTTTAGGGCAGGTGGTTTTCCTGCCCTAAAAGCTTTATTCAACCATTGATCTGGTCTTCCACTATATCTTCAGCCTGGCCTTTTCCGCCGTCGTAGTCACCTGCATTGTCTTTCGCAACTCCGCCGAACCACTTGAGTCCGAACCAGATCGCTGCGACAAGTGCCGCAATGATGACCGCATACCTGATGAGGCTTTTAGTACCCTGACTCACAGTTCCTTATACCTCTGTGAAGTCAGCGTCAACTACGCCGTCGTCGTCTGAGCTGCTTGTATCAGCCTCGCCGCCCATATTAGCGAACTGTGAAGGATCGATACCGCCGCCGTTGGGGTTAGCCTGCTGATAGATCTTTGCCGAGAGATCGTAGAATGCCTTCTGGAGCTCTTCCTTGAGGCTCTTTATCTCATCGTTGTTGTCTGCTGCGATAGCAGATCTGAGTGCAGAAGCCTTTGCCTCGATGTTAGCCTTCTCGTCAGCGGATACCTTGTCGCCGAAGTCTGCAAGAGCCTTCTCGCACTGGAATACGAGCTGCTCAGCCTCGTTCTTGGTGTCTACCTGCTCGCGGCGCTTCTTGTCCTCAGCAGCATACTGCTCAGCTTCCTTGACAGCCTTGTCGATGTCTTCCTTGGACATATTTGTCGAAGAAGTGATAGTGATGTTCTGCTCCTTGCCTGTGCCGAGGTCCTTAGCGGAAACGTGAACGATACCGTTCTGGTCGATATCGAATGTTACCTCGATCTGAGGGATACCTCTGGGAGCCGGAGCAATACCGTCGAGACGGAATGTACCGAGCTGCTTGTTGTCTCTTGCGAACTCACGCTCACCCTGGAGAACGTTGATGTCAACGGCAGGCTGATTGTCGGAGTAGGTCGAGAATATCTGAGACTTCTTTGTCGGGATAGTTGTGTTTCTCTCGATCATTCTTGTGCATACGCCGCCTGCTGTCTCGATACCGAGTGAAAGCGGAGTAACGTCGAGGAGGAGCAGACCGTTCTTGACGTCGCCGCCGAGAACACCGCCCTGATATGCAGCACCGAGAGCTACGCACTCATCAGGGTTGATGCCCTTGAAGGGATCCTTGCCGATGAGCTTCTTTACTGCGTCCTGAACAGCGGGTATTCTTGAAGAACCGCCGACCATAAGAACCTTGTTTATCTCACCGATGTTGAGTCCGCTGTCGCTGAGAGCCTGTCTTACAGGTCCCATAGTAGCCTCAACGAGGTCAGCTGTGAGCTCGTTGAACTTAGCCTGTGTGAGAGTGAGGTCGAGGTGCTTGGGAGTGCCTGTAGCATCAACAGTGATGAAAGGAATGTTGATGTTGGAAGTTGTTGTGGAAGAAAGCTCTATCTTAGCCTTTTCAGCAGCGTCCTTGAGTCTCTGTGCAGCCATCTTGTCCTGCGAGAGGTCAACGCCCTCAGACTTCTTGAACTCTTCAACTATCCAGTCGATGATGCGCTGGTCGAAGTCATCGCCGCCGAGACGGTTGTTGCCTGCTGTAGCAAGTACCTGCTGTACGTCCTCGCCCATTTCGATGATGGATACATCGAATGTACCGCCGCCGAGGTCGTAGACCATAACTGTCTGCTCCTCTTCCTTGTCGATACCGTATGAGAGAGCCGCAGCTGTAGGCTCGTTGATGATACGTCTTACGTTGAGACCTGCGATCTGACCGGCGTCCTTTGTAGCCTGTCTCTGTGAGTCTGTGAAGTAAGCAGGAACTGTGATAACAGCCTCAGTTACAGTCTCGCCGAGGTAAGCCTCTGCGTCAGCCTTGAGCTTCTGAAGGATCATAGCTGAGATCTCCTGAGGAGTGTAGTTCTTTCCGTCGATGGATACCTTATAGTTTGAACCCATATGTCTCTTGATAGAAGAAACTGTTCTGTCGTGGTTCGTGATAGCCTGTCTCTTTGCGACCTGTCCTACAAGACGCTCGCCGCTGTTGGTGAAAGCAACGACTGAAGGTGTAGTTCTTGCGCCCTCGCTGTTGGGGATAACGACGGCATTACCGCCCTCCATAACAGCTACGCATGAGTTTGTTGTACCAAGATCGATACCAATTATCTTTCCCATAATTATTTCCTCCTAAAACATTAAATGTTATTGTTTACTTTTGGATGTTTGCTCAGCTGACAGCTAAACCGCAACGGCTACCATAGCCGGACGTATCAGCTTATCACCGAGCATATAGCCCTTCTGGAACACCTGACATACGTGATTGCTCGCGTAGTCTGTTCCGTCGAGCTGCTGGATAGCGTTATGGAAATTCGGGTCGAATTCCGCGCCGAGAGCTTCTATCTCGGATACGTTCATCTTTGTCAGGAAATCCTGCATCTGACCGAATATCATACTCATTCCGTTCTTGAAGTTCTCATCGCTGCATTCAGCCTCAAGCGAGCGCTCAAAGCTGTCGATAACGGGCAGGAGAGTCTCTATGCACTTTGCAGACGCATTTGAATACGTATCCGCCTTTTCTCTTGCTGTACGCTTCCTGTAGTTGTCGTACTCAGCGAAGAGCCTGAGATACTTATCGTTTGCCTCTGCGAGTGCGTCCTCGAGCTCAGAGAACTGTGCTGCGCTGTCGTTGTATTCGCTTGCAGCAGCGTCATCCTCCTCAAGCATCTCGTCTTCCTCTTCAGCTGCATCGCCGATGACTTCCTCGTCCAGCTCCTCTTCGGGGAGCTCATTGTCCAATATCTTGTCTTCCACCGGTGTATGCTCCTTTCTACGGTTCCTGCGGCGGTGCTCCGCCGGGATCCGTTTCGGTATTCTCATCATCGCCCGACATAAGGTCTGATATTTTTCCTGTCAGGTACTCGATGTAGGGGATTATCTTTTTATAGTCAACTCTCATCGGACCGATTATTCCGAGAGAACCGGCATCCTTGCCTTTTTTGCGGTATTTCGATACTATCATACTGGAGTTGCCGATAGCGAAATTTCCGCCTGCTCCGAACTTGACCTGTATGCCGCTGAACGAATCCTCGAGCAGGTCGGCAAGCTCGTGCTTGTGCTCGATGAAGCGGACGACCTCCATTTTATCGAGTTCATCACAGGTGAGGAGCTTTTCTCCGCC
>Ga0310697_10004066_pt1 | contig 14546 bp, 9 predicted proteins | sample 172DNAGHGlowgp2_FD_203883 | JGI IMG/M metagenome (GOLD analysis project Ga0310697, IMG submission 203883) | Sheep rumen microbial communities from Palmerston North, Manawatu-Wanganui, New Zealand - 1728 DNA GHGlow gp2 (v2) (version 2) | ecosystem: Host-associated > Mammals > Digestive system >...
AGGCCTTACACAGCTTACCCTCCTCCGGCGTCTCAAAGCGGAAGGTTACCTTCGGGTTGGCCTTTCCGTCTTCCCAGGCCTTGAAGACCTCAACCACGTCTTCTACGACGTGCTGGGCCTCACGCGGTTTGCCGTTGAGGTCGAATATCTTACCGATGTAGGGACGCATAGCGAAAGCCAGCATACCCATACCAGAATAAGTTTGGAAGAGACCATACGGCGGTTTGGTAAGGTCAATGAACTTCTCGGCCAAGTTGAAGGTGTTAGACTTGTCGGCGTGTTTAATCTTGTTCTCAACGAACTTGCAGACCTGATACAGCGGGTGCTCAGGATCGACATCGGTCTTCCAGGTAAGGTCTTCGTTTACGCTGTCCTGGAGGAGATAAGGCACGTGCATAGCAGGGCCTTTACAGTGGTCACTGATGTCCGTCTTGGTGTTGAATGATATGACGCTCTTGACAGTATCCTTGACCAGTGCTTTCTTCCAATAGGTCTTGGAGAACTTAATCTTGATGATGTCCAGGGATTCCGGACCGGCAGAGAAGATGGCCGGAGCAATCTCTGAATTGACCACGGTGGGCATCTTCATAGCGGATGCGGTCATAGGCTGGCCCTTGACATAGGTCTCAAATACGCCACGACGGATCTCTTTAATCCATTCCTTGAGCATATCAGAGGCGCACTTGGCGTGTGACTGCTGCTGGTCGGCAAAGCCGTGCTGCTGGGCGCACTTGGCATTGGCCTGGTATTCTATGAAGCGCTGGTAGTTGAGGTCGGTAAGCGTGGTGTCAAACACTACGAAGGTCGTGGTCTGGAAACGCTCCTCATTGCAGTTGCGGAGGCAAATGTCCTTCAAGGTGTTCAGTTCCTCTGCATTGCGGGCGACCATCATCGCAAAGAACAGTTCGTAGTCCTTGGCCTGCTTGCGGCCGTTCTCCACTTTGTTGAGGAGCGTATATTCGTTGACCTCCGTGGAATAGAACTGGAAACTGTATGGACGGGCCACGTTGGCCAGATAACGGTCGAAGTCCTCGCGGGCAGCGGAGCCGAAGTTGATGACCTGTGCCGTTGTCTTGAACTCGGTGAACATCAACTGCTGCTTGATTTCCTCGATCTCCTTTGGAGGAAGCGCCGAGAACTGGATGGAGTACATTCCACCAGGGGCACGCTGGATAATGCTGTTGTCGTTGAGCCAGGTCAGGATGTCATCAACCTGGTATTCGACGGAAGTGCCTACGAACAGAGATTTGATGTTTTCCTCGCTCGGGGTCACAGACTCGTTGTTGGCAATGTTGTTGAGGGCGTTCAGCAAGAGAATACCCTTGAATACGGCAAGGTGCGCAGCGCTCTCATGCTCTACGCGCAAGCGGTAAGAGTTGAAGCGCTCAGTGACGGCACCGAACTTGGCTACATTATCATTGAATTCCGTAACCACGTAATCCCAGAGGTAGTCCGCAGTGATGGTCTCCCGATTCATGAAGTAGTCTTCGTTTTCGAGGAAGGCCTTGACCGCTTCGTTTTCACCCAGGAACTGGAATACGCTTCGAGAGGATGAACCTGCTTCACGGGCGTAGTATGTTGCGAGGTTAGCCGTGGCCGGATGGAGCGGGAACAGATTCTTGATGTCGGCGATGGTTTCTGCCTGGTTGGCGGAGCCAGCCGTGTAGGCGTTCAGGATAGGAGCACATTTATCGAAGAACGAACTGCTGACCATCCGGAGTTCCTCTTCACTGCCCACGAGTTTGAACTTGCGGGACATAATCTTGAAAGCGGAAACCGGCTCCATATTGTACTTCATATAGAGGTAGCGGCCCTTTGTCTTGTCTCGTTCCTCTGCTTTCAAGGAGTTGAGGGCGGATGGATGCGAGATGAAGAACAGATATGAATTGTGCTCTGCATTCATGGTCTCGTCCGCCAGTCGCTGAAGATCGACCAGCAGGCTAAGGCCAATATCGGATTTCATCACGTCCGTGAACTCATCCCAGATGACCAGAAGACCATCGTAGTCCGTATTCTGGGCCAGTTTCTGCTCCACCTCGAAGAACCAGGAGCTGAGTTTCTCACTCTCCAGGCGGATGTCGATGCCGGCATCTCGCAACACGTCCTTCACCTTACCGAGAGTGCCGGAGTCCTGGGCAACCAGGTTGGACAAGAGTTTGTCTACAGTGGGCGTAAAGGAGGACAACTTGGGGTTCTGACGCAGAATTAGATCCCACATATCCCTATTGTTCTGGATGTGGTTGACGAAATTGTCGAAGTCGGTCTTGACATCCAGTTCCAGGCCTGCTTTTGCCAGCGCCAACTTGATTTCGCGCTGCATCTGCAGGGACAGGTCATCCTTGTGGGCGATGTTGTTCTGACCATACAACGTGACCGGGAAGAGACGCTTCTGCTTGCGCAGGTCAAACAACGACTGGCGCAAGGCGTCATACTTGGGATTCGCATACTCCTCGTTCACGTAGTCCGCAATCTGGGCCACCTCATCGCAAAGGAGGTGCTCGATTACGGCGGCGGCGTGAGACTTACCTGTTCCGTAAGTACCTTCAATCCAGAAGGACTTGTGGACGTTGGTGTCGTTGTTGAACACGGAATTGATAATCCGCCGCAGAATGTCGTTAAATTGCTCGTTGGCGATAAACACCTTCCAGGCACCATCCTCTTCAGTCTGGATGTTGTAAGCTGCCTTTTGGCCCCTTAGAGCAATAATGTCAGAATACTTTGTTGCCATATGATAATTGATTCTATTATGCGTTTTTAAAGTATGTGGTAATGGCTTCTATATACCCCTTACGGACCTCCTCTTCTTGGAGCAGATCCCACAATGCGTTGTCGAAATATGCGTAGTCAATATTGTCCCGGAGGAATTTTGCGGAGGGCGATATTCTCTTTGCAGGAGGAGCATTTTTCCATTTCAAGTGCCAGAAGCCATCCCCCTCGAGATGATAGAACGGATACTTAAGAGGAGTCTTCTCTGGTTGCCACTCCTCCAGTTTACTGACGTAACGAGCCTCAATGTCTTGGAACTTAATCTGGTTGTTTTTGATTTCGCCAGCAGCAATACCCTCTATTACGGCAATAACTAAAGCGGGTTTAGCCGCATTAGTTACGCCATTGGTACATTTCTGCTTTACAGATAGAAATGCAATTCTGTAGAGGTCGTATAGGTACTCGTTTCTCATCATCTCAAAAACCAACGTTATCTAACAAGAGCCTCAATCACGGAAATCGATGTCAGGTCCTCTCTGAGCGTAATATTGTCCAAACCCATGTTGAGTTCAGCAACAAGAACTCTATTCGATGTGGAGTTCAATGTCCTCAAAGCCTTTTCGAATGTATGCATAGATATTCCGAGAATGACTGCCGGCCCATTATCACAGTCCGCTGAATAAAAGTCCGATACGCGAAGAGAACGAACGCCCTTCATCTCAGCATATTTGTAGAGAGAATAAGCCAGGCCCACCTCTGTGATGTCCTCGTACTCTTCACGGACAAAATTCTTTCCCGTAATAGGCACGCCATAGCGAAGCAATTCGCCGACCGGAGAATAAGAGAACATTTGGGTCAAAGCGGCGACCGCATTCTCTATGGTCTTCTTGGAAGCATCGATACCTTGTTCAACGATCTTGTCCTCAAGGCTCTTTTTGTCATAGGACTGTCCGACAGGAACATTGGTAGCAAACCAATTCACTATGAACGAGTGATATGCAAGATTCGTTAAGATGAGTTCCCACGTCAGGTTGATGTCATCTATGTAAATCTCCTGAAGCAATTTGCCGAAGGGCGTTAACTGGTTCTTCAAGTCGGTTATCTCAGCGTCTTTGAGCCAGGCCTTAAAACCGTCAACCTGGGCGGAGCCCAAAGAATTGTTCACCCAGAAACCATCAACATCGCTGAAGAACTCGTTAATCCAGTCCTCGCGAAGGCCGAAGGTCTTATATGCCTGAACCTTGGCATTTACTTTCTTGTCGGAATCTTTAATCATACGTATACAATCTGTTGCGATACACCCACGATCATGAGCCTCTAAGCACTTATGGCAGCGGATGCATTTCGTTTTATCTATATTAACTGTAGGAACTATTGACAATGCTCCAGTAGGACAATCAACCTCGCACACCTCACACTGGACGCAATACGCGCTCTTGTAAACGACACGTCTTAATAGGTAAACGGCCTTTGAATCAATGCAATCATAGACCGTAAATTTGACCTTTTCATCTTTCCCGGAGTATTCAACCTGGAAGGAATAGACAGCATCTTTAAACTTCAACTGCCCCTTGTCGATATTGCCCCTCCTTTGAACCTCAAATTCGCAGGCTGCGGGAAGCCAATGGTAAATCGGGAAAGCCGGATGTGACATAACGGCAATAAAATCCGTTTGCGACTGAGGGAACACAACATCTGCTGCTGAGATGTTCTTATCTCCCAAAGCCTTAATTTTCCACTTTCGTTCTCTGAGATACTCCTGCGTATCTTTAATACCAGATCCCTTTGACCATTTCTCCAGTTTATCGGTGAAAGGCTTCAATTCATTGGGATAGAACCTGCTGACAATCATATCATCCCAGGCAGTTGAGAACGGACATATCAAGCATCCCACTCTTGCCTTTCCAAAACGATATGCCGGATTGATCGTCAACCCATACTTGAAGAGATACAGAAAGATTTCCGCAGTGTTCCAATTAAGAATTGGATGGGCATTGAAAACATTCGTATGTTTTCCCTTACCGATTCTCATATACCCTGCACGACGGTTACTCTCCTCCGCACGCACTCCATCAAAAGCAAGGACTTTACCTTGTTTATTTGAGCCGGGAAGTTTGAGAGTCCTATACAGCGGAGCCGTCTTCATAATAGAGCAGCACCAACGATGGCTGTCTGTTGGCGTACCAATCTTATCCCAGTAGTTCAACACAGACTCGTGATTCTTTGCAGTGGAGAACTTCAAATCGGGGAACTTCTTGCCGTAGAACTCCTGAACCTCTTTGTAAAGATCCAACGAGGAAGGCAATTCATACCCAGTGTCAGAGTAGATGACCTGGAATGCAGACGGCGGTATGGCACGGGTACAGAGGTCCAGCACTACCTGTGAATCCTTACCTCCGGAGAAAGAAGCGAGGAAGTAGTCTATCTTGGTGGTCTGGAAGACACGCTTACCTTCCTCATTGGCCTGGTCAAGCGGCATAATGTCGAAAGAATCACAGTCCTGCTTGACGATGGCCATCTTCTGCTTTGTCTTCTTCTCCAGGCGCTCCGTGAGGGCCTCGAAGTCAATCTTGTTGGCTGCCACACGCTCCACGCTCTTGGTCGCAGCAGAATATGCGATGTAGGTGTCACGGATGAAGTCGATGGCTTCGGACTCCATCAGGAACATCGGGTCTTTGTTGCGGGAGAGCATCTTGGTCATATTGACCGGAACGAGTTTCATCGGCTCGACTCCTTTCTGCAGGACCACTTTTGGTGCGTCGTAGATGTTCGCTCCCTGAGCGTCAAAGAGGTACTGCCCACGGTAGAAATACTGCTTATTGCAGGCCCACATCAAGGGTTCCTCACAATGGGGATACTTCCACCCCTGGGCAGCAAGACCCAGCAAGTCGAGTTCCTCCCAGAATACAGGGCGCGGAGCCACTGAAAGCGTATTTTCTACCACTTTCAGGTTGAGGAGGATGCCTCCGGTTTCGTTATCCCAAGTTATCTTGTACATTGTCTGTGTTCTGTAAATGGTTCAATAATTTCTCAACGGCCTCTCTCTTCCATTCCGGCATAGAATCCCTGCTATACCGATAGTCATGGGTCATATTCGCAAAGAAATGCTCTAATTCTTCCTCCGCTTGCGGGTCTAAATCAGACACGTCCTTCTCTACATACACACGCCATGCTATCGCGTATTTTCGACGCCATTCATACTCCTTCTTATCCATCTGAAGGTGGCCATACTCATTGAGAATCTTCGTGTGGTATTCCCACCCGCTTGTCGACAACTCGCCGGCTTCATAATAGTGCTGTTGACGCCTCCAGAAGCCACATAGTTGCTTCTCACTGTCGTCAACACCGCTGGAGAACGGGAAGCGACCATTTTCTGATATGAAAGCGAGCAGCTTGGGGTAGCCAATGCTCATTGCCGTAGCGTTGCGGGCATCTCCAGAATAAGGGAAATACTCTATCGGGTAGGTGTTTTCAGATAAACCGATATAGCGAATGCCGTCCCGGAAGAAGAATGAGAACATCCCGGTTTGCTCCAGGGCAAGATTCGTCAAAATGCTGTACTCATCGGTTGTCGGGCGGAATTGACAAACGTGCTCAGTAATATCTGATGACGAGGCGATAGTCGGTTCCAACTCGCGTAAGTAATCCGCAACGATTTGACGTATGGAGCCTCCACGATGGGAATCACCCTCCCACTCTGCGAGAGTGTAGGTGCTGGTCCGTCCTATGGGGATAATGTTGGGATTATTGTTGACGCTGCCGCGAAGGGTGTTCATTTCCGTGTAGCGTTCCGGATACTGATAGATGAACTCTTCATAAATCTCTTCCAGCGTCAACGGGTGGCCTGCAGCACGGATTATCTCTTCAATGACGATGGGGTTATTCTTGCGGGCGTTCGGTTTGAAAATCACCTGACCAAAGTCCACTTCAACGGGATAGTGCAGGTAAAGAATCGAGCGGCAAGCGGTCTCGATGGCCGGCATCTCATCCTCGCAGTACTGTGTTTTAAGATGAGTGTTTATTAGGTTCTGGAGATTGACTTTCTCTTCATTGATTCGTTTCTCTGCCAAGCGGGTTTCGACATCTTCAAGGAAGGCGTTGAAATCCATATACTGACAGAGTTCGGTGGGGACCAGGCAGAGGAAGTAATTCTTATCGTAGTAGCCAGTGATGGTCTTAGCGACATCGCCCAGAAGCGTCACCTCGTCAAAAGCGGAAGCAAGCACCCAGTTGATGAAGTTGAGGTTGAAATCGGTGCCCTCTTCTGCATTGATGTCCTCGTTGATGCGGCGCATCTGATAGTTGTAAGGGCATTCGCCAACGAATCCGAGAGTGCGATAAAAAGCGAAGTATCCGGCCAAAGAATCAACCAGTTTGTTTCGCTTCTGGCGGACACGTTCCGGGCTGAGGTTTAATTCTGCTGCGACTTCATCTCTTTCACGAGGAACTTGGTCTTCGTGTATGATGAACAAGCCTTCAATGATGGTGCGCTCCTCTCCTTCCAGTCCCTCAAAGTAGGCTTTCAAGGCAGCAAACAGCGGAAAGTGGCCCAAAGTGTTTTCCAGTTCGTGAATCTCGTCCTGCGCATCGGCGGGAATCTGCAGGTCATCGAGTGTCTTCGTGAAGAATTTGGTGACGGCGTCTTCTACGGACTGTTCGTCTGCGAAACTCTCCATGAAGTCTCTGATGCCGTTAAGCACCCCCATAACCTCGGCTGCAGTAGTCCTTCCGACATTTCTCATCTTGACGGGATCGAACTTCGGATTGGTGAAGGTTGCATACATCTCCGTCAAGGAATTGTGATTCTCCTCCAGAAAGATGATGATGCCGTTCTTTGCACGGACCGACAAGCCTTCAAGACGGGGCATCACCAGTGGGAGAAGGGTGTCAATGTTGGCAGGAAGTGAACGCGGAATGAAATCCGGGGCATCGGTATTCTGCCCTTCGTGGGTAGGATTGAGGATTGACTGGATGGCCAGTATCTCATCAACGGTCTTGGCTCCGCAGTTTTTAAGGGAACGAATGTCCCTGCGAGACATCTTGACGAAAGCATCCAAAAATGCATACCTGTCAGGGTAATCTCCTTCCAAAGCATGCAACACATTGTTGGTGCGGACGGAGTAGAATGATAAAAGGGCGTCGTATTTACTCGACAGTTCGTCGAAACTCACGGCCGAAGCCGCTTCGACGGGCATAGAGGTGTCAAAACTATCGAGCATAATTGGGGTTGTGTGTCTATTAAATAGACAAATATACTCAAACATATTCAAATATCCTTAAAAATGTTAAAAAATCGAATGTGCCAGAAAATAATTGACAATATGTGGTCAACTTTTCGGACCTGGGATTTATGAAGTATTCTGAAAAGCCTTGCCACAAGAAAAGAGTGGAAAGGCTCGATAAAAGTCATGACCAGCCGTCTATGTAATTCCGGATAACAGTCCAGGGATTTCTACCTCATGGCCGTTATAAAGCAGGATTATCATCGTTTTTGGGCAACATCCGTTCAACGGAGACAATCTCCAGATCCAACTCCTCAATGAGCGCCATCACATTGTCCAGGTGCTCCGGAGAGATGTAGCGGCGGATCTCCTCAAGGATTGGGTTTACCGGCGGCGTACTTGCTGGTGTTGTAAGCCGGCCCAGTTTCCAGGCGATGAGGATGTCGGCAACATCGGCACCAGCGGCCTTCTGTTCTGGCGTAGCCTTGCGCAGAATATAGTCCGATACCTGGATACTGAGCCATGGACGCTCCGCAACTTTCTCCACCCACGTGTCGTAGGCATCGGAGTCCGGGAACGCAATCACTTTCCGACCCTCCAGGACATCTACCCGGTCGTTGAGCTGCCCCTTACCTCCGGTAGCCAGCCAGTTGCACTCAGGCATTACGGCAGCACCAATGATGGCGGTCTTCTCGGACTCAACCAGGATCACCGGCTTATCAGGGTACTTGGCAAGTAAATGCTCTCCGAAAAGGCATTGCTTGAGTTCCCACTTCTCAGGAAGTTGTTTCTTCAGGAGGGTGTGTACCCAGGTGATGCGGCCCGGTTGGGATTCATCCTTGATGCGCTTTCCGGTATCCGGATTGTACTTCATCACCTTGCCGGTTCGGCAACGACCTTTGATGTCAATCTGAAAGAAGATGACATCCCCAGCCTTGGTGACGCCAATGAGATAATCGGCAATCACGCGGAGGATAGTGTCGGTGTCAAAGAGATTGGTGAGAAAGAGCAGGAAGGCGCTCAAAGGATTGGTCCTGACCGTTTTCTGGACGATTTCCATCGGAATGGTGGAGACATCGCCCTCCGGTTCCGGAGAGGTTTTCCGGAGGGGTTTTGATGTCTTCTTGGGCTTTCCCAGCCAGCCTGGCGGCTTACGCCAAGACTCATCCTGGGAGGGCGGGTACTTGACGTAGCCACAGCTGGATTCGTGGTCACAGCGGCCGTACTCTTCGCCAACGATGTTTTCGTCATCATCGACATAAGGTGTGAAGCAATGCGGCCTGCCACACTGGGGACACGTGAGCCTGCTGGCTTTACCGTGGTACTTCAGAAGGTGGTAGCGGTAATTCTTACTCATGTTCTTCAGTAGTTAAGGGTAAAACCTGCTGGACGGGAGGTGTATCGGGTTGTATCGGTTGTATCGCATCCGATGCGGGCGATGCAACCGATGCAGGAGCCTGGTCATCAACCGGAAGGGTGATGCCTTTTTCCCTGGCTTTTTCAAGGCGACGCTGGACTTTGCCGGGCGACATTTCAAGAGCCTTGGCTATCTCGCGCTGGGACATGCCCTGCTTCTGAAGCCGCAGACAAGCGTAGATTTCGTCCAGGTCTTCGGCAGGGTTGCCGTGCTTGAGATGGTCGTTCTCGTTGCCATGGCCCTGGAAATCGTAGGTAAGGATACCGGACTCCTTTGTCACCTCGTAGATGATGACGTTTTCCTCGTCATAAGTCGTAGGGATGGAGCGGGTCTTCACCTGCTTGACGTACCTAAGGTTGGCATCCTTGGCTGATTTGCCAATGGCGATTCCCTCGTCGAAGAAATTCATCAGTTTGGCGCTGCCGGCCATGTGAGACGCTGTAAGCGGCTCATAACCACGGATTTTAGGCGTGTGCGCTACGCAGATGATGGTGAGATTGTACTTCTTCTTCAGGCGGATGAGGCGCATCATGAATTGTCCAGCGGTAGCACCCTTTTCAGAGTCATTGCAGGCGAAGGTGATGTTGTCCAGAATGAAGAAGAGGATACCCTTTTGGGCGGCGGCCTCGATGGAGTCGAGGATTTCCACCTCCAGGTCCTCCCGGGTAATCAGGTCGGGGTCAATCTCGGCCCTGATGAAGTTCTCGGGAAAGACGTGGATAAGGCCCGTTTCGGGGTCGGAGAAGCGCATCTGGAACTGCTTCGCGCTGAGTTCCAGGTCAATGTACATGACCTTGAAGAAGCGGGCAATCTCCTCTGCAATCATCATTGCAAAGATGGTTTTGCCCGATCCCGTAGGTCCGAACAGTGCGGTAATCTCATACTGTACGATGAGACCGAAAAAGAAAATAATAGGAGCAGCCATGTTTATACAGTCTTCTATCCAGGAGTTTCCGGACTTGGCGGCAAAGATGCCGTACTTGTCCGGTTGACGCTGTGCCTTCTCTACTTCTTCCCGGAGTTCCTCCACCGGGGAGTTATCCCCGGGAAGGTCCTCGGCGGGAAGATTTCCCTGCAATTCTCTATCGTCTGACATATGCATGTCTCCTATAGTTGTAATATCCGCCACCAATGCGGGTGGTGCGGTTGCCCGTGGGCTTGTTCCAGAGGAGCGGGGTTGTGCTTTCTGGCGTGATCTTCCCATGGTTCACCTTGCTTTGACCTAAACTCAGACGCTTCATTACTTGGTCCTCCTCTGGTTAAAGAGTTCAAGCGCGTAATCCGCGTCCACGACGATCTTACGTCCGTTCTGGCTAACGGCCTCACGGATGACGTTGTCTTTGTAGTGCTGTGCCTGTTTGTGGGAGCAGTGGAACAGCTCTCGAATTCCGTCAAGACCGTAGACGTAGCGTTTCGGTGCTGCCTTCGCAGGCAGAATTGCGTTGCCGTTGCCGACTCTTCTTTCCAAGTACTGGTCAAATACCTGGAACAGGTCCCTTATTGTCAGCGAGGAAAGGGAGCGACCCTCATCAAAACCTTTATTCATGTTTTATTTGGGTTTTGATTTGAACTTGCCGGGACTCCGGAAGATGAGTCTCTGCAAGAACAACTTGCTCACTACAGCGGTTCGGCTTCCGTCCTCCCCGCAGGTTCACTGATGCAAAGGAAACTACATTACACCAAAATTGTGTCTATTGATAGTCTACCAATAGACAAGGATAGAAAATGAAAAGACCCCGATAGATTCTATCGAGGCCAATGGATTTTAATCAATCGGAACTTTTCCGTCGCGTCCAAGATCTTGATAAGATTGACGGAACTGTTTGGCTATAAGCGGCTTTCTATGTCGAGAATCCTTCAATAGCCCGTCAATCGGTTTCCATCCGGATTCTTTGTTACGCGGACCAAAGAAATCATGGTCGTGGCAGTAAAGGACAAACTCAGACCTGGGCACTCGGAGGGTACCATCTTGTGTTATTTGTTTGTCTTCGATGGCTTGGAGTAGTTCTGGAAAGACTGAAATGGATTTGTTTGGAATTATCTGTCGGAGTTTGGCACCACCCTTGGTCGGCGTTTCTCGTGGTGTAGCCTGCTCCTTCTGCTTTAGGACTGCGGCATCAAATTCTTCCAATTCCTTCGTTAGCTTGACAAAAGCAAAGATGACAATAAAAGCCCCGATTCCCAGATAGCAGTATGGCATTGTAACTTTGCTTGGAACCATACCCCAAATGGGGTTTTGCTCCCAAACTCTAACGAATGTGTACAAAAGCATTTCGCATGCGAAAAGCTTGATAAGAAGTTGAAAAGCCCATCGACCAATGATGCGCTGTCTCTTATAATAGTTGGAATCATGGAACTCGCTCATACTCTCTGCCTCTGCTGAAGGTCGCTGTTGCACTGGGCGAGTTGGTCGGCCGTGAGACGCTCACCTTTCTTATTGCGGAATACGCCGTCTATTTTGCGCCAGGTGTCGATATTGAAAGACTCGAAGATACTGTTGTCCACTGTAAAACGTACAAATGCCGCCATTGATGTCTTCAACTGAAAGTTATCGTCGAAAATGACTTCCTTGCCTGGTTTGTCGAACAAGGCTTTAACCTGTGAAATAGGCAAGACTGACTTATCCGGCTTCCAGTTGCCTTGAACGGGAGCCTTACCCTCTATGAGGTAACTCGCCCAATTGCGCTTCATCTTAAAGAAGTTTTCATCGTCAGCGTGACGCTCTATAGCCTCCAGGGCAAGCGATAGAGAAAAACCATTCCACGCCAGAATAATGGCGGCAATGATTATAGCATATATTATTTGGGTTTCTTTGGGGGCCGGATAGGTCTTTATGCCAATCCAATTAAGAAATCGAAACGGAAAGTTCTCAAACCAGAAGAAGTCGTAGACCAAACATATCCAAAGAATAGCCATGAGCGAGTACATAATTATTGCTCGCATCTTTCTGTATTTGACTACATTAACTTCCATTACTACATATATAGTTTTTGGTAATCTTGAAATGCTTGTTTAAGACTCTCCGCAGAAATCAAGGCTCCAGAACGGTCCAAAAGGACGCCGTCAATGGAACGCCAATTTTCAAGCCTCCACGGCTTAAACAATTCGTGCTCTACGCAATACTGAACAAGAGAACGCCTGCTCTGTTTAGGCTTCAGTTGTAGAGCGTTCGAGAGTATTCCTGCCTCAACAAGTAGTTTCAATTCTGGATGCGTGTCTAAAGGAAGAGGCTCTGGCTCTACGCGAGCACGATTACTTATAACGATGGCCTCCGGAATAGCTGGCTGGGCTTGTTGCATGTATTTCATTACATCCAACCAGGAAGGGCCGATATACTGTTTTCTTGTAATATCCCAGATGGTAGCATCAAATGATCCATCGGATTCGTAATAGCCGTCATGGTCCTGGACAACACAGTGACTCATGTAGCCAATGGCCATTTGACGGGGACAAATCTTAAACAGTCCTGACGGCCTGTCATAACCAAGATCTGCTGCCTGGATAAGGCGATAGATGCTGGCTCCGTTCTGAATTGAATCGAAGTCGATATATGCCATCATAAGGTTGATGGCTTTCTGTGTCTCTTCCTTTACGGGTGTATTCTTGTAGAGAGGATTTTCGGACGGGTATTTATTGAGGATGCGGAATGCACGCTGTAATATGTAATTGACTGAATCCTCATCGATACCGGGTGGAACGTTGCGGAGGCGGTTTTCTATTTCGGTCAGAAAATCAAATTCCGTCTTGACACGCTTGCATCTGTCCCCATAGGCCTGGGTCAGGAATAGCGTGTAGGCATCATCGGCCATCTTCTGAATCTCCTCATCAGCAGGGAATTTGTCTTCCGGAATACATTTGTCCGGAAAGACAAAGCCGCAATACTTGTAACGATAGTTATAGCATGTGAAGCAAGTGTCCTGATGGCGCTCTATTAATTCCAGTATTTCTTCGTATGTTGTCATGTGGCGTCCTGTCTTTTGCAATCACAAATTTAACGATTTCCCCCGTAACTCGCTACTGAATTGCACTTTAATCTATCAACAAACGTGGTAATGAGTATGCAAAATCGGCCTCCCAGTATATTGGAAGGCCGATGGTGATGGAGCTTTGGGAACTCGAACTGTAGGGTTGCCCGCTAAATAAGCACAATCCATTGGCCGTCCTTGTCCCCGCCTTTTCTGTCAAGTGCCCTTTTCTTTTTCAAAGCAGCAATCTCACGGTTGACTGTGGAGATAGAGATATTAAGTTTCTCTTTCATTTCCTCTGTCGTTACTCTATCATTCTCTTTCATGAGAGAGAGGAGCAATTGTTGCCTGGAGGTTAGCACAATGGGTTTTTCTCTCTCATCTTCTCTATCATTTACTCTATCACCACTGAGCCTCGGCGTGAGCGGTTTGGCAAAGCGAATGGTCAGATAAACATACCCATTTGCCAACTCGAATTCCGGCTTGGGGAGGCCGCTTTCTTTGCAGAGGTCGAAGATGTCGGGGATGCCTCGGCCCCAGGCTTCCATCAGGCCACTCTTAAAGAAGACTTCACTGATGAGTTTGTTGATGGGTTGAGATTGAGGACGCCTATAGAAGCTTTCTGGCGATGTGCCAGGAGGAAATGCCCCGGGGTTGGCGAATTCCACTCGATCGTCAAAGATGGCGACAGATAGCACGTTTCCGCTTGACCACCAAGTTCTGTGTATGAGAATGTTGAGTGCGGCTTCACGGATGACCTTATAGGGAACGGTAAGGGTGTCAATGCGCTCCTTCTGGTCCATGGTGCCAGAAAGGAACATGTGCTTGCGGCAGAAGGCTTCAATAGCGTCGTACTGGTCGAAGAGATTGCCCTCGCAGACCATCTGGTCACGGAAAACGCGCATGTTTGTCCCCTCGAAGCGTGCCAGTTTGAGTTCACACTGGGAAATCTGCCGGGTTGGATTCTTGCCGAATAGGGCTACGGCTGCATTGATGAGGTAGCCTTCGGCCGTGCGAAGGTTGAAATGATCCAGGCGCTGGTTGACGCTGCGCAGGGAGGCTGCAGAGGCGGGAATCCTGCCCTTGTTGATGCCGGCGTTGATGACATCGACCAGGCGCTTGTTGCTGATGTCTTTGTCGGTGGCTCCGGGGAGCATGGTTTTCTCCCAACTGAATTTCTCCGGGTCGCTGAGACGGATGCGCTCGTCGAACATTTCGCGAGGCATCTGGGCCGTG
>Ga0310697_10004067_pt1 | contig 14544 bp, 14 predicted proteins | sample 172DNAGHGlowgp2_FD_203883 | JGI IMG/M metagenome (GOLD analysis project Ga0310697, IMG submission 203883) | Sheep rumen microbial communities from Palmerston North, Manawatu-Wanganui, New Zealand - 1728 DNA GHGlow gp2 (v2) (version 2) | ecosystem: Host-associated > Mammals > Digestive system >...
GTCGTAGCCCGAGCCGCCGAAGGTCAGTTTCAGCAGTTCGTAGGGGTTCACACCGGCCCATTGGGCGAGGTTGGCGATGAGCGTCGAGCTGCTGCCGAGGCCCCAGTTTGGGTTGAAGTCCAAACGAGTGGTGAATTTCAAGCCGTTTCCTTTAAAGGCATTGGGATTCAGGTTTTTGACGGCTTGCAAGATTTGGGCCAGTTTTTCGGCTTTGTTTTGGTCGGTGCAGTGGATGATTTCGAGGTTTTCGGGGTCTAAGGTAACAGAAAACCAATGTCCATCAGGTTTGTGGGCGTCCCATTGTAGAGACGTTTCCCGAAACGTCTCAGATGATGCATTTTTTTCATTGGGAGACGTTTCAGGAAACGTCTCTACAGACATCGATTGTCCCAATTTCAGCGGCAAGGCCAAAGCCAAAGCGCCTCGCAGGACGAGGTATTCGCCTGTCAGGAGGAATTTTCCATGGGCTTGGTAAAGGCTCATTTTTTCAAGGATTCAAGGTATTGTTCAACGCCTGCATACGACACGGTCTTGTCCTTGAAATACTCGCGTGCCTGTTTCTTCTCCTCGTCGTTAGCATTCAGTTGGTTGAGGATGTTATTGAGGTGCATCTTCATGTGGCCGGCTTGGATGCCTTTGGTGGTCAGCGAGCGCACGGCGCTGAAGTTGTTGGCCAAGCCCATTGTGGCGGCCACCATCATCAGCTCGGGGGCGGTGGGGTTGCCCAAAAGCTCCAAGGTCTTCTTGGCCAGGGGGTGCAGGCTGGTCAGGCCGCCCACGGTGCCCAAGGCCATCGGCACTTCCAACTCGAAATGGAAGATGCCGTTCTCAATCGTGACGCTCGAAAGGCTCTCGTAGCGTCCATTGCGCGAGGCGAAGGTGTGGCCTGCGGCTTCCACGGCGCGGAAGTCGTTGCCCGTGGCTAAAACCACCGCGTCGATGCCGTTGTAGATGCCTTTGTTGTGCGTGGTGGCGCGGTCCACGTCGATATGGGCGATGTCGACGGCCTTCTTGAATTTCTTGGCGTATTCCGCTCCCGAAAGTTGCTCATCGATGCCATCCAATTGTTCCACAGGACATTCCACCCAGACCTTCACGCGACAGTCGGGCGTGTTGTTCGACAGGATGGTCATGATGATTTCCACCTTGCGCAGCGCTTCTGGCAGGTCGTTTTGTTCGGCGAAGTAGTCTTGCAGGCTGTGGCCAAACTGCTCCAATACGGAGTTGATGAAGTTGGCACCCATCGCGTCGCCCGTGTTGAACTCCGTGCGAATTTGGTAATAGTCAGCGATTTGGTCGCTGTAGTCGATAAGTTGCATCCGCAAAATGCCGCCGCCGCGTTTGCGCATCTTTTCGGTCATGGCGTCGGTGTCGGCCAGGAGGCGTCTCTCGATTTCAGGAAACAGCGCAAACAGCTGTTCTTTGGGTCCGCTCCAGCCGAAATGCACCTGCCCGACCTTGCGCACGTCGATGACTTCGGCATGGAAGCCACCACGCTCGCCCCAAAACTTGGCCGCCGCCGAGGCTGCGGCGACGACCGAGCTTTCTTCGATGACCATCGGAACGATGTAGTCCTTCCCGTTGATGCTGACGTTAGGCGAGATGCCGTAGGGGATGAAGAAATTGGTGATGGTGTTCTCGCTGAACTCGTCGAAAAGCTGCTGTTGCCTCGAATCGGGATGCCAATAGCTCTTCAGCAGGCTGATGAACTCGCCGGGATTCTCAAAATAATTGGCAATCAGCTTCAGCTTCTCTTCCTTGAGAAGTTTCGAAAAGCCTTTCTTTATGCGTTCACGAGTGGCCATAGCCTAGTTTACCATTCCTCTTCTTCGATGACCTTTTCGGGTTCGAGGCTCTCTTCAAATTGCTTGCCCCAGTCTTCAGCGAAGGCGGCAATTTGTTCAAGATAGTTGTCCCAGATAGGCTGATAAAGAGGATCTTCCTTGTTCATCCATTCCTCGCAGGGGTGGTTCGACTGGGTCTTCTGCATGAAGTCGGTGAGTGTGTAACGCACGCGACCTTCACGGACCTCGATGGTGAAACGATAGGTAATCCAGGGCCATTTCGACTTCACGGCGTCGCCGTTGTTGAGTTGGAACTGGTGTTTGCCTTTCAAAGTGCGTCCGTCGTTTTGGTTGAGGATGTTGGCAGGACTCTTGTAATAAGAGTTCATGAAAGTGCTGAAGATGCGGTTAAACACTTCATCCTCAGAACCTTGTGTTGGAATGACCTTGCGGAAGGTGATCTGTTCGGTTTTGGGGTCGATGGGGAGGTTGGTTTGGGCAAAGGCGATGGTCGCAAACACGAGGGCGACGATGGTCAAGACTACTTTTTTCATTGGTTCAAATTTTTGACAAAATTAGTAATAATTCGGTTTGATTTTGCATACGATGGGCATTTCATGCAAATTTCAGGCCAAAATCAAAAAGGAATAAGTTGCGAGTCATCCGAACAGTCGATATTGAGTTGCGGATGGCCTTTGTAATATAGGGTGGAGGCTTCTTTCAGCGTTCCGTCCATGAAATCAGCGACTTGCACTGTGGCTTCTGAAGCGCTGTTGAGTTCGACATGCATGGTGCCGACGCGGGTCTCTACCATATTCAAAATGCTGGCGTCGTGTAACTTGATATTGGCGGTGGCGGTTTCACCGCCTTTGTTCACGAAACGCGAGGCACTTTTCAATTCAATGTCGAATTGCTCCGCAGACTGGATCTCGCCGTTGAATTGCGAGGCGTCGTCCAACTCGGCATTGCAAGTGGCTCCAACGAATTGGAAACCCGTCATCAGCGAAGCGTCTTCCAGCTTGATTATGCAACTTTCGCCACTGAAAACGAGGCCATTGCATTTTGAGGCATCGCTTAGCTCGACTTCGATGCGTTGTCTGGCGAACTCGCCACGGCATTGCACTTGGGCGGCATCGTTGAGGTCGAGTTTTTCGAGGTGCGTGGTGTGGACGGTGGCGCGAAACTCCGAATTAATGACGGGATAGACATTGGTCGTGAATCCTATTTCGAGCTTGTTGCCTTCTATCTGAGCCTTCACATAAGGTTCCAGATAAGCGGAGTACGCTAATTCCACGTATGTAACGCTGTCTGAAACAATGGTTACTGGCCAGGCATCGCTGACTTCAATCTGTCGGATGTCGCTGTTTTCCAAAACGGTCTTCTGCACAAGGGTCATGTCGGCCTCTTTCTTGCATGAGGTGGCGAAAAGTGCCGCCACGCAAAGGAGGATAATGGGTTTATATACTTTCATAGTTTCTTTTTTATCACAAAACCAGCAAAACTAGCAAAACTCTATCGGAGGTTGTGGAAAGCATGCCAACTGGCTGCTTTCCGGCGGCAAGCGGTTGCATGCCGCCAACCTTGCAAATGAGGTTTTGCGTGTTTTGTATGTTTTGTGACATAATAACGACGTTAGGGTTGAATTATTATTGGTGATGATAAGGTTCGCCCTTTAAAATCGTGAAGGCACGGTAAAGCTGCTCGACGAAGATGAGCCGCACCATCTGGTGACTGAAGGTCATGGGCGAGAGCGACATTTTGGCGTTGGCACGGTCGTAGACTTCCTGCGCGAAGCCGTAAGGCCCGCCAATGATAAAAACCAACCGCTTAGCTCCAGATGCCATCTGTTTTTCAAGGCTTTCGGAGAATTCAACCGAGGTAAACTGCTTGCCGTTTTCGTCCAACAGTACGACTTGGTCGCCAGGTTGCAGTTGCTGCATGAGCAGGAAACTTTCAGCTTTCTTTTGTTGGTCCTCGCTGAGCGTCTTACGGTTGCGCGGGTCAGGAATTTCCTTCATCTCGAACGAGGCATAATGCCCGATGCGGCCCACGTATTTCTTGATGCCGGTGATGAGGTAGTCCTCGTCGGTTTTCCCTATGACCAAAAGTAGTATTTTCATTTTTTTCGTCACAAAACCGACAAAACTGTCAAAACTATTAAGGTGAGTAGTGAAAAGCCTGCCAACCGGCGGCTTTTCGGCGGCAAGCGGTTGCGTGCCGCCACAATAAAAACGGTTTTGTGGGTTTTGTATGTTTTGTGATTATATTATAACTTTGTGTTTTCTAATAGTTTATAAACGTTGTCTCGGTCTTGTTCCAACTGGGCTTTAAGTGCATCCAAGCCGTCAAACTTCTCCTCGTCGCGGATGCGGTCGATGAAGCTGACGCGGATCTGCTTGCCGTAGAGGTCGCCGTCGAAGTCGAACAGGTTGACCTCAATGATGGGGTTGTCTTCGCTGCGGTCGCCGATGGTGGGGCGGTGCCCGATGTTGGCCATGGCCTTGTAGGTCTTACCTTCGTAGTCGACGAGACAGGCATATACACCCCGGTTGCTGATGAGCATGTATTCCCTTGGCAATTCAAGGTTGGCGGTGGGGAAACCCAAGGTGCGCCCGATCTTGTTGCCCACAACGACTTCGGCAGCGATGCTGTAGGTGTAGCCTAACAGCCGGTTGGCGCTCTTTATGTTGCCCACAGCCAGGGCGTTGCGAATCTTCGTCGAGCTGATGGCGATGTTCTCAACGTCTTGTGCGGCAACACGTTCCACCTTGAAGCCGTATTTCATCTTCATGTCGTTGAGCAGGCCGAAGTCGCCCATGCGGTTCTTGCCGAAATGATGGTCGTAGCCGACAACGATGTAGGCGGGTTTGATGTTATCGATGATGTAGTCCTTGATGAAGACTTCGGAGGGGGTGCGTGAAAACTCCTTGGTGAAGTTGATGATGACCACATTGTCGATGCCGAACTCCTCAAATTTCTTGAGTTTTTCCTCGGGCGTACAGAGGAACCGCAGGTTGGAGCTGTCGATGTTGAGCACCTGGCGAGGATGAGGCTCAAAAGTGACCACAACGGTTTGTCCTCCAACGCTTTGGGCAAGGTTTCTCATCTTGGCAAAGATGGCCTGATGCCCAAGGTGGACGCCATCGAAGGTGCCGATGGTGACCACGGCGTGGGGGATGTTGCGGGTTTCTATGATGTTTCTGAAGACTTTCATGAATGCTTGAATAACATGGGACTATCTTCTTTGCCGTCATGGCGGAGGGACATCCGTCATCTCCTGAATGCGAAGGTGAAACCTTTCTGCTCAGGAGATTGCGGGTCGATGCCCGCAATGATGGTTAGTAGTGCTGTATCGTGTTTTCTATAAGGTATTTAGCAATTTGAACGGCATTGGTAGCGGCGCCCTTGCGCAGGTTGTCGCTGACGCACCAGAAGTTGAGGCCGTTCTCCACCGAGAAGTCGCGTCGGATGCGGCCCACGAAGACCTCGTCCTTGCCTTCGGCATAGAGGGGCATCGGATAAATGCTGTTAGCCGGGTCGTCTTGCACCACCACGCCGGGCATCGAAGCCATCAGCTTTCGCGCTTCGTCGAGGTCGTAGGGACGTTCAAATTCCACGTTGACGCTCTCGCTGTGGCCACCCCACACGGGCACACGCACCGTGGTCGACGAGACGGCAATGTGCTCGTCGCGGAGGATCTTGCGCGTTTCGTTCACCATCTTCATCTCCTCTTTGGTGTAGCCGTTGTCGAGGAAGGAATCGATGTGGGGCAGGATGTTGAGGTCGATGGGGTGGGGATAGCAAGTCGTGCCACTGGCGCCAGCGCGCTCGGCCTTCAGTTGGTTGACCCCTTTTTGGCCGCTGCCCGAGACGCTTTGGTAGGTGCTGACGACGATGCGTTTGATGCCGTAAGCCTTATGGAGCGGTGCCAAGGCCATCACCATCTGTATGGTGGAGCAGTTGGGGTTGGCGATGATGTGGGTGTCCTTCGTAATCGTGTCTGCATTAATCTCTGGCACGACGAGCGGCACGTCCTTTTCCATGCGCCAGGCCGAGCTGTTGTCGACGACGAAGGTGCCCTTTTCGGCAAAACGCGGCGCATATTGTTTTGATGCCGCTGCCCCAGCCGAGAAGATGGCGATGTCGGGACGGGCAGCGATGGCGTCGTCCACGCTGACCACTTTATAGGTTTTGCCTTGGAAATTGATTTCCTTGCCCACGGAGCGTTCCGAGGCGGCGACAATCAATTCGTCTATCTGAACTTTCTGTTCATCAAGCACTTGAAGCATCTTTGAGCCGACCAATCCGGTGGCTCCAACCACTGCGATTTTCATATTTTCCTCCTTACGAAATCAAACCGCAAAGATAGGAAAAAAGTATTAAGTGGTTGATTTAAAACCGTTACATTTCTTCGGCCCGCCGAAGCTGACTTTGTGTTTCTTATTCTTTCACCCACTTGCCGCTGGCTTCTTTCTGGTTGTCGTGCCAGACCTCCCAGAGATAAATGCCTGAAGGCCAGTTTTGGGCGTCAATGCTCGTGTTGAAGTCGAACATCTGGGCTTTCATCAGTTTGCCTTGCAGGTCGTAGAAGCGGACGACTGCGCCTTCCGTTTGGGCCTCGATTTGGACGCAATTTGTGCCAGGGTTGGGGTAGACGCCACACGAAAGGCCATCCTTTTCCTCCACTCCCACATAGGTGGGCTCGTTCATCTCGGCGAGCGTAAAGACGAACTGGCCAATATGTTCAGTATCAAACAAGTCATCATATCCGTAATAGCGAAGGGCGTGTTCTTGTTCTTTAAGATAGGATTCGAAAAACACAGGTTGAGTATGAAGATAGAAGTAGTCGTCCCAGCCCCAGTCTTCCCCTTCTTTTTTGTAGAACGACACTGTCAGTGTGTTTTCCTCCTCGTTGAGTTCGTATGTGGCCCGATAAACGAGGCTCCAGTCCTGCATTTCATCCGACCATGTTCCAACTTGCCATTCCGTCACGCGATCGTTTTCATCGTATACATACCTAACGATGTCTGAATTAACCCACTCGCCATCGGTCAAAGTCTGTGTCATTTCCGACTCCTCTTTTCCGTTCTCGGTGTAGGTGTAGGTTGTTTGCTTCGTCAAGGTCAGTTCACCTTCGATGCTATAATTTTCTATAAGTTTCGAAGTCAGGTTGAACGCTTCATCGTAGTGGAAAACAGTTGTCTTTCTGAGCAACATCCCTTGGGTTTCCCAAGATGTCCAATAATTTTCGATTTTTGTTCTGCCTTCATCTTCATATTCGTATAGCCAATGTTGATGATAGTCGTCTTCATACTCGCCTTTGTATTCTACCTTTTCAATCAGGCCGTCAGCATTGTAGTCATACACCCAGTATTCACTTTCGTTCATTTGACTCCAAAGATGCGATTTCGTTTTCAACCTGTTGTTTTCATAGGTGTATTGGAAGGATTCGTCGTACACAGGCCATCCTCCTTCATGCCAGATGTGTTCTTGCATTAGCAAGTCATTGTTGTAGGAGTAGGTACTGGTCAAGCTGTGGCCGGGTAATGCATAGCCTGTCAGTTTTCCATCTTCGCTGTATGAGTAGGAGGATGGGATTTCCTTGATTAGCTGACCCGATTCATCGAATTGTCTTGCAACGATGCTGATTGGCTGTAAAACAGTGCTTTCAGTAAACTGTGCATAGCCGATGGTTGCGGCCATCGTGCAAATGATTGATAATAACAATGGTTTTTTCATGATGCTTTGTTTTTTGTTGTTTTGGCGCAAAATTACGCAATTAATCTATTGTTGTGTGTATTTAATTTGAATTTTCCAAAGCTTTCATGTATTCTTTGCAGGCGGGCACCGCGCTGTCGTTTTCGTAGTAGCCTACGCCATTAATATAATGTGCCCGCGCATCCAAGAAGATAATGTTGTCGTTTAGGTCAGGAGATTGCGGATCAAGTCCGCAATGACGCCAAAAGGCGTGAGGGGTGTCTCGTAGGGGGAGGGCTAGGCTGTCGAAATAGGCCATGGCCTGCTGCAATGCCTTGCGGTTGGCCTGCGCGCTGTCGTTTTTGTATAACGCTTCGGCCAACAACAATTCGTAATAATGGCGGTCGGTAAGGTCGGTAGAGACGGTGTGCACACCGTCTCTACAATCCAGCAAAAGGGCCAACGCGCTGTCGGGCCGCTGCTGCATCACGCTGTCGATGGCAGCCAAGGACGACGCATCGCTGCGCAGCACCACGGTATCGTCGGCGCACGACACCATACACGTGGCCATGCAGTTCGCCCATGCGGCCAGCCATACCCATACACCGATCATCCATCGTCTTTTCATCGAAAAAAAACAGGAAAAATCTTCCAAAATCTTCTGCATTTTATCTTGACTTTTACATTTTTTCCTACTTTTGCGTCTATCTAAACGATGTTTTGGATATGTTTAACAACCTTAAAATTACATAATTACTAACAAAAAAGTTTCACTATGAAAAAGACTGTATTAATGATGGCCGCCCTTTTGTTGGGCTCAATGGCCTTTGCACAGACTGATGACAAGGCACAAGCCGTCGACCAGTATGGCAACAAGGTGAACGTCAAGTCGCTGCAGACTTCGAGTCGCGACGGCATCTTGGTGTTCGAGTCAAAAGACAAAGACTACAAGTTCTGGTTCGATGCCAGAGTGCAGGTCGATTTTGGTCACTATTTTGGTGCCCAGGAATGGGCCGACCCGATTGGCTCAGGCGCCAGCATTCGTCGTGCACGCTTTGCTGCCAAGGCTCAAATCACACCTGAATGGTATGGTGAGATCGACATGGAACTCGCCAACGGCTCCTTCGAGCTGAAAGACGCTGTGGTTCGCTACAACGGCTTGAAGAATTGGCAGTTCACTGTCGGTAGCATGAAGCCCGACTTCACCATGTCGCGCAACACCTCTTCACGTTACCTCATGTTCATGGAGCGCCCGATGGTGATCAACGCCTTCGCTCCCAGCCGCCACCTCGGCGTCTTCGCCAAGTACACCAACAAGTACTTCTTCGGTAGCGCCAGCGTGCTCTTCCAGGAGATCGAAGGCCAAGAGACCCGCGACTATGTTGAGGCCAACAACAAGGACTATGGCATGGACGAAGGCCTTTCATACGTCGGTAAGGTCGTGGTACGCCCCATCAACGAAGACAATGTGGGTATCCATGTCGGTGGTGCTGTGATGTACGATGCCCCCAAGACTTCCGATGAGATGGGTGTTTATAGCGGAACGCGTTTCAGCTGCCGCAACACCACCAACATCAGCCGTAAGAAATACATCGACACCGACGACATCAAGAACACCGACCACAACCTCATCGCCACCGCCGAACTCGCTGGCCACTACAACGGCCTGCGTCTTGAAGGCGCCTGGGTGTCGGACTGGACCTACATGAAGCCTGAAGTCGGCATCGACAAACCTTATCACTTCCAAGGCTGGTACGTGGAAGGTGCCTGCCTCCTCCTCGGTGGCAAGCAGAGCTATGACTCCGACGGCGCCAAGTTCAACCGCGTGCGCACCGGTCGCAGCTGGGGCGACATCGAACTCGTTGCCAAATACGAGTTCCTCGACATGAACGACTACGAAGGTCGTGGCGACCAAGCCATCTATGGCGGTTCCGCCGAACTCTACGGCGCTGGTCTCAACTTCTACTTTTCCAAGAACGTGAAGATTGGTCTCAACTACCAGTATGTCAACAACGACCGTTATGCCAACGGCAAGGGCAAACTCTATGTCGGTCTCGATGCCGATGGCAACCCGACCAAGGACTTCACCAAGGTCACCGCTGCCGACGGCGAAGCTGGTGTGAACTACCACATGCTGCTGGCCCGTTTCCAAGTCGCTTTCTAAAGATATGAGCACATTTAATTTACATATTGGATGCGAGACTTTGTTGTATGGCTTTCAGCTTTCAGCTCAGAAGCAAACGAGCTTATAGCTGACGGCTGATAGCTTATAGCCATCAACATCTAAAAGTCTAGTGTCTTATGTCAAGTTAGATGGATGTAATATAAACCTTTATAAAAAACTGTATAACCCTTTAAAATTGAGAATAATATGAAAAAGATAATGTTTGTGGCTTTAGCCCTCATGATGGGTCTTGCCTCTTGTGTCAAGGATAAGCAATATCCCGGCATCAATATCTCCAATGTTTCTTACGCTCCCACGGCTGTCCAGGCTACCGATGACGTTACCGTGACGGCAACCATCACCAGCTTCAAGGACTTCACGGCCAAGTTGGTGTATGTCATCAATGAAGAAAGCAAGGAGCTGGCCATGACGGCTGGCGAAAACGACGTTTATAGCGGTATCATCCCTGCCTATGACAATGGTACGAAGGTGAAATTCTACGTGCAAGCCATGAACGGTGAGGTTACTGCCGTTTCTCCCGAAATGGAATACGAAGTGGGTGCTGTTGCCATCGACTACAGCGTGCTCCGCCTCAACGAGCTCAACGGCAACGACAAGTTCATCGAAATCTACAACGCCGGTGCCGATGCCATCAACCTGAATGGCGTTTACATCGAGAAGGACGGCGCCCAAAACTGGATTGGCGACAACACGGTGAAGATCGATGCCGGTGCCTATCTCGTGCTCTATAGCGAAGATGTCGTTCTCGACCACCCCGATGTCCCCGAAGCTCTTGTCTTCCATAGCGGTCTCTCCGCCAAGAAGAACGTCCGCATCCAGATGTTTACCCCTGCTGGTGCCTCTATCGACGACTTCAACCTGACGGCCATCGAGCTGAACGGCGAAGCCTACGGCTACGCCAGCAACCAAGCTCCTGCCTCCTACAGCCGCAATGCCGATGGCAACTGGTACTATGCCGATGCCACCCCTGGTGCAGCCAACGTTGACGGTGCCAATATCGTCCTCGGCCTCGAAGGTGGCGACGTGCCGCCCACTCCCGAGCAGCCCGACTACACCAACATCGTCCTCAACGAGTTGAACGGCAACGACAAGTTCATCGAAATCTACAACAAGGGCAACCTCGACCTCTCACTCGAAGGCATGACCATCATGAAGGACGACTATGTGGCTGGCGCCACTTGGACTGCCGACGCCACCGTCGTCGTTCCCGCCCACGGCTACGTGCTGCTCTATAGCGCCGATGTCGCCATCGACCATCCTGAGCAACCCGAGAACTTGTTCTTCAACAGCGGCTTGTCGGCCAAGAAGACCGTCCGCATCACCCTCTTCATGCCCGATGGCTCGGTGAGAGACGAATTCACCAGAGGCACCACCGGCGAATGGGGCCTGACCATCTCGGCCGTTGACGGCTCCTACGCCCGCACCCCCGACGGCGGCGACTGGAAGCTGGCCGAGGCCACGCCTGGCGCAGCCAACCCCGCCACTGGCGATGACATCCCGCAGGAATAATTTGTTTTAATACCATGTGAATCGTCCCTTCGACAGGCTCAGGGATCTTTGCTTTTATGAAAGTTAAGGGAGCCTGAGCCCGTCGAAGGCTCCGAATTTTGAATTTTTAAATTTTGAATCTTAAATAACTCTATGGCAAAAGAAGAAATGAAAATCGGCGAAGTGTCGAAGCCGAGATTTGAGTTCCGCTCCTTCGGACAGTGCTTCTGCGAGGCCCACAAACGCATGGCCCGCCTGTCGATGCCCGTCCCCGAGAAGGTCTGGGAGCGCCTCAGCGACGAGATCTATATCATCTCCCGCAAAAACGACATCAACAACACCAAGATACGCGACGGCAAGATGGACATCAAGACCTTCGTGCAGAGCGTCGACGGCCTTGAGCAGTGGAATCCTCTCATGAAGGGCGAGTTCCCCATCAGCCGCGAGGTGCTTGAGAAGGAAGTGTTCCCCGCTTTCATGGTCGAAATGCCCAAGCTGACGAAGGACACCTACACCTACGATGAGTTCATCGCCATGGTGAAGGCCAACCCCGACCTGGCTGCCGTGCGTGTCCACAAGCGTCGCTTCGGCTATATGGTCAACGACACCATCTGCGAATTTGGCGAAGTGCTCATCAACGGCGCCAAGGTGGTGACCATCAACTCCGAGTCGACCGAAATCGAGGACATCAAGAAGACCATCAAGGACTGTGGCCTCGAAGGTGTCGAAAACATCAACTATTTACAGGCGATCAAGCGCGTCATCGGCATGTCCGATAAGCCGCTTGCAAACGAATAAACGACTATGGCACAAGAGATTGAAAAAAAGTTTTTGGTAAAGGGTGACTTCAAGGCCGAGGCTTTCAAGGCCACGCGCATCACCCAAGGCTATCTCAGCAGCGTGCCCGAGCGCACCGTCCGCGTGCGTGTGAAGGGCGACAAGGGCTTCATCACCATCAAGGGCATCGGCAACGCCTCGGGCGCCGCCCGCTTCGAGTGGGAGAAGGAAATCCCCGTCGAGGAAGTGCAACAACTCCTCGAAATCTGCGAGCCCGGTGTCATCGACAAGACCCGCTATCTCGTCAAGAATACCGACGGCAAGCACACCTGGGAAGTCGACGAGTTCTATGGCGACAACGACGGCCTCATCGTTGCCGAAGTGGAGCTCACCGACGAGAACGAGCCCTTCGACAAGCCCGCTTGGCTCGGCGAAGAGGTCACCGGCGACCCCAAGTACTTCAACTCCATGTTGATGAAGAATCCTTATAAGAACTGGTAATAACCTAAAAGAGACTGGGTTGCACATTCCTTAAGCCTTTACCGTCATGGCGGAGACGCATCCGCCATCTCCTAAGCACGAAGACGACACTTTTCGCTTTAGGAGATTGCGGGTCAAGCCCGCAATGACGGTCAAGGCCCAGTCTCGCAGTCAAAAAAACACCCCCATGAGCACATTCGACCCGCTAGATATGAACAACTACAAAGTGGAAAAGCTGCCCAAGATGCAGAAATCCAACTTTGAGATTTGGATGGCACGCCTCGGCGGCCCCTTGGCCATCATCGCCTTCGTCGTGATTTATTGGTGCTGCCACATCGGATTCATCGACAACCTCAACACCGAGATGCTGACCGAGAAGGCCTTGAAGCGTTGCAACGACATTGGCTTTGACGAGTTCATCCGCACCAACTACGCCATGCTCGCCATCTTCGTCGCAGGTCTCATCCTTTGGATGACGGAGGCCATCCCCAACTACCTGACCTCGCTGTTCATCATCCTCGGCATCGTGCTCTGTAACGTCACCACACAGAAGGAAGCCTTAGCCCAATTGGGTCACCCCGTAATGTGGCTCAACATCCTTTCCTTTGTCTTGGCCAGCATGTTGGTCAAGACGCAATTCGCCAAGCGTTTGGCTTTGGCTTTTGTCATCAAGTTCGGCAAGAGCGCCAAAGGCGTGCTTTGGAGTTTTTTGGTCATTAACTTGGTGCTTTCGGCCTTTATCTCGGCTACCACGGTGAAGGCCACCATCATGTTGCCTATTTTCATGACGGTGTGCGCCATCTATGGTGCCTCCAACGGCAACCGCAACAACTTCGGACGCAACCTCGTCATCCAGAACCTCTTCCAGGTGAACATAGGAGCCAATGCGTTCTACACGGGTAGTGGCGCCCACCTGCTCGCCATCTCGCTCATCGCCGGCTTCGTCGGCAGCTGCGACTTCGGCTATGCCGACTGGCTCATCTCCTGTGGCCCGATGAGTTTGCTGATCTTGGTCATTGGCCTGCTGCTCGGCATCTATGTCTTCTTCCCGATGAAGAAAGAGGAGCAGGTGCCACAAATCGAAGGCGGCTTGGAACGCTTGAAGGAAGAGCTGAAAGCCATGGGCAAGATGAAGGCCGAAGAATATAAGGCCGTGGGCATCTTCGTGTTGGTGCTGTTTTTATGGGTCACCAAAGGCACCTTCCACGACATCGACGAGACCATCGTCGCCTTGTTGGGTGCCATCTTGGCCTTGTTGCCGGGCATCGGTGTGGTGAAATGGAACGACGTCGATATTCCGTGGCACCTGATGCTCTTCTCAGCTGGCGCCTATACCTTAGGCTCAGGCCTCAATGCCACCGACCTGCCCAACACCATGGTCAACGCCGCTTTCGACAGCCTTGGCATCACAGCCAACACGCCTTTCTGGGTGCTCTATGTCATCCTTACCTTCTTGATGATGTACTCGGGCCTGGTCTTCCAAAGCAAGACCATCCGCACCATGGTCTTCGTGCCCATCGCCTTGGGCGTGGAGGCGCGTTTCGGCTTCCCCGTTATGAGCCTCAGCCTGCCCGTGGCCATGCTCATCGAGCACTGCTATGTGTTGCCCTTCAACAGCAAGCCTGCCGCATTGCTTTACAACACCAACCAATATAGCCAGACCGACGCCTTCAAGTTCGGCATCACCATGATGACCATCTCATGGGTGCTCATCCTCGTCTGGGGCGAGACGGTGCTGCATTGGCTGGACATTACGCCGGGGTTGTTCTTGGTGAAGTAATGGCGGCTTTTTCTGCTCTTTTTTGGAGAAATCCACAAAAATCCCTATCTTTGTCCTCTCCAAAATTGCTAATGCCATGAAAAAGATACTCTTACTCCTGCTTCTGCTACCTATTTCCCTCCTCGCCCAAGTCACCGACGACTTCTCCGACGGCGACTTCACCCAAAACCCCACTTGGTCGGGGACGACGGATAAATATATCGTTAACAGCAACTTGCAGCTTCAACTCAACGCCGAAGGGGAAGGCACGGCCTATCTCTCGCTGCCCATCACCGAGTTTGAAACGATGGAATGGCAGTTTTGGATCAGGGAGGCTTTCGCGCCTTCGGGCAACAACTTCACCGATGTGTGGC
>Ga0310697_10004068_pt1 | contig 14543 bp, 12 predicted proteins | sample 172DNAGHGlowgp2_FD_203883 | JGI IMG/M metagenome (GOLD analysis project Ga0310697, IMG submission 203883) | Sheep rumen microbial communities from Palmerston North, Manawatu-Wanganui, New Zealand - 1728 DNA GHGlow gp2 (v2) (version 2) | ecosystem: Host-associated > Mammals > Digestive system >...
GAATCCGTACATCCGTCCGGACGGAAGCTTTGCGCCGTTGGAGAGCGAGCCGTACCTCGACCGAAAGGACCTGCGTCCCGGCATGATCACCGAGGACGATCTGTGCTACCGGCTGTTTACCGAGCACGGCTGGACGTGGGGCGGGCATTTCAAGGGCGAAACGGATTATCAGCATTTTTCGAAGAAGATCAAAGGAGTGTCGGAATGAACGAACGGGAGATTCTTGCGTACCTCGAACGGGACCGGGTGCTGCGCATCGACATGATCGAGGCGATCAAACGCGGCAGGGCGGAGGTTCTGTACGCCGAAGAGGACGCGGTGCTGTTGAAAACGCATCCCGGGTTTTATCTGATCGTGTGCGAAACGGTCGAAGCGGGCGAGAAGGCGCTTTCTGGCATAACCGAATACCGCGCGTTTGTCGCGCACAACGAAGCGTCGCGCGACGCGGTGCAGCGGACGTTTCCGAAGATCAATCACTGCGCGGCGTGCTGGCAGGCGTATTATCCGAAGACGGAGCCGATCCCGCTGCCGGAGGTTTGCGAAATCAAGCCGTTCCCGAAGGATCAGATCCCGTTCCTGCTGTCGGTGTACGATCCGGACGGCGAACCCGAGCGCTACGCGGAGCGCGTGGAAAACGGCGACGTGCTCGCGGCATATAGGGACGGCGAGATGGCGGGATTCATCGGATTCCACGGCGACGGATCGGGCGGTATGCTCGAGGTGCTGCCGAAGTTCAGGCGGCTCGGCATCGGGTCCGCGCTCGAGATCGCGCTGCACAATCTGGCGCTTTCGCGCGGATGGACGCCGTACGGGCAGATCTACACCACGAACAACGCCTCGCGGAAACTGCAGGAATCGCTCGGCATGGTGATATCGGACGGCGCGATCTACTGGATGTACGAGGAATCCGTCTGAAAACACCGTTTTCAGACGGGGATTTCGCTCCGCGCCTATGCGTCTTTGACGCACCGGGCGGCGCGTAGCGCAAGGAGTCGGACGCACCGCGCATGTCGCTGCGCCCGACGGATCGGATTTATAAGACGATGCAAACCGGCGTAAAGAGCCGGACAGAACATATTTGGAGGATAGAGATGAAAGTACGGAACATTTTGGGCGAACGGTTCAAGGAGCGCGCGTTTGAGATCGAGAGTCAGAATCTCATGACGCGCGGCGGCTATATGAAGCAGGTCGGCAACGGCATTTACTCGCTGTTCACGCCGGCGAAGCGCATCCAGAACAAGATCGAACAGATCCTGCGCGAAGAGATGGACGCGATCGACGGACAGGAGGTCCTGTTCCCGGTCGTGATGCCGGCGACGCTGTGGCAGAGCTCGGGCAGGTTCGAGTCGATCGGCAAGGAGCTCCTTCGCTTCAAGGATCGCGGCGGCGCGGACATGGTGCTCGGCATGACGCACGAGGAAGCGGCGGTGCAGATGGCGATGAACGTGGCGGGCACGTATCAGAAGTATCCGTTCATGATCTATCAGATCCAGACCAAGTTCCGCGACGAACCGCGCGCAAGGGGCGGACTGATTCGCGTGCGCGAGTTCACGATGAAGGACGCGTATTCGTTCCACACCACGCAGGAGGACCTGGAGGCGTATTACGAGCGCGCGTACCGCGCGTACGAGCGCATCTACGCCCGCGCGGGCGTGCCCGAAGTGCTGGCGGTCAAGTCGGATTCGGGCATGATGGGCGGCAAGGTCAGCCACGAGTTCATGCTGTTGACCGACATCGGCGAGGATTCGATCGTGCTGTGTCCGGACTGCGGCTTCCGCGCGAACATGGAGGCGTGCGACGCGATCACCGAGAACGTTGCGGACGAAACGCTCGCGCCGCTTTCGGAGGTGTTCACCGGCGAGGCGAAGACGATCGCCGAGGTCGGGGAGATGCTGCACGTGCCGGACGAAAAGACCTGCAAGGCGGTCGTGTACCAGCGCAACGCGGACGATTCGTACGTGCTGATCTTCGTGCGCGGCGACAAAGAGGTCAACGAAACGAAACTGACCAATTACCTGAAAGCCGAAGTGCATCCGGCGCTCGACATTGAAAACGCGAACCTTTCGGCGGGCAATATCGGACCGGTCGATCTTCAGACGAGCGCGACCGTGCTGTTCGACCGTTCGCTGGTCGGCGCGACGAACCTGGTGTGCGGCGCGAACAAGCCGGAGTATCATCTGACCGGGTTCACGCCTTCCCGCGATCTTCCGGAAACGACCGAATACCTTGACCTTTGCAAAGCGGTCGAGGGCGGCATCTGCCCGAACTGCCATAAGCACAGTCTTAAAGTGCGCCGCGGCATCGAGGTGGGCAACATCTTCCAGCTCGGCAAGCGCTACACCGAGGCGATGGGCATGACCTACGACGCGGAGAACGGCGAGCGCAAGAACCCGATCATGGGCTGCTACGGCATCGGCGTCGGGCGGCTGATCGCGTCGGTGTGCGAAGCGCATCACGACGACTACGGTCCGATCTGGCCGATCACGATCGCGCCGTGGCAGGTCGAAATCTGCGCGCTTCGAATCGACGATCCGAACGTGCGCGAAGCGGCGGACAAGCTCTACGCGGCGCTTGAGAACGCGGGCGTCGAAGTGCTGTACGACGAGCGTCCGGTCTCGGCGGGCGTCATGTTCTCCGACGCGGACCTTCTGAGCGCGCCGGTGCGCGTGGTCATTTCGCCGAAAACCCTTTCGCGCAATGCGTTTGAGCTGTCCGCGCGCGACAAATCCTTCCGCGAGGACATCGCGATCGACACGGCGTCCGAGACCGTGCAGGCGAAGATCAACGAACTGATCGCCGCGGTCAACGCAAAGGTTCCGGAACGCATGTAACTCTGTTCGCAAAGCCCCTTCGGGGGCTTCTTTTTTTATCGGGTATTCGTCAAGGTTTTACAACTCTGTTACAACTGCTGTGCTACAATACGGGCAGGAGGCGTTTATGGCAAACATACTGATCATCGAGGACGAGCGCGCGATCAACGATCTGATCGCGCTGAATCTCGGCATGGTGGGGCATACGGCGGCGCAGGCGTTTACGGGCGCGCAGGCGCGATCGCTTGCGGCGCAGGCTGCGTTCGATCTTCTGATCATCGACGTCATGCTGCCGGACACCGACGGCTTTACGGTCTATGACCGGCTCAAGGGCACGCCGGCGATCTTTGTGACGGCGCTGGGCGACACGACGGACAAGGTCAAGGGCTTCGAGCGCGGCGCGGACGATTACATCGTCAAGCCGTTCGAGATGACCGAGCTTCTTTTGCGGGTCGAGGCGGTGTTAAGGCGCACGCACAAAAGCGCCGCGCGCTATCGGCTCGGCGGGCTCGAGGTGGATTTTGACGCAAAGACCGTGCATAAGGACGGCGTTTTGGTCGAGCTCACCATGCAGGAGTATTCTCTTCTGGAAACGCTGGTGAAAAACCGCAACATCGCGCTTTCGCGGCAGAAACTGATGCGCGAGGCGTGGGGGGTCTCGTTCATGGGCGAGTCGCGCACGGTGGACGTGCATATCCAGCGGCTTCGCAAGAAGCTCGGACTGGACGAGCAGATCAAAACCGTCTATAAACTCGGCTACCGGTTTGAGGAATCCGTATGAAGATCCGGCAAAAAAGCTTTCTGCTGTCGACCGCGCTCGTCTCGGGCGTGCTGTTTGTGTGCATGTTTTTCCTGGCGCTGCCGAACTTCCGCGCGGCGATCGCGGCGGCGGAGTCACGCGCGATCGGTGAGGAAAAAGCGCTGGCGCTTTCGATCGACCGGCTTCTTGCGGGCAGCGCGCCTGATGAACGCGAAACATACGTGCGCGGGTTTGCGGCGTATGACAGCGGCGACGCGGCGTTCGCGGTCGGCGAAGGAGAAAAAACGTGGGTCGCAAGCGGCACGGCGCCGGATGCGATCGCGCCGGGCAGAACCGTTTGGGCGCGGCGGGGCGGGCGGTACGTGCTTTCGATCGCGGACGAACTGACCGGCGGCGTGTGGCTGCGCTACGAGCTCGACGCAACCGAAACGGTACGGCGCGCCGAGCGGCAGATGATCGGCTCGACCGTGCTGTGCACCGCGCTGTGCTGCGGGATCAGCGCCGCGCTGTACGGACTGCTTCTTCGGATCAACCGCCCGGTCGAGCGGCTCGCGCACGAGCTTCGAACGCCGCTGACGGTGATCCGCGGCTACGGCGAACTGCTGGAGCGCGCAAAGCTCACGCCCGAGCAGCAGCACCGCGCGGCGGGATACATCGTTTCGGAGAGCGAGCGCTTAGGCGCGATCTCCGAAAAGCTTCTGACGCTTGCCGACGCGCGCGAGCGCGCGTACCGCCCGGAGCGGATCGATCTATACGCGCTTGCCGCGCACCTACAGGAGACCTATCCGTCGCTCGACGTGAAGATCGAATGGGATGCGCTCACCGGCGACCGTGCGCTGCTTTTGAGCCTGTTCGGGAACCTGATCGGCAACGCCGAGAAGGCGTCCGCGCCCGGCGCGCGCGTGCTGCTTTTTGCAACGCCCGGCAAGGTGCAGATCATCGATACCGGCAAGGGCATGGACGCGGCGCTTCTGCGCTACGTCAACGACCCGTCGCATATCAAAAACCCCGGCGTACGCAGCGGTCTCGGCGTGCCGCTGTGTCACGAGATCGCCGCCCTGCATCACGCGACGCTGCGCTTTTCGTCTGAGGAAGGCAAAGGAACGACTGCAACCATTGAATTTACAACATAGAGACAACTCTGTGATGACTTCGAAACATGCCGCGTGATACGCTCTTTCCGTAAAAAGGAGGGACTGACCATGAAACCGTTTTTTCAAAAACACAAGATTCTGATCCTGTCGCTTGTGATCGTGCTGTGTTTCGGGATGTTCTCGGGACTGGTGATCGGCGGCGCGGTGCGGCTGTCGATGCAAAGCCGTCCGGTCGCGACCGTGGCGGAGACGAAAGAGGAATCCGCAAAAGACGCGGAAGGCGAAGAGAACCGTTTCGCGCCCGAGCCGACGGCTGCACCGATGCAGAGCAGTCCGAGTCCGAAGCCGCTGACGCTGTCGTCGGACGAGATCGCGCGCATCACGGAGAATGTGCAGATGAGAAGACAGCGCTACATCATTCCGATCCGCTCCATGTACGCGCCCGAAGAGAACCGGTTTTTGTGGGAGAGCGAAACACCCGACGTCGAAACGGCCGCCGCCGCGCGCGAAGCCGCGGAACAGCTGACACAGACGCTGTTCGGCGTTTCCTATGAAAATCTGACCGGATATGCGGTTTCGGACGCGAGCGTCGTACGGTTCTCGGACAGGGACGGCGACCGCGACACGATCCTGCGCGTGCAGGATCCAGAGGGCGCGTATATCATTTCGCTGCGCGAAGCGGATCAAACGCTGATCTGCGCCGATCTTCTGACGTACCCGGAATACGAGGGTTCCTACCGCGAGAAAGAAAACATCGCGCTTGCGGAGAAGCTCGGCTACGCCGCGAAGCCGTACCGCCAGGGATCGGGCACGACGCACGAGGTCGTCTATCAGTATAAGACCGACACGGACATTTGCCTGACGTTCGCCTACATCGGCGACAAACTGTGGCAGGTCGCGGTCTTCCCGAGCGAGCAGGCGATGTTCGAGAGCGAGTACTTCCTCGCGGACGTCCAGTATGACTATTCGACGCCGGCGTTCCCGGAACGCTTCGTCAAGGCGGACCCGCCCAAGGGACAGGGCGTCATGACCGACGGAAAACTCTTTGCTGCGCTTTCGCGGCTGTACAAAAACCTGTCCGGTGAGGAGCTCGACACGCGCAACATCAAAGCGACGTTCTATAAGGACGAGAGCGGCGCGCGCGAGGACTGCTGGAAGCTCGAAGGGGGCGGATTCAGCATCACCGTGTCCGCGTACTCGCACAACGTCATCTCTTTCAGCGGCACGATTCCGTGCAAAGAGCTTCAGAACCTGCCGTACAACGAGTGGCCGGAAAATGAGAAGTTCAGGACCGCCACGGAGATGATCGGACGGTACTGGATCACCTCGCTCGGCACGTTCGGCGGGGACAATCACGGCAAGAATGTCAAAAAGATCATGCCCAACGCGGTTGCGGACGGACACGTCTGTACGATGGATATTGTACTCGAGGACGACACGTGGTACGAGTGCTATTTCTACGACGGCGTGCTCAAAGAGATCTGGTACTATGCAAACGAACAGATGTTTGAGGTGGGAAACACGACCGGCTGGGTCGCGAACACCGTCTACGTGAACGCGGCGACGGGCAAAAACTTCATTCCCGATTACCGCGACTGGGACGGCGATCTGCATGTTGTCCGCCCGAACGACTGAACCAGACAGTCTGACGCCCCGGCGGGCATCCCGCCGGGGCGTTTTCTGTGCCAAAAGCGCGTATGCTCCCAAAACCTATATTTTTCCGGTATGGGTGACAAAGGGATTCCCGTATGATATGATACAGGCAGAATACGGAAAGGCGGTTTTCAAATGGCACAGGAAACGTTCGACGACATGAAGTACCTGCGGCTTTTGGCGCGGGAGTATCCTTCGATCGCGCAGGTCTCCACGGAGATCATCAATTTGAAAGCGATCCTCTGTCTGCCCAAGGGCACGGAGCATTTCATCAGCGACATCCACGGCGAATACGAGGCGTTTCTGCACATGCTGAAGAACGCGTCGGGCGTGGTCCGGCAGAAGGTGGACATCCTGTTTGAGAACAGCGTGACCGAGGCGGAGCGCAACATGCTTGCGACGCTGATCTACTATCCGGAGCAGAAGCTCGAGCAGCTGCACAAAAACGGCGTCATCAACGACGAATGGTACAAGATCACGCTGCGGCGGCTGGTCGAGGTGTGCCGGCTGTCCGCGTCGAAGTACACGCGTTCGAAGGTGCGTAAAGCGCTGCCGGCGGGGTTCGAGTACATCATCGACGAGCTCTTGCACGCGATCGAGACCGAGGACAAGATCCGTTACAACAACGAGATCATCCATTCGATCATCGAGACGCGGCAGGCGGACGCGCTGATCGTGGCGCTTTCGAATCTGATCCAGCGGCTGGTCATCGACCGGCTGCACATCGTGGGCGACGTGTTCGACCGCGGTCCGGGCGCGCACATCATTTTGAACCGGCTTTTGAACTACCACAACGTCGACGTGCAGTGGGGCAACCACGACATCCTGTGGATGGGCGCCGCAGCGGGCAGCCGCGCGCTGATCGCGACGACGATCATCAATTCCTTAAAGTACGGCAACATCGACTCGATCGAGGACGGCTACGGCATTTCGCTTTCGCCGCTTGTGACGTTTGCGATCAACACCTACGCCGACGATCCGTGCACGAAGTTCCTGCCGCGCGAGGTCGGCGGCGCGGGACACGACAACGCCGAGCTGATCGCCAAGATGCACAAGGCGATGGCGGTCATCCTGTTCAAGCTCGAGGGACAGATCATCGAAAACAACCCCGAGTTTCATATGGACCACCGCAGGATGCTGCACCGCATCGATTTCGAGAACGGCACCGTGGCGCTCGACGACGGCGTGTTCCCGATGGCGGACACGCATCTGCCGACGGTGTTGCCGTCCGATCCGTACACGCTGTCCGAGGCGGAGTCGGAGCTGATGGATAAGCTCCGCACGGCGTTCCACCATTCGGAGCGGCTGCAGGATCACATCCGGTTTTTGTTCTCGCACGGCAGCATGTACCTTGTATGCAACGGCAATCTCCTGTTCCACGGCTGCGTGCCGTTAAACGCGGACGGCACGTTTGCGTCGGTCACGATCGACGGCAAGGACTACGCCGGCAAGGCGCTGTTCGACCGTGCGGACGCGCGGGTGCGGCAGGGCTTTTTCGCGCCGTGGGGGTCTGAAGAGCGCAAGAAGGGGCTCGATTTCTTCTGGTACATGTGGTGCGGCACGAACTCGCCGCTGTTCGGCAAGGATAAGATGACCACGTTCGAGCGCTATTTCGTCGAGGATAAGGCGACGCACGAAGAGCACAAGAATCCGTACTTCAAGCTCGCCGAACACGAGGACTGCGCGATCCGCATTCTAAAGGAGTTCGGTCTATCGGACGATCCCGATTCGCACATCATCAACGGGCACGTGCCGGTCAAGATCAAGAAGGGCGAGTCGCCGATCAAGGCGAACGGGCGCATCTTCGTCATCGACGGCGGCATGTCCAAGGCGTACCAGTCCACGACCGGCATCGCCGGCTACACGCTGATCTTCAATTCGGAGCGCATGATCCTCTCGTGCCACGATCCGTTCGTGACGGTCGCGGAAGCGGTCCGCTCCGAGGTCGACATCCACTCGACCCAGCAGATCGTCTATACGCCGAAGCGCCGTCTGCGCGTCGCGGACACGGACGTGGGCAAATCGCTCATCGAGCGCGTCGAGGACCTCAAACGCCTGCTCGACGCGTATCGCAGCGGTGCGATCAAGGAACACTCGAGATAAGAGCAGGCTGTCGCAGAAGGGGCCAGACCATTTGCGGCGAGGATAAGAGTATCTGAACACTGTATGCAGAAAGGGCTTCGCGCCCTTTCTCTTGATTTGTTCGCCGCAAATTATCCGCGTTTTCGCCCGTTCGCATACGCCGGTATAGCTCCGGGCGAAGAACGCGAATTCTGCCTCCCTTCCCAACAGCCTGTGTCGGTTTGACAAACAAAGACCGCCGTCAAAGGGCTCGGACCGTTTGCGGCGGAGGGGGATAAAAGCACAGCCGGCGGAAACCGGCCGTGCTTTTTCGTTGCGCAGCGCCGGCGTTTATGATAAAATGAGCGAAACAGACCGGGATTTTCGGAGGTGAAAACATGCGTTTGCTCGATGAATACTACAACAGCAGAGACGAAGAAAAACGGCTTTTGTCACAGCACGGGCAGGTCGAGTACCTGACCACGATGAAATATATCCATGCATGCCTTTCCCGGTTTCCGTCCCCGAAAATTCTGGAAGTCGGCGCGGGCACCGGCAGATACAGCGTCGCGCTTGCGCGGGAAGGATACGCCGTGACGGCGGTTGAACTGGTGCAGCACAATCTGGACGTTTTACGGTCAAAACTGACCGGCGGCGAACCGATCGTTGCGATGCAGGGCGATGCGCTGGACCTCTCGGCGTTCAGGGACCGGTCGTTCGATCTGACGATGCTTTTAGGCCCCATGTATCACCTCTATACACCGGAAGACAAAAAGCGGGCCCTGTCCGAAGCGGTCCGCGTTACGAAACCGGGGGGATATATCCTGGTCGCCTACTGCATGAACGAACCCACGATCATTCAGTACGTGTTTTTGGGAAACCATCTCGACGAAGTCACGAAAACAAACGCGCTGCTCACGGACGACTGGCATTGCAAAAGCGAGCCGAAGGAGATTTTCGAACTGGTCAGAACGGAAGACATCGCTTCGCTGAACGCCGGATTCCCCGTGGACAGGGTCAAACTGGTGGCGACGGACGGCGCGTCGCGCTACCTCCGCGACGTTGTCGACGGCATGGACAAAGAAACGTTCGCGAAATGGATGGAATATCACTTTGCAACATGTGAAAGGCAGGATCTGATCGGAGCGTCCAATCACACCCTCGACATCCTGCGGGTCCGCGGATAACGCCCGATTTCAAAAAAACAAAGAGAGCCGGTTTTTCCGGCTCTCTTTTGCGTTTCGGTTTATTCGCCCAGGGTGCGCCTTGCGGCTTCGATCACGTGATCCACTAAAACGCAGGTCGTCACGCTGCCGACGCCGCCGGGGACCGGCGAGATCGCGCGCACGACGGGTTCGACGGAATCGAAGTCCACGTCGCCCGAGATGCCGCCCTTTTGTTCGTCCCAGTTGATGCCCACGTCGATCACGACCTGATCCGGGTTTGTGAATTCGGGCGTGACGCTTTTAAGAACGCCCGCCGCGGCGATCAGAATGTCCGCCTGCCTTGTGATCGACGGCACGTCGACGGTCTTGGTGTGGCAGTTGACCACGGTCGCGTTCTCATGCATCAAAAGCATGGCGACCGGACGCCCGATCACGAGCGAGCGCCCGATGACCGCGGCTTTCTTGCCCTTCGGATCGACGCCGTAGTGGTGTAAAAGTTCCATCGCCGCCTGCGCGGTGCAGGGCGGGAACCCGATCTTCGCGTTGGTGAACACGCCGGCAAGCGACGCGTCGCTGCAGCCGTCCACGTCCTTTTTGGGGTCGAGCATCTGCCTTGCGCGCTCGGTGTCGAGGTGCTTCGGCAGCGGCCGGAACCAGAGGATGCCGTGGATGGAAGGATCGCGGTTGACGGCGAGGAACGCTTCGTCGAACGCCGCCTGCGAAACGGATTCGGGCAGCACGACGGAACGCACGCGCACGCCGACGGACTCGCAGCGCTTGATCGCGCCGCGCTCGTACGAAAGATCGTCCTTCCGTTCCCCGACGCGGAAGATACAGAGCGTGGGGGTGACCCCACGCTCTGAAAGTGCCGCCGTTTCGCGCTGCATGCGCGCGACCATCGCGTCGACGACGGGTTTGCCTTTTAAGATCTCGGCCATCGTCTTATTCGTAGATCGGATACTTCCGGGTGAGCTTCAGCACTTCGCCGCGGATGTAATCCTGCTTGTTCTCGTAATCGTAGATCGCGAGATAGATGAGTTCGGCGAGCTTATCCATGTCGGCTTCCGTAAGACCGCGCGTGGTGACCGCGGGCGTGCCGATGCGGATGCCGGAGGTCACGAACGGGCTTCTCGGCTCGCCGGGAACCGTGTTCTTGTTGACGGTGATGTACACGTTGTCGAGACGGTTCTGGAGCTCTTTTCCGGTGACGTCGAGACCGATCAGGTCGAGCAGCATCAGGTGATTGTCCGTGCCGCCGGACACGATCTTCAACCCGCGCGATTGCAGCGCCTTTGCGAGCGCTTTCGCGTTCAGAACCACGCGGTGCTGGTATTCCTTGAACTCGGGCTTGAGCGCTTCGCCGAACGCGACCGCCTTGCCCGCGATGACGTGCATCAGAGGACCGCCCTGGATGCCCGGGAAGATCGCCTTGTTGAAGTTGAACTTATCCGCCGCTTCCTTGTTTGCGAGGATCAGACCGCCGCGCGGACCGCGCAGGGTCTTGTGCGTGGTGGTGGTGACCACGTCCGCATAGGGGAAGGGAGAGGGATGCTCGCCCGCGGCGACCAGACCCGCGATGTGCGCCATGTCGATCATCAGGACCGCGCCGACTTCGTCGCAGATCTCGCGGAACTTCGGGAAGTCGATCGTGCGGCAGTACGCGCTTGCGCCCGCGACGATCAGTTTCGGATGGAACTCGAGCGCTTTGCGGCGCACGTCGTCGTAGTCGATGATGCCGTTACTGTCCACGCCGTAGGAAACGCACTTGAAGTACTTGCCGGACATGTTGACCGGGCTGCCGTGCGTGAGGTGACCGCCGTTAGAAAGATCCATGCCCATGAAGGTATCGCCGGGCTGCAACACGGCGAAGAAGACCGCCATGTTCGCCTGCGCGCCGGAATGCGGCTGGACGTTTGCGTAGTCGCAGCCGAACAGCTTCTTGGCGCGTTCGATCGCGATGGTCTCGACGACGTCGACGCACTCGCATCCGCCGTAGTAGCGCTTGCCGGGATAGCCCTCGGCGTATTTATTGGTCAGCACGCTGCCCATGGCGAGCATGACTTCCTTCGAGACGATGTTCTCCGAAGCGATCAGTTCGATATTGCGCTGCTGTCTCTGGTACTCGGAAAGCATCGCTTCGCCGAGTTCCCTGTCGTATTCGACCAGATGTTCCAACGATTCTTTCAGCATGATTGTTCCTCCCAAAAAATTGATGCAATACGGCGCGGTTCGCGCCTCTGCCGGCTCTATTATAACACGAATTTTCGGGCGTTCAAGACTTTTCGGGATATATAATTCCGCACCTCGCCGCGCCCTCGACAGGCTGTCGGGAAGGGAGGCAGAATCCGCGTTCTTCGTCCCGAAGCTGTACTGACGTACTGCGAGAGGGCGAAAACGCGGATCGTTTGCGGCGAACGTATGAGACCGTAAGCGATTGGTAGCGCAGCGGAGGCGTTGTGAGGGCGCTTGCAACCGAACAGCCGCAGCAAGCGAGATCGCTTACGGAAAGGAGCCGCAGCTGAGAGGGTGAGCGGTGACGCTTTACGGAAGCCAAGAATATCTTCCGAAAAAAAAAACGTCGGCGCGAACGATTCGATGCTCGCGGCGACGCGCAAACAATCTGCCCCCTTCTGCGGCAGCCTGTTTCATAAATCCCGATTGACTTTTGCGTCGGATTTTGATACAATACCGGTGAATGTCGGACACCCTTCGGAGGTTGTCAGACAACCTATTCAAAGGGGACCGCAGATGAAAGACTACTGGGTGCTGCTGGGCAGTTTCGGCAGCGGAAAAAGCGAGCTTGCGCTGAACATGGCGATTCGCGCGGCAAAGAACGGTCCCTGTACGCTTGTAGACCTTGACGTAGTGAACCCGTACTTCCGTTCGAGCGAACGCGGCGACGTATTGTCGCGCGCGGGCGTAGAACTGATCATGCCGCCGTTTGCGCTGGAAAAGATCGAGATCCTTTCGCTTTCCGCCCGCGTATACTCTGCGTTTGCGCCGGGAGAGGGGAGCGTTTTTTTCGACATCGGCGGCGATCACATCGGGTCGGTCGCGCTCGGACAGTACAAACCGCACTTTGACAAGGTGCCCGAGGAAAACCTGCACGTGCTGTTCATCGTCAATCCGATGCGGCCGACGGCTGCGGACCTTGAGAGCGCGTATACGACGCTCGAAAAGATCCGGTTCGTGTCGCGGCTTCCGGTCACGGGGATCGTGAACAACGGAAACCTGGCGGGCGAAACGGACTACACCCATCTCTATGAGGGCTACAAGCTTGTCAAGGCGCTTTCGGAGCGGACCGGCATCCCCGTGTGGGGGACGGCGGGCACGCAGAATGTGCTGGACGCGTTCGACGCGTACGCGCGTGAAAACGGACTATCGGAACGCTACATCGGCGTGCGGCAGCCGATCGAGGTTCTGATGCATCGGAGCTGGGATAAGTTCTTAACGGAAGGACTTTAATCATACCCGTATAAAACCAAACTGGAAAGAAAGGAACTGCCATGATCAAAGTAACCATCTATGAAGACGTATGCAAGAGCTGCGGGCTCTGCGTGCGTGCATGTCCCAAAGACGTGCTGGCAATCTCCAAGCGCCTCAACAAGAAGGGCTATTACGCCGTTGAGGTCGCGCATCCGGAGGCCTGCATCGCCTGTGCGTCCTGCGCAAAAACCTGCCCGGACGTTGCAATCGAGATCGAAAAATAAGGAGGAACAGTATGGCTAAGAAACTGATGAAGGGCTGCGAAGCGATTGCGGAAGCGGCCATCCAGGCGGGCTGCCGGTACTTCTTCGGCTACCCGATCACGCCGCAGAACGACATCCCCGAGTATATGTCGCTGCGTTTGCCGCAGGTGGGCGGATGCTTCCTGCAGGCGGAGAGCGAGCTTGCCGCGATCAACATGGTCTACGGCGCAGGCGGCGCGGGCGCGCGCGTGATGACGTCCTCCTCGAGCCCGGGAATCTCGTTAAAGCAGGAAGGCATTTCGACGATCGCGGGCGCGGAGGTTCCGTGCGTGATCGTCAACATGATGCGCGGGGGTCCGGGACTGGGCAACATCCAGGCGTCCCAGGGCGATTATTTCCAGGCGGTCAAGGGCGGCGGCCACGGCGATTACCGCTGCGTGGTCTACGCGCCGTCCTCCATCCAGGAGACCGTTGACATGATGCCCAAGGCGTTCGACACCGCGGACAAATACCGCATTCCGGTCATCATTCTCGCCGACGGTCTGATCGGTCAGATGATGGAGCCGGTCGAGCTGCACATGAATCCGAACCCCGAGCTCCCCGAAAAGCCGTGGGCAGCGCAGGGCTGGGACCCGAAGGGCACAAGACCGCGCGCAGTCATCAACTCGCTGTACATCGAGACCGAGGATCTGGACACGCTCATGACGCGGCTGAACGCGCGCTATGCAGTGATCGAACAGAACGAGGTCATGGTCGAGAAGTACCACACCGAGGGCGCGGAATACATTCTGTGCGCATACGGCACGGTGGCGCGCGTCTGCAAGGCGGCGGTGCGCATTCTCGAGGAGAACGGCATCAAGGCGGGACTGGTCCGTCCGATCACGCTGTGGCCGTTCCCGACAAAGGACGTACACGACGTCTTCGCGCAGGACAGCGTCAAAGCGGGTCTGACCGTTGAGATTTCGAACGGCCAGATGGTCGAGGACATCCGTCTTGCGGTCAATGGCATTAAGCCCGTGGAGTTCATGGGCAAGGGCGGCAGCATCATCCCGTCCGCGGAAGATATTGCCGAGCGCATTATGCAGATGAGGAGGGCGTAAACAATGGCAACCGTTTTCAAGAAAACACCCGTTTTAACGGACGTTCCGTTCCATTACTGCCCGGGCTGCGGTCACGGAATCGTGCATCGCATGGTGGCTGAGGTCATCGAGGAGCTGGGCATTCAGGAGAAGTGCGCGGGCGTCGCACCCGTCGGCTGCGCGGTCTTCCTTTACAACTACATGAACATCGATATGTACGAAGCGGCGCAC
>Ga0310697_10004069_pt1 | contig 14538 bp, 11 predicted proteins | sample 172DNAGHGlowgp2_FD_203883 | JGI IMG/M metagenome (GOLD analysis project Ga0310697, IMG submission 203883) | Sheep rumen microbial communities from Palmerston North, Manawatu-Wanganui, New Zealand - 1728 DNA GHGlow gp2 (v2) (version 2) | ecosystem: Host-associated > Mammals > Digestive system >...
TCATTTTACCACATCTAAATCAACACATTCAGATAAATACTTTGAGCGAATAGCCTTTGGAAGTTTCGATGTAATGAGTTGGTATGACTCTTTAATCAACCCCTTTACTATTGCTTCGTCCATTTCTTCGTAATAAACGTCGCTCCAGTGCGTCTTGTTCCAATGATAGGCTGGTGTTACGGCAGAGAATTGTTCTCTAAGTTCGATATTTCTGTCTGGTGGCAGTTTCAATGCGATTCTTGAAACTCCGTCCTTCATATCATACCTGCCACCGCCTAACCATAGGCAGACGAATATCTTTCCTTCCAAGCGGAAATTAAGGATATCTTCACCAAACGCCTGGTCTTCGGTCACTCCTGGAAGTGACAACGTGTACTCTCTGATCTCTTCTATATTCATACCCAATCAAAGTTGTCCGTTCCGGCACCTAACTCAAAGTGATATTTGGCAATGCCCAAGTCCATCTGTGTGTAGCCAATCATGGAAAAACCTTTGTTGGCTCGTACCTGATGGCGATTGTAGTTCATGCCGACATACTCAAACGAGAACTTTTGCTGATTGACGGCTGTAGGAGCAAGCAAGGCAGCTTCAACTCCCTTCTTGAACCACGAAGGCGTAATGTCACTGGCATTCTTGGACGAGCCAAGCGTCCTTACGGCCGAGCGGCTGACATCCTCCACGCTCTTGATCTTGTGAGGGACACCCTGTGTCTCTCCATAGCCAAGCGCAATCATGCAGACGAGCTTTTCGTCTTTGCCGACATTGTAAGCCTCTGGAACCTTGCGGTAAGAGAGTCCTACCCAGCAGGTGTTAAGTCCCAATGTCTGGGCAAAGAGAACGATTTGCTCTCCATAGTAGCCCACTCGTTCATCGAGGTCTTTGGACTTTTTGCCAACCATCACAAGATAGTTCTTTACTCCGCTGAACGAACCATACGACAACATTCCCGTGAATGCCTTCGTCTCGTTCTGTACCAGCTGAATGTTTAGATTGCCAATCTTGTTGCACTCCGCGATTTTATCTTGGAGAGCAGCAATAACGTCGGCAGGGATTTCCTTGTCAAGGTACTTCCGTACCCTGTGACGTGCAGATATAGCTTCAAGTAGGGTCATTTCTTCTTTTACTGATTGTCTTCAACTTTTTTGTCCTGGCTATTTTTTCTTTCACCTTTCTTTTTGATCGGGCCGGAATGTTTGCCACGGTTCAGTTTTATGCCATACTTATTTAGTATGCGGAAAACCGAGCTGCGACTGTGGAAGCCGGATGCCTTCCAGATGTCATCAATGGGATGCCCGGCTGCATAGAGGTTGATGGCGGCTGCCATGATGTAACCTATCTTTGCCATAATCAATATGTTATTGGTTGCCAAAACTATGGTCTTATGACCATTTTTCTATCATTCAACTGCAAAGGTATGAAAATTTGATGGATTGCAAATCATACTGACAATACTATTATACTTTTTTATAGCGCACTTGCCGCCGACTGCTTCTCAATGCTGCTGTCTGTGAGGGACTGATAAAGGCAGGGAAAATAAAAACGGAGAGTCAAGCCAATGCGCCGAAGATTCCAATGGCGGCAACGGCGGTGAGTGTGACAATAGCACCGCTGTGGTAAAATAACCTCTCTGTAATAATCTGATTTTCAATAGATTATAATTAAATATTAACTTGTCTGCAATTTGATATTAATTATCTTGCAATTAATATTAAATTTCAACATAATTTGATATAACCCCCAAAACAATTCAATGCAAACTTGTATATACGTATGAGTATGCAACACATTTATGGTTGGGAAAGTTGCGGGTTACAAAAAAAATTACTACCTTTGCATGGAAAAAGAGCGAAACGTCTTAGTTGCGCTAAAAATAACTGAAGAAACAGGATTATTTGCAATGCATACACGCGAAGAACAAATGAAGTCATTCGGCCGGCTGCTTGATGTGCTCGACCAGTTAAGGGAAAAATGCCCCTGGGACAAGAAGCAGACCTGCGAGAGCCTGCGTCCGAACACGATAGAGGAGACTTATGAGCTATGCGACGCTCTTGCAAGAGGCGATGAACATGAAGAGATGAAAGAACTGGGCGATGTGATGATGCACCTCTGCTTCTATGCAAAGATAGCTTCCGAGAAAGGCCAATTCGACATTGCTGATGTGTTGAACACGCAGGCCGACAAGCTCATCTTCCGCCACCCTCACATCTATCATCCCAGTCAGGTGGGTGCAGCCGAGCCCAAGCCTCTGCCTTTTGGGGAAAGCGAGGAGAATCGTGAGTTTTCACAAGCCGATACGGCAGAGAAAGTGCTACAGAACTGGGAACAGATAAAATTGAGAGAGAAGGACGGCAACAAACGCGTGCTTAGCGGAGTGCCAGCAGCCTTGCCCAGCGTTATCAAGGCTTATCGCATACAAGACAAGGCCCGCAATGTAGGCTTCGACTGGGAGAAGAAAGAAGATGTGTGGGCGAAGGTGAGGGAGGAACTGGGCGAGCTGGAGGCGGAATTGTCGAAGACTCTGCCCGAACATCCTACCGACGAGCAAAAGCAGGAGCTGAAGGAGCTGCAGGAGGGAGAGCTGGGCGACTACCTCTTCTCGCTGATTAATGCAGCGCGGCTCTATAAGCTTAATCCCGACAATGCCTTGGAGAAGACCAATGCCAAGTTTATACGCCGTTTCACCTATATCGAGGAGCATAGCATCCGTATCGGTAAGCCCCTCACGTCGATGACCCTCGACGAGATGGAAGCCCTTTGGCAGGAGGCAAAACAGCAGGAGCACTGAAGAGGTGAGAGGTAAAAGAGGTAAGAGGTGAGAAGCAAGAGGTGAGATGTAAGAGGTGAGAAATACGGAAACTAAACAACAAATAATAAAAAACGAACAAAAAACACGGTAATAACGGATATGAAACGCTTTACAGTCACGATGCTAAGCATGGCCTTGCTACTGATGGCAGGAGCCTGTTCAGAGAAGAAGAAGTCTGCTGAGGCAGAAACCACTCAAGACGAGCCAGTAGGCTGGGAAGAGGCAGGTCAATACTTTTACCGCGATTCAACCATCTACGGCATCTGTGCCGACGGCTCTTCCATGAACACCCTCCAGCTGATTACTGATATGGGCGACACGCTGTTGCTGGGCCTTGTGCATGCCCGTGAGGCTAACCGCGTGTTCGGAGGCTACCAGGTGGGCGACCGCATGGCCGTGCTTGTCAACAAAGATACTACTGCTGCAACGATGGTAGTCAACCAGACATGTCTGCTTGGTGAATGGGTGACCCCCAATCCTATTGACGGTTCTTCGGAGATGGGATTCTTCATCAAAGACGGCGGTGTGGCCGAGAGCATCAACCAGTCGACCATTGTCTACCAGTCTTGGCGGCTCAACAACGGCTTGCTGGAAATAGTGAGCACCCGCGATGACGGCGGCAACTTGGAAGAAACGATAGACTACCAGCTGCTTTTCCTCACCAGTGACTCACTTGCCATCAAGGACAGCGAGGGCACCTACGAGTATAGCCGTCCTGTGCAAGAAGAAGACTACAGCGACCTCGACATCACCCTCGACGAAGGCTCTACCGATGATTTCATAATGTAAGAGAAGGGCAGGCCAATGGAACCATTTCGTGTACATATATTAGGATGCGGCAGTGCATTGCCCACCATGCGCCACTATCCCTCCACGCAAGTAGTGGAGTGCCGTGGCAAGCTGTTCATGATTGATTGCGGCGAGGGTGCCCAGTTGCAGCTGCGGCGGGCAGGTCTGTCGTTCGACAAGATTGGTCATGTCTTCATCTCCCACTTGCATGGCGACCACTGCTTCGGTCTGATAGGCTTCATCAGTACGGCTGGGCTGTTAGGACGCACGGCCACACTGCATGTGCATGCCCCCCATGATCTGGAGCCGATGCTGAAGGCACAGCTCGACATGTTCTTCAATTATGACATAGGCTACGGTGTTGAATTTCATGCCGTTGACACTACTCGTCATGAGATAATCTATGAAGACCGTTCCCTGCAGGTGGAGACCGTCCCCCTGGAGCACCGCATGCCCTGCTGCGGCTATCTGTTCCGTGAGAAGCCCACACTGCCCCATATACGCCGTGACATGATAGACATGTATGCCATCCCCACGTCGCAGATTAACAACATCAAGGCGGGTCAGGGCTTTGTGCTCTCCGACGGAACGGAGATAGCCCATGAACGGCTCGTCAGGCCTGCCGATGCTCCCCGTAGCTATGCCTACTGTTCAGACACGCGCTACATGCCCCGCCTGTACGAAGAGCTGCAGGGTGTGACCACTCTCTACCATGAGGCCACCTATGCCGACGACAACCAAAAGCATGCCGAAAAATACTATCACTCTACGGCACGGCAGGCCGCCATGGTGGCCCGCGATGCCAGGGCAGGCCAATTGCTCTTGGGACACTACAGTTCCCGCTATCGAGACGAGAGCGTATTGCTTAACGAGGCGCGGGAGGTTTTTGCCCAAAGTCGCTTAGTCAACGAAATGGACGTGATCGACATATAAATAATCTACAAAAGGAGGGTCAGCGATGCTTATCATTGTATTCTTGCTCATCTTCGGCTATCTGCTCATAGCAACCAGTCATCTCACGGGTGTCAACCGTGCAGCCATCGCCATCTTCATCGGCACCATCGGCTGGATAGCCTATGTAGGATGGGGTGCCGATTTCGTGATGAAGCTCCATGAGGTCGAATATGCAGAATTTCTTGGAGGACAGGAGGCTACGAGCCAAACGGTGAAGTATTTCATCTACGACAATATCTTCTTGAAATACGTGGGAAGGGCGGCCGCAATCGTGATGTATCTTGTGGCCACGATGACCATCGTTGAGATACTCAACAACAACGGCTGCTTTGACTTCATTTCCGAGTGGATACGCACCCGCAACTCCAAGCGACTGCTCTGGACAATCACCATTGCCACCTTCATCCTATCAGCCAATCTCGACAACCTTACTACCGCCACGATGATGCTTGTGGTGATGCATAGTATAGTGAAGAGCCGCAAGCAGCGCATCCTTGTCGGTTCATCGATAGTGCTGGCTGCCAATGCCGGGGGCTGCTTCACCGTGATAGGCGACCCCATCGGGCTGATACTATGGGGCGACCAGGCTGTTACGGCCACTCACTTCTCTGCCTATCTGTTCCTGCCAGTCATGGTGGCCTGGGTGCTCCCGACGATTCTCATCAACCGGCAGCTGCCCGACCGGCTCGACATAGAGTGGGTGTCGGCACCCTATCGCGGCAACGACACCCGCCTGAACCGCTGGCAGCGCGTAGTGATGCTCTTTGTGGGCATCGGAGGCCTGTGGTTTGTTCCCACCTTCCATAACATCACCAAGCTGTCGCCCTTTCTTGGCGCCCTGTGCGTGCTCTCAGTGCTATGGGTTGTCAACGAGGCGTTCAACCGCAAGCTGATGCAAGCCGACCAGATGGCCCAGCGCAGAGTGCCCCGCGCCCTTCAGTACGGAGCCATCCAGCAGATGCTGTTCGTCATGGGCATCATGCTCGGCATGGGCGTGCTCACGGAATCGGGTGTTTTAGGCGACGTGGGCGAATGGATTTTCACTACTCTTCAAGGCAATGTGTGGGTGATGGGGTTCCTGTCGGGGCTGCTTTCGTCGGTGGTAGATACGTTCACGGTGGCCGTGACCAACGTGTCGTTCTTCCCTGTCAGTGAAGGCGTGTTCGGTACCAACGGCCTCTACTGGTTGGTCATCGCTTTCTGTACAGCCATGGGCGGTTGTCTGCTGCTCGTAGGCTCTACGAGCGGCATAGCCCTGATGCAGATGGAGCACATCCGTTTAGGATGGTATTTCCGCCAACTGACGTGGAAGGTGCTCATCGGTTTTGTCGGCGGTCTGCTGACACTCTATTGCGAAATGATTATGTTGAACCCTTAAATATCTGACACTTATGACAAAAATTAAGACCATCGGAATCCTGACCTCTGGCGGCGATGCCCCAGGAATGAATGCGGCCATTCGTGCCGTGACTCGTGCCGGTATCTACAACGGCTTCACTATCAAGGGCGTTTACCGCGGCTACGACGGATTGATAAAAGGCGAAGTAAAGCAGTTTACTACAGAAAACGTATCAGGCATCATCACCCGTGGCGGCACTATCCTGAAAACCGCCCGCTCGAAGGAGTTCATGACCTTCGAAGGCATGCAGAAAGCCTACGAGACCTGCCAAAAAGAAGAGATCGATGCCTTGGTGGTTATCGGCGGCAACGGCTCGTTGACGGGAGCCCGCAATTTCGGCATGGAGTTTGATTTTCCCGTCATCGGTCTTCCCGGTACCATCGACAATGATCTCTACGGCACCGATTCCACCATCGGCTATGACACCACGATGAATACTATTATGGAGTGTGTAGACCGCATCCGCGACACGGCCAACTCCCACGAGCGCATCTTCTTTGTTGAGGTAATGGGACGCGATGCCGGTTTTCTGGCTCAGAACTCTGCCATTGCCTGCGGTGCCGAAGCAGCCATCATCCCAGAAGACATGACCGACGTTGACCAGCTGGCACAGTTTATGGGTCGTGGCATACGCAAATCGAAGAAGTCGTGTATCGTCATTGTGTCGGAGAGTCCCAAGTGCGGAGCTTTGTACTATGCCGATCGTGTGAAGAAAGAGTTCCCCGAGTTCGACGTGCGCGTATCCATCCTCGGCCATTTGCAGCGTGGCGGCACTCCTTCTGCCCACGACCGCATACTGGCCAGCCGCACCGGCGTAGGAGCCATAGAGGCCATCCGTCAAGGACAGCGCAACGTGATGGTAGGCATCAGGAACAACGAGATAGTCTACGTTCCCTTCTCAGAGTGTATCCGTACCGACAAGCCCTTCGACAAGAAACTCATCAAAGTGCTCGACGAGTTGAGCATTTAGCTCCGCGGCATCATCATTTTTAGGTATTAGTCGATAAATCATCATGATTTGTCGGCTAATTTTCGTATAAAAATTGTAAATTTGCATGCAAAAAAGCAAATGACATGAAACTCTCAGAACTGACAACAGGTGAGCGCGGCGTAATTGTGAAGGTGCTGGGCCACGGCGGTTTCCGCAAACGCATAATAGAAATGGGGTTTGTTAGGGGGAAAGAAGTGGAAGTACTACTTAACGCCCCCCTGCAAGATCCTGTGAAATACAAGATCATGGGGTATGAGGTGTCGCTGCGGCATCAGGAAGCCGAACAGATTGAAGTGGTGAGTATCGAAAGCAGTCGCGGTCACCAAGCGGTGTCGTTCTCGCTGGAAAAGGGCCGTGAGGACGATTTTCTGCATCATGTAGCATTGCGTGAGGGCCGTACCATCCACGTAGCCCTTATCGGCAATCCAAATTGCGGAAAGACCTCCCTTTTCAATTTTGCTTCAGGAGCTCACGCCCATGTAGGCAACTATTCGGGAGTCACCGTAGATGCTACCGAAGCTCACTGCAGCATGTTCGGCTACGACATTCTGCTGACCGACCTGCCAGGCACCTATTCCCTTTCGTGCTATTCGCCAGAGGAGCTCTATGTGCGCAAGCATATTTCGGAGCAGATGCCCGATGTGGTAGTCAACGTAATCGATGCTTCCAACCTGGAGCGCAACCTCTATCTCACCACCCAGCTCGTCGACATGAACATCCGCATGGTGTGCGCCTTGAATATGTACGATGAGTTTGAGAAGCGTGGCGATACGATTGATCTCGACGTTCTCTCCTCACTTTTCGGAATGCCCATGATCCCCACCTCGTTCAAGAGCGGGCGCGGCGTGAAGGATCTGTTCCGTGCCGTCATCCAGGTCTATGAAGGCAAAAACAGGCAGACCCGCCATCTGCACATCAACTACGGACACGAGATAGAAAACGGCATCAGCCATATACAGAAATATCTGAAAGCCGATGAGCACATAGCTCAGCAGCATTCTACCCGCTATCTGGCCATCAAACTGCTGGAGCACGACAGTGACGTGCTTACCTATATAGGCCAGCATCTCACCGACGAGCATAAGCAGAACGAGCGGCAGAACTTACTGGCAGCACGCGACGTAGCCGATGCCCGTGTGAAAGAAGAAACAGGCAACGATGCCGAGACGGCCATTATGGACGCGAAGTATGGCTTCATCAATGGTGCGCTGACCGAGGCAGGCTACCATACGGGAACAAAGAAAGACACCTATCGGACCACTCATCTTATTGATAGTGTGCTCTCCAATAAGTATCTGGGATTCCCCATCTTCTTCCTTATCCTCTTCGTCATGTTCCAGGTGACGTTCTCCCTGGGCCAGTACCCGATGGATTGGATAGAGTCAGCTGTAGAGTGGCTGGGCAGCAGGGTAGAAGCATCCATGCCCGACGGACCAGTGCGCTCGCTGATAGTCGACGGAGCCATCGCTGGAGTAGGGGCGGTCATCGTGTTCCTTCCTCAGATTCTCATCCTCTATTTCTTCATCTCGCTCATGGAGGACTCTGGCTATATGGCCCGTGCAGCGTTTATCATGGACAAGGTAATGCACAAGATGGGGCTCCACGGCAAATCGTTCATACCTCTTGTTATGGGATTCGGCTGCAACGTACCAGCCGTGATGGCCACACGAACCATCGAGAGCCGGCGGTCGCGTCTGACAACGATGCTGATTCTGCCCTTCATGTCCTGCTCGGCACGGCTACCTATTTATATAATGATTGTCGGAACGTTCTTCTCCTTGCAGTATCGCTCGTGGGTGATGCTCTCGCTCTATGCAGTGGGCATTGTCATGGCCATAGTGATGAGCAGGGTTCTGGCCGGTGTCCTGGTGAAAGGGCAGGACACGCCTTTCGTGATGGAACTGCCTCCCTACCGATGGCCTACGGCAAAAGCCATAGGGCGTCATACTTGGGAGAAAGGCAAAGAGTATCTGAAGAAGATGGGAGGCATCATCCTCGTTGCCTCTGTCATTGTATGGGCATTGGGCTATTATCCCCATAACGAAGAGCTGAGCAATCAGGAGCAGCAGGAGCAATCGTATATCGGAAGGATGGGCAAGATCATAGAACCCATATTCACTCCGCAGGGCTTCAACTGGAAGCTCGATGTGAGTCTCATAGCAGGTGTGGGAGCGAAGGAAATTGTGGCTTCCACCATCGGCGTGCTCTATAGCGGTGATGACTCATTCAGCGGTGATGACTCGTTCAGCGACGACAATGAGAAATACTCTACCTTGCGGCAGCTGATGACGCAGGACGGCATAACGCCCCTAGCCGCCTATTGCTACCTGCTCTTCGTCCTGCTCTACTTTCCTTGTATAGCCACCATCGTCGCCATCAAAAACGAAACAGGGTCGTGGCGATGGGCAGGCTTTGCTGCTCTCTATACCACGGCCCTGGCATGGGTTGTTTCCGCCGTTGTCTATCAGGTGGGAAACTTGTTGTAACTCGTTTGTGGAGAAATAAGTTTAGTAGCTTCTTGCGATGATGACGCGAGCTTTCGAAGGCTTGCCGCTCACCATGTCTACGCCAGGAGTCTGCTCATAGGCGAAAGGCACGCAGCGGATGGTAGCCTGCGTATCCTCCTTGATTTTCGCCTCTGTCTCGGCCGTACCGTCCCAGTGGCAGAGGAAGAAGCCTCCGTCCTTGATGCGTTCCTTGAACTCCTCATAGTCATCGCACTCATAGACGTGCTCATCGCGATATTTGCGGGCCTTCTCAAAGATGTTCTTCTGGATGTCCTCCAGCAACTGCTCCACATGCTCCACGATGCCTTCAAGGGGGAGCGTCTCTTTCTCCAATGTGTCTCGCCGCATCAGTTCAATGGTGCCGTTCTCCAAATCACGGGCACCGAGCACCAGTCGCACAGGCACACCTTTCAGTTCATAGTCGGCAAACTTGAAGCCAGGACGCTTGTTGTCGGCATCATCGAACTTCACCGTAATGCCCTTCTTGCGCAGCCCTTCGATGATAGGCTGCACCTCCTTGTTGACAATCTCCATCTGCTCAGGTTTTGTAGCTATAGGAATAATGACCACTTGGATGGGTGCAAGCTTCGGAGGCAGCACAAGGCCGTTGTCATCGGAATGGGTCATGATGAGCGCACCAATAAGGCGCGTAGATACACCCCATGACGTAGCCCATACATATTCGGGCTTGTTCTCTTTATTAAGATAAGTCACTTCGAACGCCTTGGCGAAGTTCTGCCCGAGGAAATGACTGGTGCCGCTCTGCAGAGCCTTGCCGTCCTGCATCATAGCCTCGATGGTATAGGTGTCGAGTGCTCCGGCAAAACGCTCCGTCTCGCTCTTCACACCTTGCAGAACGGGTACAGCCATCCATTCTTCCGCAAACTGAGCATAGACCTTGAGCATCTTCTGTGCCTCCTGTTCGGCTTCCTCGCGGGTGGCATGGGCCGTGTGCCCCTCTTGCCAGAGGAACTCTGAGGTGCGCAGGAAAGGACGGGTGCGCATCTCCCAGCGCATCACGTTGCACCACTGGTTGCACATCAGGGGCAGGTCGCGCCAGGAGTGAATCCAGTTCTTGTACGTGTTCCAGATGATGGTCTCAGAGGTGGGACGAATGATTAGCTCTTCCTCCAGCTTGGCAGCGGGGTCTACCACCACGCCGCTCTTGTCATCGGTAGCCTTCAGGCGGTAGTGGGTCACCACTGCGCACTCCTTGGCAAAGCCCTCCACGTGTTCAGCTTCACGGCTCAGAAACGATTTCGGGATGAGCAGAGGGAAGTAGGCATTCTGGGCACCCGTCTCTTTGAACATCTTGTCCAGCTGCTGCTGCATCTTCTCCCAGATGGCATAGCCATAAGGCTTAATAACCATGCAGCCGCGAACGGCTGACTGTTCTGCCAGGTCGGCTTTCACCACCAAATCGTTGTACCACTGACTGTAGTTGTCGGCTCTTTTTGTTAAATCTTTTAATTCTTTTGCCATGTTTTTTGATGATAATTATAAATTTTGTGCAAAGGTAGAAAAAAATTATGAATAATGAATTATCTATTATGAATTTATTATTACCTTTGCACCAACGAATACAAAACGTTTAACATTTAATTAATAAAACATTATTGCGTTATGAAGAAATTTAAGGTAGTCATTCTGTCGCTTTGCGCAGGAATCGTGATGGCTGGTTGTAACAATCTGGCAAAAGGTACGGCTATCGGTGCTGCCGGTGGTGCAGCACTTGGAGCAATCGTGGGCAAGTTGGCCGGTAACACTGCTGTAGGTGCTGCCGTGGGTACGGCAGTAGGTGCCGGCACTGGTGCGCTCATCGGCAAGCACATGGACAAGGTAAAGGCTCAGGCTCAGGCTGTGCAGAACGCCCAGGTGGAGTCAGTGCAAGATGCCAACGGCCTGCAGGCAGTGAAGGTGACGTTCGATTCGGGTATCCTTTTTGCAACCAACAGCTCTACGCTGAGTGCAACGGCAAAGAACTCCCTGTCGAACTTTGCTAACGTCCTTAAGCAAAATACAGACTGCGACGTGGCTATTTACGGTCATACCGACAACACCGGCAGCGATGCCATCAACAACCCCCTCAGCGTGAAGCGTGCCCAAGCCGTGGAGAGCTATCTGAAGAGCTGCGGCGTTACCTCAGCACAGATTCGTGCCGTGGACGGTCAGGGCTCTACCAACCCCGTTGCCGACAACTCTACTGCCGCCGGCCGTCAGCAAAACCGCCGCGTGGAAGTCTATATGTATGCTTCCGAGGCTATGATTAAGGCCGCTGAAGCCGGTACCCTCAACTAATACATTTCTGTGTCTTCGGCCATGGGGCCGATACTTAAAAGAGTCGTGCAGTCATATCAATTTGCACGACTCTTTCTTTTTCTGTGCTAATAAATGATAAAAATGCCGTAGTTTCACGGAAAATTAGTAATTTTGCGCCCGAATTTCGAAATTAATTATCAATCAAGAATGAATATTTCTTATAAATGGCTGAAGGAATACGTTGACTTCGAGCTTTCGCCGCAGCAGGTTTGCGACGCGCTAACCTCTACAGGTCTTGAGGTAGACGCATTGGAAGAAGTACAGACCATTCGTGGGGGCCTCAAAGGGCTCTATGTAGGACAGGTGCTCACCTGTGAACCACATCCCAATAGCGACCATCTTCATGTGACAACTGTCGACCTGGGCAAGGACGAACCTTCGCAGATTGTGTGCGGTGCTCCCAACGTGGCTGCCGGTCAGAAGGTCATCGTTGCCGATTTAGGCTGTGTGCTCTACGATGGTGACAAGGAGTTTCAAATCAAGAAGTCTAAGCTGCGCGGTGTTGACTCTTGCGGTATGATATGTGCTGAGGACGAGATTGGCGTGGGTACCAGTCATGCAGGTATCATTGTGCTGCCGGAGGATGCTCAGGTGGGTATGCCCGCGGCTGAGTATTATCATTTGGAAAGCGACTGGCTGATTGAAGTGGACATCACAGCCAACCGCGCTGATGCCCTGTCGCACTGGGGCGTGGCCCGTGACCTCTATGCATGGCTTGTGCAGAACGGCTATCAGACAAGCATTCACCGCCCTGCGGTCGATGATTTTGTCGTTGACAATCACAACCTCCCTATCGAAGTGGAGATAGCCAATACTGAGGCTTGCAAGCGCTATGCTTGCGTGAGCATTACTGGCTGCGAAGTGAAGGAGTCGCCTGACTGGCTGAAGAACAAGCTGACCACTATCGGTCTCCGTCCTATAAATAATATTGTAGATATCACCAACTATGTGATGATGGCATTCGGACAACCCCTACATTGCTTCGATGCCGACATGGTGAAAGGCCATAAGATTGTGGTTAGGACGCTGCCCGATGGTACCCCCTTTGAAACCCTCGACGGCGTTGAGCATCAATTGAGCGAACGCGACCTGGCCATCTGCAATGTGGAAGCCCCGATGTGTATAGCCGGTGTGTTTGGCGGCAAAGGCAGCGGTACTTATGAGACAACGAGAGACGTTGTGCTGGAGAGTGCTTATTTTCATCCCACGTGGATTCGCAAGTCGGCTCGCCGTCACGGCCTTTCCACCGATGCTTCCTTCCGCTTTGAGCGTGGCATTGACCCCAATGGCGTAATCTATGCACTAAAGCAGGCGGCTATTCTTTGTAAAGAACTGGCTGGCGGAAAGGTGTCGATGGAAATCAACGATGTCTATCCGAAGAAAATAGAGAACGCACGCGTGTCATTGCAGTATGATTACGTCAACTCGCTTATCGGGAAGGAGATACCTTCGGATACCATTAAGAGTATCTGTAAGTCGCTGGAGATGACAATCCTTTCTGAAGGTGCCGACGGCTTGCTCATCGAGGTGCCTGCCTATCGCGTAGACGTGACCCGTCCTTGTGACGTTGTGGAAGATATCCTGCGTATCTATGGTTACAATAATGTGGAGATTCCCACGCAGCTGAAGTCGAGCCTGGTGATCAAGGGCGATGAAGACCGCAAGCACAAGTTGCAGAATGTTGTCAGCGAGCAACTCGTAGGCGCCGGTTTCAACGAGATTCTCAACAATTCGCTGACTAAGGTGGCATACTATAACCCCACTCCCTCACTGGGAGAGACTAGGGGAGAGACCCTCGTCTCGATTATGAACCCCCTCTCCAGTGATCTTGGCGTGATGCGTCAGACTCTGCTTTTCGGCGGTTTGGAGAGCATAGAGCACAACGCAAAGCGCAAGGCGCAGAACCTGCGTTTCTTCGAATTTGGCAACTGCTATTTCTTCAATCCCGAAAAGGCCAACGATGAGAATCCTATGCAGGCCTACATGGAAGAGAACTACTTAGGACTCTGGGTCACAGGCAAGCGAGTGGAAGGCTCTTGGGCTCACCCCAACGAGGACTCCACCTACTATGAGCTGGCTGCCTACGTGCAGAACATCCTGCAGCGCATCGGTTTGAAGCAGGGCATGCTAGTGACGAAAAAGAGTGAGAACCCGCTCTTTTCTGTTGGGGTGGTGATGGAGAACCGTGGCGGGAAGAAGTTCATAGAAATGGGCATCCTGTCAAAGAGTGTGCTGAAGCAGTTCGACCTCGTCCAACCTGTCTTTTTTGCAGAGCTGAACTGGACGCAGCTGATGAAAGCCACGAAGAAGAACGAGATTCTCTACACAGAAATCTCTAAGCATCCTGCTGTAAGCCGTGATCTTGCCTTGCTGGTAGACAACGGCGTGGAGTTTGCTCAGATAGAGCAGATTGCACGTCAGACGGAAAAGAAACTGCTAAAGAAGGTTGAACTCTTCGATGTGTACGAGGGCGACAAGCTGCCTGCCGGCAAGAAGAGCTATGCCGTGAACTTCATCTTACAGGACACGGAGAAGACCATGAACGACAAGCAGATTGATGCCGTGATGCAGAAACTCATCGCCAATCTGAAAAAGCAATTGGGAGCCGAACTGAGATAATAATAGCCCCCTAAGTTGGGGGATTGGGGGTCTGAACAAGCGCAGACAACCAATCCCCGTCACCATATTACAAATCATTTTAAAATGGAGGGTTTGTATTTTCGCTTGTCCAGACCCCCACCCCCCCTAACTTAGGGGCTTGTAAACAATGGGA
>Ga0310697_10004071_pt1 | contig 14537 bp, 17 predicted proteins | sample 172DNAGHGlowgp2_FD_203883 | JGI IMG/M metagenome (GOLD analysis project Ga0310697, IMG submission 203883) | Sheep rumen microbial communities from Palmerston North, Manawatu-Wanganui, New Zealand - 1728 DNA GHGlow gp2 (v2) (version 2) | ecosystem: Host-associated > Mammals > Digestive system >...
CGGCATCAAGCTCTCCGGCGACGTGCCGAAGGCGCTCGCGGCGGGCGCGTCGAGCGTGATGCTCGGCAGCGTGCTCGCGGGCACGGAGGAGAGTCCGGGCGAGAAGATCTACCAGAACGGGCGCCAGTACGTCGTCTATCGCGGCATGGGCTCGCTCGGCGCGCTCAAGAACGGCAAGGGTTCGCGCGCACGCTACTTTCAGGACAACGAGGCGGACGACGACCTCGTGCCGCAGGGCATCGAGGGCATGGTGCCGTATTCGGGCCGCGTCCACTCCATCATGACGCAGTTCTGCGGCGGGCTCCGCGCGTCGCTCGGCTACTGCGGCACGAAGACGATCGCCGAGCTGCAGGAGCGCGGCAAGTTCTACCGCGTGACGACGGCCGGCCTCCGCGAGGCGCGTCCGCACGACATCACGATCACGAAGGAAGCACCGAACTACCGGGCGTGAAGGTGCTGCTTCATACGTGCTGCGGGCCGTGCGCGAGCGCGTGCGTGCCCGCGCTGCGCGACCTCGGGAACGATGTCGCTCTCTTCTTCTCCAACTCCAACATCGACACGGAAGCGGAATTCGAGAAGCGGCTCGCGAACGCGCGCAAGCTGGCCGAGGCCGACGGCGTGGAGCTGGTGGCAGATTCCTACGACCACGAAGACTGGCTGGAGAAGGTCGCGAAGGGCTTCGAGGACGCGCCCGAGAAGGGCGCGCGGTGCGCGCGCTGTTTCCGCTACAGCCTCGCGCGCACGGCGGCCTGGGCGGCGGAGCACGGCTACGAGGCGTTCACCACGTCGCTCACCGTCTCGCCCCACAAGGTGAGCCCGATGGTATTTGAGGCGGGGGCGGATGCGGCGTGGGAGGCGTCGACGAAAGGATGTGGCGGTTCTGCGTCCGCCGCGCCGATGTTCCTGCCCGTCGACTTCAAGAAAAAGGACGGCTTTCTGCGCTCTCTGCGCCGGACAGCCGAGCTCGGGCTGTACCGTCAGTCTTACTGCGGCTGCGAGTTCAGCCGCGCCTTAGGCGACGATGAAGCCGTCGCCAATGCATGATGGAGAGACGTTGGCGGCAGGTTCTGCGGGGGCGGCTTTCAGCGTGTTGGACAGCTCCATCGCGCGCGAGCGTGTCGCACGGGAAACCGCCCTCTGGCACCTTGGCGACCGTGGTGAAGATCGTCAGTTCCTGTTCGTTCGTCTCGTCGGCGCGAATCAGCACGACGCGGTCCTCCGCCGATAACATTGTAACGCCGGCCCTGTCCGGGGCAAGGTCGACGCCGATGTCGCCGCTCAGTTCGGAAATCAGTCTCTCGTGTGTTGTCATTGCACGTCCTCCTGTTGGACAGAGTAATCCCAGTCCATGTTGGCGTGGAAGCTGATCGTGGTCGTGCCGGTGAACTTGTAGTCGTCGGCGACGAGCTTCACGACTTCCGAAGTGGGGGCATGGGCCTCTTCTGCCTTGGCAACTGGCTCATAGGGGCATTTTCCCCAATCGATTCGCGCAAGGTGGTCCAGGTTCTGCGAAAGGCAACCTGCGCGTCGTCCGTTTCGCCCTGAGGAACGCTCGCGACGAGCGCGCGGTCGCGCGCCATGAGGAAGTTGACGAGAGCGTCGTTGATTGCGGTTGGGGACGAATTGGCGTTCAGGCTCCTCAGCTAGCCGAGGGGGAGGGCTCGCCCGGTCTCCACGATTGTCCTGATTGGAGCGGGCGTTGCGGCGTCGGTCTTGATCGGCCTTCCGAAGGTCTTCAGCATTTCTACGACGTCAAGGCGCGTCTGTCCGCCGTATTGCGCCCCAAGGGCGCGGCTTTCGTCCAGATTCGCCTTGAACTGGTCTACAATCCTCTCCAGCTTGTCTTTGGCCTTGAGGCCTCCTCCCCCTCCTCCGTCGCGGAACGACTTGATGCAAGCGGACAGGACCTCCTTGTCGCCCGGACCGTCTCCGAGGCTGTCGAATAGCGCGCGCATCTTGTCCTCGAACGCATCAATCGCGGTATCGTAGTCATACCGGGCGTATCCGCCCGCCGGCTCGGCGTCGGGCACGGCCGCCTCGCCTGCGAGGTACAGGTAGTTCGCCTTGCCGACGGGCGACAGGAAATTTGGCAGCCCGCCGAGGCGTAACGCGCCTCAAGGATATCCCTTGCCGCCTCGTTGCGGCTCACGGGGTCGGAAAACCTGGCGGCCATCTTGTCTAGCTGGTCGATGATCGACCTGATCTGCGTCGCGCTGATCGTGCGGTCGGCGCGGACCTGCGAAAGCAGCTCCACCGCCTTCTGCTGCACGCTCCTCGCGAAGAAACGGGGATCGTTGATGATGGCCTGGTGGATGGACGTGAGCGTCTCGGCGTTCTTCTGGCGCGCGTCGCCGACGTCGAAGAAGCTTTTCAGACGCTGGGTCGTGCCGACCGATTGCAGGCCGTCCTTCTGGCTGTACAGGATGCCCCTGGTACCCGCGAGGTTGCGGATCGAGTCGAGTGAAAGTGGCATGGCTTGTCTTTCCTATCGTTGGTTCGGTGGATTTACGCGAGGGGATTATAGCAAAAGTTGGCGCTTTGTACCATTGGCAAACGGACCGAGATTTGATAGACTAGACCAAACGCCATGAAGTACAAAGTCAAAGACATCAAGCTGGCCGACCTTGGCCGGAAACTGATCGAAACCGAAGAGCCGGAAATGCCAGGTCTGATGCAGACGCGCGCCAAGTACGGTCCGAGCAAGCCGCTGAAGGGCGCGCGCATCATGGGGTCTCTCCACATGACGGTGGAGACTGCGATTCTCATCGAGACGCTCAAGGCGCTTGGCGCGGACGTCCGCTGGGCGAGCTGCAATATCTTCTCCACGAACGACGCTGCTGCGGCGGCCATCGCCAAGACCGGCACTCCGGTCTTCGCCTGGAAGGGCGAGACGGTTGAGGAATACTGGTGGTGCACCAAGGAGGCAATGACATGGCCGGACGGCAAGGGGCCGGATCTCATCGTGGACGACGGCGGGGACGCTACGCTACTCCTACATCTCGGCACTGCGGCGGAGTCCGATCCGTCAGTGATCGCGAAGCCCGCGAACGCCGAGCAGAAGGCGCTCTTCGCCACGATCGCCGCGACGCTGAAGAAGAAGCCGCATTGGTTCAGCGATGCCGCCGTTCGCGTTAAGGGCGTGAGCGAGGAGACTACGACCGGCGTGCACCGCCTCTACCAGCTGGAGAAGGATGGAAAGCTCCTGTTCCCGGCCGTCAACGTGAACGACAGCGTGACGAAGAGCAAGTTCGACAACATCTACGGCTGCCGAGAGTCGCTGGTGGACGGCATCAAGCGCGCCACGGACGTGATGCTCGCGGGCAAGAACGCGTTCGTATGCGGCTACGGGGACGTCGGCAAGGGATGCGCGGAGTCGCTGCGCGAGAACCACTGCCGCGTCCGCGTTAGCGAGGTGGACCCCATCTGCGCGCTGCAGGCGTGCATGGCGGGTTTCGACGTGGGGACGGTGGAGGACGCGCTCAAGTGGGCGAATATCTTCGTGACCACTACGGGCAACGTGGACATCATCACTGCCGAGCACATGGCGAAGATGCGCGACAGGACGATCGTCTGCAACATCGGCCACTTCGACGACGAAATACAGGTGGCGCGTCTCATGGCGTGGCCCGGGATCAAGCGAACCAACATCAAGCCGCAGGTTGACAAGTTCACGTTCCCAGACGGCCGCTCGATCTATCTTCTAGCCGAAGGCAGGCTGGTGAACCTGGGCTGCGCGACGGGACATCCCGGCTTCGTGATGTCCAACAGCTTCACCAACCAGTGTCTTGCGCAGATGAAGCTGTGGAAGGAGCGCGCGTCGGCGAAGCCGCAGGTGGTCCGCCTTCCGAAGGAGCTGGACGAGGAGGTGGCGCGCCTGCACCTCGCCGCGTGCGGAGCAAAGCTTACCAAGCTCACGAAGCGCCAGGCGGACTACATCGGCGTTAACCCGAACGGCCCGTTCAAGCCGGACTACTACCGCTACTAGGAGAATCCCAATGGACGCCATCATCAGACACGTGCCGGTCTTGCTAGTATTCCTGACGCTTTCGGTGGCCGCATGGCTGCAAGGCGGCACGCGGACGGAGGTCATGCTTCCCACTATCCCGTGGCTATGGGCGCTCCTGTTCGAGACGTTGCTGTTCTTTCCGCAGCGCCGTCCCTACGAGGACCCCGTTTCCGCGCGCAGGCGCGCGATGCACGGCCTCGGTCGAGACCCGCTGCTGTACGTGACGATCATATTCGTGCTGGTCATCATCATCCCGTTCCTCAACCGCGGGCTATGCCCCGTGTGCGACTACCCGGAGATCATGAAGGGCCGCTCGCCGGACCCGAACATCCCGTTCGCGCCGTTCTGCGTGAGCATTCCCGAGCACTTCAACGTGGTGATGTGGTTCGTTCCGGCGCTGACCGCGATGCTTGCCGCGCGGCACGCGCTATTGCGCAGCGGCAAGCGATTGCTGATGGAGATGCTTGTGTGGAACGCCGTGGCGCTCGCCGTGCTCGGCTTCATCCAGCAGGCCTGCGACGCGAAGGCACCGTTCTGGCTTGATGACAAGGATAAAGGCCCGTTCTTCTCGTCCTTCGGCTACGTGAACATGGGAGGCGCGTATTTTGCGTTGATGTTTGCGTTTTCCGTCGGACTATGGCTGACGCGCGTCACCGACGCCGCGAAATTGCCCCCTGTCGACCCCGGAAAGTCGCTGGTCCAGCAGATGATCATCCGTGTCATCCGTACGCACTATCCGCTGCTGGCCGTCGCCATCAACATGTATGCCGTGCTGGCGACGCTTTGCCGTGCGGCGATGCTCTGCATGATAGCCCTCGCAGCGGTCGCGTTCCTCTACTACGAGGGAATGCTGCTGTTCTCCAATAGCAACCGCGCGCGGAGCCTCAAGAAGGCCGCGATAGGACTCGTCGGCGGCACGATGGTCGTCATATCGATGTTCATCTTCGGCCCGTCGCAATGGACTAAGGAGCTCAGGACGGTCTCTTCGTACGCGACGTTGGACCGCATGACGGGGAAGGCCCAGTACCATTCGCGCGTGGCTACGGCGATTCTCCAGGACTATCCTCTCTTTGGCGTAGGGGGATGGGGATACCGGCACCTCTGCACGAAGTACATGACGAACGACGAGCTGAAGCAGCAGCAGATGGTGGGCGGCGCCAACGTCCATAACGACTATCTCCAGTTCCTATGCGAGCACGGGACGGTAGGCTTCGGGTTGCTGGCGCTGGTGTTTGTCCTGCTTGTCGTCCCGACATTTCGCGAATGGTTCAAGCTGTACAGGGCCGCCTGCTTCATGCGTACCGATGCGTCGCCGCCCAGTCCGCGCGCGCTGTATTGCCTCCCCCCCGGCACGCTCTGGATACTGCTTGGAAACGTCGCGCTGCTGATCTGCGCGAGCGGCGACTGCCCGATGCGCTCTTTGGCCGTACAGTCCGCGTTCTTTGTTTCGCTCGCCTGCGCCGACGGATACCTGCCGCGCGAACATGGAGGCGGACGGTGATGACATTCCGCACTGGCGCGCACGGCGAGAAGGTGAGCCTGCTAGGATATGGCGCGATGCGCTATCCTACGGTCGACGGCGGCCACGCCAACCCGCGCCACGGCGGATCGAGCGCTAAGATCGACGTGGCGGCGGTCCAGCGGCACATCGACTACTGCATCGAGCACGGCGTGAACTACTTCGACACTTCGCCGGCCTACTGCAGGGGCGAATCTGAGAAGGTGCTCGGCGACGCGCTCGCTAAACATCCGCGCGACAAGTGGCTAGTCGCCACGAAACTCTCCAACTTCGTCCCTAAGACGCATTCCTTCGAGGCGTCGCGCCACATCTACGAGGAGTCTCGCAGGCTGCTGCGTACAGACGTCATCGACTTCTATCTCCTCCATTCCATCGGCGGCGGCGGCAAGAATTCGATGCAGCTCTTCAACTCGCGCTTCATCGACAACGGCATGCTCGACTTCCTGATGAAGGAGCGCGAGGCCGGACGCATCCGTAACCTCGGCTATTCCTTCCACGGCGACGAGGCGATATTCCGCCACGCGCTCGACATGCACGACAAGGTGCACTGGGACTTCATCCAGATACAGCTCAACTGGGTGGACTGGCACCATGCCCGCGAGATCAACCAGCGCAACGTAAACGCGGAGACCCTCTACAATCTCGTGGCGGAGCGCAACATCCCCGTCGTCGTCATGGAGCCGCTACTGGGCGGGCGCCTAGCGAATTTCAGCGAGGCCGTCGCGCGGAAGATCACTCCGCTTGATCCCAAGGCGACGCACGCCAGCTGGTCGTTCCGCTTCGCCGGCACCTTCCCCGGCGTGCTGACCGTCTTGAGCGGCATGACGTACCTCAAGTACGTGGAGGAGAACGTCAAGACGTACTCGCCGCTGAGGCCGCTGAACGCCAATGAGCTTGCCACGCTCGAGCGCGCGGCGCAGACTTTCGTGTCCGGAGACAGCATTCCCTGCACAGGCTGCGACTACTGCATGCCGTGTTCCTTCGGGATCGACATCCCCGGCATTTTCGGCATCTGGAACCAGGCCATGGTGGAAGACCGGCTGCCGGACTATCCCGGCGATCCCGAATATGCGGCGAACCGCCGTCGCTTCCTGGCCGATTACGAGCGTGCGATCCCGCGCCTGCGCGAGGCGCAGCGTTGCATCGGCTGCGGCCGGTGCGCGATTCATTGCCCGCAGTCCATCGACATCCCGGACAAGTTGCGCAAGGTGGACGAGTTCGTCGAAAAGCTGAGGAGGAACGGCCGTGCGTAAGCTTCGCGTCATTCGAATCGCCATAGCGACGTTCTTCATGCTTGCCGTGACGGCGTGCTTCCTGGACTTTAGCGGGACGTCCGCCCGCTGGCTCGGCTGGACCGCCAAGGTGCAGCTGGTGCCGGCCGCGCTTGCCCTGAGCGCGGCCGCGGTGGTGGTCGTCGCGCTTACCCTTGTCTGCGGGCGCGTCTACTGCTCGATGTTCTGCCCTCTGGGAATCTTGCAGGACATTGCCATCTTCTTTCGCAGGAAGCCGTGGCCTGGTGGCAGGGGTGCCTTCCCGCGCGCCGTAGCGGCCGTGCGCGGCGCGGTCGCCGCCGCGTTCTTCGCCGGCGGGTTCCTCGGGCTGCATTTCGTGTGGCTCGAGCCGTATGCGATATACGGGCGGATGGCGGCTAGCCTCGCGGCGCCGCTTGTCCGCTCCGGCAACAACCAGCTCGCGGCATGGGCGGAGCGGAACGGCAGCTATGCGTTCCACGCGGTAGAGGTCGTCGCGCCTCCGCTCTGCATGGTCGTGCTGTCTGCCGCGCTGCTGGTGCTTATTCTCGCGCTGGCTGTCTGGAAGGGGAGGTTCTGGTGCAACACGGTATGTCCCGCCGGGACGGTTCTCGGGTTCCTCTCGAAGTACTCCATGCTCGGGCCAAGGCTTGATCGGGAGAAGTGCGTCAAGTGCCACTTGTGCGAAAAGGCGTGCAAGGCGCGCGCGATAGACATCGCAGTCGGCACGATAGACCGGACGAGGTGCGTGGCGTGCTTTGACTGCGGGGCCGTCTGCCAGAAAGGAGCGCTGAAATGGTCGAGGTGAACAGGCGCGGGTTCCTCGCCGCCGCCGCGACGGCGGCAGTGGCGGCGATGGCGGACGACGAGAAGCTGACAGACGGTGGCTTTGCGGACGTGACGCTTCCCGGCGTACCGCCGCGCACGACGCCGCTCGTGCCGCCCGGCGCGGACGGAATTGAAGCCTTCGCCCGTCGTTGCGTAGGATGCCAGTTGTGCGTGACGCAGTGCCAGAACCATGTTTTGCGGCCTCTCGCGAAGCGACATCCCGGCGCGCCGCTCGAGGCGATGCAGCCTGTCATGGGATTCGAGCGCGGCTATTGCCGCCCGGAATGCACCGCGTGCGGCGATGTGTGCCCGGCCGGTGCGATACGGCGGCTGTCTCCGCAGCAGAAGAGGAAAGTCCGCGCCGGCCATGCCGTCTGGAACAAGGACGCGTGCCTGGCAGCGTCCGAGGGCGTGGCGTGCCATGCGTGCGAGCGGCACTGCCTCGGAAACGCCATCGCGCTCGTCCCGATGGATCCCGGGAGCAAGAAATCGCCGATGGTGCCGAAGATCGACGAGACGAAATGCATCGGTTGCGGCGCGTGCGAGCACCTGTGCCCGGCACGGCCGATGCCGGCGATTACTGTCGAAGGGTTGCCGCGGCACGCCACGGCGCGGGATAGTGTGGTATAATAGTTGCGCTTTCTAAAAAATTGGAGTCAAGAGATGAATCTCGAAGAACAGGTCAAGGCGATGCTCGACGCGCTTCGCCCAATGTTGCAGAACGACGGAGGAGATCTGGAGTTCGTCAAGATGGAAGGGAAGGTCGTAACCCTCAAGCTAGTGGGGCACTGCGGCAGCTGCCCTTACGCGATGCTGACGCTCAAGCAGGGCATCGAGGCGAAGCTTCAGGAACTGGATCCAGAACTGACTGTCGAGAGGGCGGAATGAAGACGATCAACGTTTCACTCGTCGGCGTGGGAGGGCAGGGCATCCTGCTTACCGCAGACTTGTTGGCCAAGACGGCCGCGCTGAGCGGCATGGACGTCAAGAAGAGCGAGATACACGGCATGGCCCAGCGCGGCGGCAGCGTAATCTCGTCGGTGCGCTTCGGCACGGAGGTCCACTCTCCGATCATCCCGGAGGGGCAGAGCGACATTCTAGTTGCCTTCGACCGCCTGGAGGCGCTGCGTTGGGCGCACTTGCTGGCGAAGGACGGCAAGGCCCTGCTGAACAACATCGACCTTGTGCCGGTAACGGTGTCGAGCGGGCTGCAGCAGCCTGTCACCGACTTCGAGACGCGCCTCGCCAAGGCGTTCCCGGACGCCCTTGTCGTGGACGCGCTCGCCATAGCCGAGCAGAAGGTCGGCAACGCGCGCACGATGAACATGGTGATCGCCGGTGCTCTCTCGATGCTCGCGCCCTTCAAGAAGTCAGCCTGGCTCAAGGCCATGGCGGAAAGCTTCACTGGACGCAAGGCCAAGCTGCTCGGCATAAACGAGCAGGCGTTCGCGCTGGGGCGGGCGGCAGTCCCAGGCATCGCCGAGGACGAGGTCTAGACGCTTTCCGCGAGGCTCGCCATTTCGCGGCCGAAGGCTACGATCCTCTGGTCGATGCGCGAGCATATCTTGCTGACGTTGTTGCGCGAGAGCCCGAACGCCTTTGCGACTTCCTCGATGGGGCGTTCCTCACGCTTGAACTGCCTGTAGACTGCGCGGTCGCGCTCGGAAAGTGCCGTCTTGGTGAGTACGTGCTCGACGGCTGCCGCCACGAGCGCGCGGCGCCAGTCCTCGTCCAGGGAATCTCCGGCGGGCAAGTCGGCGGACTTGAGCGTGTCTGGTGTTTCAATCTTTTCCAGCCCGTCGTTCACGCCCTCGTCCACGAAGTTGTCGATCGGCACGTGGGCGTCCTGCCGGCGCGCCACTTCCTTGCGCCGCTGCATGTGGACCTCGTTGTAGGCCATGGTGGCGAGATAGGAGTGGAAGCGGCCTTTCTCCGCGTTGTACTGTCCCGTGCGAAGCACGTCGACAAGCTTGATCAGAACCTGCTGCACGATGTCGTCGGCGTTGCGCTCGCCGCCTTTCCAGACGACGAACTGCCGGAGCGCCGGGGCATACATGTCCCAAAGCCGCTGCCAGGCCGCCCCGTCCTTGCCGGGCGCGAGCTGGCGGATCTTCTCTAGAAGCGTGAACGAGGTTTCAGGAAAGGCGCTCATTGGTGGGTCTCTCTAAGTAGATTGTCGGCCGAGACCCTTAAAAGGTAGGCCACGGGGTCGTCCAGGGATGGGTCGTCGGCACGGTGCCGCAGTTCTTCTGCGGCGGCCTGCGGGGACATTTCGCGGCGGTTGATCTTCGCCACATAGTCGCAGACATGGCCTCGGGCGGCAAACAGATACTCCTTGTCCGTGTCGATGTCCTTCGGAACGTCCGGAGGATAGTCGCAGATGGCGACCGTGGCGAGCGGCGGTGGCCGGAAAAGGATGAGCGCCGCCACCGCGAGGAACGCGACACCCAGCACGGCGGCTACAATCGTCGCGATCTGCCGTCCGCGGCGAACGCGCTTCAGATTGCTTTCGGCATCGTCGATCTCGTCTTCCGCGCGCGCGGCGGCAGCCTCGCGGTTGCGCATCGCGCACTCGCGCCACGAGAGACATTCTCGGGCGGACGGGTTGGCGTGAAGAAGCTTAGGCAGGACTTCCCTCCAGACTGGATCGTATGTCCTGAGGACCGACTCAAGATCCGTGCGCGACTCGCACCAGGTGCCTGTGAGCAGGAAGAACACCAGCACGCCGAGGGCGTAGTAGTCGCTGGCGGGCGACGCCGCCATTCCCATCTCGAGCTCCGGCGCGAAGTAGCCGAGGCTGCCCATCACCGTGCGGCGACCCTTTGCGGCGAGAAGCGTCGCCTCCGGCGAAAGGCCGACCTTCTGGCGAAGCGAGGTGTCGAATATCTTTGCGATGCCGAAGTCGGACAGGACCGCGTGGCCGTCGGGACCCACGAGCACGTTCTGCAGCTTGATGTCGCGATGGACGATCCCGCGAGCGTGGATGTAGGCGAGCGCGTCGCGTATGTCGTCGTACCACATGGCCACGTGGTCCTCGTCTGCGCCGCCGAACTCGTTGTCGGCAAGCGTCTTGGGGACTCCGGACGGATCCAGAATGATATCCATGACGAAGTACGGGCGGTTGGAGACCGGATCGATTCCGTAGTCGAACACACGCACGAGGCGCGGGTGGTTGAGGCGCGCGAGAAGTGCCGCCTCCGCCAAGAAACGCGTGCGCACCTCGCCGTCCTTGTCCTTCGCGCAGGAGAACAGCTTGATCGCGGCGCGTGTGCCGAGACGGACGTTCTCGACCTCGAAGACCTCCGCCGCGCCGCCCTTGCCGAGCAGGCGAACGAACTTCCAGTCGGCAACCTGTCGCGCGGCATCGCCGCCGCGTCTCACCGCGTTTGCATTAGTAGCCTCGTTCATGCTGGACATTCTAACAAAACCGTTCTGTGTCCGCAACCGATGCACTTCGCATTTTGCAAGATTCGCACTTGCCGTTCCGCGTGGAAAACAGTACAATAGCCCGTGTCGTTTCAAGTCTAACAAGGAGCAACAAGAATGAAAAATCTGATTTTTGGTGCGGCGGCCGCGGTGGCCGTCGCCGGAATGACAGCGGGCTGCTGCCCGGAATGCGGAAAAAAGGAAATGAAAATGTACACGAACAACGAATTCTACGCCGGCGGCACATTCAATGCCGACGGCATCAACAAGGACGGCAAGTTTGACGCCGAGAAGGGCAAGGAGGCGTACTTCGAGCTCATGCGCCACTTCGGCTATCCGGTCTATCCTGCTTTCAAGGACGACAAGCTCACGAACCCCAAGGTCGGGGCACCGCCGCTCAGCTTCTGGGCCACCGACTTCGCGAAGGGTGACTTCATGAAGTTCGGCATGGGCGGAGTGCTATGGGTGGACGAGATCAAGGAGGAGTACTTTGGCCACGAGATATTCCTGCTTCCGTTCCAGTCCATAGCCGAGCACAGCCATGTGCCGGGCAAGGCCGTGGACAAGAGCTTCGCCACGGACCGCTGGACCGGCGAGGTGTTCACCAAGCCCCTTCCCGCAAAGATGGAGAGCTGGCTCATCCGTCACGGCTCGGTGTACTCGTTCTCCGAGGTGGGCGAGCCCAACCTCGACAAGTTCCCCGAGGCAAAGAAGAACCTTTCCGCCCTCCTCTACGACCACAAGGCCGACAAGCCTACGCTCCTGAAGTCTCTCCACGTGGAGCTTTGGACTGCCGACGGCGTGGCGCACAAGCTCCCGCGCGTCGGAAGCTGGCACTTCATGATGGGTGGCCCCGAGGGCGCGATCGTGACGGAGTTCGCGAACTTCCACGACAGCACCTGCAACCGCTACACGGTCCCGAACGTCGGGTTCTGAGGCAATGTCCCGCAAATCTAAACAAGGAGAAAGACAATGGAAAAGACATACATGCACACCGGCATCCCGGTGGCGGAGAAGATGGAAGGCATGAACTACATGCCTGGCCTCAAGGTGTGGATCTGCAACAACGACGAGTACAAGATCGAGTACCTGTACTGGGAGAAGAACACGCCGTGCGCCTGGCGCATGGTGGCCGAGACGCACGTCGCGTACAACGTGAAGGATGTGGACGAGGCCGTTAAGGAGGCCGTCGCCGCCGGCGCGGACGTGCTGCTGCCGAAGTATTCTCTCGGCGGCACGTGCGCGATCGCGTACGTGGGCTTCAAGGACGGCCCGCAGGTGGAGTTCTTCCAGGACTAAGGAGACATGGCCATGATGAAGAAGTTCATAAACGATCCCGCGAACCTCACGGCTGAGCTGCTCGACGGCCTCGTGCAGTGCTACCCGGACAAGCTGGCGCTCGCGAAGGAGAAGATCGTGGTGCGCGCGAACCCGAAGCCGCTCGACAAGGTGGCCATCGTGACGCTCGGTGGCACGGGCCACGAGCCCGCCCTCGAGGGATTCGTCGGCGAGGGCATGCTCGACGCGTCCGTGGCCGGCGACATCTTCGCCGCCCCCGGCGGCGAGAAGGTGTTCGAGGCCCTTGAGCTGATGAACCGTCCGGCCGGCGTGCTTCTCGTGACGCTCAACCACAACGGCGACCGCATGAGCGCGAACAAAGCGATGCGCAAGGCCCAGAAGGCCGGTCTCAACGTGAAGGAGATCGTGATCCACGAGGACATCGCGCAGGGCCCTCACACGCCCATCGAGGACAAGCGCGGACTCGGCGGCTGCATCCCGTTCATCAAGGTGGTCGGCGCCGCTGCGGAAGAGGGCAAGAGCCTCGATGAGATCGTCGCGCTCGGCGAGAAGTTCAACGAGGGCATCGCCACGCTCTCCGTCGCCCTCAAGACGGCCACCCATCCGCAGAACGGACAGGAGATCGGCTCAATCGACGAGGACAAGATGGAAGTGGGCATGGGCCAGCACGGCGAAGGTGGCGGCGGCGTGATGCCGGTGAAGTCCGCCGACGAGACGGCCTCGCTCATGATCAAGAGCCTCGTTGAGGCGACGGGAGTGAAGAGCGGCGACAAGGCGTTCCTCGCCATCAACGGCTCCGGCGCCACCACGCTCATGGAGATGCTGATCGTCTACCGCGCGGCCAAGAAGGAGCTGGAGGCGCTCGGCGTCTCGGTGCTCCCCGGCAAGTGCACGGAGCTGCTCACCGTCCAGGAGATGGCGGGCTTCCAGATGATCCTCTGCAAGTGCTGCGACACCTGCGCGAAGTACCTCGCCGCGCCGTCCGACGCGCCGTACTGGACAACGCGCTAGCAGAAGGCGTGGACGTTCCGGAGGAAGTCTGGCGGTGTTCCGAACTGGCGTGAACTTCATCGACGGCATCGCGGTCGAGGTGACGCGCAAGCGGATTCGCCGCATCAACCTCCATGTGGGGAGAGATGGACTCGTCCATCTCTCCGTCCCATTCTGGGGGGCGACGATCGCCGAAGGCGAGGCGTTCCTCCGCAGCAAGTGGAAATGGGTGGTGGAGACTCGCGCACGGCTGCTGGCGAACACTGCGGCCCGTGCGCCGGTCTCGTCCGAGATGCGAGTCGCGCTTGTCGGGCTTCTGGGAGAGCTTCACGGACGATGGGCGTTCCAGCTAGGAGAGCCGAACGTCACGTGGGGACTCAGGGCGATGAAGACGCTCTGGGGCTCCTGCAACTGGCGCAAGCGGCACGTGACGTATAACCTCGACCTGGCCCGCGAGCCGCGCGAACTGGTGGAATACGTTGTCGTGCACGAGCTGACGCATCTGCGCGCGCACGACCACGGTCCGACGTTCCAGTCGCTCATGGACGCGCGCATGCCGGACTGGCGAATTCGTCGGCGAGGCCTTCGCCACGTCGGTTAGCCCGCCCCAGCCCCCAGTCTCACAACCGCCCAAATGGTTACAGGTCCGCTAATGGTTGACAACGGCAAGTACTGCTATCTGATCGGCATGCTGGCGGTGGCCGGAGTGTTGTCGTTCCTCCTGCGCGCCGCCCCGTTTCTGCTGTTCGGGCGAGGCAAGGAACCGCCTGCGGTAGTGCGCTACCTGGGGCGTGTGCTGGCACCTGCCGTCATCGCGATGCTGGTGGTCTATTGCTTCGTGGGATACGTCAAGGGCGGCTGCATCTCGTCGCCGCTCCATGGCGGTGCGGAGCTCGCCGCCGCGACGTTGACGGTGGGGCTGCACCTCTGGCGGCGCAATCCGCTCCTCTCCATCGCGGCAGGAACAGCTCTCTACATGATGCTGGTGGCGTAGGACGCAGTAAATCGCGGCGGCGACCGCGGCGAGGCAGGATCTCCGTCCCCGAAATCCTTGCGGGAGACTTGCCACGGGCGGAGGAATGTGCTAAACTACTCGCCAACCGATCAGACTACCCCAGTTCGGGCGGGTGCCCGGACGGTTTGAGAAGGCGAAAGACAGAAGCGATTTGCCAGCGCAATGTCAGCAACCTTCAAAAAACTAGGGAAAAGATGCGACTGT
>Ga0310697_10004072_pt1 | contig 14536 bp, 11 predicted proteins | sample 172DNAGHGlowgp2_FD_203883 | JGI IMG/M metagenome (GOLD analysis project Ga0310697, IMG submission 203883) | Sheep rumen microbial communities from Palmerston North, Manawatu-Wanganui, New Zealand - 1728 DNA GHGlow gp2 (v2) (version 2) | ecosystem: Host-associated > Mammals > Digestive system >...
CCGCTAAAGACCACGTAACCATTCTCAAATTTCGCGTTTCCGTTCTTAATGACTTTACCTATGCCAGTTGATTCCTCCTCAAAAGTGTAGTTCTTTACGTCGGCAATGTTCATTGCGAACTTCTTGCTATTGCTGACGATAGACAATTCACCATCGACAAAAGAAACCTTTGGCTTGTGTCACTTCGCTGATATTATCAACGGGAATCGCAATCTTACCGTCGGGAAAGCCCATCGCCGTGCCATTGTTCACGGTGCTCGCGCCTTTATATACAAAAGATAATTCTGGAGAAAGAAACAAATCAAAGAAACATAAAGAGAATAATGAACATGTCAAACCCGAAAGATAGCGGACGGCCTCCGCCGGTGGTGCTGGTGAAGGCTTCGCGAGCATGACGACGGACGCTGGGAGCCTCGCGAAGGGTTCGCGAGCTCTGGAAGGGCCGTTGAGACATGAAAATAATCAGTAACAAACAAAAAACTAAGTGTGCACAGCAGAACCGACCCTTCTGTGCACATTTTAGTTATTTACTCAACTTTCGCATTGCAACGCCACACTTTGCACCTTTAGGTCAAAGAAGTTCCGCTTGCTTTGTAGATAAAGGGAGATAGATGAAGATAGAAGGAGATAAAAGACGATGGTTTTGCTGCAGAATAATTGTAGACAGAGTATCGTCCTCTATCTTCGCCGCTGAAAAGCGGCATATCTACCTTTATCTTCCTATATCTTCTTAACAAGCGAAACTTGAATTATTTATAGCACTCGAAAATCTTGCTGACGATGGTGCTGTCTATCTTCTTGGTCAGCAGACTGGTAATCCATACCACGGGGAAACCGCCCAGCATGGCGATGGCACCGCAGTTGATGGGGTTGATGGGATTACCTAACAGCATGTTGACAACCGTCAGACCCACGCCCCAGAAGAAGCAGGCCCAGACGCTGGCGGTGGTGACACCACGCCAGTAGAGGCCGAGCATGAAGGGTGCGAGGAAGGCACCAGCCAGTGCACCCCACGAGATACCCATCAGCTGGGCGATGAACGTTGGGGGATTGAGGGCGATGAGTAGGGAGATGGCGATGAAGAACATGATGAGTACACGCATGACCACCACCTTGCGACGCTCAATCTTCTCTGCCACGAGGTCGTCGATGGTTCCTTCTTCAACCTCGCCAGGCAAGGCTTTCTTGTCGCGATAGATAAGGTCAAGGGTCATCGTCGAACTGCTGGTAAGTACCAGTGAGGCCAGTGTAGACATAGAGGCAGAGAGTACGAGGAGTACCACGAGGGCGATGAGTACGTCGGGCAGTGTGACCAACATGGCGGGAACGATGCTATCGTAGGCTATCTTGCCGTTGGCTGCGATGACGGGGTCATAGAGACGTCCGAAACCACCGAGGAAGTAGCAGCCACCAGCCACGATGAAGGCAAAGATGGTGGAGATGACGGTGCCACGCTTGATAGCACTCTCGTCAGTGATGCTATAGAACTTACCCACCATCTGTGGCAGTCCCATAGTACCCAGCGATGTCAGGATGATAACGCCCAACAGTCCCCAAGGATCAGGGCCAAACCACGAGGCAAAGCCACCATTTACGGTAGGATCAACGTCGGAGGGCAACTCTGCCAGCTTTGATACGGCAGCCGTAAGCCCCCCCTGTGCATTGAGCACAGCAAGAATGACGGCGACGATACCAAAGAGCATGATGATACCCTGAATGAAGTCGTTCATGGCTGTTGCCTTATAGCCACCAAGGATGACATAGACAGCGGTGAGTGCTGACATGATAACCACGCAGTATTCGTAGGGAATGTTGAAGCCCATCTCAAAGAGTCTGGAGATGCCGCTATAGACACCAGCGGTATAGGGAATCAGGAATACGAAGGCAATGATAGAGGCTGCCACACGCAGTCCCTGGTCCTGAAAGCGGGTGCCGAAAAAGTCGGGCATGGTGCGCGATTCAATATGCTGTGTCATCAGCTTGGTGCGCTTGCCAAGGATAATCCACGCCAGCAGAGAACCGATGATGGCATTGCCGATACCAATCCATGCGGAGCTGAGTCCATATTTCCAACCGAATTGTCCGGCATAGCCCACAAAGACCACTGCCGAGAAATAACTGGTACCGAAGGCAAAGGCGGTGAGCCACGGACCTACGGCGCGTCCGCCAAGGACGAAACCGTCAACACTGCTGGCCTGCTTGCGGGTGTAGAGACCCACGCCAATCATCACGGCCAGGAAAATAATGGTTAATAGTACTTTGATAAACATTTTTCGTTATTACGTTATTTCGTTATTTCGATATTTCGAGGCTTCGATATTACGATATTTCGAGGCTTCGATATTTCGATATTTCGAGGCTTCGAGGTTTCGATGCTTTAAAACGCTACCTGAACCTGTGCCTGGACGCGGTTGTAGTCGTCGCCCAGCAGTTCACCGCAGAAGCTGTGAGTGTACTGCAGCTGCAGACGGCACTTGCGGTAGAACCAGTATTGCAGACCGCCAGTGATGTTGGTCTGTTGCCAACCGCTCTCTGATGTGTTGCGGTCGTAGTAGTCAGCTGAACCAATCACGTCGATACCCTTGCCCAGCGCTACGGAACCAGTGAGGTAGGCACCGCGACTACTGACATCGCCATCCTTGCCGGCGAGGAACTCACTGCGCAGGCAGATGCCGCCACTGGTAGACTTACGACCCAGCAGGGTGGGAATCTTTGCCTCGCCACCGAAGCTGACACGGTCGCGACGATAGTCGTCGTTTTTATGAATGGTAGGATTCCAAGCTACAGGAGTTTCGTTGACAGCATGTCCGCGACCTTTCTGTCCAGAGGCAACGATGCGTAATTCCTTGCAGGGACGGTACTCTAACTTCAGAATGACATCTTTGTCAGTGTTGCCGTCGTTGGTATTGATACCCTGTCCGTTCATTACGGCCAGCTCATAGTGGAAGTGGTCGTTGAAAAGGTCACCTAACAGCATGATACCCTGGTCACGTCCGAAGTTAGGACCAAGCAACGGCTCGTTGCCATTGGCCAGATTGGTAACAGCCTGTGAGGTGATGTCTACAAGCTCGAGCATGGTGGGCGTCAGCGGACTCTCCAGCGAGAAGGGGTGCTGGAACTGTCCGATGCGAACGGTCAGCGCCTTGTTGTTCGTCACGCGGTAGTCTGTCCAGAACTCCAGGACACCCTTTGATAGGGCGAAGTTGTTCATGAACATGAACGACCAGCGGTCGGTAATACGAGCACGACCCCAGAAGATGGCGCGTTTGAAGTTGAAGGTGCTGGTGGTCTGGCCGCCCTTGTCAGCATACTCATAACCACCTTGCATGTAGCCGTTGATGGTGATACGGCTCGACAGTTCTTTCAGCCAGTCAATCTCGCCAGATTTCTTCTCTTGTGCTGATACTGTCAGAGTGCACAGCATCAGCAGACAAATCATTTTAAATGCTTTCATCTTTATTTATGGTTAATTCTTCATTCTTCATTCTTAATCTTTTCCTTATTGACAATATATTTCTGGTAATAGGTAATCAGCAACGTTGTCATCGGCAGGGCAATAATCATGCCCAGAATTCCCAACAGAGCCCCCCAGATAGAGAGCGACAGCAGGATGATGGCTGAGTTGAGGCCCATCACCTTACCCATAATCTTTGGTGTAAGAATGGTATCCTGAATAATTTGTACCACTGCAAAGACAATGAGTGCAGCCAGCATGATGAGCCAGAAACTCTGACCTGTGTCTGCTGCCTTGACAATAGCCAAAATAATGGTAGGTATGAAACCCAACAGTTGTAGGTAGGGTACCATGTTCAATAGTCCGATGAACATGCCCAGACCAATAGCCATGGGGAAGTCGATAATCAGGAAACCGATGCTGAACAGTACCCCCACGCAGAAGGCTACAAGGCCCTGTCCGCGGAAATACTTGTTCATACCTTGTTCAACGTCGCTGACCAGTTGGGTGGCGAAAGGACGCATGCGCTCAGGGAGCATCAGCACCCAACCATTGGAGAATTGTTCGTAGTCTAGTAATATAAATAAGGTATAGAGTAGCACCATGGTCAGCGTGAGTACACTTGACAGGATGCTGAACGATTGTGCAATGACGTTCCATACCTTTGGAATGGCCTGTTTGATGTTGTCGATGAATCCCTCTTGGGTAACAATGGCCTTGACATCTTCGGTGGTGAAATGGTCATGGACGAAATCGTCTATCATCGAGGGGATATTGCTCATGAACTCATCGTGCGACACATAAGCGATGAGCAGGTCTTTCACACGTGCTCCTTCCTCTATCATCGGTGGAATCATCAGTAAAACCAGTCCCGTCAATGCTGCACCTACCACCAGGAAAGCGCACAGAATGCCTATAATGCGGTATTTCAGGTGACAGCGATACTGGAAGAACTTCACTAGTGGGAACAAGATATAGGAGATGAGCCATGCCAGGAAGAAAGGCAGTAATACCCCACTGAGGTAGTTCAGCAGCATGATGATACCCACAGCTGCCGCCACCCACGTGATGGTGCGTATGAAACTGTCAAAGGTGATTTTTTTCTGTTCCATGGGTGCAAAGATAATAAATATTTGAGAAATACAACGTTGCAAGATTAGATTTTCCCATAATTTCCTATAATTTCTTTCTGTAAATAAATCTTTTTTGTATATCTTTGCAGTATGAATATTGAACCGATAGCTTTTTTCCGTTCTCCGCTGACCAGTAAGTTCGGTGTCCCAAGACAGAGTGGCATTGTCAGCGAGTTGCGTGGGAAGATAGAGTTTGTGGCGAAGTATCGCCAAGTTGAGGCGTTGCGTGGACTGGAGGACTATGACTACCTCTGGCTTATCTGGGGATTCTCGGAGAATGTCTCGGCACAGAAGCATCCTACGGTGCGTCCACCATTGTTGGGTGGCAACCAACGGGTAGGGGTGTGGGCTTCGCGCTCTCCGTTCCGTCCCAATAACCTCGGTTTGTCGTCTGTGCGCATCGGTGCTATCGACGTGGAACATATGACAATAGAGGTTTTAGGTGCCGACCTGATGGATGGTACTCCCGTCTACGACATCAAACCCTACCTGGCTTATGTCGACAGTCATACAGGGGCACGTGGCGGTTTTACCGACAATCACCAATGGCAGCAATTGGAGGTCGTTGTGCCAGAGGAACTGTGTCGGCAGCTTCCGGCTGCCGATTTGGAAGTACTTCGTCAGACACTAGCCCTTGACCCGCGTCCGCACTACCAAGAGGATGCAACACGTCAGTATGGCATGCCATTCATGGGTTATGATGTCCGTTTTCATGTCGTTGACCGCACACTATTTGTCGATGATTGGGAAAAAAGTCATTTTTAGGATATTTCCTTGCGTATTTCGTTGTTTTTTATTACTTTTGCAACATCATCACATATGTTCATCATGAAACAGACACTATCAATGCTCCTGCTGGCCGGTATGGTTGTCGTGCTGGCAGCTTGTGGAGGAAAGAAAAAGAGTAACGATATCATTGCACCGCGCATCGTCAAGGTGCAACCTAAAGAGCCTATTCGCATGCAGCCCTATCTTGACGAGAGGAAGGTGGAATGGATTGGTAAGACGTATTTCGTTACCATCGGCCGTCAGCCCAGCGATTCGCTGCCGATGGTGAAAGATGAGACAGGACAGAAATACGTGGACAATGTGTTTAGCTTGAAGGTATCGCGCAAGGATGGCTCCGTATTCTACACTCGGACGTTCACCAAGAAAGCGTTGACGCAGTATTTAGATGATGACTTCAACAAGACAGGCGTCTTTGAAGGCTTGGTCTTCGACAAGGCCGAAGGCGATTATCTGTTCTTCGGTGCCAGTGTAGGGCATCCGCAGAGCGATGAGTATATTCCGTTGGTTTTCCGTCTGTCGCGCATGGGTGAGCTCACTATTAAACGTGATACGCAGATGGATTCTGTTCCAGAGGACCAAGTGAACTCCAACCAGCAGGCTACTGACGAAGACGAAGGCGTGTGAAGTCTTCGCTGAGTGCTGTCATTGTCGGATAAATCAGATCGGCACCCTCACGAAGGAGCATGTCGTCGGGTAGGGGGCCTGTGTTTACGGCAATAGTAAAGCAGTGGGCGGCATGAGCAGCCCGCACGCCTAAAGGTGCATTCTCTACGACGATGGCCTCCCAAGGCTGTACCTCACACTTGCGCATACCTATTATATAGGGTTCTGGATTGGGCTTGCCGTGCGTCACGTCAAAGGCCGTCACCATCAGTTCTTCGCTGAGCAGACCGGGAAAGTCTCCTAATAGTTTGTCTAACAGTGTGTGCTGGCCACTGCCTGTCACCACACAGATTTTCATGCAACAGTCTTTTATTTGCAGCATCAGTTCCTTGATGCCAGGCATGATTTGTGCAGGCGTCTGTTGACAATGCTCAGCAAACAGGCGCGACTTGTGCTGATACATCTCCTTCGCCTCTTCTTCGCTGACAGCCTTTCCCCATTGTTGTTGAGTCAGCACTTTGATAGTCTCTACGCCACGCATGCCCTCATACTTGTAGGCACCGCTCAGGGGCATGTCCAATCCGTAGCTCTCCATGGCCTCGTGCCATGCCACAGCATGGTTCTTCATGGAGTCATAGATGACACCATCCATATCGAAAAGCACGGCTTTCGGGCTGAACTGCCCGAAGCCGTGTTTTTCTAAATATTGCTTGATTGCTTTATTCATTTGCAATGCGCTCGCGGATAGCTTTGGTCTCTGCCTCGTAGCCGGGCTTAGCCAGCAGGGCAAACATGTTCTTCTTGTAAGCCTCTACGCCAGGCTGGTTGAACGGATTGACACCCAGCACGTTGCCGCTGATTCCACAGGCAATCTCAAAGAAGTAGATGAGCTGTCCGATATAGTATTCGTTCAGTTTGGGAATGCTGATGCGGATGTTAGGCACGCCACCATCGACGTGAGCCAGACGGGTACCCAGCTCAGCCATCTTGTTCACTTCGTCCACGCGCTTGCCAGCCAGGAAGTTCAAACCATCCAGGTTCTCTTCGTCCTCGGGGAACAGCAGCTTCTTTTCAGGCTCCTCGATAGAGAGCACGGTCTCAAAGATAGTGCGCTCGCCGTCCTGAATCCACTGACCCATAGAGTGTAGGTCGGTAGTGAAGTCTACGCTAGCGGGGAAGATACCCTTCTTGTCCTTACCCTCAGACTCACCATACAACTGCTTCCACCACTCACTGAAGAAGTGCAGTTTGGGTTGGTAGTTGACCATGATCTCAATCTTCTTGCCGTTCTGATACAAACCGTTACGCACAGCAGCATACTGTGCAGCAGGATTCTCCTCGAAAGGTACGCTGGGAGCACAAGCCTTCTCCATATCCTGAGCACCACCTACCAACTGCTTGATGTCGAAACCGGCGCAGGCAATAGGCAGCAGACCAACGGGAGTGAGCACTGAGAAGCGGCCACCTACGTTGTCGGGGATGATGAAGCTCTTGTACCCCTCCTTGTCAGCACAGGTACGGGCAGCACCGCGCTTAGCATCGGTAACGGCCACGATCACCTTCTTGGCCTCTTCCTTGCCACGCTGAGCCTCGCACTGCTTCTTCAGCAGACGGAAGGTCAGAGCGGTCTCTGTGGTGGTACCTGACTTTGAAATATTGATAACACCAAACTTCTTGTCTTTCAGGTATTCTGTTAACTCGAAGAGGTAGTCCTCACCGATGTTGTTACCTGCAAAAAGGATGGTAGGATTCTTCTGGTCCTTGATGAGCCAGCCAAAGCTGTTGCTCAGTGCCTCAATGACGGCACGGGCACCCAGATAGCTACCACCGATACCAGCTACTACTACTGCCTCGCAGTTTTCGCGCAGCACATTGGCACAAGCCTGCAACTCGTCGAGGAAAGCTGGGGTGATACTTGTGGGCAGATGCAGCCAACCCAGGAAGTCGTTACCTGGACAGGTACCCTCTTCAAGAGCCTTCTGTGCGTCCTTTACCTTTGGCTCGAAAGCCTTCACTGCGCCAGCTTCCAAGAAACAGGCGGCCTTCGTGATGTCAAGTTTGATGTTACTCATAGTTTAAATTTTGTTTTATCTGAATGAATCTGTTAATAGTTTGATTTCAATTTGTGGACTGATGCGCTCGTACAATATATTATATACGGCATCGAGGATGGGCATGTTGACGTGGCAGTGGCGATTGATCTCCTTCATACACTTGGTGCCGAAGTAGCCTTCTGCAATCATCTCCATCTCTATTTGTGCTGACTTGACGCTGTAACCCTTGCCAATCATAGTACCGAAAGTGCGATTACGCGAGAAGTTGGAGTAGCCGGTAACGAGCAAGTCGCCGAGGTAGCAGCTGTCAGCAATGTTACGCTCAATGGGGTGTACCACCTTCAGGAAACGAGCCATCTCCTGAACGGCGTTGGACATGAGAACAGCCTGGAAGTTGTCGCCGAACTTGAGACCGTTGCAGATACCAGCTGCAATAGCGTAGACATTCTTCAAGACTGAGGAGTACTCAATGCCGATGACGTCGGTAGATGTCTTGGTTTTGATATAGTCGCTGGTCATAATGTTGGCAAACGCCTGTGCTTTCTCAATGTCTGCACAACCAATGGTGAGGTAGGAGAGACGTTCCAGCGCTACCTCCTCGGCATGCGAGGGTCCGCCGATGCAGGCAAGGTTCTCATAGGGAACATCGTAGACCTGATGGAAGTACTCGCTACAGACGAGGTTCTCGTCAGGTACGATACCCTTGATAGCGGTGATGATGTATTTGTCGCGGATGCGCGTCTTCAGTTTCTTCAGGTGACTCTTGAGGTAGGGCGATGGTGTCACGAAAACCAGCGTATCGTACTGCTGTACAATCTTGTTGAGGTCGCTGGAGAAGAATATCTCGTCAATGTTGAAGTGGACGCTGGTGAGGTAGGCAGGGTTGTGCCCCATGCGACAGAAGTCCTCGATACGGTCATCGCGGCGCATATACCAACCGATGTGGTGGGTGTGTCCTACCACTATCTTGGCAATGGCTGTTGCCCAGCTTCCGCCACCGATAATCGCTATTCTACCGCAGTCGTACATATAGTCTTGCTGTTAGCTATTGGCTATTAGCTGTTAGCTCTCTCAATCCAGGCGGCTACCTCGTCAACACTGGGCTTCTGCATGTCGAGCTTGTATTTCTTGACGATGTCGCCAATCTTCTGTTGCAGTCCCTGAGCCTTCTCTGTCGCAATGTTCTGTACGAGGTTGAAACCAGCCTTGCGGAGGACGGGAACCCACTCCTCTGCAACACCAATCTCAGCCCATTCAGCAGGGGTGCTTTGAGGAATCTTCTTCTCGGGCTTCATCTGTGGGAACAGCATGACCTCGCCAATGGTGAACTTACCCGTGAGCAGCATGACCAGACGGTCGATACCGATACCGATACCGAACGTAGGAGGCATACCATATTGCAAGGCACGCAGGAAGTCCTGGTCGATGATCATCGCCTCGTCGTCACCCTTGTCGGCAAGGCGCATCTGCTCGATAAAGCGCTCCTCTTGGTCGATGGGGTCGTTGAGCTCAGAGTAGGCATTAGCCAACTCCTTACCATTGACCATCAGCTCGAAGCGCTCGGTGAGTCCGGGCTTTGAGCGGTGCATCTTGGTGAGCGGCGACATCTCGACAGGATAGTCGGTGATGAAGGTAGGCTGGATGAATGAACCCTCGCAGAACTCACCGAAGAGCTCGTCAATGAGCTTACCCTTACCCATCGTCTCGTCAACGTCCATACCTTTGGAGAGGCAGAACTGGCGAATCTCCTCCTCACTCTTACCGTCGCAGTCGAAACCGGTCTTCTCCTTGATAGCGTCGAGGATAGGCAGACGATGGAAAGGCGCACGGAACGAGATGACGTTGCCGTCAATCTCTACCTCGGGTTTGCCGTTGACGGCGGTACATATCTGTTCGAGCATGTTTTCGGTAAAGGTCATACCCCACAGCAGGTCCTTGTAGCTGACATAGAGCTCCATGCAGGTGAACTCGGGATTGTGGGTCTTGTCCATGCCTTCGTTACGGAAGTTCTTGCCCATCTCATAGACACCCTCAAAGCCGCCTACGATGAGGCGCTTTAGGTAGAGTTCGGTGGCGATACGCATGTACATATCTTGGTTGAGCGCATTGAAGTGGGTGATGAATGGGCGGGCAGAAGCACCACCTGCGATGTTCTGCAGAATAGGAGTGTCCACCTCCGTATAGCCAGCGTTGTCAAGAATGCTACGCAGCGTACGGATGATGGTGGCGCGCTTCAGGAAGGTATCTTTTACACCCTCGTTGACTACCAGGTCAACATAGCGCTGACGATAGCGCAGCTCGGGGTCGTCGAACTTGTCGTAAGCCACACCGTCCTTGTATTTCACGATAGGCAGGGGCTTTAGAGCCTTTGACAACAGTGTCAGCTCCTTGCAGTGGACGCTGATTTCGCCTGTCTGTGTACGAAATACGAAACCCTTGATACCAATAAAGTCGCCAATGTCGAGCAACTTCTTGAATACGGTATTGTACAACTCCTTGTCCTCACCAGGGCAGAGGTCGTCGCGGGTGATGTATACTTGAATACGGCCTTTGGAATCCTGTAATTCAACAAACGAGGCCTTACCCATGACACGACGGCTCATCATACGGCCGGCAATACTCACTTCGCGTGGCTCGGCATCGTCCTGAAAACTATCTACGATTTCTGTTGAGAAAGCATTTGTGGGATATTCTGCGGCAGGATAGGGATCGATGCCCATTGCGCGCAATTGCTGCAGACTTTCGCGTCTGCCAATCTCTTGTTCACTGAGTTCTAAAACGTTCATATCTGTTCTATAATGTCGAAATACGTTGCAAAGGTACGAATAAGTGAGCAAAAAGCAAAGGAAAAATCGGTTTTTCTTTGCTTTTTCGAGCGAAAGTGCCTTCTCCAAAGGAGAAAGGTATAAGAAAACTATAAAAAGTTGATAAAAAAGTGGATAAAGTTTTGCAGATAAAAAATAATTTACTATTTTTGTCGCGTAATACTAGCATAAAACACAATAGGCATGATTCAGAATGCGATTAAAACACGCGTTGTCGGAGTAGACATCAGTCTGGAACGGACATCGATAGGCATTATCGATATTCGTGGAGAGATTATTGCAACAGATTGTTTCGTAACGTCTGAGCATCCCTACATCGGAGACTACTTATCCGTACTCTGTGAACATATCTTGAATCTGGTGGAAGCCAACGGCGGCTACGAATCCATTCGCTCGGTGGGTATGTGCTCACCCAGCGGAAACTATCGCACGAGCAGTATAGAGAACGCTCCCAACATGCCGTGGAAGGGTGTCATTCCTCTGGCTGCCATGTTGCGTGACCGTTTGGGTATGGCGGTAGCTTTGGCTAACGACGCCCATGCGATGGCTCTTGGCGAACAGGCCTTTGGCGCTGCTCATGGCATGCGCGACTTCGCAGTCATCTCGTTGGGTCACGGCATGGGTAGTTGCTTCTTCAGCAACGGTATTGTTCATTTAGGTAACGACGGCTTTGCAGGAGAGATAGGCCATACGTGTTTTATTCCTAATGGCCGGCAGTGCGGTTGCGGCAAGCGCGGTTGTCTGGAGGCCTATACCGCTGCCAATGGTATTGTGCAGACTGCCCAGGAGATTCTGGCCGAACGGTCGGAGCCTTCCATGATGCGCAACGTAGAAAGACTGTCGCCGAAAGTCATTCAGGACTTGTGCGAGTTGGGCGATGAGTTGGCCATCGAAACCTATCGCCGTACAGGTTACTACCTTGGTGTCGGTCTTGCCAACTATGCATCCATACTGAATCCGGAGGCTTTCGTCTTTACGGGGGGCATCTCGCTGGCAGGCAAATGGCTCTTCGAACCCGCCAATGAGGCTTTCGAGGAACACGTCTTCCATAACACCACAGGTAGGGTGAAGTTTATGGCTTCCACTCTCGAGAACCGTACACGCAACATGTTGGGTGCCAGCGTACTGGCGTGGGGCGTCAAGGAATATTCGTTGTTTAAGTAGAAGGAGGTCGACATGATTAACGACAAGGTAAAATCCAAAGTGGTAGGTATCAACATTGGTACGTTAGAGACGGCCATTGCCATTGTTGACCTGCGTGGTAATATTTTAGCACAAGATAGCATTTCTACGCAGGACTATCCGAATGTGAACAACTTCGTCGAGGTGCTCTCAGAGCGTGTTATTACGCTCGCCGAGAGCAATGGAGGTTACGAAAATATTCGCTCGGTGGGTATGTGTGCTCCCAGTGCCAACTATCTCACCGGCTGTATCGAGAATGCTGCCACCATGCCATGGAAGGGCATCGTCCCCGTGGCAGCCATGTTGCGCGACAGCATCGGATTAGCTGTGGCATTAGGCAACGATGCTCATGTGACTGCACTTGGCGAGTGGGCCTATGGTGTTGCTCATGGTATGGACAACTTCATTGTTGTCACCTTGTTGGGTAGCGGTCTGGGCAGCTGTTTCTTCAGCAACGGACAGGCTCATCTGGGCAGCGAGGGCTTTGCCTGTGAGTTTGGACATACCTGTATAGAAGATGGAGGCCGCCTCTGTACGTGTGGCCGTAGAGGATGTCTGGAGGAGTATGTCTCTACGCGTGGCATTATCCAGACGGCTCGCGAAATGTTGGAGTCCAGCAGCGCCCCCAGTTCGATGCGTCAGCTGTCAGAACTTACGCTTGACGGCATTGCTGCATGTGCAGATCAGGGTGACGAACTGGCTAAGGAGGTGTGGAAGCGTACGGCTGAGTTGCTGGGCAGGGCTTTGGCCAACTATGCCAGCATCATCAATCCGGAGGCTATCGTCTTGACGGGTATGCTGATACAGTATATCGACAAGATGTGGGATGTCATGGAAGAGTCCTTCTCACAGAATGTCTTTGGCAATATCCGTGACAAGGCGAAGATAGTACTCTCTACCATCGACGACCATGAGCGCAACGTACTTGGAGCCAGTGCCTTGGCATGGAAGGTCAAGGAATACTCGCTCTTTAAGTAGCTAGCTGTTGGCAGTTAGCTGTCAGTTATTAGCTGTTCGCTTAATATTTGAAGCTGGAGCCACCCAGGAACTCACGCATAATGCTGGTGGGTGGTATCTCTTTGTCGCTGACGGGCAGGAAGTAGTGGATGAACTTCAGCAGTCGGTGTGCCTCACTATACTCAGGACAATTCTTGGGTACGCTGGAGAGGATGATTTCCGCATGGGTACGCAGTACGGCAAACTCGATGTTTAGCGCTGAGTTGAACATGGCGTCGGCAGTCTCCTGATAGGGGAATATCCATTTGTCTTCTGCCTCGCAGACGTTTTTCCACTGGGCTATGGTCTCCTGGGCAGTGAAGGCTCCCTTGTTGTAGTCGCGGATGATGCGGCGCAGCAGACGGTTGTCGTGTACGGGAATCCAGTTGTGGTCGTCCAAAGAGATGCTGGTCAGTGCCGAGATGTATATCCTGTATTTCAATGAGTTCTCTATCTGCTGTGTCAACAGCGGGTTCAGCGCATGGATACCCTCAATGATGAGTACGGTGTCGCCTGCCAGCTTCAGCTTCTTGCCGTTCCACTCGCGCTTGCCCGTAGAGAAGTTATATTCCGGAACCTCCACGCGCTCGCCCTTCATCAGACGGGTCAGGTGGTCTTCCAGCAGGTGGTAGTCTACTGCCTCAATGTTGTCGAAGTCGTAGTCGCCATTGGGCAACTTGGGGGTGTCTACACGATTTACGAAGTAGTCGTCGGTAGAGAACGACAGCGGGCGCAGTCCACAAGCCAGCAACTGGATGCTCAGACGTTTGCAGAAGGTAGTCTTGCCCGACGACGACGGTCCTGTGATAAGTACCAGTCGGATAGGATCTTTCTCCGCATGGAAACGGCGCTCGATATCCTCGGCAATCTGCACAATCTTCTTCTCCTGCAGAGCCTCGCTGACCTGTATCAGTTCAGAGGCGTAACCTTTCAGGATGGCCTTGTTGACGTCACCGGCATTCGACAGGCGCATGATAATGTCCCAACGTGTCTTCTCGGCAAACATCTCGTAGGTCTTGGGCATGTCGACCTTCTCAGCCAGAATGGTGGGATTGTTCCAGTCGGGCACGCGCAGCAGCATACCGTCGTGGTAGGGTTCCAAGCCAAACACCTTCAGATATCCCGCACTGGGCACCAGCGGACCATAGTAGTAGTCGACGGTGTCGCCCAGCGTGTAGTAGTCGCTATAGATCTGTCCGCTGGTCTCGAGCAGTTTCACCTTGTCGGCGAAACCTCGCTCAGCAAAGACGCGGATGGCTTCTTCGTTGGTCGCCTCCGTACGACGGAAGGGCATGTCGAGGTTGACAATCTCCTGCATACGGTTGCTGATGAGTGTCACGTCGCCTTCCGTCAGTGCGTCGTTGTTCTTCTTCTTGAAATTACAATAGTATCCTCGCGAGATGGTGTGCTCGATGAACAGCTTCGAACCAGGAAAGACGTCCTGTGTGGCCTTGTAAAGCAGAAAACACAGCGAACGGACATAGACACGGTGGCCACTGC
>Ga0310697_10004073_pt1 | contig 14534 bp, 13 predicted proteins | sample 172DNAGHGlowgp2_FD_203883 | JGI IMG/M metagenome (GOLD analysis project Ga0310697, IMG submission 203883) | Sheep rumen microbial communities from Palmerston North, Manawatu-Wanganui, New Zealand - 1728 DNA GHGlow gp2 (v2) (version 2) | ecosystem: Host-associated > Mammals > Digestive system >...
CCATAGATGAAAGCGCCTTTCTCCTTGGCCAGCTGTACGGCGGCCAGCGTGTCGGCGGTTTCACCGCTCTGCGAGATGGCCACCACGACGTCATCCTTGCCCACAACGGGATTGCGGTATCGGAATTCGCTGGCATATTCTACCTCTACAGGAATTCTCACCAGCGACTCAATCATCTGCTTGCCAATGAGTCCGGCATGCCACGATGTGCCGCATGCCACAATCACCACGCGCTTGGCATTGATGAGCTGGCGGCGGTGGTCGATGAGTGCGGAGAGGGTCACGTGGTCGGCTTCCACATTGACGCGGCCACGCATGCAGTTTGTCAAGCACTCGGGCTGTTCGAAGATTTCCTTGAGCATGTAGTGCGGATAGCCGCCCTTCTCAATCTGTCCAAGGTCTATGTCGACGGTCTTCACATGCAGTTCCTGCTGCTCATTGAGTATGCTCACCACCTTCAGTTCCTCGCCACGGCGGATGACGGCAATGTTGCCGTCTTCCAGATACACCACCTTGTCGGTATATTCCACGATGGGGCTGGCGTCTGAGGCAATGAAAAACTCATCGTGCCCGATTCCCACCACCAGCGGACTCTGCTTGCGGGCAGCAATAATCTGGTCAGGGTCACGCTTGTCGATGATGGCAATGGCGTATGCTCCTATCACCTGATACAAGGCCACCTGAACGGCTGACAGCAGGTCGAGCTGCTTGCGGTTCATGATATACTCTACCAGCTGAACAAGCACCTCGGTATCTGTGTCCGATGTAAAATGCACACCTTTGGCTATCAGCTTTTCCTTTATCTCGGCGTAGTTCTCAATAATACCGTTATGGATGATGGCCAGGTTATGGCTCTCCGAATAGTGGGGATGGGCATTTCGTGCAGACGGTTCGCCATGAGTGGCCCAGCGTGTGTGGGCGATGCCAATGCTTCCGCTGACATCCTTGTCGGCACAGTATTCACAAAGATTGTCAACCTTTCCCTTTGCTTTATATACATTCAGTTCGCTATCGTTGCCAATCATGGCGACACCAGCACTATCGTAACCACGATATTCAAGGCGGCGAAGACCTTTTATCAGTATGGGAAAGGCCTCTTTATTGCCAATATATCCAACTATTCCACACATAAAGCAGATTCAATAATAAGTGTCCGTGTTGCAAATCGGCTGCAAAGTTACAGCAAAAAAATCGTTCTCACAAGAAATGGATAAAAAAAATCAAAAAAAGGAGAACCTTCACAGGCTCTCCTTTTAAGTCCTTTCATCGTGTTATATCAATGAACACGAATAAGGCGGTAAACTGTCTTGTCATCACGACAATTGGTTTACTCAATTAACCTTAATAATCTAATACCATGAAAAACACACTGCAAAAATACAAAAAAATATTCTATTGCAATGAGTTTTCCTGTAATTTGATTGCGGTATTTATAGTTTATTAAGTTTTTCGCTGTACATTTTAAGAATACTTGACGTTTTCGTTAAACCAGAAATTCGCTTCTGGTCTGTAACAGACAGTTTTGGTACATAACTGAGCGGTTGCCACTTCAGGGAATAGTACGTAACGACACTCTCCTGATAGCCGTCACGGGGGCCTACCGTCTGTATAAGACAGATAACCTGCTTTGTGCTGTCAACAGGCTCTGCAACCGTAAGCAGAAGCAAGTCAACTTTGGTAGCCTCGCTCAGACTGATGGAGATAGAATCATCTGCAAGGGCTGTCATCACACTTTTACCGCCAAGGGCATTGGTCACCTCTGCCTTCATGTTGGAATCCATAAAGTCAACAAAGTCAAGCCGGTTGTTTCTTGAAAGATAGGGAATAACCGTGTCGGGCATTTCCACAAACAGGTTCCTAAGATTTACCGTATCTGCTCCGGCAGTCAGCGCGGCCATGACCGCTATAACGGAGAAAAAGTATTTCCTAAACATTCACAAGATTATTTGTTTTGATAACTGCATCATCATCACGGCTGAGAGACCTGCCGTTTCCGTACGCAAGCGACTGTCGCCCAGATTGACAGAGATAAAGCCTGCATTTACTGCCTGCTGAACCTCACCGATACTGAAATCGCCTTCGGGACCTATCAGGACGAGGGTGTCTTCTTCGGCATCCAGCCGGCAGAGATCATCAAAGAGGTTCACACGGGGTATCTCTTCGTAACAATGGGCGATGTAACGATGGCCCGACTGATGTGACTGGATAAAATCGCTGAAAGCAGCAAGGTCGTTGACTTTGGGCAGATAGGCCTTGCGACTCTGTTTCATGGCCGACACCACAATTTTCTCTATGCGCTCTGTCTTCATGCTGCGACGCTCAGAGAACTGACAGTTGAGGAACGACAGTTCGTCAAGTCCCACCTCAACGGCTTTTTCAGCCATCCACTCCATGCGCTCATTCATTTTTGTAGGCGCAATGGCCAGGTGGATGTGTCCCTGCCATGGTCGTGGCTGGGGTAGTTGTTCGGTAATGGTGTAAACACAATGGTGGTTGGTAGCCATCGTCACTACTGCCTTGTAGAAACACCCCCGGCCATCCATCAGCATGATCTCATCATCCTCCGTCAGCCGCAGCACTTTCAGCGCATGGGTGGCCTCACCTGACGGCAGTTCAGTAAGCACGGCTGCATCGGGCACGTAGAAAAACCTTGTTTCTTTCATTGATGCCGCCTCCTGGTTATCTCTTCATGCAAATGCGAGGCTAATCGGTAATCCTCTGCTTCGATGGCCCGGGCCAACTCCTTGTTCAGCTGTTTCATCCCCATGGTGTTGATGGGTATGGAAATGCCCGTGGCACCTGGGTTGTAGGCCGAACATTGGCGATTCATCAGGTCGTTAGATATAAAAATAGGTACGCGCGAAATGACATGGAGCAGCACGGCATCGCTCATCCTGATAGGCTTATACGATAAGGTATGCCTGTTGATAAGCACAACACAGTAATGGCCGTCTTCAATACCGGTAATCATCAGTTCAAAGCCTGATAATCCCTGTTCTTTCAGCATAGCCCATAACACCTCCGGCAGCATCTGTTCACGCCCGGGGACGTTTGTGAATCGCAGGTTGAGTTGGTCGCTTATGGGTTTGTCGCAGATAATGCAGAGTGCCCGCTGCTCATCGGCATCGGTGAGTCTGACAATAGTAAACCCGTCGCTTCCGACGATCTCAGACATATCCTTATAGACCAACTCAACCCGCTCCATACTCTTAAATCTTCTTGGGATGGAAGACTAAGGCAAAGACAACTCCCACTACCAGTGCATAGACGGAGAAGATCATCCAGACCGTAGTCCATGCCACCGTGCCGTCGGCAGCCGTGTTGGCATTGACAACTGCCTGAGCAGCAATAGAGCCTATGGAGGCACCCAGTCCGTTGGTCATCAGCATGAAGAGTCCCTGTGCCGACGAACGGATAGCCGGGTCGGTAGTCCTGTCGACAAAGAGCGAACCCGAAATATTGAAGAAGTCGAAGGCGAGACCGTAAATCAGCATGGAGAAGATAAAGAGCAGGACACCCGGCGTACCAGGATTGCCCATACCGAGGAACCCGAAGCGCAGCACCCAGGCAAACATGGCAATGAGCATAACCTGCTTGATACCATAGCGCTTCATGAAGAAGGGTATGAGCAGGATGCAGAATGTTTCGCTGACCTGCGACAGCGAATACAGGATGTTGGCGTGCTGCACACCGAATGTGGAGGCGTACTCGGGAATGGCCTTGAAACTCTCAATATAGGGTGTGGCAAAGCCGTTGGTAATCTGCAGGCTGACACCTAAGAGCGACGAGAAGATAAAGAAGATGGCCATATCCTTCTGCTTGAACAGCGTGAATGCCCGCAATCCGAAAGCGTCTACCAGCGACTTGACCTGATCCTTGGGTGCCAGCGGACAGGCAGGCAGTGTGTAGGTATAGAGGAACAGCACGATACTGAGCACACCCGACGTGACGAACTGCATCTCATTGTCCTTGAATCCGGCCAGGTCTACCAGCCACATAGAACAGATGAAGCCGACGGTGCCAAAGACGCGGATGGGTGGGAAGTCTTTTACAATGTCCATGCCGGCCTTCGTCAGCGCATTGTAGGCTACTGAATTGACAAGCGCAATCGTGGGCATGTAAAAGGCTACGCTGACGCTGTAGAGCAGGAAGAGCACGCCGAACTGGGCACTCTCTCCGGCGGTGTGGCCATAGTAGGCAGCAGCAAACATAAAGAGTCCGGCCAGCAGATGACAATAGCCCAGCAGGCGCTGAGCCGGTATCCACTTGTCGGCCACGATGCCGATGAGTGCTGGCATAAAGATACTGACAAGTCCCTGCATGGCAAAGAAATAGCCAATTTCTGAAGCCATTCCGATGCGGCCTAAATAGAGGCCCATACAGGTAAGATAGGCTCCCCAGACGGCAAACTCCAGGAAGTTCATGAGTGCTAAGCGGATTTTCAGATTCATACACTTATAGTTTTTAGTTATTCTAATTTCTTGGTTTTCAAAGAGTCCTCAACAACTGTGGTTTTAGGCTCTTCCTTTTTGCGGAATTTGATGAGTTGGATATTCCTGATGACCATCATCTTCATCGACGGGCTTGTCTCTTTTTCCGGCGTCAGGTAGACGTAGCCGCGTATCTCGCGGGCCATGTGGCCGTCGAGTGCAGGCACACGTATCTGGTTGATGCCTGTCGACGACATACCCGTTGTGCGGCTTACCACGGTATCGTTGTCATAGCGTATCGATATGCAGGCCTCTGCACTACGCATGCCACTCTGATACATAAAGTCAGAATTCAAGATAAACATGAAGGCGTCGCTCTTTCGGAATGACGTGTCGGCCTTCTGCTCAAAACTGAACAGATGATAGGGGGGATAAGGTAACAGGATGGCTGACAGATGGCCAGCCCACACGTTGATGGTGTCACCGCTGGAACTGAGGTTGGCAAAGCGGTTCACCTCGCCCTCCGACGCTCCCAGCTCCAAAGCCTGGTGGCTCAGCCGCTCGGCTACATTCCTGTAGATATCGGCAAAACGGTCGGCACGCACGTAATAGTACACCAGCGAGGAGTCGAAGTCGGCCTTCGTCACACCATGCTTCTCCAGCACCGAGGCAAAATAGAGTGTCTGGTCGTAGTTACGCTCGTCTTGGTTTTTCATGCCCTGTTCGGCCATGGCTTGCGCAATGTGGTAGTCAACGAGCAAATCCTCCATGTCGTCAGGCTGGATATAGCGAGACGGTACTGACGGCTTGCACGATACGACGGCAAGGGTAGCGACAAGGGCAAAGAACAAAGTCGGCCTAATCACGTTTCAAACTTATTTGACTGATTTCCTTCCTATAGAACAGTAACAGCAGGACAACACCCACCGAAATGTTGGCATCGGCAAAGTTGAAGACGGGACTGAAGAATATAAACTCCTGTCCGCCCCACAGCGGCACCCACTCCGGCCATGTGGTGACAATGAGCGGGAAGTAGAACATGTCTACGACCTTACCCATCAGGAATGGCGCATAGCCCGTGCCGAAATCAACGAAATAACTGACGTATGCTTCAGACGAGGCATTGAACACCAGACCGTAGAACATGCAGTCGATGAGGTTGCCGATGGCACCGGCCAGCACCATGGCCAGACAGACGATGTAGCCCGTCTTGGCCTGCTTCCTGACTTGCAGCCACAGATAGTAGCACAGCAATGCGATAGCCACCACGCGGAAGAGCGACAACGCCAGCTTCGAACCAATCTGCATGCCGTAGGCCATACCGTTGTTTTCAATAAACGATATGTAGAACCAGTCGGTGATGCGGATGCTTTCATGCAGGGCCATGCTGGTTTTCACCCATACCTTGATAAGCTGGTCTGTCAGGATGCTGCCGATGACGATGAGTGCAGCCAGCCATCCTGCCGATAGTAGACGGCGGTTGCTTCTCACTTCTTCTGATTCATTTTCGACTCCACGCTGAGCGTAGCATGGGGCACGGCCTTCAGGCGCTCCTTGGGAATGAGTTTGCCCGTCAGGCGGTCAATGCCGTAAGTCTTGTTCTCTATACGCACAAGGGCTGCCTTCAGTCCCTGAATGAACTTCTGCTGGCGTGCAGCCATCGTGATGATTTCCTCCTTCGACTGTGTGGAGCTGCCTTCCTCCAGGGCCTTGTACGTTGGCGATGTGTCGTCCACGTCGTTCGAGTCCTGGTTGGTAATGACGGCCATCATCTGGTCGTAGTCACGTTTAGCCAGGGCTAACTTCTCGTTAATGATCGTGCGGAACTCCTCGAGTTCTTCGTCACTGTAGCGTGTTTTTTCTGTTGACATAATTATTAGGATTTGGTTACTTTGATGTTCACTTTAAAGTCGTCGAAGTCTATTTCGGCGCCGTCGTTGGGAGCAATCTCGATGCTGTCGGCCAAAACCTGTGCCTTGATGTACTCGCCAAAGGCTCCTACGGCGGCGTCAAGTTCGGCCTGCGGGGCAATGGTTATCTGTATGCGATCGGTAATCTCAAAGCCGCTTTCCTTGCGGATATTCTGCACACGGTTGATCATCTCGCGAGCCATGCCCTCCTGGCGCAACGCGTCGGTCAGTTCCACCTCTAAGGCAACGGTCAGCGAGCCTTCGTTCGACACCAGCCAGCCGGGAATATCCTCGCTGATAATCTCAACGTCGGCGGCCTCCACCGTCAGCGCCTGTCCTTCAACGCTGATGCCGATGGTGCCCTGCTCCTCAAGTTCGGCTATCTGCTCCTGCGAGAGTGCATCGACGGCGGCTGCCACACCCTTCATCAGCTTGCCGAACTTCTTACCCATAGTCCTGAAGTTACACTTTACCTTCTTGACCAGAATACCCTGGCCCTCAGCAAATTTCAGCTCTTTCACGTTCACCTCGTTCATGATGAGCTGCTTCACGGCTTCAATATGCTTCTTCTGCTCGTCGTTGGCAGGAATCATGATGGCCTGCAGCGGCTGGCGCACCTTGATGTTCACCTTCTTGCGCAGGGCGAGCACCATCGAGGTAATCTTCTGGGCCATCTCCATGCGGGCTTCCAGGTCGGTGTCGATGAGGCTCTCATCGGCCACGGGGAACTTGTCCAGATGCACGCTGTCCTTCTCGCCGCCCAGGTCCTTATACAGCTGGTCGGCATAGAAGGGTGCAAAGGGTGCCAGCAGTTTGGCAACCGTCAGCAGACAGGTGTAGAGTGTGTCGTAGGCTGAGCGCTTGTCGTCGCTCATGTCCTTGCCCCAGAAGCGCTTGCGGTTCAGGCGCACGTACCAGTTCGACAGGTCGTCGTTGACGAAGGCATCGATGAGGCGGCCGGCACGCGTGGGGTCGAAGTTGTCAAGCTCTTTCTGCACACCCTTGATGAGGGTGTTCAGGCAAGACAGTATCCAGCGGTCAATCTCAGGAGCCTCCCCTCTTCGGGGGAGGTTGGAGGGGGCTTCATACCCATCCACGTTAGCGTAAAGCGCAAAGAAGCTATAAGTATTATATAAGGTGCCGAAGAACTTACGGCGCACCTCATCCACGCCCTCGGGGTCGAACTTCAGGTTGTCCCACGGCTCCGAGTTGGTCAGCATGTAGAAGCGGACGGCGTCAGAGCCGTACTTCTCAATCATGTCAAACGGATTGACCACGTTGCCCACGTGCTTCGACATCTTGTTGCCCTTGGCGTCGAGCACCAGACCGGTGGAGATGACGTTCTTGAAGGCCACGGAGTCGAAAATCATCGTGGCAATGGCATGCAGCGTGAAGAACCAGCCACGCGTCTGGTCTACACCCTCGTTGATGAAGTCGGCGGGGAAGGCCTCGCGCTTGTCGATTAAATCGGCGTTTTCAAACGGGTAGTGTACCTGGGCGTAGGGCATGGAGCCTGAGTCGAACCACACGTCGATGAGGTCGGTCTCGCGCTTCATAGGCTTGCCCTCGTCGCTCACCAGCACGATGTTGTCAACGTAGGGGCGGTGCAGGTCAATCAGGTCGTAGTTCTCCTTGCTCATGTTGCCCGGCACAAAGCCTTTCTCCTTCAGCGGATTGGCGGCCATGATGCCGGCGGCCACAGATTTCTCTATTTCATCGTATAGCTCTTCAACGCTGCCGATGCACTTCTCGGCCTTGCCGTCCTCGTCGCGCCAGATGGGCAGCGGTGTGCCCCAGAAGCGGCTGCGGCTCAGGTTCCAGTCGTTCAGGTTCTCCAGCCAGTTGCCGAAGCGGCCCGTACCCGTTGACTCCGGCTGCCAGTTGATGGTCTTGTTCAGCTCGAACATGCGCTCCTTCCTGGCCGTTGAGCGGATGAACCACGAGTCGAGCGGATAGTAGAGCACGGGCTTGTCGGTACGCCAGCAGTGGGGGTAGTTGTGGGTGTGCTTCTCAATCTTAAACACCTTGTCCTGGGCCTTCAGGTCCATGCAGATGCTGATGTCGAGCGTCTCGTCCTTGTCGGTCAGCTTCTCGTCGTAGGCGTTCTTCACGTAGCGGCCGGCAAACTTGTTCCACTCGCCGACGTTGACATAGTGCCCGACGAATTCTTCGTCGAGATCCTCCACCTTGAAGTACTTGCCCTGCAGGTCAACCACGGGGCGCTCGTTGCCCTTCTTGTCGATGAGCACGATGGGCACGATACCGGCTTTCTTGGCCACGAAGGCGTCGTCGGCACCGAAGTTCGGCGCAATATGCACGATACCGGCACCATCCTCGGTGGTCACGTAGTCGCCGGGGATGACACGGAAGGCGTCGCCCATGGGCTTGATGGCGGGCATCAGCTGCTCATACTCCATGCCCACAAGGTCGGTTCCCTTGTAGCGGCCAACAATGCGGTAGGGTATGAACTTCTCACCTTTCTTAAACTCGGGCATCTCGCCGCCGTCGGTGATGTTGCCCTCGGCGGGCAGGTAGGCGTTCAGGCGGGCTTCGGCCAGCACAACGGTTATCTTAGCGGCGCTGTAGGGGTTATAGGTCTCCACGGCCACGTAGTCAATCTTCGGACCCACGCAGAGCGCCGTGTTGGCAGCCAGCGTCCACGGCGTGGTGGTCCAGGCCATGAAGTAGGGTGTGCCCCACCCCGTCATCTCCGGCTTCGGGTTCTTCATCCTGAACAGGGCCGTACACGTCGTGTCCTTCACGTCACGGTAGCAGCCGGGCTGGTTCAGCTCATGGCTCGACAGGCCGGTGCCTGCAGCGGGACTGTAGGGCTGAATGGTGTAGCCCTTGTAGAGCAGGTCTTTCTGGTAGAGTTGCTTCAGCAGCCACCACAGCGTCTCAATATACTTGTTGTCGTAGGTGATGTAGGGGTTGTCAAGGTCTACGAAATAGCCCATACGCTCTGTCAGGTCACGCCATTCGGCGGTGAACTTCATCACGTTCTCGCGGCACTTACGGTTGTAGTCCTCCGTAGAGATATACTTGGCACTCTCCTTGTTGTCTATATCGGCCTTGGTGATGCCCAGCTCCTTCTCCACACCCAGCTCCACAGGCAGTCCGTGGGTGTCCCAGCCGGCCTTGCGCTTCACCTGCATGCCCTGCATGGTCTTGTAGCGGTTGAAGGTGTCCTTGATGGTGCGTGCCAGCACGTGGTGGATGCCGGGGTGACCGTTGGCTGAGGGGGGACCCTCGAAGAAGACAAACTGTGGACAGCCCTCACGCTCCTGCACAGAGCGCCAGAACACATTCTTGTCGCGCCACATATCGAGCACGTCGTTGTTGACTTTCGTCAGGTTCAAGCCGTTATGTTCGGCAAATCTCTTACTCATTATTTTTCGTTTTGTTTATTTTTCTGATTTTGACGTGCAAAGGTACGTAAAAATTCCGATACCACCAAATCTATAAATATTATTTAAGGAACGGGCGCAAAATTCGCGGCTGGGCGGCATCCGTGCGGCATCTGAAAAAAACGGAAAAAGTAACAAGTAACAAATAACAAATAACAAAAAGACCGCCACCCCCTTGGCCATTGGGAGTGGCGGTCTCTTCGTTAGTCGAACCCTATGCGGGTGTGCGCCGTGCTGCTGCATGTCTCGCCCGCGTCCAGCATGTGGATGGGCCCTCTGCCCATGCAGCTCGTGGTGGTGATGGCCGTCAGGAAGGCCGTCAGGGCGGCTACTATTACCTTCACCGCTACCTCAACAATCTTACTCTTCATAAGCATTCTGTAAATTTTTCCCCCGTAATTTTCCTCCTCAGGAAGAAGGCCCCAGGGTGCTTAATTCCCCTCCTGAGTAGGAGGGGCCTGGGGAGGTCGCTTACGGCTCAGGCTCCGGCTGCGGACGCTCGGCATCGCGCTTGCTCTGTGCCAGCTTCGAGTAGGCGATGGTGCCGTCCTTCAACAGTTCGGAGCGGCGGAACTCGCCGGTGGCGTAGGCCCCCAGGCGGATGGCCTCGATGTTGGTGCTGATGTCGAACTTCAGGTACGAGTTGGCGCCCGTGCTCTTCACCTGGCACGAGAAGATGGCCAGGTCGTCAATCTTCACCTTGTTGCCGTCCAGGCAGAGCTCGCGGATGCAGGCCACCATGTCGGTCAGCACGCCCTTGATGATACCCATGGAGTACGGCGTGTTGTGGGCGTGCATGTGTTCTGCCAGCTTGCTCAGGTCTAAGGTCTCCTTACCGTCCACGCGGGCATAGATCTTGCCGTAGCCGCGGCTGGCGGTGTTGTTGTTCTTGTACAAATCAATCTCAAGCATTTTGTTACCCTTTCTTTAATTTTTTTGGTTAGTGAAACAATCTTTTTACCTCTCTCACGTCACTTCCGGAATGACAATGCAAAGATACAAAAATTTTGCGATAAATCAAGTGTGTGCGTACACATTAACACTAATTTAACACTTCACCTGCTCCACCGCCACGCGCATGCGGTTGTTCGTCGGTCTGACGGCCAGGTGCAGCCAGTACTTCATGCCCCGGCGCTCCAGTAGCAGCTCGTCGAAGCGCTCGCCGCTCACCTCGGCGTAGTCCAGCACCAGACAGGCATAGCGCAGGGCCTGCTGGCAGTCGCGGCAGACGATGTCGGCGGCGCAGCCCGTCAGGTGGTTGCTTGTCGGCGAGCCGCCCACGGCCCTGTTCAGCCGCTGGCTGCGGTAGCCGCTGCTCACCCTCAGCGGCACGTCCTCGCAGTCGCAGTACGATTCGGCGTAGGTCTGCCTGAGCTGTTCCAGCCACAGGCACACGCGCCTCATGTTGTCCATCACCTCGCCCAATGGGGGCACGTTGTAAATCTCCGGGTGGCTTGTCGAGCCACACATCTCCCTCACCGTGAAGTGGGGTGTCAGTCTTTCATTCGGGTCTGTCATAAGCTTAAAAAATCCTTTCTTGCAGTTTCTTGTATTCGCCGGTATCGGTTTTCACCACCAGTTTCTTAGACTTCAGCCGCATCACGATGAACCGCACCTTGTCGTGTTCCACGTTGTAGATTCTCTCCACGTCGGCAGGCGTGAACAACTGCGGCAGACTGTTGTAGCAGTCATCAAATTTTGACCGTTTCGTACGGCTGCTCTGCCTATCGCGCTCCATGTTGTCGAAGTAGGCCTGGGCGTAGGCGCCGAAGTACATCTTCTGGCACTCGTACTGCATCTCCAGACAGAGCGAGCACAGGCGGCGGTCGGTGTCGTCGATGGTCAGCGTGTGGTGAGCCGTCCACTCCTCCCAGTGGCGCATCACGATGAACGGTGCCGACAGGGCTATGCCGTAGTAGGCCACGCGCTTCAGCAGCAGCTCCTGGGCCTTGCTCTGCTCAAAGGCCGCCATCTCCATCTGCTCGTTCGTCCACTGCCAGCAATGCTCCACTAAGGGCCACAGCGGCAGTTCGCCGTGTGTCTGATCCAGGCGGAAGGCCCACTGGCGCAGCTCCTCGTCGGCCTTCGCGTCGGTGGCCGAGGTCTTCCTGAGCGCCATCATCTGGAAGTTCGTCGGCGGCAGGGGCACCACACCTAAGCGTGTGGCCAGTCCGCTGCCAAAATTCCTCTCCGACACCTTGCGCTGCAGGCTCAGGGGCGTTCCCGTGTAGACGAAGTTCCAGTAGACGTTGAACGTGCCGCTCACCGACTCCACGTTCGAGTAGGCCTGTCCGTCCTCCTCGTTGTGGAATGCCTTCAGCTCCATGGCACTCTTGTCTATCCACGAGCCGCCGCGCTGCGTCTGCGTGGCGTTGTCCAGCTCCGAGTCGAAGGTCAGCATGTGCAGGTGCATGGGCTCGCCGTCCACCACCTCCACGGCGTGGTTCATGTCGTCGATGAAGGTGGCGTTCGACGTGCGTGCCGGGTGGTCGCGTATCACCACCTCCGGCTTCTTCAGCGCCTCCTGCTTCTGTGCCTTGCTGCTCGTGGTACGCTCGCGCCGCTCCTCCTTGTAGCGGTTGATGGCGTCGTAGCCCACCTTGTCGGCCACCCTGATGGGTGCCGCCAGCAGCTTGTACAGGCGTGTGGCAAAGCTCTTGCCGCTGGCAGGGTCGCCAATCACCATCACGCAGTAGTTCAGCCTTCTGAGCTCCTCCGGGCGGTGGTAGAAGCGGTAGGTGCAGCGCGTCATCAGCGTGCCCAGGAAGGCCGCCCCCACATAGAGCGCCGCCGGGCGGCCCTCCACGGCCAGGCTGCTGCCGATGGCCGCCATGCAGGGGTAGTGCTCAGCCAGGGTGCTTATCTCCTGGCCCCAGCGGGCCAGGTTTTCTGGGGCTTCTGGGGCTAATGGGGCCCATGGGCCACCAGCACCCTGTCGGGCGCCGGCCTTCTCCACGGCCTGCTGCATCCTCTTCGGCACCGTCTGGTACTGCTTGTAGTCGCGTGCGCTGCCTATGAGCAGGTCAATGTCCTCGCCTCGTTCACGCACGATGTCCTGCACCCACGGCTGCGCCATCAGCAGGCGCCTGATGAGTGCCGCGTCGTTGTCGGTGATGTAGCGCAAGTCCGAGGCCAGCTTCAGCGCCGTCTGGTGGCGGTCGCCGGGGCCGGGCACCGTGCCGTCCAGCCATGCGTCGATAATCTTCTGGTAGCTTACGCCGCGATAAACCGCGTCAGCGTCCTTGCCGCCCACCGTGCCCCGCGTGCCGTCCGCTCCGTCAGCCACAGCAGCGCCGCCGTGGGCACCATCAGCAGCACGTAGGCCAGCGAACAGAGTGGGCTGGCTATGACCGCCGCGGTAAACGTCATTGTATTTCTCAGCAAATTCCTTGTTCTCATAAGTAAACAGTTCGTCTTCGTTAATAAAAAGAATATCCTCCTTCATGCAGATGAACGACAGCCGCGAGGCGTCCTTGCAGCTCTCGTCCACCTCCACGCCTAAGAGCCGGGCCATGTGGTGCTGGTTGTCAATGAGGTTGCCCACCTCGGGGTCAGCCTTGAACACCACCTTCAGCCCGTGCCCCGAGGGGGTGACGTAGACAAGGAGAGCCCCCCTCTTATCCCCCCGAAGGGGGGAGGGAAAGAGTTCTGGGTGTTCTGCCTGCCACTTGGCAAACAGCTCACGAGGCGGCAGCATCATATTACTCCCCTCCCTCTCGGTCAGGGACTCCTTACTCCCCTCCCTCTCGGGGAGGGGCCGGGGGAGGGGCTCGTTTAGATGATCAATATCCATCACCACCAGTCCCGTCAGCCTTGTGGCCGCCTGCTTGCGCCATGCCCCACGCGCGCCCTTCTTCGAGAGCGTCTCGTCGAAGGTGGCCTGGAACACGAAGGCAGGCAGGCGCTTCTTCCACGCCGTGTCGCCCGTCTCGCGGAACTTGGTGATACACTCGCGGGTGTAGGGCGCCTCCACGAGCGCCCAGAACTGCCCGCTGTCTACTTCCTTGGTCTGAGTAAAGAAGTTCTGTTGATAGCAAAACATTTGTTCACCTCCGATGTTAAGTTAAACAACTGCCCCGACAGCTCCTGCACCGTGTCCGTGCTGATCTCCATCACCACCACCACCTTGTGCTCCTTCTGCCGGTGCCACACCTGCACCCCCGGCCGCTCCATCAGCTTGCGGCTGCGGGGCAGCGGCGGCTCCTTCTGCGTCTGCCCCTTCGTCAGGGCTGCCAGGTCTTCGTACATCTGTGCCACGGGGTCCTCGCAGCTGGCGTCCACCCTGAGGTGGGCCACCACCGACGACTCCTTCTCGCCTGCCGTGCGGTAGAACGAGCTGTTGCCCCGTTTCTTCTCGCCCACCTTCGTGGCCGTGCCCTCTGCCGAGGGGCGGAACTCCAGCGAGTCGTCACTGTGCAGGGTCATCCACCCCCGCACCTTCCGTGGTTTCTGTGGCTTCGTGGCCACGTCCTGAGCCTCTACCGGGCCCGTCTGTCTGTTAATGTCTTCCATAATCTCTAAAAATTCAAGTGTCATTTGTTAATATAAAAACTCAAAACATAGTCCCAAAATGCACACGGGGACAGTCCCCGCGTGCGCCCTGTTGTTGCGGATACCGTTGTTGCGGATACCGTTGTTGCGGATTTGAAATCCGCAACTCCCGAGTCGGGTACTGTTGTTGCGGATACCGTTATTGCGGATACCGTTGTTGCGGATTTGAAATCCGCAACTCCCGAGTCGGGGATTTCAAATCCCCTCCAACAGCATGTGTTCCCGAGTCGGGGATT
>Ga0310697_10004076_pt1 | contig 14526 bp, 12 predicted proteins | sample 172DNAGHGlowgp2_FD_203883 | JGI IMG/M metagenome (GOLD analysis project Ga0310697, IMG submission 203883) | Sheep rumen microbial communities from Palmerston North, Manawatu-Wanganui, New Zealand - 1728 DNA GHGlow gp2 (v2) (version 2) | ecosystem: Host-associated > Mammals > Digestive system >...
TCGGATGCGGAGAACAGTAGGAACAGTACCGTACCTGTTGTGATAAGAGGGATGGCAGGATAGAAGAACGGGTCAGGATTCTCGTTGGATACGAGGGCATAAGTCCCGGGGACCAGAAACATCAGACCTAGGATGGCCAGCAGTCCGCCGAGAAGTCTCACTTCGGTGCTTCTGTACACCGCGAACCTATCGATCACCCTATCCTTGCTCAAGAACACCATCTGATCAACTCTCTGATATCGCTTTCCTTCCGAAAACCTTCGCCAGGTCCTTCTCCTTAGTGAAGTTGGTGAAGACCATGACGCGGTCCCCTTCTATGAATTTGGTGTCCATCATCGGATATAATATGGAACCGTCGCGATAGATCCCAAGGATGCTCAGTCCGTTAGGCATAACGACATCGCCGAAGTATTTGTCAATGAGCTTTGATTGTTTGTTCACATCGTGGATGAAGAATTGTTCTTCGCGGTTCCTCATCCTCATGACAACATTGTCGTTGGACATGACACACTTCGCTATCTCGTTGGAGACTATCCTGTCGAAACCAATGATGGTGTCCAGTCCGGTGAACATGAAGATGTCCATGTACTCCTTCTTGAGATACCTGGAGATGATCTTGTTGGTGTTGTACTTCTGTGCCGACATGCACATCAGCAGGTTGGTATCGTCCTGATTCGTGACGGATACAAGGCAATCGGACCTGAAGATGTTCTCCGATGACTGGAGATTGGGTTCCGTGAAGTCGCCGTTGACCACAAGGACGCCTGTGAGGATCCTGAACAGGTCCTTACATACATCCTGATTCTTCTCGATGATCTTGACGTACCTCTTCTTCTGATCCTCTGCCAGCAACTTCGCCAGATGCCTTCCGACGATGGTACCGCCCAGGATGATGATCTCCCTGGAGGTATTTTCGACCCCAAGTAATTCGTTGAACTCGTCAATCGCATTCTCCGATCCCATGATGCATATCCTGTCCCCGGCATGGATCTCCATGGAGTCTACCTGAAAGAACAGGTCGTCGTTACGGTAAATAGCAAAGGCGGTAGCTTCAATGGAATTCAATGCGAACATGACGACCTTTCCGACGAGGTCGCTCTCAGGAGGCACCTGGAAGACTGCCATGGATGATTTGAAAACAGGCATGATCTCGTAGTCGAGCGCATTCTCGAGGACGCAGAGCTTATACATCTTCTCCGCTGTCAGAAGTTCGGGGGAGATGATTATGTCCACTCCGGACACACCCTGTTCTGTCGTGCTGATGATGTAATCAGGGTTGGTGATCGATGCGACGGTTCTGATCTCGGGCTTGATCCTTTTAGCCATCATACAGATGAACAGGTTAGAATCGTCGTGCTCCAATGTAGAAATGATCACCTCCGCCTTGTGGGTCTGGATGGCCTGCTCCAAGGTCTTGGGGTTGGTACCGTCCTCGTGAAGGACCGACACATTGAGACGGTTCTTCGCAATATCTGCCAAAGCGGCATCGTCCTCTACAATCAGCACATCGTGCATATCGGAAATGGTCTCGGCAGCAACGTAACCAATGCTACCGGCACCGATGATGATCACTTTCATGGGCGAGGGTACCGAAACATCCCAACGTTAAAATCATTCGCATGGTAATCGACTACATTCCTGGTAACAACATATCACCAGACAGAGAAAAGTTCTATTTTGACAGTGAGAGCGCACCATAAGGGTGCTTTTGCCAGGTATCCGGAATGATGCCGCGATAAACGGGGCCGATCTCTCTGACATCCCATTTTTTGGCAAAGTCCCTATGATATCTAATTTATATTCAATCAGGATTAAAGAGGGGTATGTGGAAGCAAGTTAGCGAGGATTTCTGGGCACAGAACCGCTCATCGAAGGTAGATCAGGTCAACGACACCGTCAGGGACATCATAGAGCAGGTCCGTAAGGATGGTGACAAGGCGCTGATCGAGCTCGCCGAGAAGTTCGATAAGATCAAGCTCAAATCCGTCGCAGTCACAAGGAACGATATCGATGAGGCCTACTCGAAGGTTTCCCAGGACATAGTGGACGAACTAGAGAATGCGGCCTATAACATCCAGCGCTTCCATCAGATGCAGAAGCCCGCAGGTCTCTGGCTCACAGAGGTCGAACCCGGTATCACCCTAGGTGTCAAGACAACCCCCCTCGAGAGGGTAGGTTGCTATATTCCGGGAGGAAGGGCCTCTTACCCCAGTACCGTCCTTATGACGGCCATCCCGGCGAAGGTAGCTGGTGTGGACGAGGTCATAATGTTCACCCCTGCACCCGCCAACCCCATTACACTGGTTGCTGCCGATATCGCAGGAGTGGACGAGATCTACTACAGCGGAGGCGCTCAGGCAATCGCCGCCATGGCCCTCGGAACCGAATCGGTCGAACCTGTTCAGAAGATAGTCGGACCCGGTAATGTGTTCGTCACCGCGGCCAAGATGATGCTCCGTGACAAGGTGGACATCGATTTCCCCGCTGGACCGAGCGAGGTCGCGGTTCTTGCAGACAAATATGCCGACGTCGAGTTCGTAGCAGTGGACCTTGTGGCCCAGGCAGAGCACGATCCTTCATCTGCATGTCTGCTCGTCACCGACGATCCGACCCTTCCCGACAGGGTCTGGCCTATCATGGAGAAGTTCATCAATGAGACCCCTAGGAAGGAGATCATCGAGAAAGCGATGAACAACTCCGGATACATCATTGCGGACAACCTCGATCTTGCTATCGAGATCATGAACGAGATTGCACCTGAGCACCTGTCCATCCAAACCAGGGATCCTCTGGACACCCTGAGCAAGGTGAGGAACGCCGGTTCCATCTTCGTTGGACCCTATACACCTGTTGCCGCAGGTGACTACGCTTCCGGTACCAACCACGTCCTCCCCACGGCCGAGCACGCGAAGACATGCTCGGGTCTGAATGTCATGGCATTCATGAAGACATCCACCGTCCAGTATCTTACGAAGGGCGGTCTTGCGGCCCTCGCACCTACGGTGGAGACCCTTGCTAACGCCGAGGGCCTCTATGCCCACGGAGCGTCGGTCAAGGCTAGGAAGTCGGACGAGTGAAACGATCCAAAAAATAAGGGTGGTTATCCACCCTTTTATTAATGTATCTTTTTATATGACCTAGTCAAAACATTTGATTTTCTCTTGTATTTGATTGAAAATGGGCTTTTCAGGCGTTCCCTTTTTATCCTTTGAGCATGATGACAAGGGTGTAGAGGGAGACAGTCCCCTTGCATTGGAGTAATCCAGCTGTCTCTCCTATTACCGTCTTCCCGTACATGATCGAAAGGACGGGTTTTTCTATGAACACCTCATCCGCTTCAATATGGAGAATCAGAGCACGCTCTTCGACGAGATGACCGGCGGAAGCGACACTGTCGTGAAGAACGGACTCTGTAACGTCTGTAAAGGTACGAGGCGCTTGTGCGGCAAGGACAGATGCCCTCTCATGGTCAAATTCTATACCAAGAAGATCAACACGCCCGTGATCAAGAGCAACGATGTCGCCGGAAGTTCCCCGCCCGCGGTCTTCGTAGGTCGTTATGGCTACCCAAAGGTGGAGATCGGTCCGCTGCTCCCGACTTTCATGGGAGATACCACTGAACTTGACAAGCCCGAGCTGTGGGGCGGTAAATCGATGTACGACATCGCCGCCATGAGATATCAGCTCGTCAGAGGGAAATATCGCATCGATGTCACCGATTTCGCAAAATCGGGGAAGATAGTGGACAACGTCCAGGAACTAGCACTGACAGCGAAACCGGTCAATGTGGAGACCTATTTCGAGAAGAAACCTTCAGGACGTATCGTCCTTGACGATGAGATCATGCCATTCGGTCCCTCTGGGAAGATGTCCAGCATTAGGGTCGAGAACGGAAGGTTCGAGCACAATCTGGAGAAGTCTTTCTATGATACGGATATGAACTCCACGGATGCCGTGGTCGCCGCATATCACAACGGTACATTCGTCTCCGAGATCGAGAAGGCATTCTCCGTCGGGACGATGGGCGTAGGTAAGCGCAGACGTTTCGTTCCCACCCGTTGGAGCATAACCGCGGTCGATGACATAATAGGCAAGAATCTGATGAAGGATGTCAGGTATAACGAGACCATCGACGAGTTCAGACTATTCCAATGGAAGGGTCTTGACAATTGGTGGTCCATCGTCATGATGCCTGTCACCTGGAGGTACGAGATGATCGAGGCATGGTATCCGAAGACCTCCTGGAATCCCAGCCCCAACGAGATGATCGTTGCCCACGATCACGAGTTCTTCGAGGGCAGGACACAGTATGCGGACAACATCACCGGCGCATACTACGCTGCAAGATTGGCGGTTACGGAGTATCTGCAGAGCATCGGCCGTTCTGCAGGCGTCATGGTCTTCAGGGAGGTACATCCGGGCTATGATATCCCCTTGGGTGTTTGGAACATCCGTGAGAACGTCCGCGCCGCACTCCGCACCCAGCCATACACCGCGGAATCCCTGGAAGGACTATGGCCCCAGATCAACGCCTTCATGGATCTGAAGAAGGAACGTTGGCTGCATAACTCCGAGATACTCAAGGATTATCTGATACAGCGTCGCATCGAAGACTTCTATTGATGCTGGCATACCATTTTCCCTCCGAATAAGAAGTAGTATCCTTTATATAGAAGAACTAAAATATCCTCCAACATAGAAAGGTGTAATGCCATGTATGGATCTGGAAATCAGCCTGTTATCGTACTGAAGGAAGGTACACAGAGAAGCAAGGACAAGGAAGCACAGTTCAACAACATCGCAGCAGCAAAGGCTGTCGCAGATGCAGTCAGGTCCACACTCGGACCCAAGGGAATGGACAAGATGCTCGTAAACACGATCGGGGATGTCGTCATCACGAACGATGGTGTCACAATCCTCAAGGAGATCGATGTCCAGCACCCTGCAGCCAAGATGGTCGTCGAGGTCGCAAAGACACAGGATTCCGAGTGCGGAGACGGAACAACAACATCCGTAGTCCTCGCAGGAGAGCTCCTCAAACAGTCCGAGGAACTCATCGATGCGAACGTCCACCCCACAGTCATCACCAATGGTTACAAGATGGCAGCCGCCAAGGCAATGGAAGTCCTCGACAACATCGCAGTCGATGCAAAGAACGACAAGATCCTCAAGCAGGTCGCTGCCACAGCATTGACCGGAAAGTCCGTCGGAGACGAGGAAGCGCTCCTTGCTGACCTTGTAGTCAAGGCCGCGAAGGCAGTCGAGGAGAAGGGAATCGTCGACCCCAAGAACATCCGCCTCCAGAAGAAGGTCGGAGGAACAATCGCTGACACCGAGATCGTTCAGGGAATCGTCGTGGACAAGGAAATGGTCCACAGCAGGATGCCCCAGAAGGTCGACAAGGCAAAGATCGCGCTGTTCTCCTGTGCCCTCGAGGTCAAGAAGACAGAGTTCGACGCATCCATCCAGATCACCGACCCCACAATGATGTCCTCATTCCTCAGCGAGGAAGAGAACTCCATGAAGGCAATCGTCGAGGTCATCAAGAAGGCAGGGGCGAACGTCGTCTACTGCTCCAAGGGAGTCGACGAGCTCGTCCAGCACTACCTCGCAAAGGCAGGAATCCTCGCATACAGGAGATGCAAGGCGTCCGATCTCGATGCGATCGCCCTGGCGACCGGTGCGACCATCTGCGGAAACGCGATGGAGCTCACAAGCAAGGACCTGGGAACCGCAGGATCCGTAGAGGAGAAGAAGGTCGGAGAGGACGGAATGTCATTCATCACCGGCTGCAAGAACGCAAAGGCAGTCACCATCTTCATCCGCGGCGGAACCGAGCATGTGCTCGAAGAAGTCGAGAGGGCCCTCACAGACGCTATCCGCGCAGTAGGAGTAGCACTCGAGGACGGAAAGGTCGTTGCAGGAGCAGGAGCACCCGAGATCGAGGTCGAGCTCGCTCTGATCGACTATGCATCCTCCGTCGGAGGTAGAGAGCAGCTCGCTATCGAGAAGTTCGCAAAGGCGATGGAGATCATCCCCTGGACCCTCGCAGAGAACGCAGGTATCGACCCCATCGACAGCATCATCAAGCTGAAGAACGCCCATGAGAAGAAGAACGCCAAGGCCAAATACTACGGTCTCGACCTCGACACCGGAGAAGCTGTCGACATGCTCGCACGCAACGTCATCGAGCCTCTCAGGGTCAAATCTCAGGCGATCAACTCCGCTGAGGAAGTGTCCAACATGATCCTCAGGATCGACGATGTCATCGCATCCCGTAAGGCCCCCGCAGGAGCGGCTCCTAGCGACGCTCTCAAGAACGGTCCCCACGGAATGGCAGGAGAGATGTGAGTACTTTCAAGACGGGGTATCCGCCCCGTCTCAAACATTTTACTAACTTAAACCGAATACCCGAGCCAGACATATTGGTCCGTTTAATAACATTGACTTGTTAACGCATATACTTATATCCATTAATCTGATTAACAGCACTATTGAAGGGTTAATGATGGGTTCAGAGCCTAAGAAGGAGCAAATGGATTTCAAGCAAGTACTATTCGCTAGCTATGCGAACATCGCTATCATGGAGCTCAAGCTCTACAACACTCAGAGCGATCGTGTACGTCCTACCCATAAGGAGATCCTGTACCTTTACAGCATATGGTCTAGAGGCGGTTGTACAGCTTCTGATTTGGTCGAGCTGTTCGACAGTTCGAAAGCACTTGTTTCACAGACCGTGCTCTCCATGGAAGAGAAGGGCTATATTTATCGTGAGAAGGATCCTGCCGACAACAGAAGGCAGATCATCACGATCAATAAGGACAAGCTCAACGAAAGTGTCGAAGAGCTCATGCTGATCGACAAATCGATGAGGCAGCTCTCCTCACAATACACCGATGAAGAGATGATGAATGCTGCCAGGGTCATGTACGATCTCACCGACAACATGGTGAAGCTCTCCATACGTGATTCCAAGAAACGCCGTTGATGGTGGTCAAGGTCATTCGGACCTTACCATCATTCATTTTTCTTGACATTAATTAAGGTTAAACCTTAAATATGCATGAATCCAATCCCAAAACGGGATGGATAGCACTTGCGTGCGGCACTTTACGCCAGGGTGTCCACTGAGGATCAGGCAGTCGAAGGATTCTCTCTGGAAGCTCAGGTGAAGAAACTGGAGGCCTATTGCAGGCAGGAAGGGTTCGATGTCGTCGATCGTTTCGTCGATGACGGTTACTCCGGTCGTAAGACCAATCGTCCGGAGTATCAGCGCATGCTAAAGGAGATCGACAATTGGGATGTTCTTGTTGTACTCAAGATGGATCGTATCCATAGGAACAGCGTGAACTTCACCCAGATGATGGATCTTCTACGCAAGAAGAACAAAGATTTCGTATCCGTCTATGACAAATTTGATACGGTGAGCACCATGGGCAGATTTGTAATGGACATCATGCAGCGTATTGCACAATTGGAAAGTGAACAGATAGGCGACAGGGTAAGGATTGCGATGAAATACAAGGCCCAGACCAAGAAGAGCAATCTCGGGTCCGCGCATCCTTATGGATATACTTACGACAACGGTCAACTCGTAATCGTGGATGACGAGGCGCATATAGTCCGCGCGATCTACAACATGAGAATCCGCGGATCATCTCTTCAGGACATCTGCGATTTCCTCAACAACGCCGGTATCGAATCCAAGAAAGGAGTCGGATGGAGCAGGCAGACGGTCAACAACATCCTGCATAACCCCCTCTATGTGGGCCAGAGGAGCTGGAAAGCGGATGACGAGGTATTCAAACTCGAAAACGTCATGCCGATCGTCTCACAGGAAAAATATAAGGCTGTGAACCCCGAATTCATCATATCATGACCGGTATCAGGGTTGCTTTGTATCTCAGGGTATCGACGGAGGAACAAGCTAAAGAAGGTTTCTCCCTGGGTGCTCAGAGGCAGGCGCTCGAAGACCACTGCATGATATACGATTATCAGATCACCAACGTCTACACCGACGACGGTTATTCCGGACGTAACACCAAACGCCCGGCATACAGGAAGATGCTGGAGGAGATCGATTCCTGGGATTCCATCCTGGTCCTTAAGATGGACCGTATCCACAGGAATACGCGTAATTTCATCGAGATGATGGATCTCCTCAAGAAGAAGCACAAAGGATTCATCTCGATGCAGGAGAAGCTCGATACGGAGACTGCGATGGGTAATTTCTTCATGACCCTGATGCAGAGTATCGCGCAGCTGGAGAGCGAGCAGATAGGCGAACGTACGCGCTTCGGAATGAAGCAGAAGGCAGAGTCCCTGAACACCACCGAGGAAGGCAAGAGGACAATGGGTTTCACCCCTCCATTCGGATATCGTATCGAGGATGGGAAACTGGCAGACGATTATGAAGAGCAGACCGTCGTGAGTCTGATATTCGACCTCTATTCAAATGACGAGACCATGGATTCGATCTGCTATTCCTTGAACAGACAGGGGCTACTGACCCGCAAAGGCAATCCGTGGAACAAGTATAATCTTCGGAACATACTGCACAACCCCGTCTATGCCGGTTACATGAGATGGGACGGTATCCTGATCAAGCACGATGCCACGCCTGTGATCCCTCCCGAGAGATTCAACGGGATACAGGAGAAGATGGCCAGGAACGTCCGTGATCCGGCCAAGAGGAAGGTGGAGTATGTCCCTGTCGTGGATTATGTCGAGGGCCTTGATCCATCGTCCGGCCACAATGACGATTTTGGGACTGATGGAGAAATCTGATCCCCTTCAGTATTGACAATTATATACAAGGATTAAATTCTCGAGTCCATGAACAAAGAACAGAAGGCCAAATACCGCGCAATTCTGATGGTCGGTATCATGGTCGTCGTAGCACTTGTAGCTGCAGCATCGATCTTCGCGAAATGACCCGTGTTGCTATCATAACAGGCGCCTCATCCGGCATGGGTGCAGAGTTCTGCAAAAGACTCGACGCTTATAATCTGGATTCGATTTGGCTGATCGCCAGACGCAAGGATAAGCTGGATGAGGTCGCATCTTCTCTTAAAACAGCTAACAGGATTATCACGGCCGATCTCACCGATCCTTCTCAGATCGATTCTATCAAGGCCCTTATCGATTCAGAGGCCCCGGACATCAGGTATCTGGTCAATTGCGCCGGTTTCGTAAAGTTCGGGATGACGTGGGAGCTTTCTCCGGAATTGACGAAATCCATGATAGATTTGAATGTCACTGCCCTCGTGCAGATGACTAGCATCTGCATCCCGCACATGAGGGAAGGAAGTCACATCATCGAATTGGATTCTCTTTCAGCCTATGTCCCGCTTTACGATCTTAATGTCTACGCATCGACAAAGGCGTTCGTAAGACACTTCTGCTCCGGGCTGCGCGCAGAGCTCAAGGACAGGAGGGTCTCTGTCACCGAAGTATCTCCGGGTTGGGTACGCACGGAGTTCATCGACATCTCCGTAACTGAGAGCAATGTTCCTGCAAAGGTGTTCAACAATTCCGTTTCAAAAGAGGATGTTGTCTCTGCCGCATTGAAGGCCGCGGATAAGGGGAAGAGCAGATCGGTCTGCGGAATCGGCAACAAGTGTGTTGCTGCCATCGGACCTCGCATGCCAAAGCTTGCTGCAAGGATTTGGAGAGGTCAATTCCATTGATTAAGCTATAAGCTTTATTAGTTCAGTTGATATTGATTTTTACTTTATTATTAAACGCAATTCTCATTGCTTCTAGGCTTAATTATTATTAATTAAGCTAATTACTTAATTAGCTAATTTAATTAATCACTTATTCAATGATAAAGATGCTAGGCATAAATCGATAATAAACAGTATAGAACTCGTTCGATTTGTCACGAGATCGATCTTCCGGTGAAGAGCTATGGTGATGAGTTTCGTCAGTTCGATGGTTTCCTAAAACTTCAAACTGCATTGCAAGGGAAGCCTGGCGACTAGATATCAAGCAAACTCATGAGCTCTTAAAAACTTAATTTAAACAAAGATCTGGTTTTGATACTTTAGATATTTTGACAGTTGCCGAGAATTGCCCGCTGTATCCTTTTGTGAATTAGTTGATCTGTACTATACTTATTCGCATATCATTTGAGTGAAGAATACAATTTTTATTGACTATCGCCGCTGATCTCAAAAAAGGCCAAAAAGTGCTCTCTAGGTGCAATTTTTGACGATTTCGAGGTACTTTTCCGGAGGGTCGAAAAAAGTGGCAAAAATGAGTCGTTTAGTACACCCTTTTTGATGCAAATAAGGGGTTTTTTAGTTGATATTCGGGAGACCGTTGTTGACAAAAATAGAGGGGTTTTTGGGATTGAGATGCACATGATCGATAAAATATCGGTCATTTGAAATATAATGTACATAATTATTCATTTTAGGCAAAAATTTAGTGCTTCGTAGTTTTAACTTTATTAATTAAGTAGATTAAGCTATTTGCTTAATTAATAAACTTATATTCTAAAATCAGCCTGCACTAAAGAATTAAAGTTTAAAATTAATACTGATAAAGCAATTAGCTAAAATAAAAAGAATAAGAGATTGCCCTAAATCACTACTCGAGAAAAATTAATGTAATTTAGCAATCAACTTAATTAATAATGAATATGAACCAATTACACGCGATTTCGAGCATGAGTTCAATAATAATTAATCTAGTAAATGTATTAGCTAAATTAATTGCAAATATCCAATTATAGACCAAATTTTGAAGAAACCAATATTTGGGCATAGAGCAGATCCAACCTAACATTGCTCTTCTTCTCAAAGGATTCCAACCCTTCCTTAATCTCAGGCGGATAATCCGGCATGAACAGTTTGTTGAAATCATCGGGCGAGACCCTGTCCAATGTATCGACATGATCGCACAGCTCTTCAACAGACATCTGCTTTGACAGATGTATCTTCTTCAGTATGTTGCATTCTTCCAGCATGCATCCTGCATAATCGGCAGCCGAATCGTAAGGGAGTTCTTCATCACCCTTCATCATCAGGCAATGAGCTTTCGCATCGGTGAAGATCCTGGTAAGCAATTGCAGCTTCGAGAAATCAGAATATGTGACAAGCTGCTCACCGGCGAGGATGTCTTCGGCGAGCGCCTTGGACCTGATCATACGGCAATAGAAGTCCAGCCCCGCGTTGCAATAGAATATGAATGCACCTTCTCTGCGCATATCTTCCTCCGCAAGGCTTGATAGATAGTGCTCGTACACATCCATAGGTATGGTGATCTCCTGAGGTGATAACACCTCAAGATCCTCATCCAAGTTGGAAAAATCATTGTGTGAGATTCTCACCATTGCGTTGCATCTATGGATATCGAGTTCCAACTGCGATCCGATGGCCGATTTCAAAAAGATCGGTAGGGATTCCATCGAAGAATAGATGGACTTCTCCAATTCCTTGCGAAGAAGCACATCCTGTATCACTGTGCACTCCTCTGCGGAATAGATCAACTCATCATCTCCCTGACCTTTGTGATGTTTTTCTTAAGATCCACGATGTAAGAGTGTGTGATCTTCTCGTTGATGCGTTCCTTGGGATCAATTTCCCTCAGGTATTCAGCATAGAGCTTCGGTGGAAGCTCGCTGTCGGAGGTCAGCAACATCAGGTCCTCGTTCAGACCGTTCTCGAAATAAGAGAAATCTTCGGCATAGTAATGTTGCGCCATGTCGTAGTAACGCCACTCGATATCGGTGTAGGCCTGGAGTTCGGTGTAGATCTTCTCACGAGCAGGATTCTCCACGGCCCTCATTGCGAAGAGCTCATGCTCTTCCAATTTTCTGGTCGCTCCTGCACGGAACATCTCGACCAGTTTTTCCTTGCTAACAGGCTTGTCTTTCATTATATCATTATTAATTTATGTGATTACTTAACTAACATTATTATTATAGATATTGAATAATTCTAAACTCAACTTGTTATGAAATATGGTGTTCAATATTTTTAAGAGGTATTGTTTCTCCGTTAATATGGCCAAAGTTAAGCTGGTAATATTCGACCTTGACGGTACGCTGAACAATTCTGCGCAGACCATCAAGTATTGTTTCCGTCGCACCGGCGAATACTATGGCAAATACGATATCTCGGAGGAACGCCTCGATACAGGCCTCACCGGACCGTTCGATGTGAACATCTCCAAAGTTTTAGGATTAAAACCGGAACAGGTAGGAGAGGCTATCAGGAAATACTCTGTGCATTTCGAGGAGACGTCACCTGTGATGTCGAAACTCTTCCCCGGCTCCACGGAGACCATCCTTTACCTAAAGGAACACGGATGCAAGATCGGTCTCGCAACGATGATGGTGGAAACCTATGCCGTGGCCATTCTGAGGAACTACGGGATTCTGGATCTCTTCGACTCCGTGCATGGGACCACAGAGGACTTCAGGTACCGCAAGGAGGACCTGATAAGATTCTGTCTGATAGATACCGGCCTGAACGCCGAGGATGCGATCATGGTCGGTGACGGTCTGGACGACCACAGGGCGGCGAAGGTGGCAAGGACGAGGTTCGTTGCCGCATTGTATGGATTCGGTCTCGACAAGGAATACTGCATCGAGAACGACATACCGGGGATATCCGACGTGTCGGAGCTGAAGGATCTTATCAATCAACTATCCTGAAACCGGATTCGTCCCCTTCTTTGAAGTATCTTATGCCCCTCTTCTCCATCATCTCGAAGAGCGTGGAGACGTGGAGACCTACACCGAGATTGAGGAACTGGTTCTCAATATACTTCTGACCATCCAGTTCCGCAGTGGGGTGGAAATCCATCGACCTGTGCTCTGTGAATATCTGCATACCGAATATGCGTCCGTCCCTGTCGAAGATCGGCCCGCCGGAATGTCCTTTGAGGGCAGGGGTCGTGACCTCGATATATCTGAGGGTACAGGAACCGTCAGCGGATTTTCCCCTGTTCTCCATATGGGCATATAGCCCGTCCATCGGGTAGAAGAGGTTGTCAGAAACAAGCTTGGGGATACGGAACGCCTTCGGTCCCTCGAGGAACTCAGGCGTGAACTTTATGAACGGGAAACCTCCGCGGCATACGCTTGTGCCTATGCGCATGTGTTCCGGATCGGCGAATACGGGGTATTCGGTCACCCATGATGGGTCGAAGGGCTCCAGTTTTCCTATGGCGATATCCGCCTGACGGTTGATCATGACGTTATTGACCCTGACCCCGTCCCATCCCCACCAGAAGGAATGATTGGTGATAAGGTCCTTGTCGATCTTAATCTCGGAAGAAGGGGATTTGCTGTTCTGGGATCTGGAGCTGTTTATGCCATTGATCTCCTCGATCTTCTTCAGGTCGTTCTGGAATTTGAAGAAGGAATCGAACATGTGCGCCGCGGTCAGAATCCATCCATCAGAATTCACGACTATCATGGCGCCCACATCGGTGCGGAGCGATCCGTCGTAGTGACGTACGGATATCGCAACTGGGCGGGTGTATTTCATGACCTTCTGACAGGCATCGGCGAACATGTTTCTTCCGTAATTGATTGCCCTAAATAACGTTTTCAACGTCACAGCTTTGAGGAAACCCTCGGTTTCTTTAACGATTTGATGTTTTTCCAATATTTTCTAGGGTTCTTAGGCATTGAAACCGAAAGTGGAAAATGAGTATCTGGGTGGTGTTGTTTTCGGTTCCACTTTCGGAGGCCCCCGTCGTAACTTCTTATACTAATCGTACGGTGCATATCATGGAGTCATATCATGGACAAGACGATGAGGACGATGGTCGTGAGATTGTATCCCAACAGGGAGCAGGAGCGTCAGCTGAACGACTGTCTCTACGTCTGCCATGATCTTTACAACACCCTGCTCGAGCATTGCATAAGTACTCACGAGGAAGGCGGGAAACATCCTTCTGCTTACGATCTCGAGAGACTGCTGCCTGAGATGAAGGAGAAGGATCCTAAGCTCGGGACCGTATACTCCCAGGTGCTTTGCAACGTATGCGTACGCCTCAGTAGGGCATTCGACGGATTCTTCAGACGTGTGAAGGAGGATCCGGAGCATGCCGGTTTCCCGAGGTTCAGATCGTGGAAGAGATATGATTCGTTCACCTATCCCCAGTACGGTTTCAAGCTCTCCCGGAATCATATAAGATTGAGTCCGTGGAAGATGGATGTGAGGATCAGGGGATACCGCAGGATGGAAGGCAAGGTGAAGACCTGCACCATCATCAGGAAAGGAGCGGGACCGAACTACCGCTGGGAGGCTGCGTTGACTTTTGAGATGGAGAACAAGGATAGAACGGAGCACATCTCTCAGGCTCTCACCGAACCATCCAAACCAATTGGCATAGACCTCGGTCTAAGGAATGTTGTTGTGACATCGGAAGGTACCCAATTCCCCAACAGAAGGAACTACATCCAGGCCGAGAGGCAGGTATCTAGGATACTCAGGAAGATGTCGAAATTCGACAAGGGCTCGAAGGAGAGGGAAAAGTATCGTCAAAGGCTGTTCCATGCCT
>Ga0310697_10004078_pt1 | contig 14524 bp, 12 predicted proteins | sample 172DNAGHGlowgp2_FD_203883 | JGI IMG/M metagenome (GOLD analysis project Ga0310697, IMG submission 203883) | Sheep rumen microbial communities from Palmerston North, Manawatu-Wanganui, New Zealand - 1728 DNA GHGlow gp2 (v2) (version 2) | ecosystem: Host-associated > Mammals > Digestive system >...
CGGCTGCTTCCTTCACTTCTTCCACGGCGGCTTCCACGGTCTCTTCTGCCTTGGCGGCCGCTTCTTCCGCGACCTGCTCAACGGCTTCCTCTGCCTTTTCGACGACTTCTTCAGCCTTCTCCACGGCAGCGACAACGGGTTCTTCGACCGCTGCTACAGCTTCTTCAACGGCCTTTTCAGTGGCTTCGGCGACTACCTCGGCGGGAGCTTCCGCTTCATTGGTTTCGATCGTCGTCTTTTCGAGTTCGCTCATTCCTTGTATAACCTCCCTAATCATGGGGTCAGGCGTCGATGCGCCCGTGACCAATCCTATTATAGCATCCAATTTAAAGAATTCAAGAGGAATTTTGCCGATATTTTCTATGATTTTGGTGTCCGGACAGTGCTTTTTGCACAAATTGGCCAGAGCTACGGTATTTGCACTGCCGGCGGAGCCCAGGACCAGCATCTTCGTGCAGCGTTTTGAAAGAGCCTCCGCCTCCTCCTGCCTGGTGCGAGTGGTGCGGCAGATGGTGTTGTGGACCACCAGATTCGGGATGCGCCGCCGCAGCACGGCTGCGATCTCCTCGAAGGTCCTTTCGGACAGGGTAGTCTGGGCCACCAAGCAGCCCTCTTCGCCCGCAGGTGCCGCCTCGGCCTCCATAGCGTCCTCCAAAATGATCGCGCGGCCCTGAGCCCATCCAGCGGTGCCGATGACTTCAGGATGGGTCCGTCTCCCGGCGATATAGACGGGAACGTCCTCCCGGGCCGCCGCCTGTACGATAGGATGGATGCGCTCTACGAAGGGACAGGTGGCGTCCACGGCGCGGATGCCCTTTTGCTTACAGGCTTCGTACAACGACGGCGGTGCGCCGTGGGCCCGGATGATCAGGGTGTCCCCCGCTACGAGGCCATCCAAATCGTCCACCGGCAGGATGCCCTCCGCTATCAGGTCGTTCACCACGCCTTCATTGTGGATCAGCTTCCCCCAGGTGTAGACTCGGCCTCTCTCCCGGGCTTCCCGCCTTGCCAGGTCCACGGCCCGGCGGACGCCGAAGCAGAACCCGGCGTTTTTCGCCACGATGACCTTCATATCTTGCGCCTTTGCCGCGGAGGAATCAATTCTTCGGTCTGCATGCGAAGGGTGTTGAGCGTGTCCACGATCCGATCGTTCAGGGCGTCCACAGGCTTTAGCCCGGGACATTCTTCCTTTACCTGTTCGGGAATGATCCTCTCCCCCACCACCATTCTCAGCTTCATGCGCTTCCAGCTCAGGGGGTCCATATAGACGGGAATGATGGGCACGTTGGCACGCAGGGCGATAAAAGCGGCGCCCTTCTCAAAGGTGTCCATCTCCGTATACACCGGGGAACGATGGCCCTCGGGAAAGATGCCGAAAGCATACCCTTCGTTCAGAAGGGCGATGGCCCGCTTCACCGGGCCCAGCCGGGAGCCGCCGCCCTCCCCCGCCGGAAGCATGTTGAGACTCCGAAAAAAAGCGTTGGGGATAGGCTTGACGAACAGCTTCTCCAAAGCCATGAACCGGATGCCCCGGGGGCTGATGGCGGCAAGTGCCACCGCGTCCGCCAAGGAGAAGTGGTTGCACAGGTACATGATCGCTCCCTTGGACTTCAGCCCCTTCCAGTTTATCACTTTAGGCCGGAAGATGAGCCAGAAGAAGGGCGCCACGATGGCCTTTCCGATCCAATACAGCATCTATCTCGCCTCCAATGCCTGCAGAACTGTTTCCACAGCCTCGTCGATGGTCATGTGCGTAGTATCGATGAGCACGGCGTCCTCCGCCTGTTTGAGAGGGGCGTAATCCCGATGGCTGTCCTGATAGTCCCTGGCTATGATGTCCTTCAGAATAAGCTCATAGTCAGGCTTCTCCCCCTTCTCCTCCAGCTGCCGGACCCGACGCATGGCCCGCTCCTCTGCGGTAGCGGTGACGAAAAACTTGTAGGGCGTCTCGGGGATCACGAAGGTGCCGATCTCCCGGCCGTCCAGGACCGCATGGGTCTCGTGAGCGATCTGCCGCTGCATGCCTGCCAGCTTGTCCCGCACGCACCTTAGCTTGCTGATGAGGGAAGCACCCTTGCCGATCTCCTCCTCCCGAAGGCGGCCTGTTACGTCCGTGCCGTTGATCAGCACGTGCTGGCCGTCCGCCTCATAGAGCACCCGGATATCCGTCCGGTTCAAAAGCTCGTCCACCTTCTCTGCATCCGTCAAGGACACGCCTTCGCTGAGGGCGCACAGGGCCATGGCCCGGTACATGGCACCGGTATCCAGATAAGGCAATCCCAGCCGCTTTGCGATGATCTTGGCGATGGTGCTCTTGCCCGCTCCCGCGGGCCCGTCCAATGCGATACCATTGGTGAAATTCATACGCTGCCTCCTGCCAATGCGCCTGTGGACCAGGCGATCTGTAAGTTGAAGCCGCCGGTGAAGGCGTCCACGTCCAATATCTCTCCGGCCAGGAACAGGCCGGAAACCAACTTCGATTCCAGGGTGGAGGGCTTGACTTCCTTCACGCTGATACCGCCCCGGGTGACGACGGCTTCGGAGAAAGGCCGCGTTCCCTTGACGGTCAACGGCATGCCTTTGAGGGCGCTGACCAGGGCCTGCCGCTGTTCCTTTGTAAAGGCGGAGGCGGGAGCCCAGGGATGGATGCGGGCCTGATCGAAGACTGCGTCCAAGAGCCTTGTAGGCAACACGCCGGAAAACGCCCCGCCCACCGCCTTTTTGGGGTTCTCCTGCACCAGCCGCTGAAGCCGGGCGTGAAGCTCCTCCTCAGGGATAGCGGGCTTCAGATCGATGGACAGCTCCGTCCCCGCCGGGTCCTCGGCGATGTAGGCTGAGGCGGTTAGCACCAGAGGCCCGGACACGCCGAAGTGGGTCAGCAGCATTTCCCCCTGCTCCGAATAAATCGTTTTACCGCCCTTTTTCGCCGTCAGCCGCACGTTCTTCAAGGTGATGCCGGACAGGGCGAAGGGCCAGCTTTCCACGGTCTCGAGGGGCACCAAAGAAGGATACAGGGGCGTCACCGTGTGCCCCAGGGATTTCGCCATTTCAAACCCCGCCCCCGTGGAGCCGGTGGACGGATAGCTGAGGCCGCCGGTGGTCAGAACGACCCGGTCATAGGGTTCCATGCCCCGATCCGTGCGTACGCCGCACACGATCCCGTCCCGGGTCAATATCTCCCGCACGTCCGCGTTCAGGCGGATACTGACGCCCGCCGCTTTCAGCGCTCGATCCAACGCCTTCTGCACGTCGCTGGACTTGTCCGACACAGGAAAAACCCGCTGGCCTCGCTCCACCTTTACCGGGCAGCCGTTCGCCTCCAGAAAGGATATCATATCCCGCTCGCTGAAGGCGGCGTAGGCGCTGTAGAGGAAGCGGGGGTTGCGGATCACATTGGCAAAGAATCCGTCCCGCCCGCAATCGTTGGTCACGTTGCAGCGGCCCTTGCCGGTAATGTAGAGCTTCTTGCCCAGCTTTTCATTCTTTTCCAGCAGCGTGACCCGATGGCCGTTTCGGGCGGCGACGATGGCCGCCATCTGCCCCGCAGCACCGCCGCCGATGACAGCTACGGAAAGGCTCATTTCCCGTCCCCTCCGTCGGTCAAATACACCTGATCCCGGTTCCACACGTTCTCCAGCTCCCGCAAATGCTCCTGGACCTCCTTCTCGCTCTGAAGGCCGGCGGCCACGATGATGGCGTTGATAACGGAAAGCGGCGCGGTCAGGGAATCGGCAAAGGAGGCCATATCGGACTTCGCCAGCAAGATCACGTCCGCCATGGCGCCGATGGGGGAATCCAGCTTGTCTGTAAGGGCGATGGTCTTGGCCCCCCGGGACTTGGCATAGGCCATGGCCTCGGCGGTGCGGGTGCTGTACCGGGGAAAGCTGATGCAGATGAAAGCGTCCCGATCGTCCATGCGGACCATGGTTTCCCTGAGGTCCTGGAGGTTGGCGGAAAAGGTAATCACGTTCCCGCAGATATAGTCGAGATAATAGGCCAGGAACATGGCCAGAGGCATGGCGGACCGAAGGCCCAGCACATAGACCTTCCGGGCGTTCAGGATGGTCTCCACCGCCTCCTCGAACTGCTCCTCGTCCGCCATTTCCATGGTGGTGCGGATGGAATTCATGTCGGTGTTGAGAACGGTCTTGAACACCTCGTTCTTCTTGATTCCGGAGGCGAGCTGTGCCCGCTGCACGGAGGTGAGGCGACCCAGGACCATCTCCTGCATCCGATCCTGGAGGGCGGGATACCCGTCCAAACCCAGAGCATAGGCGAAGCGGACCACGGTGGATTCGGACACCCCCACGGTCTCCCCCAGCTTGGCGGCAGTCATGAAGGCCGCCTGCTCGTAGGAGGAGGTGATGAAGTTGGCGATGCGCTGCTGGCCCTTGGAAAGGCTGGGCAGTCGCTTTTGGATCTCGTTCAACAGGTTATTCATGGCAGTATACCTTTCAATGGTCCCGTGATTTCCTCTTCTTCCGCCTCCGAAAGGGGGACGGCGCAGTCATATCCCAAAGCCGTCACGGTGGCGTACCCCCGTTCCAGCCAGTATTCGTCCGTGTCCCGAAACGCGTCTCCGTTTGGAACCCGTCCGCCGCACTCATAGTACACCAGTCGGCCCTCCCGGTCTCTACGCTCCTCGTAGGCCGCCTCATAGAGCACCTTTCCCAGATGCCCGTAGCGGATGCCCTTCAGCTCGCACAAGGGCAGATCCGGCACGTTGATGCTGTAGTAGCCGCCGAAGGGCAGCGGCTTCCTCTGTAAAAGGTCCAGGCCCCGGCGCGCCAGCATCGCCGCCGTTTCAAAGTGGACGAAGGGACGATCGTGCCGCCCGTCCAGGGACACGGCCAAAGCGGGATACCCGTGGACGGCCGCCTCCTGGGCCGCGCTGCAGGTACCGGAATAGAGCACGTCTGTGCCCCGGTTGGGCCCCAGGTTGATCCCGGAAATCACCGCGTCAGGCCGGGGAAACAGGCGGCCGAAGCCAAGCCGCACACAGTCCACCGGCGTACCGGACACAGCGTAGGCCGACACCTCCGGATGATCCGGGAAAACATGCGGCGTGGCGTACAGCTCCGCCCGGATCGTCATGGATGCTCCGGCGGCGCTGCGCTGGCGGTCAGGCGCTGACACGAACAATTGATAATCCGGCCCCAGCTCGTCCAGCAGCGCTCCCATGCCCGGGGACAGGATGCCGTCGTCATTCGTCAGAAGCAGTTTCATTATCATCTCCATTATATATATTTGTATGTTACTCCATATGTGCCGAAAATGCAAGAGTGAAAGGGGCGGGCTGCAAAATCATTTTGGTTTTTTCCGGATTTGGCCCCTTTCAGCGGAGAACAAGGCTCGCAAAATGCAGGAGCCAATGCAAAACGAAGCCGGTCGTCCAAGCGATGGCCAGCTGCCGAAGTATCATTTTCCCCGCCTCTCTCGCGCCAAACTCTCCCCTTACGGTCACCAGAGTGCCGAGGCACGGCGGCATCAGCAGCGAAACGACGCCTAAGATGATGGTCTGCTGCCAGCTCAGGTATAGCCCTTCGCCTAAAAACAAAGCCGCTGCGGAGGCCATGGATTCCTTTGCTGCCGCCCCGGACAGCAGGATCACCCCCGCCCGCCAGTCTTCAAATCCCAAAGGTAGGAACAGCGGCAGCAGGAAACGCCCCAGGGCGGACAATAGACTCTCCTCTCCCGACATGGCCGGGTGAAAGAGTATATTCACATGGGAAGCAGTCCACAGCAGGAAGGACGTGGGCAAGAGGATAAGTCCCGCCCGTCGGAGAAAGTGGTCCAGGTGCTTCTCCGTCTCCCGGAGCACGCTCGACAGGCGGGGGATCCGGAGGGGCGGCAGTTCCAGATAGAAAGCGCCTTGTTTTTTTGCGGAAGTCAGAGAGCCATAGACCACGCCTACCAGAAGGCTCAGACCGTAGAACAGCAGCGCGCCTCGCGCGGGCCTATTTCGAAACAATATGCTGCCCAGCAGCAACAGGAAAGGGAGCCTTGCCGAGCAGGGCACGAAGGGCAGCAACCTGACTGTGTGTTTTCGCAGCCCCTGCTCCGGCAGGGTCCGGGTGGCCATCACGGCAGGAACGGTACACCCAAATCCCAGCAGCAGCGGTACGGCGCAGCGGCCGTCCAAGCCCAGCTTTTTGAGCCACCCGTCCAGGAGAAACGCCGCCCTGGGGAGATACCCCACGTCTTCCAGCAGAGTCAGCAACAGGGACAGCACCGTAATGAAAGGCAGGAAGGAGAACACGTACCCGGCGCTGCTCAAAAGGCCGTCCGTGATCGCCGGCACATCCAGCGATGTGCCCGAAAGCAGGTTCCTAAGCTTGTCTGTCAGCAGGTCCATTCCCCGGCTCAGCCAGGGACCAGCCCATTGAAACGTGATGAGGAACACCGTCCCCATAATCAGAAAGAAGAAGGGCAAGCCCCAAAGAGGATGCAACAGCAGCCGATCCATCCCCTGTCTTTCAGTACTGTCACTGCATACTGCGGTGTCACTCGTCAACGCCCGTGCCAGGCGATATCGTCCCTCCGGACTATCAGGCACGAGTATTTCGGAGACCTCTCCCGCCAGGGGAAAGTTCAGTCCCTCCCCTGTCCGGGCACTGACGAGATGCACAGGCACACCCAACCTGCGGGACAGCTTTGCAGCGTCGATGCGGATACCCTTCCTTCGGGCTTCGTCCGCCATGTTCAGCAGTACCGCCATGGGCCGTCTCAGCGTAATGAGCTGCAGCGTCAAGGTGAGCCCCCGAGCTAAAGCGGTGCTGTCGATCACGTTCAAAATGAGGTCTGGTCCTTCGGTTTGGATTGCCTGTCGCGCCGCCGCCTCGTCCGTCCCGCCACCGATAAAGCTGTAGAGGCCCGGCAGATCCACCAGCTCCGCTCCTGTCTTTTTGAGCCGTCCTCGGGCACACGACACCGTCACCCCCGCCCGGTTTCCCGTATGCTCCTGTCGTCCTGTAAGACGGTTGAACAGGGTGGTCTTGCCGCAGTTTGGCTGGCCCACCAAAAGTATGCGCATGAAAAAAGCCCTCCCCTTTTGGGAAAGGCTATGTTTATTGTGTCCCTGTCATTCCACTTTAATGCAATATATCTTAGGGCTGGTCTCCGTCCCGTCCGCCCCCTTGCCCGTGGTCCCCACCACCAGGTAGTTGCCGAAAGCCGCAGGGGTGGAGTCGATCCGTCCGCCCAGGTCCAACGAGGAGCAGAGAGCCATGCCGCCGGTGGCCGCGTCGTACAGATTCACCTTCCCGGATCGATCGCAGGCGATCAGATAGGCGTCGCCCCGGTCCGTATACATCACCAAAGGCGAGGAGACGTAGTCTGCGCTGCCGTCGGTCTCGATTGACCAGATCACCGTGCCGTCGGCCTTGTCGAAAGCCACCAGCCGTCCGCCGTAGGTATAAGAACTGACCGTGCCGGTTTCGTCCACCACGGGGATGCCCGCCCCGGAAAAGGCGCAGATCAACAGATTGCTGATGTTCCCCCGGCCCACGTGAGGCGTGGCCCGACAGCCGCTCTTATAGGACCCGTTCCCCACATAGGAGATGCGATCCTTGGACCAAACCACTCGTCCCGTCAGAGCGTCGATCTTCTTCATGGTTGCGTATCCCCAGCCTGCAGGCAGGTCCGGCGCCTGGACGTTGGTCTGGCTGGCGGTATATACGAACAGGGTACCCGCCGCCCCATCCTCCTCCAGGACCGGCGAAGCGTCCGTGTCGCCTCCCAGGTCCACGGCGTAAAGGAGCTTCAGCGTGTCGGTATCGATACACTGCAGATGACCGCCGTTATCGGTGATATAAAGGTAGTTGCGGAATACGGCGGGCGAGGATTCGAAGCCATACCAGCGCTTGCCGTTGCCGTCGTTGGCGTTATAGTTGGGACCGGTGTAACGGTACTTGACCCGATCCCCGGGGGTGATGGAGATGGTCCCCTTCTCCGGGTCGTACTTGGTCCTCAGGGATACAAAATAGATCACGCCGCCTTCGCTGGGCTGAATCAGCGTGTCGTTGATGATGAGCGGGCTCGCATCGAAAGCGTTCCACTTGTTCCGATAGGCGAAATAGTCCCGGCCGCCGAACTCGTATTCCACCTTGTTTGTGATCAGATTGATGGCGTAATAATAGCTGACCTCGGTGCCCCGGGCGTTTTTCTTCATAAGGCCCGCGCCTACGTAGAGCATAGGCCGTCCGTCCGGATCCAGAGAGGCGGTGCCGAACAAGGACACGCCCACGGGGATGGGCTGCCGGGTCTGACCGCCGGAAAGAAGGTCGAAAAAGTAGATGTTGCCGTCGGCCGAGGGGTAAATGACCTCGATGAAATCCTCCATGGCCTTATAGATGTCACTGACGCCCAAAGTGGGCAGGACCTCGGGCTTCCATTTCACCAGCAGGGGCTGACCCGTCCAGGAGGTACCGGCGTATTCGCCCAGTTTCCCCACGATGCTCTGCCAGGTGATCTGCATGGATTTGAGGGTGACGGTGGCCGTTCCGAAGGCGAAGCTGTCCCGGTAGGGGCCGCTGCCGTAGGTGATGACGCCGGTTAGGTCCGTGTAGGCATCCTTGTTGATGAGAGCGAGACCCATCTCCCGGGGCGCAGCGTCCCGGACCTTGTCCTCGTTGTTCACCCGGACGGAGGACTCAAGACCGTCCTTTTCACTGCCGGTGACGGTGTACTTGTTTTCCATACTGAGCCGCTGTTTGCGGGCCACGGCGGAGGGCTGCTCCTCCGTCCCCTCGGTGTTCCCTGCCTCCGGGGAAGCGCTGGCGCTGACGGGCAGATCGAGCTCGCTTTGCTTCTTTCGCTCCTCGAAATAGTCCACGGCGGCCGAAGAAAGCAGCACGACGCCCACCACCAGCGCTACGGACAGCGCCAGGAACAAAAAGAACCGTGGTTGAAACGTGCGGCGGGTCTTGCGTCGGCTCATACCTTTCCTCCAAACTTTTGTGACAGTATCATACATCATTCCGCGCTTTTATTGCAAGAGCGCCGCTCCTCTCCCCCCTTGAACGTTCTGTGAACAATGCCGTTTTTCAAGTGCAAAAAGAGGAGCCTGTTCAGGCTCCCCTTTCAAGGTTCTTTATGCTTAATACATGTCGCCGCCGCCCATGCCGGGTGCGGGGGCCGCGGGCTCGGGCTTGGGGATGTCGCAGACCAGGGACTCGGTGGTCAGCACCATGGCCGCCACGGAAGCGGCGTTCTGCAGGGCGCAACGGGTCACCTTGGTGGGGTCGATGATGCCCTTCTGGAGCATGTCGCCGTAGGTGTTGTCGGCGGCGTCGAAGCCGTAGCCGATCTTCTTGCTGCGCTTGATGTTCTCCACGATGACGGAACCCTCCTCGCCGGCATTCTTAGCGATCTGGCGCATAGGCGCTTCGAGGGTGCGGAGCACGATATCCACGCCGGTCTTCTCATCGCCGGCGGTGCGGGCCTTGAGGGCCTCCACCTGCTTGGTGACGTTCAGCAGCGCCACGCCGCCGCCGGCCACGATGCCCTCCTCCACGGCCGCGCGGGTAGCGGCGAGAGCATCCTCGATGCGCATCTTGGCTTCCTTCATTTCAACTTCCGTAGCAGCGCCGACGGAGATCAGAGCCACGCCGCCGGCCAGCTTGGCCAGGCGCTCCTGGAGCTTCTCCTTGTCGTAGTCGGAAGTGGTCTCCTCGATCTGAGCCTTGATGGACTTGATCCGGTTCTTGATCTCGTTCTGGTCCCCGGCGCCGCCCACGATGACGGTGTTCTCCTTGTTGACCTTGACCTGGCGGGCCGTACCCAGCATGTCGATGGTGGTGTCCTTCAGATCCATGCCCAGCTCGTCAGAGATGACCTGGCCGCCGGTGAGGATGGCGATATCCTGCAGCATGGCCTTGCGGCGATCGCCGAAGCCGGGGGCCTTGACGGCCACGGAGTTCAGCACGCCACGGAGCTTGTTGAGGATCAGGTTGGCCAGCGCGTCGCCCTCCACGTCCTCAGCAATGATGAGGAGCTTCTTGCCGCTCTGAGCGATGGGCTCGAGGATAGGCAAGATGTCCTGGATGTTGCTGATCTTCTTCTCAGTGATGAGGATGTAGGGATCGTCCAGAACCGCTTCCATCTTGTCGGTATCGGTGACCATGTAGGCGGAGCAGTAGCCCCGGTCGAACTGCATGCCTTCCACCACGGAGAGCTCAGTCTTCATGGTCTTGCCCTCTTCTACGGTGATGACGCCGTCGTTGCCGACCTTCTCCATGGCGTCGGCGATGAGCTCGCCGATGCGCTTGTCGCTGGCAGAGATGGAGGCGACCTGAGCGATCTCCTGCTTGGTCTCCACCTTCTTGCTGTGAGCCTTCAGGCCTTCCACAGCTTCAGAGACGGCGGTCTCGATGCCCCGGCGGATGCCCATGGGGTTGGCGCCGGCGGCAACGTTTCTGAGGCCCTCATGGACCATTGCCTGAGCGAGCAATGTGGCGGTGGTGGTGCCGTCGCCGGCCACGTCGTTCGTCTTGGTGGCGACTTCCTTGACGAGCTGTGCGCCCATGTTCTCAAAGGGATCCTCCAGCTCGATCTCTTTGGCGATGGTCACGCCGTCGTTGGTGATAAGGGGCGCGCCGAACTTCTTCTCCAGGACCACGTTGCGGCCCTTGGGCCCCAGGGTGATCTTCACGGTATCAGCCAACTGATTGAGGCCGCTCTCCAGGGCCTTGCGGGCGTCTTCGCCGTATTTCAACTGCTTTGCCATAGTAAATTCCTCCTTATTTCACGATAGCCAGAATGTCGTTCTGCTTAAGGATGACGAACTCCTCGTTGTCCAGCTTCACTTCGGTGCCGGCGTACTTGCTGTACACCACCCGGTCGCCCTTCTTGACCTGCATGGCGACTTCCTTGCCGTCCACCATGCCGCCGGGGCCCACCGCGATGACCTCTGCGAATTGGGGCTTCTCCTTCGCCGCGCTGGTAAGGATGATGCCGCCCTTGCTGACTTCCTCCGTCTCCACCTGCTTCACGACCACACGGTCCATCAAAGGTTTCAGTTGCATGATTTCCAATGCCTCCCATCGATTATTTAGCACTCAGCTATCCGGAGTGCTAATTTCTGAAGCCTATTATACCACCGATTTTATCCCTGTCAAGAATTGCCTATGCACCCAATTGCAACATCATTGTGAAATCAAAAAGGAGAGGGTCGCCCTCCTTTTGACTATTTCAGCAGCGTCACTACGGTTTTGAGGTAATCCCCCTCTATCCGGACGATCTCCTCCCCCGCCGTCCGGAAGCCTTCCGCGTACTTCCTGTTCTCCGCCTTCAGCAGATCGGCGGTGCAGTACGAATCGTCCAGCCGGCTTTCGATGTCCGAACCGTGGGCCATTATCTTCCCGAATTGAGCGTCGATATAACCGTCCGTCATGGCCAAACAGATAAAACGGATATGGGCCAGGTAATCCTCCGAGAAGTCCTTCCTCCAATCGAAAGGCACATAGCAGCCCTCCACGATCAGGTTCTGCTTGTTCTCCACAGCGGTCTTCATCATTTCTCGAACGATAGGCCACAGATACGCCGTCAGTTCGTCGTCGTCCGCCGGCGTGAGCTTCGTCTGTCCGCTACGGATAAGGCCCATCTTCAGATGGTCGATGGAAAGGTACGGATACCCGTACCGCTCCAGCATCCGCTGGGCCAGCGTCGTCTTCCCCGTATGGGTAGCCCCGGTGATCAGGATGACCATGGGCTACTTCTCCGCGCTGTATTTGTCGAACCAGTCCGTGATCTCCTGCAGGCGACGGAGCCGGTGGAGAGGCTTGCCGGAACGGGAAAGCTCGTGGTTCTCGCCATGGAAAAGGCAGAGGCGGGCCGGGACGCCCCGATCCACGAGGGCTGAATACATCTGCAGCCCCTGCTCCAGAGGGCATCGGTAGTCCTCGTCGGAATGGATGAACAGGGTGGGCGTCTTCACGTTCTTGGCGTATTTCAAAGGCGACTGGGCCCAGAGCTTCTCCGGGTCGTCGTAGAGGTCCCCGGCGGTCTGATCGGGAGCGAAGTAGAAGCCGATATCGGACACGCCGCAGAAGCTGAGCCAGTTGGAGATGGACCGCTGGGAGGCGCAGGCGCAGAACCGGTCCGTATGTCCGATGATCCAGTTGGTCATAAATCCGCCGTAGCTCCCGCCGGTCTCGCAGACACGTTTTGGGTCGATGGCAGGATAGGCGGCTAGCACGGCGTCCGCAAAGCCCATGAGGTTCTTATAGTCCACGTTCCCATAGCCGCCCCGGATGTCGGCGAAGGCGTTGTCGCCGCCGTCGCTGCCCCTGGGGTTGCAGAAGAAGACGAAATAGCCCTTCCCCGCCCAGTACTGCATCTCGTGATAGAACACGGGCCCGTAGACGGTCTTGGGGCCGCCGTGGATGTCGAACACGGCGGGATAGCGCTTTTGGGGATCATAGCCGAGGGGCTTCAGCACCCAGCCCTCGATGGACAAGCCCTCGCTCTCCACGGAAAGGGGCTCGGGCTGGGCTACGTATTTATCCCCCAGGGCAGGCCCGTTGAAGTCGGTGATGCGCTTTGCTTCCCCGGTCGCAAGATCGCAGAGATACAGCTCCTGGGGCCGCATGTCGTAGAGGCCCACGCAGAGCGCCTTGCCGTCCGCTATGTCGAAGCAGTCCATGGCCCCTGGTTTGGTAAACACGGGGGTATCCGTGCCGTCCATATCCAGGCGATAGAGGACGGAATCGCCGCCCCGTGTGGTCAGATGGTAGAAGCTCTCCCCCACCGCCACGCTCTCCCTGCCGCCGCCCATGCGCACGTCGCTGCCCACGCTGTTATAGAGGCTGTACTCCGCCGGGAACAGAAGTTTACGTTCGCCGGTGGCAGGGTCGATTTCATATATATAGTCGTTTTCGTTGAGGCCGTATCGCTTTCCCTCGCCGCCGAGCAGGAGCAGACGATCCCCCACGGTCTCCAATCGGGATAGCATGAAGGAATCGGTATGAAAGAGCTCTCTCGTTTCACCGTTCTTCAGATTTCGCGCTTTTATGGTGAACTCCTTCAGCAGCATCCTGGGGCCACGGTTTTGAACGGCGTAATAGACTTCGTCACCTAAGACGGTGAAACCGCCCATGTCCTCCGTCGGGCCGGAGATGGGTGTGATCGTCAGCGGGTCCAGGGTGATAAGGAACAGCCGCCGCCGCTGGCCGTTGACGACCCCCGCCCCGTTGTGCCAGAAGGGGAGCTCATCGAATACCTCGTAATCCTTGTTCTCCTCCCGCTCCTGCAGGACCTTCTTGCGTGTCTCTTCGTCCGCGGCATACAGGTCGGGATAAGCCTTGTCAAAGCTGCCCACGGCCAGGAACCGCTTCTCGTCCAGCACCTTCAGCTCCCGGACGGCGAAGGGTACCGTAAAGAAGGGCAAAGCTTCGCCGCCGCGAAGATCCAGCACATAGTAGGCTGTGAACGGCTCCTTGTTTTCCGCCCGCTTCTTCTCCGCAGCGGAGCGCACGGCGGGGAAAACGAGCCGATCGTCGTCCAGCCAGCGATAGCCTCGCTCCTTGCCGAGATCGGTGAGCTGCTTTACGGCTCCGTTTTCATAGAGCCAAAGCCGGGATTCGTAGCCGTTCTCCTGTTCGTCGGCGGTAGAGACCACGAAGGCCGCTCGGGTATGGGAAGGGTTGTATCTGGGATCCGACAAAAAGCGATAGCTCAGTATGTCCTTTTGCTCGATGGGGCGCATGGCAGTTTCCTTTCCAATATTATAATATATTACACTATACCCTACCGTTCCCTGCAGCACAAGATGAAAAATGTCCTGCAAAAAGATAAAATTAGGGCTTGCATTTTTGAAAGTCTTTATGTATAATAGCGTAGTTCGTGTAATGGACAATATCTATAGGGGGGTAAATGCTGTGGCAAACATCAAATCTGCTATGAAGCGTGCAGGCACCAATAAGAAGGAGAATCTTCGCAACCGCGAGGATAAGTCCGCTTTGAAGACCGCTCTGCGTCGCTTTGACGAAGCTCTCCAGGGTGAAGATAAGGAAGCCGCCGAGGCCGCTTATCTCAAAGCCGTGAGCACCGTCGATAAGGCAGCTGCCAAGGGCGTCATCCATAAGAATGCCGCCAACCACAAGAAGGCTCAGCTGGCCGGCAAGCGCACGTCCGCCAATTAACCCCAAACGTATAGATTCAGTGCGGCCCCTTTCCTGTTGAAAGAGGGCCGTTTTTTATAGGCAAAGGAGGTCGTTGTATGGCTATGGACGGTCTTTCCCTCCACGCCATGCTGTGGGAGGCACGAGGGCTGACAGGCGCCCGAGTGGACAAGGTGCAGCAGCCCGATAAGGATACGCTGCTCCTCTCCTGCCACGGTGCGAGCTGCGGACGGGTGAAGCTTCTCGTCAACATCCATAACGAAAACGGGCGTATCGCCCTCACGAAGGACACGGCGGAGAATCCCGCCGCCGCGCCAGCCTTTTGCATGCTTCTGAGGAAGCGATTGATCGGCAGTCGGATCACCAAGATGGAGCAGGCTGCCCTTGATCGGACCGTGCGCTTC
>Ga0310697_10004079_pt1 | contig 14522 bp, 9 predicted proteins | sample 172DNAGHGlowgp2_FD_203883 | JGI IMG/M metagenome (GOLD analysis project Ga0310697, IMG submission 203883) | Sheep rumen microbial communities from Palmerston North, Manawatu-Wanganui, New Zealand - 1728 DNA GHGlow gp2 (v2) (version 2) | ecosystem: Host-associated > Mammals > Digestive system >...
CGCAATATCCCGACCATCCCCAGTTGAAGTGGAAGTAGTTCGCATCGTTGTATCCATCGCACACGAAGGAGTGGCCTCCACCGCTTGAGCGGCCACTGTATTGCAAAGGTCGCGACGCATCCAATTCCGCCTTCAACATCGATGCCCATTCATCCTCTTCGTAGTTTTCCTTACTCTTATATTCGATGTCGGGGCTGTAGTTGAAATAAGTCTTCAAGGCATCAGCTACGTAGGCAGTGACGGCGGCACTTCCACCAGTGCCACTACCTCCATAATTCATGTCGACCGACACACCGCAGTGGTACATCAACGTGGCGACGGCTGTGAGTTCTTCAGCAGACGGGGTGGAGAGCCCTTGATACACTCCATTATCGTCATAATAATACTGGTAGTATGGGTTCATGTGTTCCCAGTCGTAGGTGTTGGCGCCAAAGTCGGCACTCAGCGTCTGGTCGTGCCAGCTGTAGGAATGCGTGCCGATGCCATGCGAGGGATAATTATGGTACTTCATGATTTGCGCCATGGCCGTAGCCACGCAGCCGGTATAGGCATGGCCGTTGGGGCCGTCGCTAACCAAGGGGCACAAATCGTTGTAGTATTTGTTCTGGTTCCACCGTGTCGGAATCAAGGGGCCCACCACCGTTACGGCGCGGGGGCCTCTCACGCCGTTTTCGAGGTCGTGCCATTGCCGTGCGGTTTCTGGCGAAGCGCTCACGCGGTGGTCGATGGCGGCTTGTATCTCGTCGTCGTAGCCCTGCAGCCAGGCGCGCATGTTGTCGGGCATGTCCTCGGAACCGAAGGAGCATGTGAGCGAGTAGCCCAAGATGGGCTGCACGCGGTCGTCGGCGGCCATCACCACGAAGCTATCATCGGTGGCGAAGACGTAGAGGTTGGAGAAGCCCGCATCTCTCGAGAAGTCGGTGAGTTGCGACGATTTCACGCCGTTGTTGTTCAGGAAGGTCTTGGCGGCCTTTTGTGCACGGGTCGCTTCCACATGTTCGGCGAAGGCCATCATGGGCAGCAGCGCCAAGGAAAGCAGGAACAGAACTCTTTTCATAGGAGGGGTATGGGTTGGTTTGCGGCTTCAAAGGTAGGAAAAAAAAGACGTCACCAAAAGGTAACGTCTTTTTTAGGTCCACAGTAAAAGGAATTATTCCTCTCTGCGTTTCTTGGCCACGAGATAGGCGCCGCCGAGGGCTGCCAGCACTGCGATGCCGGTGCCCATGGGCACTTGGTCGCCGTCTTGGTTGTCTGTCGCGCCGTGTTGAGGCAGCATGGGGGCGTTTTGTCTATTACCGAAGCCACCTTGCGACTCTTCCGGGCTGGCGCCACGTTGGAACAAGCCGCCGCCGTCGGCGAAGGAGGTCATGCCTAATCCGAGGACAATTGCTACTGTGATGATAAGTTTCTTCATTTTATTCTGTTGTTTTGTTTTGTTGTTTATTGCTTTGTTGGTTTGCCGTAGGTCAGCGACCTACGATTAATAAGGTATCGTCCCTTCGGGACGAGCCTTGTCGTCGCTTCGCGTCGAAGGTTATCTCACCACCACCTTTTGGACTTTCACGTCGTTGCCGTTGACCAGGCGAAGCATGTAGATGCCGGCAGGTTGGTTGAGGCTGACGGTGGCGTTGCCGTTGATGGTCTCGCTGCTGACGGTGCGGCCGGTGATGTCAATCACTTGCAGGGTGGCGTCGCCGGTGTTGCTGACGGTCCAGTTGGTGCCGTTGAAGTAGGCGAAGGCTTCGGCGGTTTGTTCGTCGATGCTGTTGGCGCTAAACACGAGGCGGAAGCGGTTGGCGTAGTCGGTCGTCTTGGCCTCGAAGGTGTAGTTCGGGGTGGCGAGCAGGTCGACGTCCATGCCAGTCATATTGTCGATGAGGTGGAGGTAGTCCATCTCGACGTTCTCGGTCTCGATGCTGAGGGTGTAGGTGCCGTTTTCGGCGGCGCGGAAGCTGACGGGCATCTCGCCTTGGGCGGCGCTGCGCACAACGGCGTAGTCCTTATTGCCTTCGGTGACGTAAATCTTCGTGTTGTTCGGGTTGAGTTGGAACTTGGGCAGCTGTTGGCCTTCACCGAAGCGGACGATAGCGCGGTCGATGACGGTGCCACGATTCTTGAAGAGGTTGATGGCAACTTGTTCAAAGCTCTTGGAAGAAGTGCTAGGAGTAAATGTCACCTCGTCGCCATCGTTCTCAGCGATGACAAAGATGCCTTCCATGGCGTCGACTGAACCACTTCCTTCAATAAGTTCAGCACGACCTTCAGGATTCATTCTATAGAATGATTCTGTAGAAACAGTGGCTTCTGTGGAATAAGGGTTACCGATGAGGTTCCAGCCTTGGATAAGTTGGATGGGTTGGCCAGCATAGGGAGCGCCCGTAAGCGTAAATTCGTAGTTCGGGGTTTCAGTTGTGGCCTTCTTGGCATAGAGGTAACCTTTGCCGGGTTCAAGGTTGAAGGCAGAGGTCTCATAGTTACGCCATTCGAGTTCCTCTGTATCGTCGTAGGAGTAGAGGTCGAAATCGCCTTCGGTCATGCCTGTAACGGTGGAAGGATTCACAGTGACGGGCGAAGCGATGAGGTAGTAACCCTTATTGTTTGTGCCTTCAGTGACATCGGTATAGCCGTTTATGGTGAGGGTGTGGGATTCAGGAACTGTAGGTGTAATCGTAATAGTGCTAATAACCGCATAATTGCTGCCAGTCTTAATAACAACATCAGCAGAAGTTTCGGCTGATGTATATACGTTCTCTTTGCTATCTTCACCAACACCAACAAAAACACTATTAGTTGTTGCAACAACTGTGATGGTGAAACCATAATCTGTCAAAATAGTGGGAATAATGACTTCTCCATCGTTTTTTCTCATTTGCATATAATCACCGGAATGCATCACATTATTAAGTGTCCAACCAGGATACTCCACCTCGTTGTTGCCAGTATAGGTTACATTCTCGTATGATTGGTAACCATTGCCAGATGCAGTAAAATCACCAGCATTGAAGACAAGAGAGGTGGTAACTCCACGGAGGTCGATGGCAACAAAACCAGCTTGATTGATGGTAATGAGGCTTGAATAGGTCTCACCAACATACACCTTCATATAAGCAGTGCGGGCAGCACCTTCATTGACATTTATGGAATACTCAACATTATTTGAGCTATTAATGGTTGCAGACACCCAGTCGTAGGTGGCAGCTTCGCCTTCTGCATCGCAGAAGAGTACATTGGCATTAATAGTAGATATGTTTTCATAGGTTACCGTAAGCGTGCCACTTTCGCCTTCAATAGTGGCATTAATCGTAATAGGATTAACGATGATGGAAGGCTCAGTGGTGGAGATGCTTTCAAGCATAGTATTAAAGTAAGTTGTGGTACTTCCTGACTTTCCAACATAATAACCAGTAACTCTGACGGCTTTACCATCAAAACTGGTCAAATCTTGGATGGGATATGAAATACTACCTTGGACGTCAGTCCCTTCAATCGTAATATTATAATAAGTATTGTTTCCGTTAGTTGAAATGTTTAACACACCTTCATATTGTACATACGAACTGAGTTTAGCGCCCTCATAGTTTACGAATGTGGTAATTGCGTCACCCGTCATTACAGTAGGAGTTGCTGCGGCAATATCAAAAGCATCAATCGAAGTGATGGTAGAACTGCTTGGGAACTCATATATACCATTGTATTGGTCAGTGACATCTCCTGTAACTTTCACGAAGTCACCAACATTGAAGTCATTGGTGGTTTTGTAAACATAGACAAAACCAGTTCCATCGCCAAGGACGAATCCCTTGTTGCTCTTTGCAAAAATCTTTCCTTTGACGGTATAAGAATCAGCAGATGTAATATCTTCAATGTTATTAATGACAAGTTTAGTATAGGTTGCAGATGCAATAGTGCTATATACAGTACCATTGTAAGCAATTGCTTTCACCGTAGCGGTTTCCGTTAGCGTGAAGGCACCTGTGTATTGAGAACTCGAGTTAGTAGGATCGTCACCGTTCGTGGTGTAATAAATTGTGGCGCCTTCAGTAGCGCATGTAATGGTCACTTCCTGTGTTGTTTCAAATGTACCACTTTCAGGAGAAATGACAGGAGTGGCAACTGCAGGAGCTTCTGTATTTAAGACCACATCGTCAATACATCTAACTGCAGTAGTACCATCATATCTTATTCTAACATAAACATTACTGTAGTTTGACAGATTGGTGGTGAACTCAACCCATTCGCCTTTCCTCATACTAGTAGCGCTATGCGTTCCAGCTTGTGTCCAATCAGTTCCATTGCTCGAAACTTCAACAGACCATGTCGAACTAGTAGTGTTATTACTTGCCTTAGACAAATAGCAAGTTAAAGTGTTGGGAGTTGCAATAGCGGTCTTTGTAACAATTGTTCCCGTAGTCTTACCATCGGTGCTGCCATAATGCAATCCACCATGTGCTGGAACATCTGTTGTTCCAGCAACTTCAGATGTAATTGTAGTGAATGTCCAATCAGTATAAAGAGATGCAGGTTGTTCAAAGTCAATGGTGTAACCAGAAACAGATTGAGCAATAGTATAAGTAGCTGACGCAATGCTGCTATCATCAAAACCATCCTTAACTGCAACAGCCTTCACCGTGGTGGTTTCACTGATAGTAAGAGCGGAGCTATATACCTCACTTTCAGTGGTGGGATTTTCACCATTAGTGGTATAGTAAATCGTAGCACCTTCGGTGGCGCAGTTGATGCTCACGGTTTGAGCTTCAGAATATGTACCAGCTTCGAGGCTGAAGGTAGGAGTGGCGCAGGTAGGTGTGGGGGCGCTACCAGTAGTCCAAGTAACATTAACACTTGTAAGATACAAAGCGCCACTTGCCGAACGAATTCCTATGTATTGATAACTATCGCTAACTGTTAAAGAAGTACTTGTTCCCATTACAATAGTACCAAGCAAAGTTCCCTGCTTCGAGGAATCGTATAAGTCGGTAGCTGCCGTATATGCAGTATTACTTCCATAGATGTTCAATGTTCTGCCGCTAGATGTGTTTGAATTCCATTCAACACTAACACTGGTAAGAGTTCCACCTGATGTTGTAGAAATAATACCAGAATTACTATTGCTACTTCTCAGTTGAATGGATTCATTTCCTCCAGCACTTTGTCCTGCCCATACAGCATCAGAATTGCTGGTCTTGCCACTCCATTCGGTGTATGAAGTACCTGTAACACCCGTCAATTCTCGATTGAGGACGTCTGTCACTTCCGTTCTCGTCTGTCCCCATCCCGCCAGACTCGGCGTCATGAAGACGAGCAGCGCGAACGCTGCCAAGATTCTTGTAAAGTTTCTTTTCATTTTTTAGTTTAGATTTTTTATTAATTTATTGATTTCTAATTATTTATTGCTTACTTAATGTTTCGGTTTTTTGGCCACTATTTGAGGGCGCAAAATTAGGCAATTAATTGATACGCACGTAAAAAAAAAGGAAAATTAATTATTGGCAGAGTATGAGAAGGGAACGAGGCTATTTTAGGCTTTCGTGCATGTTTTGGGCATGGCAGGCATCCACTACGGTTACTGTCTCTCCATCAAAAGTATAGGCGAAATACCATTTGTCGGAGTTGGCCATGTGATAGCCACTCCATCGAGAGAGGGTCGGCTCACGCCTCAAAAGAGTGCGTTCTATCTGGTAGATGGAATCAGTAGCATCATCAATGTTCTTATGCATCAATTCCTCTGAATACACATGCTTATACTTCTTCGCAACATTGTGATAGAAAGAATCTATCTTTCTTGCACAACGTTTCCTGACTCGATATTTCATGGTCGAGCGTATTCTTTTCTTACAGTTTCGTGCAACATTGCACGAAGTTCTTCAACATCCATTGTCTCTTCATCCTCCAATCGCAATTGCTGCAAACGCGAGTTTATCAATTCCTGAACCCAAAGTCGAATGGCAGCTGTCGTGTCCAGTTCGGGGCGCAAATCCCGAATGACAGCCTCGTCTACGTCAATGCTTACTGTGCACATTTGTTGATCCCTTTCCTGTTTTCTTTTGAGCCACAAAACGGTTGTGGTTCTGGACGGCAAAAGTACGAATAAAATTTGGGTTACAGATTCAAAAGATTTAAAGATTTAGGGATTGGAATTGACGCCATAATATCGGGTTCGCGGATGCGAAAGTTTTGAGGGCGAAAAATTAGGCAATTAATTGATACGCACGTAAAAAAAAGGAAAATTAATTATTGGCAGAGTATGAGAAGGGAACGGGGCTATTTTAGGTTTTCGGCATGTTTTGGGCATGGCAGGCATCAACGACGGTCACCGTATCACCGTCGAAAGTATAGGCGAAATACCATTTGTCGGTGTTGGCCATGTGATAGCCACTCCATCGAGAGAGGGGGGGGACACGTCTCCTACGCCATCTCACCATACGTGGGCAGATGGTCCATGGGCTGCAAGGCCTGGGCGCCCGCCTCGTAGCAACAGGCGGTCACGCCGTTGAAGAGCAGCAGATACTTGGGTTTGAGTGCGGCATGATAGCGCACGGCCTGGTCGAGGACGGCCTCGGTGAGCTCCACCGTGGCGGCCTTGCACTCCACCACCATGAGGGGCTGGCCTTCGGCGCCAAACACGACGGCATCGGCGCGCTTGTCCATGCCGTTCACCTTCACCGAATACTCCACCGCCACCCTGCCTGCCGGCACCTTGAGGTGCTCCACGAGGAGAAACAACACCTTTTGGCGCACCTCCTCCTCGGGCGTCAGGGCCACCCAACGGTGGCGCAAGGGGTCGAAGACCTGGCTACGGCCCTCGCGCGTCTCAGTCTTGAACCAGGATAACGGCATTTCCAATTATCAAGCAGAAGTTTGCGAATTATGGGAATTTGGATGCGGTAAACCCAAAAAAGACGTCACCCAAAGGCAACGTCTTATTGAAGTCCACAATAAACGTAATTATTCCTCTCTGCGTTTCTTGGCCACGAGGTAAGCGCCGCCGAGGACTGCCAGCACTGCGATGCCGGTGCCCATGGGCACTTGGTCGCCGTCTTGGTTGTCGGTCTTGCCGTGTTGAGGCAGCATGGGGGCGTTTTGTCTATTACGGAAGCCACCTTGTGACTCTTCCGGGCTGGCGCCACGTTGGAACAAGCCGCCGCCATCGGCGAAGGAGGTCATGCCTAATCCGAGGACAATTGCTACTGTGATGATAAGTTTCTTCATTTTATTCTGTTGTTTTGTTGTTTATTGCTTTGTTGGTTTACCGTAGGTCAGCGACCTACAGTTAATAAGGTATCGTCCCTTCGGGACGAGCCTTGTCGTCGCTTCGCGTCGAAAGTCATCTCACCACCACCTTTTGCACTTTCACGTCGTTGCCGTTGACGAGGCGGAGCATGTAGATGCCGGCGGGTTGGTTGATATTCAGTTCAGCGCTGCCGCTGATTTCTTGGCTGTTGAGGATGCGACCCATCACGTCGACCACTTGGATGAGGGCCTCGCCGTCGTTGCTGATGGTCCAGTTGGTGCCATTGTAGAAGGCGAAGTGCTCATCGATTCCGGTGGCGCTGCTCAGCACGAGGGTGAAGCGGCAGGCGTAGTCGCCGGTGCGGGCTTCGAAGGTGTAGTTCGGGTTGACGAGCAGGTCGATGTTGGCGCCGGTCATGTTGTCGATGAGGTGGAGATATTCCATCTCGGTGTTTTGCGGGGCCACGTTGAGGGTGTAGGTGCCATTGCTGGCGGCCTTGAAGCTGACGGGGATCTCGTTCTCGTTGCTGCTCACCACGGCGTAGTCGTCGCCATCTTGATGGATAAAGATCTTAGTGTTCTCGGGGTTGAGTTGGAACTTGGGCAGGGTGCCGCCTTCGCCGAGGCGCACGATGGCGCGGTCGATGGTGGCGCCACGGTCTTTCAGCACGTTGATGTCGATCTTTGCGCCGCCATTGGAGGTGTTGCCGGCGGTGAAGGTGACGCTCTCGTCAGAACCTTCAGCTTTGACGAAGACGCCGTGCATGGCGGGGATGAGTGCGCCCACATCGGCAGGTGTGAGTTCGGTGCCGCCGTCGTTCATCACATAGCAGGCGCGGTCGATAGTGGCATCTTCGGCGAGGGGGTTACCGATGAGGTTCCAGCCGTGCATGAAGGTGCTTAGGTTGGCATCGGAATATTCCAGCTCCACATTGCCATCGGTGCAAGCCGTGCCGGCGAACTTAAGTTGTGTGTCGGTTTTGCTGGCATAGAGGTAGCCTTTCTTCGACACGATGTTGAAGGTGTTCGCATGGTAGTTGAACCATTCTTTTTCTTCTGCATCGCCATTTTGATCGAAGTAGTAAAGGTCGAAGTCGCCAGTGTCGAAGCCGTTATTTTCAGAAGGCGTGATCTCGTCCGTCACAGGCGAAGCGATGAGGTAGTAGCCTCCAGCGTTATCACCATAGCCAGTGATGTCGAGTTTGTAGGGCTCGGTGGCGAAGTTCAAATGAAGGGGGGCGCCACTAGATCCATATACACCATTAGAACTCCAAACAAAATGTTCAACTTCATCAAAGTCAAGAACTAAATCCGTTCGTTCACACCCTTGTTGCTGATCCCATATCCTGAAATGGTATTCACATCCTGTATATCCCTTGCAAGTGACACCGTAATAATACCATTGTTTAGACTGAACCCAACGAGGCTCCACTGGAGTGCTTCTGCAAATATCCTGTTGATCAAACGCTGCAATAACAAACATTGTTGGATCCTCAACATAATTTCCATCAATGTAAAGTTGTATATAAATGCGCGTGTTTTGATCTGCGCAACCCGTAGTATTAAGAGTCCATGGCGCTGGTATTGTTTGGCCAAACATTGTAGTACTTGCCAAACAAATCAGAACAAATAATAATAGTTTTTTCATCTCTATAATAATTTAATTCGTTGTTTGTTTTCTTGCATTTATTTATTCTTTGATAAAGCCGAGGAAAACACCAAGACTTTCGGAGACTCGCTAGTGGAATAGTACATATAACCTTGACCAGGAACCAATTTTACTATATCACCAATCCATTCTCCCAAATAATCAGAAAATCCTGTAAAATCCTGAATGACATCTTCATCCTCTGGGTCAAAACCAGAAAAGGCCACATTAATGTCAGTTTCCGAAGCAATGGGGAACCCAATCCAATTCCATCCAGGGTTGATGGTGATTTCAACTTCAGAGGCAGCAGCCGCACCACTCAGGTTAATCGAGCAATCGTCCTCAACTTCAATCATAAGCATCTCACCATTCGTAAGCACGTAATCTTCTAGACCACTCCATTCGCCATCGCCAAAATAATCGGCAAAATCATCGTAGGTTTGGATTGTAATGCCATGATCCCCAAGGGCTGCTTTCAGCATATCCATACCTGAGCCGTCTGTCATGTCAATATATATGCTCACCCAGTTCCAACCCGCAGACAACGTCAGCGTCTGTGTAACTGTTTGCGGAGTAGCCGTGAAATTCAGCTCCACGGGGTTGCCAGGTGTGCCCCAGCCTTGGTCTTGGGTGGGTTTAGTGACTTCGCAAGTGGCATACTCGGTCTGATTAGCAGCGTCATACAGTTTGAAGCTAATGTCTTCGGTGGTGTTATAGTTGTAGAACACCTGAATCCAGAACTGGGCGCTGTTGTTGTAGTCGTAAACGCTATAGTTGGTAACGTTGGCACGACCACGCAGCTCGTCGCTGCCCGCAAAAGCGCCAAGGGTCAGGTTAGCCAGGTCGGTTTGGACAACGCCATCAATCGACACTGCGGCAACAATAGGCGTATTGCTGCTCCACCTGTGCGCGTCGAGATTGGCGGTTGGCCATGTGGGTTGTTGTGCGTTCACCACTCCGCAGAGGAACAGCGCCGCAACGATAGTTAGTAATGTTTTCTTCATATTTGCATAGGTTTTAATACGATATTCGATTATACAATATTTCACCGACAAAAATATATGTTTTATTTTATTCACGCAAGAAAAAAAATAAAAAAATTCGTCGCGAGGGTGAAGAGAGGAGAATTCTCCTTGGATTCGGGGGGACGCGGGACGCGAGACTTGGGAGGGCGGGGTGGTCATTTTCGGTAGCGGTTTTCGAGTTGGGTGCGGTATTTGTCGGCCAACGAGCGGGCCAGGGCTACGCCGTCGCCTTGGGGCTCGGCGCTGAAGGTGCCGAGCCGCTCGCGCCACCATTGGCCTTCAAACCTGCAGATACGCTCGTGGTAGGCCTTCTCGTCGAAGGGCTTGTTCGCTTCGATGGCGGCGTCCACATCCTTGAAGAACTCCTTCCAGCGGTAGGCGTAGTAGGTGGCGGTGAGGCCCGCCCAGGCGCGGCTGGCGTATTCGTTGAGCAAGGCGTCTTCTTCGCCCCAGGTGGTGATGATGTTGCGTGCGTTGCTCTCGAAGTAGTCTTTGTCTTCGTTGGTGATGCCGATGGCCCTTGCGTCGCGTATCCAGCGGCCCACGAGGAAGGCGCTTTCGGTGGAGAGGATGGCGTCGGTGTCGTCGAGGATGGAGGTCATGGTCTTTTCGAGCTCATGCACCTTGTCGTAGTCGCCTTCACGGTAGGCCTTCACGTAGTCGGCATAGAGGTCGCTGAAGTAGTTGCCCAGCATCTGCCTCGTGATGTTGACGGCATCGAAATGGCGAGTGCGGGTGTGGCAGTCGGCGGCCAGCAGCTTGTCCAAGGCATCGAGCAGCGTGATGTTGTTGTATTTGTAGGTCGGGGCCACATAATATTGGCGGTATTCGTTGATGTCGCCCATGGTGGGTCGTTGGTTGATGCGGACGGTTTGGCCGGGCGACGACACCTTATTATATATACTGTCGGCCAGCAGGGTCCAGGCGGCTCTCATGTTGGGGTCTTCCTTGCCGGCGCGTTGGTCGGCGAGACGTTGCACCCAGGCGTCGACATCTTGAGTGAGGGGGTTGTCCCAAGCCTTCTCGAAGACGTATTCATACATGAAGGGGTTGCAGTCGAAGCCTTCGAGGGTGGAGCCGATGCCGACGAAGTTGCGGCCGCCCTTTTCGAAGGCGCGTTCGATGCGCACGTTGACGGTGTCGAGGTTGCCGGCCAGCATGGAGTTGCCGCCGAAGTTGCCGAGGTAGCACCAGATGTAGGGCACGCCATAGTAGGCGTTGGTGCGTTCCCACACGGGCTGTCGCTCGCAGTAGTAGTCGAGCATGATGTGTCGGTCTTTGGGCATGGAGGTGATGTAGGCCTCGATGCGGTTGTCGACTTCCCAATATTGGCGTTCGTTCCAGAAGAGCCAAGCCATCTCGAGCCATTGGGCCTCGGGGTCGGCGGCTTCGAGGCTTTCATAGACCTGACGGCTGACGCGGCTGAGGTATTCGGGTTCCCAGCTGGGCGGGATGAGTTCGTTGAAGATGTCGATGCCATAGATGTGGTCGGTGCCATAGAACTCGGTCTGCTTGTCGATGAACCTCTTCTGGATTTCGGCATACAGAGGGTCGAGGGGGTCAAGGAACTTGCACCAGCAGGTGCTGTCGAAGCCGGCCCAGTCGCCCAGCGAGGCCAAGGGTACATCGGGATAGATCCTCGTGATGCAAGGCGGCACGTGGCCAGCGAAGCCGGGCAGCACGGGGCGCATGTTGAGTTCGCGCTCGCGGGCGACGATTTGCTTTTGGAGTTCCTTTTGGTTCTCGAGCCACGACATAGGCAGCGGTCCGCCCCAGCGGTCGATGTTCTGCATGCGGTGCCACGGCAGGTGGGCGGGACCCGTGAAGTAGCTGCGGATTTCCTCGTCGGTGAGGCCGAAGTCGCTCCACACCTCATACCACACGCTTTCCTGTCCCGTGATGGCCAAGGGCAGATTAATGCCGTTGAGTGCCATCCAGTCGATGAAATGCTCCCATTGCGACCAGTCCCACCAAGGCAGGGTGTAGCCGAAGGTGCAGTAGTTGAGGAAGAAACGGTCGGGCACGCGGGCGCTCAGGCCGACCTTGTCGGGCACTGCGGGCATGGTGGCAGGAATCTGCAGCGGTTCGTCTTTGAACCAGGAGTATTGCGCCATGCAGTAGTACTTGAGGTAATGGTTGAGGCCGACGGCCATGCTGTTGGCGTTGTTGCCGCGGATGACGAGGCGACGGCCACGCGTCTCGATCTCGAAGCGGTCGATGGAGTCGTTTTCGAGGCGTTCGAGGACGATGTTGTCGGAATACTCGGGCACGACGCGGTTCACCAGTCCGCGCATGGCTACGACTTCGGGGTCGGTTTCGGCCTTCTTCGTGCAAGCGGCGCACATCATGAGGCCCAGCAAGGTGATGAGGTAAAGCTTTTTCATCGGATCAAGGGTTTTTGTTTGGGCAAAAATAATGATTTTCGTTATCCGTATTAATAATAAGTTCGTATTTTTGCCCAAAATTCACCTCCATGAAACGAACGCTCCTGCTCTGTGCCCTGGCTTGTGTTCTGCTCAATGCCTGCAAGAAATACGAGTCGCCCTCGCCAGGTGGTGGTCCTTCCCTGCCCCACCACGTCGACCCTGTCTACCATGTAGGCGACTATTTCCGCAACGACACCTTGGAGGGAGTGGTGTTTCTCACCTACGGTGCGCACAACGGGTTGATGGTCAGCCTCGAAGAGGCTCAGTTGCCATGGTGTGTGCCCAACTACCTCAACAGCGAGACGGGGGCCACCAATCCATTCGACGGCTGGTACAACACCAACATCGTCATGTCGAGCTACGACCTGAGCCGCTTTCCAGCCCTCCAATGGAGCCATCAGAGGAACACGTGGCAGATGGTCTACTACAGCTACCGTCTCATCACCGCGAACCAATGGTTTGTGCCATCGAGTGGCGAGATGAGCAAGCTATTGCAGAACCAGGCGGCGGTGAATGCCACGCTCGACTCGTTGGGTTATCCCACGTTGGAGGACAAGACGTATTGGTCGAGCACCGAGACGGGCACGCGGGGAGCGGCGGCGGTGCGGATGCAGGATGGGCAGATCGTGATTAGCGACTCGGTGAAGGACCAAGTCTTCTATGTGAGGGCTGTAAGGAATTACTAAAGTACGGGTACGCTTCGCGTCATTGGCAGACGCGAAGCGGGGTTTCGAATCCCCCTTGAGAAGGGGTAGGCGCAAAGCGGGTCTTCGAATCCCCCCTGCCCCCCTTAGAAGGGGGAGGCGCAAAGCGGCGACAAGATTACTTCCTTGCCACGGGGTCGCAAGTAAGTCCGATGCCGAGTTTCTTGAAAATCTTCTGGTCCACCTCGCTGAGCATCACCGTGCTATGCACTTGGCAGTCTTTGAGTTGGGGCAGGCATTCCAAGGCTTTCTTGCAGTTCTCGTCCCACAGGCTGAGCATCGAAATAGCCACCAGAACCTCATCGGTGTGCAAACGAGGATTGTTCCCATGCAGGAAGTTGACCTTGGTGGTTTGGATAGGCTCAATCATGGCCTGAGGGATAAGCTTCACTTCATGCGGTATCCCGGCAATGTGTTTGGTGGCATTCAGGATCAAGGCTGCACTGGGTCCTAATAGGGGACTGGTGTGTGCGGTGATAATGGTGCCGTCCTGTAGTTCGATGGCAGCCGCAGCCGCACCTTCCTGTTCCTTTCGCTCTTTCGCAGCGAGTGTGGTCTTGCGGTCGGCAGTGCTGATACGGGCCTGCTTCATTAACAAAGCGATCTTGTTCACCTCGTTTTCGGTGCCTTTACCCTTTGCCAAGTTGCACAAGGCGGTATAATACCGTCGGATGATTTCTTGTTTCGAAGCCTCACAGCACACCTCGTCGTCGCTGAGGCAATAGCCCACCATGTTGACACCCATGTCGGTTGGCGACTTGTAGGGGTTCTCGCCGTAGATGCTTTCGAAGATGGCGTTCAGCACGGGGAAAATCTCGATGTCGCGGTTGTAGTTGACGGCGGTCTTGCCGTAGGCTTCCAGATGGAAGGGGTCGATCATGTTGACGTCGCTGAGGTCGGCGGTGGCGGCTTCGTAGGCCACGTTGACGGGGTGTTTCAGCGGCAGGTTCCACACGGGGAAGGTCTCAAACTTGGCATAGCCCGCCTTGATACCGCGTTTGTTTTCGTGGTAGAGCTGGCTGAGGCAGACGGCCATCTTGCCGCTGCCCGGACCGGGGGCCGTGATGACGACCAAGGGGCGTGTGGTTTCCACATAGTCGTTGCGGCCGAAGCCTTCTTCCGAGTCGATGAGGGCCACGTTGTTGGGATAGCCTTCGATGATGCGATGGTAATACACCTTGATGCCCATGCGCTCCAGCCGTTGGCGGTAGGCGTCGGTGCTGGCTTGGCCGTTGTAGTGCGTCACCACCACGGAATTCACCATGAAACCACGGTTCATAAACTCCTCGCGCAGGCGGAGCACGTCCACGTCGTAGGTGATGCCCAAGTCGCCACGTACCTTGTTCTTCTCGATGTCGATGGCGCTGATGACGATGATGATTTCGGCAACGTCAATCAGTTGGGAGAGCATTTTCAGCTTGCTGTCGGGCTGGAAGCCGGGCAAAACGCGGCTGGCGTGGAAGTCGTCGAAGAGCTTGCCACCGAGTTC
>Ga0310697_10004080_pt1 | contig 14520 bp, 15 predicted proteins | sample 172DNAGHGlowgp2_FD_203883 | JGI IMG/M metagenome (GOLD analysis project Ga0310697, IMG submission 203883) | Sheep rumen microbial communities from Palmerston North, Manawatu-Wanganui, New Zealand - 1728 DNA GHGlow gp2 (v2) (version 2) | ecosystem: Host-associated > Mammals > Digestive system >...
TGGTTGTTTTGTAACTTTGCTGTTTTTTGTAATCGGGAATAGTCCCGAATCAATTCAAATTTATTTTTACTATGAAGAAAATTTTATTGTTTGCGTCAGCCCTGGCAGTGCTGGGGCTGACTGCGTGTGAGAAAGGGCTCGGTGATGACATCGGGGAAGTCGGGAACGGACAAGTGAAGAACTCTGTGCTACAGGTGCGGACACGTGGAGCATCGGGCGATGGTGCAACGGTGGCATACCCTGTTGCGGTGTATGTGTTCGAGGGTGACGAGTGCAAGGCATCACAGACCATCGGCGACGAAGGGCAGACGCTGAACATCGCATTGACGGAGGGAACTTATTCGGTGTATGCTGTAGGGGGAGTGTCGGCATCGGACTATGTGCTGCCTTCGGTGTCGAATGCTTTGACGACATCGGCGATTGCACTACAAGAGGGAAAGAAACTGACCGACCTGATGACGGCTTCGGCTACAGTGACGCTGGTGGACGGCGGAACGAATACCGTCACGCTTGGCATGACGAGGAAGACGATGCAGATTCAGGATGTGACCATCCAGAAGGTGCCCTCGGCGGCTACGGCAGTCACGGTGACGATTGCCCCGCTATGGCAGAGTCTGACCATCGGCGGGACGTACAGCACGACGAACGGCAGCAGCACCATTACGTTGACGAAACAAGAGGACGGGAGGACGTGGAAGAACAACGGCAGTACCTATCTGTTGCCACCAAGCAGTCAGCCCGCCAGCGTGAGTGTGAACATCACTATGGGCGGCACAACGAAGACTTATACCTACAACACCAGCGACGAAATGGAGGCGGGGTATAAGATCAATATCGACGGTACCTATACCGAGGCCGTGGGCGTCAACCTGACAGGAACCATCACAGGCGCAACGTGGCTTGTGGAAAGGACGATTAGCTTTACGTTCGACGAGGATGGCAGTAGTACGTCGGGGAACGACAACAACGGTGGGGATAATGGTGGTGATACACAGGACTTCCCATCGTTGGCGATACCTATCAAGGATGCTATGTGCTGGCCGTAACGGTGGAAGATGATGGACAGTCGGCTGAGGTGGTGCTGCTTTCGCCCAACGAGCGGGCGGTGACGAGTGCCAGTGATGCAGAGTCAGCCCTGGCAAGCCTTGGCGTGGACGGCATCAGCGACTGGACGGTGCCGACCAAAGCGCAGGTGGATGCCTTTGCAGCAGCACGGAACGACGTGACTCCTGCATCTGCAGCCGTTAACTACCTCTATAAGAATAACAATGGTGTTTATTATCAGTACAATTTGGCCACTGGCGCAACTGGCTCTGCCAATTATCTCACAGGCATTAACCTCCGTCCTGTCGCCATCGTTTCTATCACTAAAGAATAAACCGCTATGAAGAAGTATTTGTTTATTGCTCTCGCCGTGCTGGTTGCAGCGTGCGAGAAGCCCATCCTCGACGAGGATGTCGTATCAATGAACGAGGCCAACGTCATCCTCCACATGACGCAGTATGAGCAAGAGGCGTTTGGCAATAGTGGAAATCGTGCAACTACCCGTACCGCCACCGACATCACGGAACTATGCTCGCGTCTGAACATCGCCATCTTCGACGCTGAAGGCACGAAGGTCAAGACCGTGGCGCAGAAAGAGGGCGACGCGTCGTTTGGCACTGTTGCCCTGACGCTTGCTGCCGGGACGTACCAATTGGTGGTCATTGCCCACAACGCCGAAGGCTCGGCCACCATCACCTCGACGGAAAAAGTGACGTTCCCGAACAATAAAGTGACCGACACCTTCTATTACTATGGTGACCTGGTTGTGACCTCCGAGGTGCAGTCCTACGACCTCACTCTGACCCGTGCCGTCGCCATGTTCCGCATGGTGCTGACCGACGATGAAATCCCGTCCACGGTGACAAAGTTCAAGTTCTACTACACGGGCGGTTCTTCGACATTCTGGCCATCGGTTGGCTATGGCTGCGTCAATTCGAAGCAGACGGAAATCCGCACGGTTGCTGACGGTGTGACCACTTTCGACATCTTCACCCTGCCTCATACCGAGGAAGATGTATTGACGAAGCTTACCGTCACTGCCCTCGATACCAACGACAACACTGTGAAGGAGCGCGTCTTCGAGAACGTTCCTGTCACCCGCAACCAGATTACCCGCTACACAGGCAGTTTTTTTGGTAGCGGCGGCAGCGGCCAGACCTCCGACGGCACCTTCCGCCTCACCGCCGATCCAGATTGGGACAGTGTGAACGGCTACACGTTCTGATGCATCCTAATCCTCTATCTACTTCGAGAGCCGAGGCAAAGCGCCCCGGCTCTCGTTGTACTGATTTAGAGATTTTTCATCCAAACGAATAGAGCCAAAGTAGTAAGTGCGGTAACAATTATCACAGAACACGTAAAAATGCCCAGGCACCAGTTATAGACCCTTCGCGACAGAAAGACCCCATCGCTATAAGAAGACAGTTTGTCAATCTGGGCTTCGTGAGCAGCAAGCGTCTTTGCGAGCACCTTCCGCTCCCTTGCCATTTCCTCTCTCCATTTTTTCATTTCCACTGTGCTCGCCTTGCCACCCTCTGTAAACTCGGCAAGGATGTTGCGTTGCTGAGCGAGGTGGTCGTCCAACAGCTTCTTCATCAGCTCAATGTGCCGGGCATTCTGCTGCTCCAGGCTCTCTGCGTCACCAGACTCGATGACATCAAGCATGGCATCAAACTTGTTTCTACTATTCATCATCATGTTTTACTATTAACGTCTGTAACTTCTGCGCATCGGTTTGCAAAGCCAGTTGGCCTTACGGGAACAGCGGCGAGCCCACTCATCATCGTCGTCATCCCTCTTGCGACCCCAGCCGCTCTCAATACAGCCGCCACCGCCAACTGATTCGGCCATCGCAGTGGCAGCATCGGCATAGTTCATGAACAGGAGCATCGCCACGCGCAGAACTTCGTTGGCCGTTTGAGCGACACCATCAGATAACTCCACCGCGTCCTTCATCACCTGATAGACCGACATGGGTATGGTCAGGTCGTAGTCTCTGCCATCCACGGTGAATGAGTCGTGATATATCTCCCGCGTCTCGTGTCGCACGTCCTGAGACGACTCTGCTTCCAATGGTCTGCATGGCTTTGACTTAACAGGAGGTTCCTCGTCGTCATTCTTCTTTCGTGGCAGAGGCATGGTGATAATCGGGGGCTTTGTGTCCTGTTGGGACTTGGCGGGCTTACGATATTCCTCAACTTCCTGCTCCCTATGCAACTGCACCCACGTTAGGTAGAGCTTGCTCGCCAACAGTCGGCGGTCTGTGCCCAGTTCTGAAGCCTTATAAGAAGAATTCCCCATCTTGATGCTATAGCCTCTTACTTGATCCATGCTGTCACGGTTCAGCTTAACCTTGTAGCCTCGCTTCCTCAGTTCATCTTCATAGAGCCACCAATCAAATCGCGGCATATTCCGAAGCACTTCATTACAGTCTTTGACTATCTGTCGGATATGCTCCTCGCGTATCTGCATTGGGGCTTTCCACTCGCGCCGCTGGTTGATGATGGCCGCTGCTTTCATTGCCCGCTCACCGATGAAGTGGGCATCGTTGATGTTGCCCAGCATGTCGATGCGGTTCCCCAGCAGATGCAGGTGTAAGATGCCCGACTTGGAGTCGCGGTGCAGACCTCCAAATAGTTGCGTATTAGCAAGGTTCGTAGGCTTCACCTTATGCAGTTTGCCCTTGTAGAAAACTTCGTCCACCTTATCCAACTCTCTGATAAACTCCCAGCAGAAGTCGTACCACTCCTTTTCTCCCCACCCCCTGCTCTCCTCAGCAGATGGGGAAAGGACCAACATGATTCCCGGTTTGTCTATCGGCCTGCGCACGAACTTCGCGCGGAAACGGTCGAGGTGCAACTGCATCTCATTCCACATCCCCATCGGGGGCAGACCTTCGCTGAGGTTATGCACCACAACGAGGTCTGCGCGGAAATTCTTCGTAATGTAGTTCGTCATGGCAGGGCCACTCTGAACGGTATCTCCCACAGCTGTCATACGCGTATTCCTGTAAAGTAATCTTGAATATCCTTCCAGCGTCTGATGAGCGCATTCACACCATCCATCCAGACCAGCATAAACTGGTCGTTCTTAAAGAGCCGCTTCCGCTGCTCCTGGCTTCTGCCGTTGAGAGCGTTGCGGATGCCGATAAGTTCAGAACGGGCTGCGGAAAGGCTCTTCAGTGCCTCCTCATGTTCATCGGTCATGAGCTGGGGAGGGTCGTAGCCCAAAGAGGTGTCATGGATGAGCACGCTCTTAGGCAGTCCTGTTTTTGCACACTTAGCATCAAGTAAGGCATCCTCTTCGGGAGTGTACCTGACACTGCGGATAATCTCTTTCTTTGGCTCAATACGAGCCGAAACTGATTTATTCTGCATATACTAAACCTTTTATAATTCAACATTGGACAGCTGCTGCGAGCCTGCGAGCGGTTTCACCCCAGCAGGAATACCCCCGTCCGTCAGACGGTCGTGTATTACACTGGGACTTCTTGACTAACCTTCCGGGATTTTCGGTTCTCTCACGGGACGTGCAGACTGGCTGCCCGTTACTTTCGTTATTTTGTGGCATCATTCATTGAGTCAGAAGCTTCCACACCAATAGTAATTACTGTTACTGCTTAGGCATTCCGTACAGGCTTCGTTGCCCTTCGAAGGAGTAGTGCCATCACCAGAGAATTGAATTGTCTTGTCGAGAAGATTATGGTTGCCAGCGGGACGTGAAGATATTGGCATAGGCAGAGTATCTTTCAGCTGTCCAACCTGAGAACCAAGAATCGAGCCATCGCCATGAATAGAGGTGTGGACACCTGCTGCAGATGCGATTTTCTCTTCATCCATTGTCACTGGAGGATTGGGGGACTGAGAGCTCGTTAGCTTCTCACCACCTTGGGCACCTGATTCCGTAATAATAGGAGTCGCCCCTAGGTCAGCCAAAATATCGTTTGACGAGCCATTGGTTTTGTCAGGATTTTCTTTTCCCCTACCGTTTTCTTCTGTGAGCGATGCTTCCACAGCTGGCTTTCTTCCATTCGTCTGACTCTTGGCTACATTGACTGCAGATGCTCGGACATAGTGTGGGTTCCTGATGGTCCTTTCCTCTCCGTCAACCTTCACCAGCCAGAAAGCGAGGCATGGGATGGTATGGATAGTCGTGCGGTTGTTGGCCTCAGATGAGAGTATCCCCATCTCGTTGAACAATCGGACGACCTTCGAGGCTGTCTTCCTGTCACAGCCCCAGAGCTTCGCCAACTCGACTGTAGAGACCACGAACTGACCAATACCAATCTCAGTCATAAAGTTCTTCTTCTCATAGTGCATCGGCTCGATAGCCGCCATCTTCACAAATGTTGCCAAAGCTTCTGAACGATGGAATCCCTGACAGTCATCGCGTAGGAAATCCAGCTGCCCACTGGACAGCAGGATTCCGTATCTAATATCCGTATATTCCATAGACGTACCTGTTAAATTAGACATATTACCAGTCACGCTTATTAGGCTTGCGACGATGGGATGCAAGGATGGCATCGTTCTCTTCCTCGGTGGTCAGAGGGACGGCATTTCGACGGTTTGCTTCAAGCCATTTGTCAAGCTCATCCTGATAGAGTACCCACCTCTTCCCTGGCTTAGTGGCAGGTATCGATCCATCTGCCAGTTTCATGTACAGAGTTCCCAAAGGAATACGCGTGTACTCTACAGCTTCCTCCACCGACATAGGCTTGTGGTGGCTAACATTTACCAAAAGTCTCTTATTCTCGTCCTGCTGTCTGGTCAGCAAGGCTCTCATGCCCATCACCTCATCCCGAAGCTGGGCGACGACCTGCGGAAGATCGTTGAAAGTTAATTCTTTATTATTCATTGTATTCACGGTCTTTGGAAAGAAGACCGCTGCAAAGGAATACAATGATATAATGCTGACTCCGATTATTCACGATAATCGCTGAATAATCTGTCAGCATCGACAATGATTGCCCAGAATACAATAAAAAAGGTGAGTAGGTTGAACTATCCCCAAGTGAGTCCATGGATTTCAATCATGTCATAGGTCGTAACTCTATTCGCTACGTTTCGGATAATGGCGTATGTCGTTTGAGTGCTTCGGGTGCTTGTCTGCTTGATGCAACGGTAGATATGATGGAGAAAATTCTGAAAGAAAGTTATTATCTGTACGATGACGATGGAGAAGATGAGTGGTACGATGAATAATATACAACCAAAAGGAAATGAGGATTGCTGAAACTATCCTCATTTTTCTTAATTGCCACTTTTGACAACATATACTGACAAATTGGCAAACTTTTTCTGCCAGTTGGTCTTTGGCACGCAGATTGCGTGATCAATATTGGTGCAAAAGGTTTGCACGAACCTTAAATATCCAATGCAGGATAACGTGACTGGGCTTCTTTAGATGCTTCCCCATGAAAAATGAAGATACGTGTTAATTCGCATTGTTTAACTTCAAATCTGAGGTAAAAAGATTATGAGTGATTTTTCTCAGGAACGCTTGGACCAAATTTGGGATAAAGGTGCTATCATTAGGGGTAAGAACCCTGATTTGTACCGCAAAGACATCTATGGAAATACGATGTATAAACCATCCTATGGAAAGACAAGCGAAATGGGGTGGAATGTTGACTATTCCAAGCCCCAAGCCTTGGGCGGAACTGACCACTTGAACAATCTACAACCTATGAATAGTAGAGCAAATTGTAGCAAGGGTAAGAAATACTAAATTCCCAAAGAACTCTGCTCACATCGTGCTGCAACACGATAAAGAGCCTTTCAAGCGGTTGGCGTCTTGCACCACGGCAGTCGCTTTTTATTATAACGTAGTTATCTGCTTTTTATTATTTTTTGTTTGGCACATTCTTTGCTTAAATAAAATTGCCTACAATGCATTGCGAGTACTTGTGGGCAGAATGTTTAACTAACGAAAATTTAACAATATGGTTGAAATTGCAGATTGGGTTATCCCAAAGGAAATGATGAAAAGACTTTCTCTGTGTGAGAAGTTATCGGAAACAGATTAGCACTTATGACTCCAGATTATACACGTTCATATCTGGGTACGTCAGAGGTCGAAAAAATTACAGATGGTTTGACATTGGTGGAGTTAGCTAATTATGAAATGAACTATAAAAATTAGAGTATGACAAACGAGCGTTACAACGAAGAAGACTTTGAAGGCTTTGTTCAGCAGTTAATTGATTCTGGACGTATAGAAGGAAAAGAGGCAGGAATTGCTAAACTGATGTTAGATAAGGGATATGACGCCTTATCACAAAAGCAGAGGTATGTATTTGATAAGATGATTGATAATAATACGGAAAAGGAGTGCAAACGATGTGCTTGTGATATTCCTTGGTGTGAAATGCTTGAAGCACTTGATAATGGCGGGTACTGCAATTATTGTCAGCATATGATGGAGAAAATAGATAGAGAATGAGAAATTTGTATCTTTTTTGAAGAAAAACGAATAAAAATTTGGTTATTCTAAATATTTTTCGTACCTTTGCATCAGAGAGGTGGTCGAGTGGCTGAAGACGCTGGCCTAAGAAACCAGTAAACCCTTAAACAAGGTTTCGGGGGTTCGAATCCCCTCCTCTGAATATTCTTAATACAACATATTATCAGTAGACTGTAGTTTTATGGTCTGCTTTTCTTTTATGGAAATTGTGCAAATTAGCCGTTCACATATTGGCAAATGACTTTCTACTTTTCATTTATAAGGTTGTTGAACGAGATTATGAAAGGATAATTCTTTATAGGAGATGTAAGAAAGAACTATCTGTCATAGTGGAAGGCATAGTCACCTTCGTCTGGTATGTCTATCTTTATGTTACCCTTTTGGGGCTCGAATTTAAAATTACGTATGCTATCCAGTTCTATTCCTCCTAATTCTTTGGGAAACATTGTTTTTACGAAAATGGCACGGACATTACCAGTATAATCTCTTTTATCTCCAATTCTTTCACCAATATTCCAAATGAAATGACGGAGGTCGCGCGTTGTAAGTGTACGCTTTAAACTGATAGGTTGAGGTGTGTGCTTATAGTCATCTGCCCATTTCTGAATATCGCCACAGAGTTTTTCCAATTCTTTATCATCGTTGACATATGGTGCCATTGTTCTCTTGTTGTATTCGATAATTGCTGCAATAACATTCTTCTTATGTTGCATTTGTTTTTCCAAATAGTCACTATTCCACTGGGCATAAATATCTTTTGCATCTACGTCATCTTCTGATGAATGAGGATATTCAGGAGTTATCGAAAGGTCATCACCTTCCCTCTTGTCATTATGGCACTCTTGATGTGGCAAAGAAACGTTTTCTGTAATCTCAGTTGCCTTTAACAAGCTTTCTTTCGGCATTTCTCGACAACTTGAGTTTTTATGACAGATAAACCGTTTCCAAATCATTGTAAACAACTCTACCCAGAATGACTGGAAAAGGTAATAGACTATGCAAAGGAAGAAAACACACGATAGGAAAATAACACCTCGTACAAAGTTGTCGTTGCCGAAGTTTGCCCCTAACATCAGTGAAACAAGGAGGGAGATTGCCAGAAATACAAAAAGAGGTAAGCCCCACACCAGGCACCAGTCTCTCATTTTAAAACTATTAACGTCATCCATATTATTTACATATAATTATTCTTTTCGGACGCAAAGGTACGCTGATTGTTCCGAACAGTCCAAAAATTAACACTTCTATCTAAATCAAATTAACTTATATTAGTAAACGCATCTTGAATAATTGTGATTATTGAACCAAAACCTTGCCAGATTAGAATTCTTAGTGGGATGTGGACAGAGGATTACTCCCCTGTTCCAGTTTTTACCGCACGTAAGACAGGTATAGGCTTCAGCGTTATACGATTGATAGACTCGCGTTTTGACTCGTCGGCCATCTCCGCATAAATCTGTGTTGTGGCCACGTTCTTGTGGCCCAACATGTGCTGCACGGTATAGACGCTGGTACCGGCATCAACTTGCAGTGAGCCGAAAGTATGGCGACTTGAATGATAGGAAATCCGCTTGGTGATACCCGCTGCCTTCAACCAGTTTTTCAAAGGAGCTTGAGTGAGGCTGTCGTTGAAGCCCACAAAGACCTTGTCCGTCGGCTGACGGTTCTTGTCCTCGTCATGGTAGCCTATCAGTTCCAGTGCCTCTTCACTTACTGGATTATTTACCAACTGCTGGGTCTTCCGCATTCTCAGAGTAATGTACATGCCGCCATCACCATATGGTTGTATCTTATCCCATGTCAGTTGCTTGATATCACTCTTTCTCAATCCTGTCAGACAAGAAAAGAGGAAGGCCTTCTTCAGTACGGGTGAGGGACAGGGGGTATTGGCCAAGTTGATAAGTTCCTGCTTTGACAGATGTTCCTTCTCCGTAGGGATGGTGTCGATGCGCTCCAAGAAGCCGTTGGGATTCTCTTGAATCTTGTGCTCGCGGTAGGCAGTGTGGAGCACAGCCCTAAAAGTAGACCAATAACCAGCGATGGAGTTGATGTGCAGCTTATGCGTAGTGTGAATGGTCTGCGGAGCTGTCATTAAGTAGTCCTTGAATTTGTTGCATAGGTCAACGTTAATCTCATCGAAGCGGCACTTCCCCTTACAGAACTTCTCGAAGTGCTTATAGACGTGCTCCCACTTGCAGTTCTTCTTCTCAGCCTTCTGCTTGAAGTAGTCGAGGAAGCTGCCCTTCATCTTCTCCTTGTCGAAGAAGTCGTAGCGCTCGTTGACGATTGACTCGTAGCGACGGCAGCGCAGGGCCTCGGCTTTCTCGCGCATGCGGTCGTTGTAGTCCTTCTCACGCTGCGACTTCGGCTTGGCATAAATATAGATGCCGAGGCTTTCGTGGCGCATTACCTTCATAGTTGATTCATCACGATAACCTGGATAATAGTCCAGATAGAACGAAAGTTGTTCTCCGCCTTTAATTTTTCGTGTGCGGAGGGTCACGGTCTTACAGATGTTACTCATATACCTTATTATATTTTAATGAATATTCTTGGTGAAGCGTTTCTTCACGGCTGCAAAATAACTAAATGATGAGATGCTGACTCCGATTATTCATGATAATCATTGAATAATCTGTCAGCATGGTAGAAAATTAGAATCCTGCAGCTTTGCGTTCTGCCATCACACGCTCCACATCGTTGCGTAGGAGAAGATTCACCCTCCCCACCTTAGTCTTCGTTATATGTTTCACCTTGACGATATGGCAGATGTTGGCCTTGGTCAGCCCATAGAGCTGTTGAACCTGTTCTACAGTGTAGTAGTTGTCATTGCCGACAAGGTCAGTACGGCGTAGTTCGTCAAGATGTGACTTGCTGTAATAAGTCTGACCGTATTCTCTTTTGGTCGGAATGTGATGTCGATGGGCATAGGAACGTAGTGCGGTAGGTTTCATAGCGTACAGACTTTCGACATCACATGCTGTCACCCATTCTGTAATACTTGCCAATTCAATCGTTTTACCAAAGACTGCATCCACGTGCTTTTTGCTGTAATAGTTACGTCCAGAAATACGACACATAGGTATCTGGTGGCGCTTTGCGGAAGTATATAACCACGACTGCTTGACTTTGTAGGTCTGCATCACCTCGTCACCGGAATAGTACTCAAGGACATCATCGGTGGGCAATTTTTTTTGGGCATTACTCTTAGCTGTTGCTCTTTGCCTATTGAAACAAGAGTGCTTAGGTTTCGAACAAGGCAAGATGCGGTTATATGGATTTGCCTCAAACATCTTTTCAATATCACTCTTGCGAATGATTGACATCCTATTACTAAGGCGAGAGGCTGGCAGTTTACCTTGGTTAACGAGCTTATAAACATACTGTCGGGTACATCCTAAAAGAATGGCTGCTTTGGAAAAGGTAAGGTACTCCTGCTGTTGAAGTTTTATCACAGGTTCAACAGCCCGAAGAAAATCTCGCTGTTGTTTCTTCTTGGTTTCCTTTGCTTGTTCGGCGCATTCCTCCGAACAAAACTTCTGCATTCCGCTGTTTGTGGTGAAAACCTTACCACAACAAGCACATTTTCTTGTCTTTGTCATACTTGCAACAATTATTGGGTTCAACATATCTTTGTTGTACCTCTTCGCAAGTCATTATACGTTAACCGTTGACACCCTTTGTCACTTTTTGCCACGAAGTGTCGTTTCACAAACTCAGAGCAGGAATCTGTTAATTATAGTAACCTATCAGAAACCATTGTCAACTCTGCTCACGATGTCGCAAAAACAAAGCCCCGTAAATTCCCTGCGGTAGAAATACGTTGCAAATTTATAGGGAATTTCCGAAGCAACCAAAAACAGTCTTCAAAGTGTTAAAATTTACACATGACTGATAATCAACTATTTATACATGATTGTTCTTTGTTGTTCATGGTTGTTAAGGCCTATCTAAATACATTCATAGAACGCACCATAATCAATGCTTGTCACGCTGTTGGGGATGGTGATGGAGGTAAGGCTGCTACAACCATGGAACGCAGCACGATCAATGCTTGTCACGCTGTTGGGGATGGTGATGGAGGTAAGGTTGCTACACTTATTGAACGCCCCACCAGCGATACCCAGTGTACCTTCTTCTAATGCAATTACAGTATTTGCAGGCATAGTTCCTTTGTATTTATAAGCAACCCTTCCCGCATAAACAAGTCCATCCGGCTGATTATTGTACCATGTAGAACCTTCGAATGCATTAATTCCGATACTTGTCACGCTGTTGGGGATGGTGATGGAGGTAAGGCTGCTACAGTCACGGAACGCAGAACCACCAATGCTTGTTACGCTGTTGGGAATGGTGATGGAGGCCAGGCTGCTACAGTAACGGAACGCAGAACCACCAATGCTTGTTACGCTGTTGGGGATGGTGATGGAGGTGAGGCTGGTACATTTATAGAACGCTGATCTACCAATGCTTGTCACGCTGTTGGGGATGGTGATGGAGGTAAGACTACTACATTCCCAGAACGCACATTCACCAATGCTTGTTACGCTGTTGGGGATGGTGATGGAGGTAAGGCTGGTACAACCACCGAACGTAAAATAATCAATGCTTGTCACGCTGTTGGGGATGGTGATGGAGGTAAGGCTGGTACAGCCATCGAACGCAAATTCCCCAATGCTTGTCACGCTGTTGGGGATGGTGACGGAGGTAAGACTGCTACAAAGAATGAACACACTACTGCCAATGCTTGTCACGCTGTTGGGGATGGTGATGGAGGTGAGACTTCTACAGTTACGGAACGCTTCATCACCAATACTTGTCACGCTGTTGGGGATGGTGATGGAGGTAAGGCTGGTACAATAATCGAACGCACCGCAAGCTATTCCTAATGTTCCATCATTCAAAATAATTTTAGTATTTTCAGGCATATCACCTTTATATCCATATGCTACTTTACCTGCATATACCACTCCATCGGGCTGATTGTTATACCACGCAGTTCCAGCGAACGCACGATAACCAATGCTTGTCACGCTGTTGGGGATGGTGATGGAGGTAAGGCTACTACAGCCACAGAACGCTTCATCACCAATGCTTGTCACGCTGTTGGGAATAATGGTATTCTTACATCCAGCTATCAGCGTATTCGTTGATGTCTCAATGATAGCATTGCAGTTGTTTCTTGAATCATAAACAGCATTACCTCTTTCTACCACGATGGAGGTCAGACTGTGACCTTCATTGAACACACCACTGCCAATGCTTGTCACACTGTTTGGGATGGTGATGGAGGTAAGGCTGCTACAGCCAGAGAACGCATAACTACCTATTGTTGTCACGCTGTTGGGGATGGTGATGGAGGTAAGGCTGCTACAATAATAGAACGCCCTCCAACTAATGCTTGTCACGCTGTTGGGGATGGTGATGGAGGTGAGATTGCGATAGTAACGGAACGCTTCATCACCAATGCTTGTCACGCTGTATTTTATTCCTTCGTAAGTAACAGACGAAGGAATAACGATTTTAACAGTATAGTGGTCATAATAATCGGTCACTTCTGCTACCTTGTCTTCTGCATTCAGACTGTAATAAATGCCGTCAATCTCTACGGGGTCCGCACTTGCTACCATCGGCAGGAGTGCAAAAAGGACGAATAATAATTTTTTCTTCATAATCGTATAGTTTTTAAGTTCGTATTACCATCTGCAAGGGCAGGACAGGCAATACAAAAAGAAAGCGCAGCCCCGCCATACTCTCTGCTAGGCTTAGGACTGCCTCAATACTACTATGGTGAAGTCTGCGCTTAAATGCGCATACTCCAATGTAGTATTTTATGCTCTATTTTCTCGTTCGAGGTCCTAATTCTGCAGAGAGATTGAGCAAATAAATATCTGTACTCTTTCGAATACGCTGGCAAAGATACGAATAAGTGAGCAGAATACCAAAAGAAAAGGCAATTTTCTTTTGTTTTCTCGAGCGAAAGAACTCGAAACTTGTTTCGCTTGGCTCGTCCAAGAACTTAGACGACAGTCAGAGATACCAAGTATTTCCGAAACTGCCAAGGAAAGGGAAGGAAAAGTTTGGGCATAATTCGACACGAAAAGAACAAAACATCGAAACGCACAAATTTAACGAATAACAGATTCGAGTCTTTTGAGCCTTTGACTTATACTGATATAGGTAGACACATTTAATAACAATTAAAATGTACGACCATTATGAGTAGAAAGAATCAAATTTACAGTGAAGAATTCAAATTGTCGGTAATTCGCGACTATTATTTTTCCGGGATGAGTAAGAAAGCTTGTGTTAGGAAGTACAGTCTGTGTTGCAGTTCCTTATTGACAAGTTGGCTGCGGAAATACGAAAACTCGGAAAAAGTAGTACCTTTGCAGCCGGAACCAGAGGACGATGAGATGGCAAACCGCAGCAAGGACAGCTACAAGGATGAGAATGCGCAGCTCAGGAAGCGCATTCGTGAACTGGAGAAGGCGTTGGAGTTCTCCCGTCTGGAGACCTTGTCCCGTGACATGATGATAGACAAGGCCGAGGAGTATTTCGACATAGCGATAAGAAAAAAATCTGGGGCCAAGTAGCAATGGAACTGGTCTTCGAGTGCGGCCTTGCCGTCGCGCTCGTAGTCCGGCTGTTTGGCCGTTGCCGTCAGGCCTTCTACCAGTCGAAGGCTGACATTGAGAAGGAGGTGGCGCATGAGCGCAAGGTCATTGATGCCGTCAGGGAAATCCGCGAGGAGGATCCCGGCATCGGCGGCTACAAGCTGTGGCTGATGCTCATAGCGATGTTCGGGCGTGACTTCGTGCCAGGTCGTGACCGTTTCTTCGTGCTGCTGCGCCGCAAGGGGCTGATGCTTCCCAAGCCCAAACCGCGCCACACGACGAACTCCAACCACCGCTACCACAAGTACAAGAACCTGATAAAAGGCTTTGTACCTACTGCGGCAAGCCAGCTGTGGGTAGCCGACATTACCTATATCGCCCTGGCAGGCGGCGA
>Ga0310697_10004081_pt1 | contig 14519 bp, 9 predicted proteins | sample 172DNAGHGlowgp2_FD_203883 | JGI IMG/M metagenome (GOLD analysis project Ga0310697, IMG submission 203883) | Sheep rumen microbial communities from Palmerston North, Manawatu-Wanganui, New Zealand - 1728 DNA GHGlow gp2 (v2) (version 2) | ecosystem: Host-associated > Mammals > Digestive system >...
GGCCCGGTTTAGCAACACGGCGGCCACGCTGGAGTCCACACCGCCGGAGAGACCGAGTATGACGCGGTCCTGGCCCAGCTGCTCCTTGAGCTCGGCGACGGTGGTGTCGACGAACGAGGCGGCGCTCCACTCCTGCTTCGAGCCGCAGATGTCGACAACGAAGTTCTTCAGCAGCTGTGTGCCCTGCACGGTGTGAAACACCTCGGGATGGAACTGCACGGCCCATACGGGCTGCTTCGTTGACGCAAAGGCGGCGTTGCGGACGTCCTTCGTGCTACCGATGACCTCAAAGCCGTCAGGAATGGCGGTGATGGTATCGCCGTGCGACATCCACACCTGGGAGTTCGGCTCGAAGCCCTTGAACAGGGGATTCATCGTGTCGACGGTCTGAAGGTTGGCACGTCCGTACTCGCGAGAGTCAGCCTTCTCAACCTTACCACCCAGGGTGTGCGAGATGAACTGCGCACCGTAGCAGATGCCCAACACGGGGAGACGCCCCACGAACTGGCTCAGGTCTACCTTGAAAGCCTCCGGGTCGTGTACCGAATAGGGTGATCCGGAGAGGATGACGCCTATCACCGAGGGATCGTCCTTGGGGAATTTGTTGTAGGGAAGAATCTCGCAGAAGGTGTCCAGCTCGCGCACCCGCCGGCCTATGAGCTGGGTGGTTTGCGAACCGAAGTCTAAAATGATGATCTTCTGTGTCATATACTATAATTGTTTGATGAATATTTCTGCTTGGTCGAGCGTGTCGAGCTTACCCACATCCATGAGCCGCAGGTCTTTTCTCTCCATCCCCATGAAAGCACACCGGTGACAGTATTTCAGGTAGAAGTCGATGATGCCGAAACGGTCGGGCATCTCCGCAAACAAGGGGAACACCCGCGGCGAGAGCACATGAATGCCTGAGAAGGCAAGCTGCCTGAGCGCCGAAGGGTCAAGGCCGGGATAAGGGCTGCGCACCTCGCCCGTCTCGATGTTCGTCCAACCGTCAAGGATGTACTCTTCATCGAAGAGCAGGTAGCGCTTTGTCTTCCTGGGGCTTACCAGCAGGAGGGCATCGGGCTGGGCCCTACGCTGTGACACAGCTTCATACAGCGCCTTCAGGTCGATGTTGCTCAGGATGTCGACATTATGGATGAGGACGGGTGCTTCGGGGTCGAAGAGTGGCAGCGCTTTCTTGATGCCGCCGCCCGTTTCGAGCAGCTGCTCCGTCTCGTCGCTGATGCGGATGTCGAGGCCAAAGTTGTCGTTGGCCTGCAGATAGCCGACGATCTGCGGGGCAAGATGGTGCACGTTCACCACGATGCGCTCAAACCCTGCGGCTTTCAGCTTCATGACGACGTGCCACAGCAGCGGCTGTCCGGCCACAGGCACCAGCGCCTTCGGCATCGTGTCGGTAATCGGTTTCAGCCGGGTTCCCAGCCCCGCTGCAAAAATCATTGCCTGCTTCATGTTTACGCAACTAAGTCACTCAAAGATACGGAACTCATACCCCTGTTCCCTCAGCCACTTCAGGCTTTCGGGCAGGGCGAAGCGGAGCTTGTCGATCGACTTGAGGGAGTCGTGGAATGTGATGATGGAGCCGTTGCGGGCGTAGCGTTTCACGTTCTCCAGCACGTCCTCGGCCGTCAGCCACTTGGAGTAGTCACGGGTGACGAGATCCCACATCACCACCTTGTACTTCCTGCTGAGCCAGGCATATTGCGGGAGCCGCATCCAGCCGTGTGGCGGCCGCACGTAGTGACTGTGAATATACTCGTCGGCCATTTGGACGTTCTTGCTGTAGAAGCGGATGGAATGCCGGATGCCGCTGATGTGGTTGAAGGTGTGGTTGCCCACCTGATGGCCTTCAGCCACAATCTGCTGATAGAGCTCAGGATACCTCCTGACGTTGTCGCCTACCATGAAGAAGGTGGCTTTGGCTCCAAACTCACGAAGCGTCTGGAGGATGAAAGGCGTCGATTCGGGGATAGGACCGTCGTCGAACGTCAGATAGACTGAATGTTCGCGACGATCCATCCGCCAGTATGCCTTTGGATAAAGCCACCTGAGATAGATAGCGGGCTGCTCGATGAACATGCTTTAGCCGGACTGTTTAGATGTTTCCGCCACGTGCCCGGTAGACTTTCGCAATCTCTTCCACCTGCCGATAATACTTCTCGGACTTGGCGGGCTCCATGCGTTCTACCAGACTTGCCAGATGATCCATCACATAGAAGTGGTAGAGGCACTCACGCTCGCTACTCTTGAAGTGAGAAGGCTCCATACTCAGATAGTAGGCCATATACTGCGACGACTTGCTCCAGAGCTGGTCAATGATGCGCTGAGCTTTATCGTTCTGACCCACAGCGATGTAGCTGCCGACGATGTCGAGAGAACCGCACTGGTAGTCGTGAGGTACATTATAGTCGGGTATCTCCTTCTCGGCCATAGCCAGCACCTCTGCTGCCTTCTGTTTCTCGCCCTCGGCAACGAGGTTGAGAGCCAGCTGGGAGATCAGGCGGCGATGGGTGAAGCACATGCGCATCACCGTCTCGTCGAGATAGAGGCCGGGAGTGCTGAGACCGCCGAACTTGAAGCGGTGCATCACGTTGTCGTAGACCTTCTGCGTGTCGAACTGCTTCATGCCTTCAACGCGCTTGCCGTTGACATTGGTCGTGAAGGGCGTTATGCGGTTAGCAAGACCTTCCTGTACGAAGTTGTCGCCCAGATTCATATAGTTCTCCGAACCAACCGTAGTAGCCACATAGATGGGGCGTGTCCAGTTGGCGTTGGCAATCATCTCCAGCATCATCAGGTCACCCTTGTAAAGGGCACTCTTACCCTTCAACGAGATGACCATACGGTCGGGGATGGAGTCGCCCTGCAGCATCATGCCGCTGCGACGCACGGCCTCCTTGTCGATGGTCATGTAGACGGTATCGGTGGGGATGAAGTGTAACTCCGAGTCCTTATTGCGCACCCAGTACTTCAGGATGTTCTTCAGCTCGAAAGGCTCATCGCCGAACTGGGCTTTTGCATTTTTAGGATCATTGCGGTAGTAGTCAATGAGTTGCTTTTTATAACGCGTATCAATCTGCACATACTCGTTCGTGCCGGCACAATACTCCAGTCGCTTCCAGGTGATGGGCAGCGAGGGCGAGTCGTAAGCCGGACGCACCATCTGATCGATGTACCAGTCGGTCTGCAGATAAGAGAGGTTGCAGACGCGGGCATCGGTGCGCACACCCTCGGTGTCCTGACTGTACCAGAGCGGGAAGGTGTCGTTGTCGCCGTTGGTGAAGATGATGGGGTTGCCAGTCTGTTGCAGAGAGTTCAGGTAGTTCTGGCCGAAGTCGCGGCAGGTGTAGCGGCCTGAGCGGTCGTGATCGTCCCACGTCTGAGAGGCCATCTGAATGGGGACAGCAACTGCTACCACAGAAACGAGGGCAGCAATCGCCACCGACTCTTTCTTGAGCAGTTTGCTGAGCAAATCGATGATGGCAGCCACACCCATACCACACCAGATGGCGAAGGCATAGAACGAACCGGCGTAGGCATAGTCACGCTCACGAGGCTGCATCGGCGTCTGGTTCAGATAGACCACGATGGCCAGACCTGTCATGAAGAACAGGAAGAAGACCACCCAGAACTGCTGGGCTCCCTTCTGTCCGCGACGGGCAGCCTGCCAAACGAGGCCGATGATGCCAAGCAGCAGCGGCAGACAGTAGAAGACATTGTGGCCCTTGTTGTTCTTCAGGTCGTCGGGCAGCATCGACTGGTCGCCCAGACGGGCATTGTCGATGAAGGGAATACCCGTCAGCCAGTTGCCGTGCTCCAGCTCGCCGTGACTCTGTATGTCGTTCTGACGACCGGCAAAGTTCCAGAGGAAGTAGCGCCAGTACATCCAGTTGCATTGATAGCTGATGAAGAAACTGAGGTTGTCTAACTGGCTGGGCACCTTGACCATCACGTTCTCGCCACAACGGTCGTAAGGCACCTGTGTGCCGCTGACGCCACCGAGCCAATTCTCATAATACTGTGAGTGGGCGGAGCTGTACATGCGGGGGAAGAGCATGTTCTGCGCATAGACATACTCGTCCTTCGTGCGGACAACGAAATAGGAGTCCTTCTCGGTTTCCGATGCCTTCTCCTTGCGCTGCCAGACGGGCTTACCCGTAGACATCACGGGCTTGCAATAGCCGCCAGACTTCTCAAGTGCCACCTGAGAGGTGTAGGCCTGACCGTAGAACAAGGGGCGCGAACCGTACTGGTCGCGGCTCAGGTAGTCGCCAAGCGTGAAGATGTCCTCGGGCGAGTTCTGATCCATCGGCGGGTTGGCACTCGAGCGAATCACGATGACGGCGTATGTGGAATAGCCGATCATGAGCATGAGCATGCAGAGCAACATCGTGTTCTTGAAACGTGCAGGCACCAGGGGTTGCTTCTGATACTTCCGGTTCAGGACAAACCACAGCACGGCCAAGACGATGACACCGATGATGAAGGCACTCCAGCCATAGCCATAGAACGGAATGCCCAGCATGCCAACAGCCAGAAGCGTGGCAATGTTTTGGCGCCTCCAGTTCTTCTCAGAGGCGTTCTGCGTCTCATAGACACCCCATACGACAGCTGCAACCAGCAGGATGATATAGATGTATTCGCCCGTATTGAAAGGACAACCCAGCTTGTTCACGAAGAAGAGCTCGAACCATCCGCCTACGGTGATGATGCCTGGCACCACACCATAGAGCACTACACCCACGAGGGCAAACGAGATGAACAGGGCGACAAGCGAACCTTTCCAGTTGGCATCGGGGAACCGCTTGTAGTAGAACACCAGCGCAATGGCCGGCAGACAGAGCAGGTTCAGAAGGTGGACACCGATGGAAAGCCCCGTCAGATACATGATGAGCACCAGCCAGCGGTCGCTGTGAGGCTCGTCGGCATGATCTTCCCACTTCAGGATCAGCCAGAACACCACAGCCGTAAAGGCTGACGAATAGGCATAGACCTCACCCTCGACAGCCGAGAACCAGAAGGTGTCGCTGAAGGTATAGATGAGAGCGCCCACCAAGCCGCTGCCCTCAATGGCAATCATCCGGGCAGGGGTCAGCTCCTCCCAGCGGTCAATCAGCAGACGACGCGTCAGATGGGTGATACTCCAGAAGAGGAACAGGATACACGTGGCCGAAAGCAATGCACTCATGGTGTTGACCCAATAGGCCACCTGTGTGGCATCGCTGGCAAACTGTGAGAATAGATTGGCCGTCAGCATGAAGAAAGGTGCGCCGGGCGGGTGTCCGACCTCAAGCCGATAGCCAGTTGTGATAAACTCCGGACAATCCCAGAAGGATGCCGTGGGCTCAATAGTGGAGCAATAGACAAAGGCGGCTATCAAAAAGGTTAGCCAACCGACTACGTTGTCCACGAGTCTGAATTGTTTCATCGCGAAATTGATGCTTTATTTTTAACGTTAAATTTTGCTTTCGAGGTGCAAAGGTAGGAAATAATTATGAATTAGGGATGATGAATGACAAATTAATACCCCACCCTTGTCTTTTTTTAACGTTCAGGATGAATTATCCCATAATCAGGCCTGCACCATAGATGAGCACCAGATAGCGGAATATCTTTCCGAGGGTGATGGACACCAGCGTGATGACCACGTTGGCCCGCATCAGTCCTAACAGGATGGTGATGGCGCTGCCCAGTACCGGCAGAAAGGCGAAAAAGCCCATCCAGGCTCCCCGCCCGGCCATAAACCGCTCGGCCTTCTCCAGGTCTTTCTTCTTCACGTGCAGATACTTCTCAATCCATTCCAGCTTGCCCATTCGCCCCACGCTGTAGTTCAGCACGGAGCCGAGCACATTGCCGATTGTGCCATAAATCATCAGCTGCCAAGGGTCGAGCCCTGTAGCCATCAGCCCCACCATAACTGCCTCGCTGCTGAAAGGGAAGAAGCTGCCGGCGAGGAAAGCCGCCAGCAACATGCCCATATAGCCATATCCCGTCAGGAACTCTATAATCCACTCCATAGCCCTTGAATCGATGAGAGCAAAGACGAATTGAGATTACACACTTCCAGCAAGACAAGAAGAACCAGCACAACGAAGAACGTAACGTTGGAGGCACGAGTGTGAGTGAGCACAAAGAAATGAGCCACCATCGGACTTGCGCAAAGAATCATGATGCGCAACAAAGGGTCATAACTGGAAGGTTGCAGAAACAGAAGCAGCAAAGAGACAACCACGATGTCAACGAAAAAGCCAAAAAACTGGCGATTCCTGATTTTTTCCTCCATGCTGTTATACCAGAAATGAACGGAGCCAACCAGAAAGAGGATCAAGACGAAACAGATATTGAGCACCTGAACGGTTGAGAGACACGGGGTTCCTACTGAAGAGAAGAGGTCGGCCAGCGGAGAGAAATGGTCTGCCACCCTGTCAAAGTCGCGCTGAAACAACAGCCACGGGACTACTATCCAGTAAGGCGTAAGCACTCCGAACACAGATGCCTTCCACGTCTGCCAACTGAGATTCTGGATGCGTATGCCCATCAGAATCCAGAACAACGGGAGGAAACAGAGTATCTGCACGAACCCCATGCTGCAAAGCCCCAAGAACAAGAAGGCGTAGTAGACGAGCCCCGTTGCCTTCTTGTCCTGATAGGTACGGAACAGAAGACTGACAAACATCAAGAAGCACAATGCGGCGAAGGCGCCTGAAAGTGACTCAAAGACGGCTACTGGGAGACAGGAAAGCAGGAGATAGGTGCTGGTGACCATTCGGCTTCGCACCCGAATGAGCATGTTGCTATTGCTCAGCTCCACCATCAGATAAGCCGAGACAGCCATCAGCAACAGCTGCAGCCACCAGCCATAGTCAATCAAGCCGGCCAGCAGCCATACTATCACAGCATAGAGCGACGCCACAAGGAGGGTGTAGCCGCTCTCTGCTATCTGATTCTGTAGATACTTCTTCAATTCTTCTTAGAAAACAGCTGTTTCCAATCAGGAAAAGACAAAGAGGAAGGATAGAACTGCCCTGTTACAGGTCGAAACCAATATCGCGGCGGAAATACCTGTTGGTAAATTGTATCTTCTGAGCTTCCTCGAACGATTTCTGTAAAGCCTCCTGCTTATCCTTACCATAAGAGCTGACCGCAATGACGCGACCTCCAGCCGTCACCACCTTACCCTCTTTCATCGCTGTACCTGCGTGGAAGACGATAGTATCAGAGGTGAGAGGCGAGCAATCAGAGGTAAGGGGTAAGCCCGAAATCTCATAGCCTTTCTGATAGGTCTGCGGATAGCCGCCGCTGACGAGCATCACGCAAACGGCTGAACGCGAGTCGAACTCGATGGTGCGCTTGTCCAAGTCGCCTTTGGCCACACCCTCGAACAGATCGACGATGTCGCTCTTCAGACGAAGCATGACACTCTCCGTCTCAGGATCACCCATACGGCAGTTATACTCGATGACCATCGGTTCGCCCTTCACATTGATCAATCCGAAGAAGATGAAGCCCTTATAGTCGATGTTCTCGGCCTTCAGCCCCTCAACCGTCGGACGGATGATGCGGTCTTCAACTTTCTGCATCCACTCCTTCGTGGCAAAGGGCACAGGCGAGACACTGCCCATACCACCCGTATTCAGGCCTTTGTCGCCCTCTCCGATACGCTTATAGTCTTTGGCTTCAGGCAGAATCTTATAATGGTCGCCATCGGTCAATACAAACACGGAGCACTCGATGCCGCTCAGGAACTCCTCAATGACCACACGCGACGAGGCATTGCCGAACATGCCGCCAAGCATTTCCTGAAGTTCCTTCTTCGCTTCTTCGAGCGTAGGCAGGATCAGCACACCCTTACCCGCACAAAGGCCGTCGGCTTTCAGCACGTAGGGAGCTTCGAGCGTCTCCAAGAAAGCTAAACCTTCCTGCAGATGGTCGCCGTCGAACGTCTCGTAACGAGCCGTAGGAATGTGATGACGCTGCATGAAGCCTTTGGCAAAGTCCTTAGAACCCTCCAGCACAGCACCTGCTTTCGAAGGGCCGATAACAGGCACATCCTTTGTCCTCGCATCGTTCTTCAGGTCGTCGTAGATGCCCTTCACCAATGGGTCTTCAGGCCCTACCACCACCATATCGATGCCCTCAGCCGCCACAAACTGCTTGATGACTTCGAAGTCGTCGGCCTTCATTGGGATGTTTGCGCCACAATTGGCCGTACCCGCATTGCCTGGGGCAATAAAGAGTTTCTCCACTCGCTCACTCTGAGCAATCTTCCACGCCAGCGCGTGCTCACGACCGCCACTGCCTAAAAGTAATACCTTCATTATATTTCGATTTACAGATTATCGATTTTTCTTAGTTCTCCAGTCGATTGTCACCAAAGGAAAAACTAAAGTCTCTCAACCCTCAACTCTCAACCCTCAACTCTCAACCCAAACTCACTTCAGATAGTCTTCAAAGTACTGAGTGATGCGCTCATGCAGATGAACGCTGTTATGTCCCATCATGTTGTGTCCCTCACCGGGATAGGCAAAGAAATCGGGCTGTGTGCCAGCCTCTGCGCAAGCCTTGAGGAACGACAGCGCATGCTGGGGCACGACCGTCGGGTCGTTATAGCCGATGATGATCTGGAGCTTGCCCTTCAGATCTTTCGCTTTAGAGAGCAATGAGGTCTTAGCGTAGCCCTCAGGATTCGTCTGCGGGGTGTCCATATAACGTTCGCCATACATCACCTCGTACCATTTCCAGTCGATGACAGGACCGCCAGCCACACCCACTTTGAACACATCAGGATAGTTGGTCATGAGCGAGATGGTCATGTAGCCACCATACGACCATCCGTGAACGCCCAAGCGGTTCATGTCGACATAGGGAAGCGAACGAAGGAACTCCACACCCTTCATCTGGTCTTGCATCTCCACCTGTCCTAACTGCCGGAAAGTTACCTGTTCGAACTCGCGTCCGCGATTCTCCGACCCTCGGTTGTCGAGGATAAAGACGATGTAGCCCTTCTGCGCCATATAGGTCTCCCACGAACGGCTACGCCAATGCCACGAGGCATCTACATTATGGGCATGAGGGCCACCGTAGACATAGACGACAGTGGGATAAGACACATCCCCTACCCCCTCCAACGGAAGTGGGGTTCGGTTACCGTTTTGATCGACAGGAAGACGGTCGTAGAGTTCCCGGGGAACAACCATCCGGTAGTAAAGATCGGTCATCCCGTCGGCTGCCTTGATGCTGCCACCCAGGTATCCCGGCTGCTCATAGTCCTTCCAGGGATCGTCGGCCGTGAGCAGACGCACAGATTTGGCACTCTTGGTGTCAATCAAATCAATCTGCTGCACAATCGTGGGAGAGGAATAGCGATCCACCAGCTTTGCACCCGACGGGGAGAGCGAGGCATTGTGTACGCCCGTTCCATCGTCAAGCGGTGTGCGTTTCCCCGTCTTCACATTCACGGAATAGAGATTGCGCTGGATGGGGTTCTTCTCGTTCGAGGAGATGATGACGCTCCTCTCTTTCTCGTTGAATCCCAGCACATCGAGCACCACCCAAGAGCCATTGGTCAACTGTTTGACGAACTCGCCTTTGATGTTGTACAGATAGAGGTGATTATAACCATCCTTCTGACTCTGAAGGATGAAACAGTTCTTGTCCCAGGGCAGGAACTGAATGGGATGCAAGGGCTCGACATACTTTGGATGGGTTTCTCGACAGAGCTCATAGCAGAACTTACCCGTCTCGGCATCATAGCACGTCAGCCGGCAGTCGTTCTGATCGCGATTCAACTCCTGCATGAACACGAGCTTCGAATCAGGACTCCAGGCAATATTTGAGAAATAACGGTCGGTGGGATCACCTGTCTGCAGATAGACGGTCTTGTCGGTCTTCAGATTGTAGACACCCACCGTCACCTGATGCGAGGTCATGCCGGCCATAGGGTATTTGTCGGGTTCCAGCTCCGCCACGCGAGGGTCGATGTTCACCTGCGGATAGTCTGTCACCATCGACTGATCCATACGGTAGAAAGCCAGACGCTGACCGTCAGGGCTCCAGAACGTGCCTTTCTCTATTCCGAACTCATTGCGGTGAACGGACTGTCCGTAGACAATCTCTCGGGAGCCATCGGTGGTCAGCTGATGCTTCCGGCTCTCTGCGTCGACCACAAACAGCTGATTGTCCTCTACAAAGGCCGTAGCCCTCGAGACGCTGTTCCAGTCGTTGGCATTCTGACCAGACAAACTGTCCTGCCACACCACTTCCTGCTTCTTGAAGTCAACAAGCAGGACGGAACGGCGGTTGCCCACCAGCACGAGGGGCTTGTCAGGATAAGGGAAGGTGGCGTTCATCAGGTGACGCACATAACGCACATCGTCGCTCTTTGCCCAACGGTTGAGGTCGTCGAGCTTGAAAAGCAGTTCCTCCTTCCCCGTCTTGCCATCTACCAAACAGCACTCTTCCACGTCGGTGTGTACCAACTGGTCGCCCCACCACGTATAGAACTTATTCTGCGGGCGCAAGCTATGGTAGTTGGTTCCGCCGAAGTTCAAGTCCTCAAGCGTAAACAACCGCTTCTGTGCCAGCATGCTCTCAGGTAGTAACGACATGATAGCCAATAAGATAAGATACTTAATCTTCATCGTTTCTAAAGCCACCTTTACGACCCTTGAACTGCTTCTTGCCGCCACTTCTGTCAAAGCGCTCATGACCACCGCGGTTCTCCTTGAAGTCGCGACGAGGCTTGCGGGCATCACGGGAATCCCTTCGTTCGCCCGACTCCTTTGAAGGTCTGGATTTTCTGTATTCTCTGGTATTTCCCGATTCGCGGAAATCTTTGGATTCTCTGGAATCTCTGGAAGGTCGTGGCTTTCTGGTTTCCTGAACTTCATGCTTGTGGAAGGTGAACGAACGGATGTCGGCATCTTCATTCTCTTCCTGCTCGTCCAACCGCTTCTTAAACTCACGCTCCTTCTTAAAGCGATGTTTCTCGGCCATCTGGCGCTTCTCGTCATCGGTCTTCACCACACCACCCTCCTGGCGGAACGTCTTCAACTTGCCGTCGAAGATCTGGTATTTGCGGAATTCACACTCCAGCGAACCGTTGAAGACGGGAATCTTAATCGAAGGCTTCAGGCCTATCTGCTCGAAGCATTCCTCACGATAGCTCAGGATCCAGGCATCGTTGTTCAGGAACTGATGCTTCAGGCGCTCACCGATCATACGATAGGTTCCCAGCAGGTCAGGTGTTGAGATGCGTTCTCCGTATGGGGGATTCGTCACCATGATGCTCTTTTCCTTCGGCTGCGTAAAGTCTTTGAAGTCCTGCTGCTCCACAGTGATGTCAGCCGTCAGACCTGCTGCCTTTACATTCATGCGAGCCGTATTCACCGCCTTCATGTCTACATCGTAGCCGTAGATATGGTGATTGAACTCACGTTCCTGAGAATCATCATTGTAGATGCGGTCGAACAGTTCTGCATCGAAATCGGGCCACTTCTCAAAAGCATACTCCTTACGGAAGAGACCGGGCGCCATATTGCGGGCAATCAGTGCTGCCTCTACGAGCAAGGTACCGCTGCCACACATCGGGTCGACGAAATCGGTATCGCCATTCCATCCTGTCATCAGAATCATACCGGCTGCCAGCACCTCGTTGAGCGGTGCCTCTACCGACTCCTGCCGATAACCGCGACGATGGAGCGACTCACCGCTGGAGTCGAGACAGAGCGTACACTCACTCTTGCCGGTTGCGACATCTGCAATATGAATATGAAGACGCAAGTCAGGATTGGCCACAGAGATATTGGGGCGGCTGCCCGTCTTCTCCCTGAACTGGTCGACAATAGCATCCTTTACCTTGTACGATACAAACTTGGAATGGCGGAACTCCTCAGAGAACACGACAGAATCGACAGCGAACGTGCGGTCGTTGTCCAGATATTCGCTCCAGTCGATCTTCTTAATCTCCTCGTAAACGTCATCGGCGCTCTCGGCCTTGAACTGAGCTATCGGCTTCAGAATCTTAATAGCCGTGTGCAAAGAGAAGTTTGCGCGATACATCAGTTCCTTATCACCCGTAAACGACACCATACGTCTACCAATCTCCACATTGTTGGCCCCAAGACGGGTCAACTCCTTCGCCAGCACAGGTTCCAGTCCCATGAACGTTTTGGCGATCATTTTAAATTCTTGTTCCATTATAGTGAAAATACCTATTTCCGTCTGCAAAGGTACGCTAAAAGGCGGGAAATACAAAATTATTTTAATTATTATTCACGCGAAACGAAAAATATATCCAGAAAAGCGTCTTTATTCATAAGAATTTCGTATTTTTGCACACTCCTAAGGCTTATCCATCTATGACAGGACTATTTTTATATTCGAGCCAACAAACGCTACTCATCGACATTGTACTGTGGTCAGTGTTGGGTATTGCGTTTGTCGTATCCTTCCTGCTTATCATCTATCAACGCCACAGCGGAAAGCAACTGGCTTTCGAATTGTCGCAATTAGACAAAGTCAAGAAGAATAACATAGAGTTTGAGTTTGTCCTGAAGACCATGCGCCTCTCTACCTGGCATATAGACACCGATACCAGGGAAATTACCTTTGACAACGATTTCCGTGACAAAGGCGACACCTATGTGCCGCCCACAGGAGGCACGACGGTCGATCTCGGCTCAAACATGTCGGAGCGAGACAGGGCAAGACTTTACAAGATCATAGATGACCTCTGCACCGGAAAAGTGGAAGAGGCTCACATGGAATACCAGATACTGCTGCCGAATCCGAACAAGTATTATTGGTCAGAGAGCTATGCTATCGTGGCCGATCGCGACATCGACGGTCGTCCGACACGCATCGTGGGCACCTCTATGCGCATCGACGAGCGCAAGGCTTTAGAGCAGGCACTCGTCGAAGCACGTAACCGGGCAGAGGAAAGCGACCGTCTGAAGTCGGCATTCCTTGCAAACATGAGCCACGAGATACGAACCCCTCTGAATGCGATTGTTGGCTTTACCAGCATTCTGCCTGACGTGAAAGACGAAGAGGAGCGGAAGACGCTGCTCGACCTCGTCCACGAGAACACGCAGAAGCTGTTGCGTATCGTTGACGACGTGGTGAACATCTCGAAGGTCGAGGCAGGAAAAGAAGAGCTGGTGCTCTCGGCCTTCGACCTCTGCATCACGTTGAACAATCTGGCTGACCAGTATCGCGAAAAGCTCAAACCTGGTGTCAAACTGGAAAAGATGTTTGCCTCTACCTCCCAGAACATCACGACCGACTACAACCGACTGTCGGAGATTCTGAAGCACCTGTTGTCGAACGCCGCCAAGTTTACGAACGAGGGAAGCGTTACCGTGGGCTTCGATGCGCCACAAAACGGACGAATCCGCATTTTCGTCCATGATACGGGTATCGGCATCGCCAAAGAGTATCAGGAACGCATTTTCGAGCGATTCTTCAAGGTCGATGAATTCGTTCCCGGAGCAGGACTCGGACTCAGCATCTGCCGCACGATGGCCTACAGTCTTGGCGGTAATGTGGGTGTTGAATCTGCACCTGGCGAAGGCTCACTCTTCTGGCTGGAGATCCCTATGCAATAGTTTTTTTCAACGCTGAACAAGGACGTTCTGTAATTTGTGCTGAACGACACTGCAATTCAGCACAAATCAGGACGTAATTCAGCCTGAATCAGAAAGCAATTCAGGCCGAATTACAAAGGGTCAATACAATGTCACAGCCATCAGCCCGATAACCACATCGTTAGAGAGGGTTCTGACGGTCAGGCTCTTCAGTTTTTTCCGTTTGTCGAGAGGCATGCGCAATATCTGTGCAGCGCCTCCGGGAATCTCTCTGCCATAGACGCCCTTGATGTCCAGCGCTTTGCCTAAATCGCGGCTCACAACCGGCTGTCCGTCGGCGGTTGCCCTGCCCAGACAGACACGCAGCGGACGAGGTTCGGGAGTAGAGAAAGCCTTACCGTCTACGTAGTAGTCCTGCTCAATGGGACACCAGTTGTCAGGATTTCGAAGGCGCAACGTGTCACTGCTTCCGTCCTTGTAGGCAGCGACGACGAGACCGTTGTCGATACGGCTCTGCATGTGGTTGGTCGAACCGGCCATCAGCAGACAGGCCGACGTGGCGCGACCCTTCAGCGGAATCGTAATGCTGTCGGGATAGTTGTCCCAGAGTGAGGTATAGACAATGTTCTTCCCTTGCTTCGGTGTACGGAAAGGAACACCGTCAAGCGTCAGATGGTCGCCGACAATCAATGTTCGGAACACGGAATCGTTGATCTCAGGCGTGTACTGCGGATGACACCACTCCCCCACTCCCTGTACGGGAATCTGCAGCGTGGTTGTCATCGGTCGGGGCGAAAGATACTGGTTTCTGAAGATGTCGTCAACCTCGCTGTTGAAGAAGGCATCCAGTCTTACAGGCATCGGACGTGCAGCAGACGGGGCCGGCTCTACTGTCTGCTCTGCTACAACGACAGAGGGTAAGGTCCGAAG